>Ga0207892_1000343_pt1 | contig 9300 bp, 7 predicted proteins | sample LinPmetageLP54_FD_184063 | JGI IMG/M metagenome (GOLD analysis project Ga0207892, IMG submission 184063) | Marine viral communities from the Pacific Ocean - LP-54 (SPAdes) | ecosystem: Environmental > Aquatic > Marine > Oceanic | place: Pacific Ocean | collected 2010-02-09 | reverse complement strand
CACAGGAATGGTTCTTTACCCAGATGAAGGTGGCGTTGTTTACCTCCTTCTGTTTCACCTTCCCGATAATTGCGGGACAGATGTGGATGTTCATAGCGCCAGGCCTGTATCGTCACGAAAAACAAGCATTCATGCCATTTCTGCTGGCAACGCCTTTCCTGTTCACCCTGGGTGCGGCCTTTGTCTATTATTTGGTGATGCCCGTTGCGCTCAGCTTCTTTCTGGGCTTTGAGCAATCCGCCGCAGACGGTCTGCGGGTGGAAATGGAAGCAAAGGTCAGTGAATATCTGTCTTTTGCCATGACATTGATTTTTGCGTTCGGTCTGTGCTTCGAGCTGCCCGTGCTGCTCAGCCTTTTGGTTAAGGTCGGCATAGCCACTTCGGATGGTTTGCGGGCAAAACGCCGCTATGCGGTGCTGGTTGCCTTTATCGTCGCTGCGGTGCTGACACCGCCGGATCCGTTGAGCCAGATTGGTCTCGCCGTTCCCATTATCCTGCTGTACGAAATTTCAATTTGGTGCGGTGTGTTGATTGAACGTCAACGCAAGGAACGCGATAAGCTGTTGGGTCTGGATGTCGACGACGATGACGACGATCCGGATGCCGAAGACCGCAAGGCGGGTTCCCAACCTTAAAATCCATTACAGCGGCTGGACGTGTGCCCCCGGTGCGTCCTATAACGCCTCCATCAATTTGGGGGATGGTTCCCATGCGTGGATAAGGAGAGAGAGAATGCACGATCTGAAAGTCATTCGGGATAACCCGGACTACTTTGACGCCGCAATGGCAAGTCGTGGGATTTCCTCTGCATCCGCTGAGATTCTGCGCCTTGATGAGGCCCGGCGTGGTGCCCAGACACGCATGCAGGAGATACAGAACCGCCGCAATACAGCGTCGAAGGAAGTTGGCCAGCGCAAAGCCAAGGGCGAAGACGCAGATGATCTGATTGCGGAAGTGCAATCGTTGAAGGACGGCCTGGCCAAGGCGGAGGAAGAAGAACGCCTGCTGGCGGAAACGCTGGATGCCCTTTTGGCGGGCTTGCCGAATATTCCCTATGAGGATGTGCCTCATGGTGGTGGGGAAGAGGAGAATGTTGAGGTCCGACGCGTCGGGGAACCTGTTGCGAAAGACTTTGCACCCAAGGAACATTTTGATCTGGGCGAAGCGCTGGGCCTGATGGATTTTGAAACGGCAGCCACCATGTCCGGTGCGCGGTTTGTCTTGCTGCGGGGGGCCTTAGCGCGTTTAGAGCGGGCGATTGCCAGTTTCATGCTGGATACCCATACCGAAACCAACGGCTATACCGAAGTCATTCCGCCTCTGCTGGTGCGGGACAATGCCATGTATGGCACCGGACAATTGCCGAAATTCGCTGAGGATCTGTTCCATACGGATGATGGCTTCTGGTTAATTCCCACCGCGGAAGTGCCGCTGACGAATACGGCAGCGGAAAAGATTTATGACGAGGCCGACCTGCCAAAGCGCATGACGGCCTGGACACCGTGTTTTCGGTCAGAAGCAGGGGCGGCGGGCAAGGATACACGGGGCATGATCCGCCAGCATCAGTTTTCCAAAGTTGAAATGGTCTCCATCGTTCATCCCGATCAGTCTGAAGCTGAACTGGACCGCATGACCGCTTGTGCTGAGGGTATTCTGACAGCTTTGGGCCTACCTTTCCGTACAATGATGCTGTGCACCGGGGATATGGGGTTTGGCGCTCGCAAGACCTTTGATATCGAAGTCTGGCTGCCCGGACAGAACCGCTATCGCGAAATTTCCAGCTGCTCAAACTGCGGGGATTTTCAGGCGCGGCGCATGAAGGCGCGTTTCCGCACCGCTGGAGAGAAGGGCACCCGGTTTGTCCACACGCTCAATGGCTCGGGATTGGCGGTAGGCCGCACCATGGTCGCCATTCTGGAGAATTATCAGAATGCCGATGGATCGATCACGGTGCCAGAGGTGCTGCGCGGCTATATGGGTGGCAAGGATGTCATTCAACCAGTTGGCAAGGCGTGAGGCGGATGATGGAGCCGGATCTGCGATCCGTTGATTTGCCCACGGCGCGGGTCCTGCTGACCAATGACGATGGCATTGATGCCGCAGGATTTGCGGTTCTGGAAGAAATCATACGCCCGATGGTGGGGGAATTGTGGGTCTGTGCCCCTGCAGAAGGGCACAGTGGGGCATCCGCCATGGTTTCCCTGCGTCGCGAGATTGAGGTGCAGGAAAGGGGGCTGCGACGCTATGCCGTTACCGGTCGACCCGCCGATACGGTTCTGGCAGCCCTACGTCTGGTGATGAAGGATGCCCCGCCTGATCTGGTGCTCAGTGGTATCAATCACGGTTTGAATATCGGGGTGGACCTGATCTATTCCGGGACTGTCGGGGCGGCGATATCTGCGGCGGCCAATGGTGTGCCAGCCGTTGCCTTTAGTGCGGACCATGTTTCCGGTCACCCTGTGGAGCCCCATACCTGGGATGATGTGCGCAAGCATTTACCGGCCGTTCTGGGGCGTATTTGCTGGTTTGGCTTTGCGCCTAACGGGGCATATGGCGTTAATTTTCCATCCCATGTCATGCATTCTGAACCGCAATTGTGTCGCCAGGGTCAATCGGTTGATACGATGCATTATGTCGCTGTTGAAGCTGCGCAGGGGCGATATATTTTGCACCATCAGGATGGTGACAGATCGTTGGAATCCGGCACGGATACAGCCGCAATTCAAGCCGGTCGGATCGGGATCACGCCATTGACGCTGGACAGAACCGACAGGGACCTCTTGCATAGAGCCGCCGAAGCGCTTTAAACCTGACGCAAGGTGCTATGGTCTGGCCTCGGTCGGGTCAGGGATGTTGGGGAACTGATATCGGGGCAAGAGACATCGATATTGAGATGGATATGGTCTCCGAACGCGCGCAGCTGATTTTGGGGCTGCGCCAGAACGGGATTTTGAACCAGACTGTATTGGCAGCCCTGGAAGCGATCCCGCGTGAGCTGTTCGTGCCAGAAACCTTTGCCCGGCATGCCTATGACGATTCCGCGCTGCCCATCGGGCGCGGACAGACAATCAGCCAGCCCTTGATTGTTGCGCGGATGACCGATGCACTGGACCTGACCCGCCGCCACAAGGTTTTGGAAATTGGCACAGGGTCGGGCTATCAGGCGGCAGTGTTAAGCAAGCTGTCGCGGCGCGTCTATACGATCGAGCGCCACAAACCTCTGCTGCGAGAGGCAGAGTCGCTGTTTCGAATCCTTGATCTGCACAATATCAGCACCCGATTTGGGGATGGGGCGGTCGGCTGGGCAGAGCAGGCCCCCTTTGATCGCATCATTGTAACCGCCGCTGCGCCGGATATTCCGCAGGCTTTAATCGATCAGCTTTCAATCGGCGGGCGGCTTGTCGTGCCGGTGGGCCCCGACGGGGAGAACCAGACACTGTTGCTGGGCATTAAGACGGAGGCTGGGCTAGAGCTTCAAGAGCTTGGCGGCGTGCGTTTCGTCCCCTTGCTGCCGGGGGTGGAGGCGGGCAATGGCTAGATTTCCACTTCCACTATTTGGACTGTTGGTGATCTTGTTGTTGGGGGCGTGCTCTTCTGGCGGTGGTCCGCAGGTTCGGATATTCGATGGGTCCAGCGTGCCGAGCGGCGGCACCGGGTCCGCAAACACAGTCGGTGGCTCGTCCAGTGTCTCGGTCGCTCAACCGGAAGACGGCATCCATCGTGTCGCCCGGGGGGAGACATTATATGCGATTTCCCGAGAATACGGCGTTCCCTTGCGTAGCCTGATTGTCGAAAACAATCTGACGCCGCCTTATGATCTGTTGGTGGGGCAGCGGCTGCGCATCCCCGCCGTGCGGCTGCATACAGTGCGCCCAGGAGAAACAGTTTACGGCATTTCCCGGCAATATGGCGTGGCGATGAATGAACTGGTGCGGGCTAACCAGATACCATCCCCGTACCGGATCAAGGTGGGGCAAAGGCTGAATATTCCAGCCCAGACCGGGTCAGTGCGCCAACAGACCGTCGCGTTAAGCCCGTCCGCCCCGGATGATGGGACGATATCCCAGGAACCATTGCCGCCCTCTGGCACGTCTTCTCCCGTTGGACAGGATGAAACGCCGGCTTCTTTCGATCCAACTGCCGCCGATCCACAACCGTCCCCTCCCCAGCAGGCAAGCTATGGACCGGGCGAGGTGGTTTATCCCCCCGCCAAGCCAAACGCGCCGCCCCGTCTGGTAGGCCCCATTCCCCGTCCTCCCCCCATGACGGGACAGGGATTCTTGTGGCCGGTGCAGGGCAAGGTTGTCTCAGGATATGGCGCCAAAGGTCGGGGCCTGCATAATGATGGCATTAACATCGCCGCCCCCCGAAACAGTCCGATCCGGGCGGCGGAATCCGGGGTCGTTGCCTATGCCGGGGATGGCCTGCAGGGATTTGGTAATATTGTCCTGATCAAGCATCAGAATGGCTATGTCACCGCTTATGCCCATGCTGACAGTCTGTTGGTGACACGCGGTCAGGTGATCCAGCGCGGGCAGGCTATCGCCCGGGTGGGATCAACGGGCAATGTCGAAACGCCCCAGGTACACTTCCAGATCCGAAAGGGGCGTCAGGCCATTGACCCGCGCACCCTGTTACTGACCAGCTAAGGAGAGGGGCACTGTGTCCGATATACTGCACCATATGATCGCTGGCGGCCCGACTCCTGTTGCGCCCTTTTCTCATGCGACAGAGGTGAATGGGTTCGTCTTCCTGACCGGTCAGATGCCAACCGACCCCAATGATGATCAGAAACCATTGCCGGAAGGGATTGAGGCACAAACGCGCCGCGTGATGGACAATCTGATCCTGATCCTCAAGGGATTGGATCTAACCCTGGCGGATGTCGTGCAATGCCGTATCTATCTGACGGAGTTTCAGCGCGACTATGCGGTGATGAACGAGACTTATGTACAGTATTTTCAGCCCGGTAAATTACCGGCCCGCACCACGATCGGGGTGACCGGATTGGCGGTAGGTGCGCTGGTTGAAATCGATATGGTCGCACGCCGCGTCTGAGGTTCAGAGACGGTAGGGACGATTGGTGTGGGTGGCCCCTGGATACCCGCCTGCGCAGGTGTGACGGGAAAAGAAAACGCAAAGAGCGCAGAGCAGGCGCGAAGGGCGCGGAGGGGGTGTTTTAGGCATACTTTCAGCACCATTCTGATCCTGAGGAGGCGCATTCGCGCCGTCTCGAAGGATGCGCTGTAAGGGGGCTGCTTACAGAAAGATCACCCTTCGAGACGCTGCGCTCCTCAGGGTGAGGGAGTATTTGTCTCGAAATATCGTCATCCCGGACGTGATCCGGGATCCAGGGCGGCAGGCATGATCGGTGCGGGTGGCCCTGGGCTCCCGCCTTCGTGGGAGAGACGTGCCCGTATTTGCCTTTGCACCCTCTGCGTTTCTCCGCGCCCTTTGCGTTCCCCCACTATCGTCATCCCGGACGTGATCCGGGATCCAGGGCGGTAGGCATGATCGGTGCAGGTGGCCCCTGGATACCCGCCTGCGCAGGTGTGACGGGGAGGGGGATGCTTGCAGCGAGACGTTGGGCTCCTCAGAGCGCGGGGAGTGTTCGGCCCTCGCATGCTCTGACGGTGGTTCCGTGGTGTGGTATTTATGCGCGAAAATCCCGGCTGCTGGCTTGTTCCTGCGGCTGAATCGCGCTATCTGATCGCTTCCGCGCCCCCTACCTGTTTTCAGGCAAAATCTGGGAAAGATCTGCCCCTATGACCGAAATTGTCGCCGCTGACCGTATTCTCATTCTCGATTTCGGCAGCCAAGTCACCCAGTTGATCGCCAGGCGCGTGCGCGAAGCGGGTGTTTATTCCGAAGTGCACCCATTCAACAGCATCACTGATGATGAAATCCGCGCCTTTGCGCCCAAGGGTATCATTCTCAGCGGTGGTCCGGCCAGTGTCACCCATTCCGATACCCCCCGTGCGCCTCAGATGGTCTTTGATCTGGGCCTGCCGATCCTGGGCATTTGTTATGGTCAGCAGGCCTTGTGCCATCAATTGGGCGGTGTCGTCAGCACGTCGGATCATCATGAATTCGGCCGTGCGGCCCTGGATGTGCTGGAGCCGTGCAGCCTGTATGATGGTCTGTGGGCACCCGGCGATACGCCAACGGTCTGGATGAGCCACGGGGATCGCGTCATCGACATTCCTGAAGGCTTCAAGGTTGTCGCGCGCAGCGAAGGGGCCCCCTTTGCCATTTTCGCCGATGAGGCGCGCAAATTCTATGGTGTCATGTTCCATCCAGAAGTGGTTCACACCGCCGATGGGCACAAGCTGCTGTCAAATTTCGTACATTCCGTTTGCGGCTGTACCGGCGACTGGACCATGGCCGCCTTTAAGGAACAGGCGATTGAAAGCGTGCGCCGTCAGGTCGGCGAAACCGGCAGGGTCATCTGTGGCCTGTCGGGCGGGGTGGACAGTTCTGTGGTTGCCGTCCTGATTCATGAGGCAATTGGCGAGCGCTTGACCTGCATTTATGTCGATCATGGACTGATGCGTCAGGGTGAATCCGATCAGGTCGTCACCCTGTTCCGGGATCACTATAACATTCCTCTGGTGCATCGGGATGCCTCTGACCTGTTCCTGGGCAAGCTGGCCGGGGTTGATGATCCGGAAAAGAAGCGCAAGATCATCGGGGGCCTGTTCATCGATGTCTTTGAAGAGGAAGCGACCAAGATCGGCGGGGCGGATTTCCTGGCTCAGGGCACGCTGTATCCCGATGTGATTGAAAGCGTTTCCTTCGCGGGTGGCCCGTCCGTGACCATCAAGTCGCACCACAATGTGGGGGGCCTGCCGGAGCGGATGAATATGAAGCTGGTGGAGCCGCTGCGCGAATTGTTTAAGGACGAAGTGCGCGCTTTGGGCCTGGAGCTTGGCCTGCCACAAAGCATGATCGGCCGCCATCCCTTTCCGGGGCCGGGCCTTGCCATCCGCATACCGGGCCCCGTGGATAAGGAAAAGGCGGATATCCTGCGCAAGGCCGATGCGATCTATCTGGAAGAAATCCGCAATGCGGGCCTGTATGACGAAATCTGGCAGGCCTTTGCTGTATTGTTGCCGGTCAAGACCGTCGGCGTGATGGGCGATGCGCGCACCTATGATCATGTCTGCGGCCTGAGGGCGGTGACGTCTACCGATGGTATGACCGCCGACAGCTACCCCTTCGAACACGCGTTCTTAAGCCGCGTTGCCACCCGCATTATCAACGAAGTCCGCGGCATCAACCGCGTGGTCTATGATGTAACGTCCAAGCCGCCCGGCACGATTGAGTGGGAGTAAGGTAAGGGCCGAACCCGAGAGTGCTGACCTGAATGTGCGCATGGTGACGCCGCAGCCCGGAAGCCAACGCCCGAAGCGATCCCTCAGCGCATCGGCCCTTACAGCCTATTTTGCACATATTGGGCATAATTGCAGCAATTTCGTGAGGAATTGAAATGGGTAGAGCCATTTGTATGATCAAAGGCTTGGTCGCTGAAGGCAGGAATCAGAAGAATAGACTGGGTCTTTATAGTCGATATCGAAAATCTTAATCAAGCTGTCAGTTAAGATGAAAAGAACACTTACATTTTTGTATTGCTCTTCATTGCGAGCCTTATGGGATGCCAGACAGTTGATCGCGGGTCTTTCGGAGACTTCGAAAGAAGTCTGAATACCAAACCATATGGCTATAAGGTTATTGAAGATTTTACGGGGGAGGCTCCGAGTAAAGTCATCGAATAATTTGAAGTGAGGCCAGGTGATTGCTCGGTGAATGGTGCATGGTCGGACTGCACACAGGATCGGGAAAGAACTGAACTATCAGGACCAAAAGACAATTATCGTGATATCGAATATTGGTATGGCTGATCGCTGTATATCCCTGAGGATTATCCGAATGTTTATCCAACCAAAACAACCTTAGGCCAACTCCATCAAGAATGCGGGCCCCCAGCATTTATGTTCCAGAATTATGGGCGTGGATACTGGGATGAAGTCCCTTCACAAACAGCCTGTTTTACTAATGTTAAACGGGGCAAAAGCAGAGAGAGGCTGATGCCGTAGCCCATATCGTGTAGTGTAATTGTGCGTGCGGCGTTTTACCGGGAGCGACGTGCAGACCAACGGACGAGTTGCAATGCCGTTGCTATGGCGCAGAAGCCGCCACCCAGCAGGCAGACCCCGGTCCACCCGAACGCCGTCCAGATTTGCAAGGCGAGGGCGGACCCTAGCGAGCCACCCAGAAACATGCTGCCGATGAAGATCGTATTGACGCGGGCACGGGCACTGGGCCGCAGGGCATAGATGATGTGCTGATTGGGGATCATCGCGCTTTGCAGGGCAAGGTCCAAAAGGATCACCCCCACGATCAGGCCGGGGATGGATATCCAGAATCCGAATATGACCCATGAAACCAGGGTTAGGCTGGCCCCGAAAAGCACGATCATATGCGGGCCACGCTTATCGGCCAGTTTGCCTGCAAAGGGGGCAGCCAATATACCGATTGCGCCAATAATTCCAAATAAGCCCGCTGCGTCGGGACCCAGATTGAAGGCCGGGCTTTCCAATTGGAAGACCAGGATGGTCCAGAACACGCTAAACGCCGCGAAGAGAGAGGATTGCGTCAGCGTTGCCACGCGCAGTTCAGGAAACTCCCGCCATAATCCCAATATCGATCCCAACAGGGCAGGGTAGCCCATTGTCGGTTCCGGGTGACTGCGCGGCAGTTTCCAGGCCATCACGGCACAAGCGGCGAGTGCCATTGGCACGGCCAGGGCGAACATTTCGCGCCACCCGGAATGGGTTGAGACAAACCCGGCCAGGGTACGACTGAAAAGGATGCCACATAACAGACCGGACATAACCAATCCCACCGTGGCGCCTCTTTTATTTGGGTCCGACAAATGCGCCGCCAAAGGAATAATCTGTTGCGCGACCGTCGCACCGACCCCGACCAGCAAGGACGTTAACAGAAGCACAGACGCATTGGGGGCCAGGGCCACACCGGCCAGGGCAAGGAACAGCAGACCAAACTGCAGGATGATCAACTTCTTGCGTTCGACTAGATCCCCCAGGGGGACAAGAAGGAATATGCCCAGCGCATATCCCAACTGTGTGACGGTCGGAACAAGCCCTGCCAACTGTCCGGGAAATTCCGCCTGCATGATGCCCAGCATCGGCTGATTATAGTAAATATTGGCCACAGCAATTCCCGTCGCGCCCGCCATGGCAAATGTCAGCCAGCGGCTCAAGACCGGCGGGTCTTCAG
>Ga0207892_1000340_pt1 | contig 9334 bp, 11 predicted proteins | sample LinPmetageLP54_FD_184063 | JGI IMG/M metagenome (GOLD analysis project Ga0207892, IMG submission 184063) | Marine viral communities from the Pacific Ocean - LP-54 (SPAdes) | ecosystem: Environmental > Aquatic > Marine > Oceanic | place: Pacific Ocean | collected 2010-02-09 | reverse complement strand
GCCTCTTCCAGGCGATAGGGCTCAACCACTTTCCAGATTGCCCGCAAGGCCGGCACAACACCCATTCCCGCTGCACCCGACAAGATCAGGATCGGAGATTTTGTCACTTTGCGCAAAGCCGCAACCTGTTCATCCATCAATTCAGGGATCGAGGCATCCGCCTTATTGATCGCAACGATTTCCGGCTTGTCAGCCAGACCATTGCCATAGGCTTCCAATTCGCCCCGGATCGTCTGATAGGAGTCTACGACCTTATCCTCAACCCCGTCGATCAGATGCAACAACACCCGGCACCGCTCTATATGGCCCAGAAAGCGATCCCCCAGCCCCTGTCCTTCATGGGCCCCTTCGATCAGGCCCGGAATATCAGCGATCACGAATTCATGGGAATCCACGCCGACCACACCCAGTTGAGGATGCAGGGTGGTGAAGGGATAATCAGCGATCTTTGGGCGCGCCCGACTGACGGCACTTAAAAACGTAGACTTGCCCGCATTGGGCAGCCCGACCAGACCGGCATCCGCGATCAGCTTCAGGCGCAGCCAGACCCACCGTTCCTCACCCTCTTCGCCCGGATCAGAGCGCCGGGGGGCCTGATTGGTGGAGGATTTGAACGTGGCATTGCCCCGCCCCCCCATGCCGCCCCGCGCCAAGATGGCTTTCTGGCCCACCTCTGTCAGATCCGCCAACAGGGTTTCCTTGTCTTCCGCAAAGACCTGTGTACCCACCGGCAGGCGCATGATGACAGAATCAGCGCTGCGTCCGGTGCGATTGTCGCCCATACCGTGCTGGCCCGTCTTGCCCTTGAAATGCTGTTGATAGCGATAATCGATCAGCGTGTTCAGGCCATCCACCGCCTCGGCAATAACATCGGCACCGCGACCGCCATCCCCGCCATCGGGACCGCCGAATTCAACGAATTTCTCGCGCCGAAACGATACGCAGCCCGCGCCACCATTGCCGGAGCGTATAAAAATTTTGGCTTCATCCAGAAATTTCATGTCTCGTCACTTCCGATCAACGGGACCCCAAAATGGGGGAAACGGAAAAAGGGGAACGGCGCGACCGTTCCCCTCTCCTCTACCTGATGATATGCGGCGTTTAACGCAGTATCGTGTTCAGGACCAACCGGGACAGCCTTACTCGGCAGCCTCGGCCAGCGGTCGTATGCCAATAATGGTGCGTTCGCGGGTCTTTTTGAATTCGACATTCCCATCGACCAGCGCAAACAGCGTATAGTCACGGCCCGTGCCGACATTGTCGCCAGCATGCCATTTGTTGCCACGCTGACGGACCAGGATATTCCCGGCCACAACAGCTTCGCCGCCAAATTTCTTGACGCCAAGGCGTTTACCAATTGTATCGCGGCCGTTGCGTGAACTACCGCCTGCTTTTTTATGAGCCATGATGTAAGCCCTCCAGCGTTAATGCCTTATTCGGCGTCAGATTTCTTAGCAGCAGCCTTTTTGGCCGTTGCCTTCTTCGCAGTTGTCTTGCCTGCCGCTTTCTTGGCAGTTGCCTTCTTAGTAGCAGCTTTCGGCGCATCGCCGTCTGCATCGCCTGCCGGAGTCGCAGCAACCTTCGCCTTGGTGGTGGCTTTCTTGTTAGAGCCATCCAGGGCGATGTCGATCACGCGCAACACGGTGACGTGCTGGCGATGACCGCGCTTGCGGCGATAGTTTTGGCGGCGCTTCTTTTTGAAGATGATGATTTTTTTGTTGCGGGTCTGCTCCACAACTTCTGCTTCGACAACAGCGCCTGGCAGCATCGGCGTACCGGTCTGCGCGCCATTCTCGTCAGAAATCATCAGAACTTCATTCAACAGGACGGTATCGCCTGCTTCTGCTTCCAGCTTTTCAACGCGGATAACATCGTCTTTGGCGACACGATACTGTTTGCCGCCCGTCTTCACTACTGCGAACATGGGTCTCTTCCTTCAATCGCTTCACGCGTTCTGTGGTGTCACCCTGAAAACCGAAACGGTCTTTGATCAGGGCAATCTTTCCGCCATGCGGTAGGATGCGGTCGGAACCGGACCTAAAACCTCGAACTGCGCAGTCACGCAAAATGCGTCGCAACCCCGAAAGGGCTGCAAGAACGGGCGGAATATACGGATGCACGGCCCCAAGTCAATGGATAAGTAACGCATCTGCAATAACATCTGCAACAGGCGGTCCCAAACCCCTCCCCCTGTTTTCAGGGCTTGGCAGGCCAAACGCCATCGTGTAGGAAACCGCACGTTTCGATCCAGGCTCAGATGTTCAAGGTGCAGGGCCTATTGCGGAGAGGTGCCGGAGTGGTCGAACGGGACGGTCTCGAAAACCGTTGTGCCTTCACGGGTACCGTGGGTTCGAATCCCACCCTCTCCGCCATTATCCCCATACATGCACTGATGTCCGCTAACACCTTGAAGGGTAAGGTAGTTTTTGGGGTTCGAAGTCCGGTATTTCGGCAATAGACAAGGCGCTCGTCGAAGGTCAATTTTAGGACTGCACGCTTCTTAATTAGTCCGCTATTCTTCCATATTAAACAAGGGTTTGAGAGAAAGTTGTATGTGAGTTCGAAGAGGTCACGTTGCTTGATATTCGGTGTGCCTTCGCTTTCCAATCTCTCGTCCAGCATCGCTTTCTCTCGTTCCAGCTCAGCGATGCGGGATTCATAGCGAGCAACCACGCTGCCACTTGTGGCTTCAACGATCCGGTCCAAAAGGATGGATATCTGCTTCTCGGTCTCAACCAATTTTGCAGAGATTGAGCGGCGCAGTGCCGTGGCACGGTTGCTTTGCATGGTCCAAGCTTGGGCGATCAAAGCCTTGAGCATATCGACCATCATGGGTTCAGGCGTTAGTGATGACAGCGCCGTTTCAAAGTCACCTTCAAGCTTGGCACGTGGAATGGATTTCCGATTGCTCTCACAGTCTTTGTTGAAGCACATGTAATAAGGATGCTTCTTGCCTGTCTTGCTTTTCGACCAACAGGCCGTGAGCGGTTTATTGCAATCTCCGCAGAGCACAAAACCGCGCAGCGGGAAACTCTCATTCACATCAGGTCGCGCAGGAACCTTAGCGCCCTCCGTCAGGCGTTGTTGTATGCGCTCGAATGTCTCCAAGGACACCAAGGGTTCATGCCGTGCCTTGGTCAGCTTCACGCCCCATTGTGGGCGTTCTAGATACCCTGCATAGACAATGCGGGTCAGGATACGGTTTACAGCCTCATTGGTGACAGTGCCGAAGCGCGTCTTGGGAAAATCAGGAAAGCTCTCGAAGAAGCGCTTCACTTCCGCTTGTGTCTGGAAACGGCCAGCGGCGAACCCTTGCATGCCTTCGACTATGATCGAAGCCAGCGGCTCATCACGCAGTAGCACCTTGCCTTGGCCCTGCGCCTTCTCATAGCGATAGCCAGGGGGACAGGAAAATGTCCAATAACCATTCATCAGGCGTGCACGCTGTCTGTTGAGAACTTGTTCGGCGTTCTTCTGCCGCTGATGTTGAGAGACCGAAGCCAACAAATTTTCAACGAGGATAGAGTCAGAGTCTTCCCCGAATTCAATAGACGGACTTTCCAGCCGCCCGCCTGCTTCGGTAATCGCCCCGCGCAAATCCAAATGCGCCTTGATATCGCGTGCGAGGCGGGAAATATCATCGATGATCACCACGCAACCGCCCATGGCTTTGCGTTCGCTGACATAGGCCAGAAGCTTGAGCATACCTGGGCGTTGAATAAGCCCGCCTGAGACAGCCTCATCGCGGAAAATCTCTCCGACCGAATAGCCCTTCATCCGCGCAAATTCGCGGCAGCGTGTTTCCTGCGAGGCCATGCCGTGGCCCTTGGCAACCTGCGCGGCACTGGAGACACGGCAATAGATGACAGCATTCTCACCTTTGGATTTCAGCTCATTCATTTATGACTCCTTCCTCATCCGCACCGGATTCCAACCCGCTCAGGCGCAAAAAATCTTCACTCAAAAATTGATGAGGTAAGTCTACCATATTTGCAGGCTCCGATGACTCGGAAACACTTGCTTCTTTGCGTTTTCCACCGCTTTTTCGGGCCTGTTGCAGGGGATGGACATCAAAGCCCAAAGCCACGAATTCACACACGATGTTCCAGACCAGCGTAATGTATTCTAACTTTCGCGCTTCATCCCAGTCCGCATCGGCGAGGAAGTGAATAAACTCCGCAGGATCAAATTCTATGGATAAGGGTCGTGCGGCACCTGTTGTTTCAGGATCGTGTTTCTTTGGGCCTTGGATGGTCATGGCGGTGTCTCCTTCTTTTATTCGTTAACTCATCCCGCCTCGTTCCCTTTTTCTGTGACAGAACAAAGCAGGAATATTATCCTATTCTGAGACGGATTTCCATAGGCGCATACAGGCGCATTCACATCAGCGGTCGCGGTCCTGGCGTTGAACGGGTTTTTGTGTTTTACGGTTCTCGTTGAACGCGGCTTTACGTTCTTCGCGGTCCAGACTGCGGGATTTGGCATAGGCTTGGCGCGCAAGTTCCGCGACCTTCAGCAGGTCGGTTCCAGCAAAACTGTGGGTATCTCGGGGGTTGCCGTCCTTGTCCTCATAGCTGCGGGCGAAGGTGGTGGAGCGGAACGCGCCACTCTCCGCCTCATTGCGCCAGATCGAGGCTTTGATGCTGCCATCGCGCAGGGTTGCTTCGGGGCGTTTCGGTGCTGGGGTATTCTCATTGTTTTGATTGGTCATTGTCTTCTCTCCTTTCATCAAGAACGGGTGACTGTGCGGTTGAAAATCTTTGCGCGGGTTTGGTCCTGCGTCTGTGCTTTGCGTGTTGTCAGGAATACCGCCTTGCGGGCCGCCCGTGCTTCTTCCTGCCAACGTTGATTAAAGGTCGTGCGGTCCACCTCTTGTGCCATGTCTGGCGAAGGGTGCGGCGCGGGATGCGGGCGGTCTTGTGTGACCATAGTTGATGCCCGCCCCGGTTCTGTCTTCTGGCTCTTGGCATCGAAAGCCCGTTGAGACCCTTCCACGGTATCAAGTGTTGAGGCCCGGCCCGGTAATTTGCTGCGATTGGTATAGGCGTAGCTGCTCATCCAATACGGCTCCATGTTCCATCTCGATATTGCGGGTAATGTGCAAATTGGCGTGGCACAGGTTCAGTGATGACGGGCCGCCATTGCAGGCCGCGCGGTGTCATTACCTGCACATGGGTTTCTGGCGGGAAGAACGGGTTCGGGTGATAGCGTCCCGCGTTGAAGGGAAGCTCATAATATCGATACCGATCCGCAAGGATTGGATGCGCCAGACCATCGGTGTAGATGATCTGCTTGTCGGCGGGCAGCCCCAGCACCTCATCCTGTGTCATCAAAGCCCGTTGCTTAAGGGCGGGTAGATCGCCCATGCGTGCCTGATGCTGTGCTTCGAATGCAGCCTTGAACGGGTCCTGCCCCGCAAAGATCGATTGCACCGCCTTGCGCTTGGCATGGCGTGCCGTCTCTTGGCGCTGTTCATCAGTATAGCGCAGGGTCTCAAACCCCATGCGGCGTGATAGGGCAATGGCGGTTTCATCGTCCCGAATACCAAACCAATTTTGCAAGGCTGATGAGGCGGGAATGATTTTTTCAGCGCCAGGGCCAAGCACCTGAAGCTGCGCGGTCGATTGCCAGAAACCCCAAGGGCGAATGCCCACCCCCGCATCACGGGTGTAGAGCTTCACCGCCAACGGAAAAGAGCCCAAATTGCCAATTTCGTCCATCATCCACGTCTGGCGCGGTGCTGCGGGTGCACGGGCCTTGTAGGTCCGCGCATTAACGAAGAAGGATTTGAGGACCGGAGCCCAAGCTTCCACCATATCGCCCGGCGGCATCAGATAGAATTGATAGGTCTGATCGCTTTCACACATCTGAGCCATGGAGGCGGTATAGGGTGGCGAAACCGACGCCATCAGGTCAGGGTCAGATAGGCAGGCAAAGGCGCGGGTGATCTCTCCGAGAATGCCTTTGAAGCCGCCGGAGCTATCATCACGCGCCGCCGCAATTTCCTCTTCGACGCGCTGGACAAACTCAATGCCTGTCTCCTGCATCTCGAAGGCGAAGTCGAGCCAGTCATCACCGCCCCGCACCAGTAGGTTGATTGCTCGATAGAGTGCTGGATAGGTCAGGATGCCGTCGCGAAGCGTGACAGTAGCGCAAAGCGCCTCGACAAGCTCCTTGGCCCGCCCTTCAAAGAAGCGACCCTGCGGGCTACCACTATCGGGCAGCGCGTTCTCGACATAGCCCTTGGTATCTGAGATCAGGGTTCGGCTGTCTTTACGGATATGATCTAGCGGATTGATTGCATCACCGCGAATACCGTGTAGCCGTTGCGGGTTCCAATACAGGCAGAATTTGCGGTCAGGTGTTTGATTGCGGGTGACGGCGGCAATCTCGCCCTTAACATCCAATATCAGCATCGACGGGCTATGAATGCCCCAGCAGCAATTCTGGATGATTAATCCGGCTCCCTTGCCGCTTCTCGGGCCAGCAAAGCAGGCCGCCCCGCCCATGTCGGAATACCACAGCGCGCGGCCCTGAAAGAACCCGACCAGCAGCGAATGCGACTGACGGTCAAACAACCCCGCCCGCGCGATCTCCTCCGGCCCGGCGAACCGCGCCGAGCCGAAGGGATGATCGGCGTTATCGTGGAGCGATGCTGCCATGATCTAAACAGCGAAACCTGCAAATCGGATGACACCGAATGCAACGATTGCTGTCATCGCAGCGTAAACCGTCATCTGCGAGATCGAATAGATCACAACACCGCTTAGCACAAAGCTTGCGCCGTACATAATATCGGCAAAGTCTCGCGAACCGTAGGCCTCATAGACCAATCGCTCAACGACAGGCCCAATCACATTGAACAAGGCTGGCGTCCCAAGAATAGCGGCCAACAATGCCAGACTGACACTGAGTAGCTTTTGCCCTTGAGGGCCTTCACCGCCCGAGCGGGGCGGGTATGGATGATAAGACGTCATCTTGGGTATCTCCTTTGTTGGAAACAAAACACCCCCGACGGAAAACCGCCGGGGGCAAGGTATTGGGCTCTTTAGCCGATGGTTTCGTATTTTTCGCAGGCCGCAATGAGACACCCGACGCCAATCAGCAGCGGGATTAACGCCACCCAAGACCCATCATGCGCGAAAGTGCCAAAGGCGATGAAAAGACCAAAAATGCCTGCGAGGAAGTAAAGGACGCGCTTCCAAATCGCCACAGGACGGGTGAGCGTGCTGCCGGGTTTATTCGTACCGAAATTCATGGCTCCTCTCCTTTTATCAGCCGTTTACTCTCCAGTGATCCGAACAGGACGAATTCCTGAGCTATATCCTGGTCGGCATGAGACAAAAGTTATACTAATGCGTCTAGACACACAAGAAAAATGTGTCTAGACGCTCGAAGGCGCAGAGTGTACGGCGTTTGTTGCCGCCAGCCGGTAAGAAGGCAGCGAGCAAGGAGTAATCGACGGGGCGTAGGATTATGAGATGAGAGAAATCTTATTCGTATGAAATACCAAGGGCATTAAGGCGATCACGCACGGCTCGCTCCACAAACTCTTTTTTAGACTCACCAGTTTTAGCCATGCCTTGATTAACAGCTTCAATAAATTGGCTTGTATGCTTTGTCCCCAGTTGCTTGTCAGCCACGCGATTCTCCGGGGCAATTCTTTTAGGCTTCATATTCCATTTTGTTGTAAAAAACGCTTCATTATCTTTATAAAAATCATCATCGCATACAAAAGTAGAAATGCTTTGCCTAAGAGATACAATATTCAACTCATTAATACAATTAAATTTAAAATAATTACCACCTAATACCTGATATTGTTTTGCTTCTTTATCAAAAAAATTTATGAGCTTAATCGAATCAAGCGGACGCGCATCCTTTAAGTATGAGCGGTAAAAATTGCAGCACAAGTAAATGGCTACTAAGAATTCCTTGCCGCCTGGAACTATTGCATCGTCTTCAATTGGGCCGGAATCAAAATCCCACACTGGAATGGGGACAAGAAATGAAATTGGCATCCATACGGACATTCTAAAATAAAAATCTATATCATTTTGATTGCTTGAGCTTCCCTCACGTGGCTCCAAAAGGAATTGTGATTTGAAGCGCAATAACAGATCGAGTTCAGACCGAATTTGATCTTTCACTGTAAGCTGGCTCCTCAAAGGATAACGGACGTAGGTTTAGTGTCTAAGGGCAGTACGTGTCGTTGTCTAGACACATAATTGCACCGGGCGAGCGCGCTGATATTGGTCAGTCTGGACTTACTTCGTAATAGTGTAGGGTGATTTTTCTTCATCATTCCTCCAGTATCAGATTCTGATAGGCTTCTCACGGGAGAAAGACCAGGACCCGGTAGAATGTTTCAATTTGCGAACCTACCACACGACGACAGTGCTTTCGGAAAGAATGGCCTCCAGCGAAGTCGAAAACGGTTTAGTAACATCAAGCATGCTCATAGAAGGCCCAAACACACTAAACGAACTCTGGATGACAATACTCCGACACATAGAGGAACGCGGACATATCTAGTCTTTAAGATGTTTGTGAGCCCCGCCCCAGCACCCATTCGAGATAATCAACCCGCACACGCTTTACCTTGCCAGATAGCCAACGGCTGATAATGGCTGGGGTAAGGCCATCGGGTTTGTCAGCGGCATCATTCAAAATTTTACTTGGCAGCAAGCCCGCCGCCCGCAACGGCGCGAGTTGCGCTTGTATATCCGGTGTTAGATCAATCCATTCCAGACCGCGTGCAGCGGCTTCCTGCCAGCGTCCCACCACAAAGGCCAAATGGCGTGCTTTCGCGCTCTGCGTGGCTCCACTCATCCATTGAAGGATGGTCGAATGCTTTAGGCCGTCGGGTATCATATGACCGTCCCGCGCGGCTTCATCCAGTAACTTTACCGCCCCAATGCCAGAGGCATCCTGCAATTCACGCAAACGCCCCCGCGCATCCTCACTTAGAGCCACGCGATCCCCATGCTGGACAAGCGGACCGAGCCCTAAAGCTTCCCCCTCCAGCAAAGGCGCATCAGGAAGCGAGCGCCATGCCGCCAAGACTGTTTTGTAAAAATCTATGCGCGCCGAGCCAACCTTGCCATCAAGCCAATGCCAAATAGTATGAGGCTTAAGCCCCGCAGGGCAGTCAGGGATGCCACGATAGAGCGCCGCAACCTCAACCCCCGTGCGCTCACGCTCTGCTCTCAGCGCCTCTAAATCAGCCGCTGTAAGCATCATCCACCCTTTGCGGGGCGGCTTAGTCGATTTTGTGTGGTGCTTTTTAACGTCCAAACTTTTAATCACGCCATTTCAATATCAAATTAGTAGT
>Ga0207892_1000338_pt1 | contig 9358 bp, 9 predicted proteins | sample LinPmetageLP54_FD_184063 | JGI IMG/M metagenome (GOLD analysis project Ga0207892, IMG submission 184063) | Marine viral communities from the Pacific Ocean - LP-54 (SPAdes) | ecosystem: Environmental > Aquatic > Marine > Oceanic | place: Pacific Ocean | collected 2010-02-09 | reverse complement strand
GCTAGGCACTTCTCATAGGTAAGTGGTCACAGTGTTTTGTCAATCGACGGACTCGGAATAGACCATCCCGATAGATCCTACAATGTCGCCCAAGGAGGGTGCAGACGTGATTGTGTTAAGAGCGCCTTATGCGACGGATTATGAAGCTACCCGCGGCCGGTTGGTGACGGAGGAAGCGTCCCGGACCCGCACGCCGTTTCAGCGGGATCGCGACCGGATTATTCACTGCACGGCCTTTCGGCGGTTACAGCATAAGACCCAGGTTTTCATTTCGCCGGAAGGGGACCATGTTCGCACGCGCCTGACCCATTCATTGGAAGTGTCTCAAATCGCGCGGTCGATTGCGCGGGTTCTGCGCGCGGATGAGGATCTGACAGAAGCGATTGCTCTGGCCCATGATCTGGGCCACACACCCTTTGGTCACGCGGGGGAAGACGCGCTGGACGCTGTCATGGCGGGCTATGGCGGTTTTGACCACAATGATCAGGCCCTTCGGGTTCTGGTATTGCTGGAACAGCGCTATCCCAAATTTGATGGGTTGAACCTTAGTTGGGAAACCCTGGAAGGCGTGGTGAAGCATAACGGTCCTGTGACCAAATCGCCTTTGCCCAGTACCCTGGCCTGGTTCAACGCCCAATTTGACTTGGAAATCTACACTCATGCGGGGGTCGAGGCGCAAATCGCCGCGATTTCCGATGATATCGCCTATAATCACCATGATATGGATGATGGCCTGCGCGCAGGCCTGTTTACCATAGAGGCCTTGTGCGATTCCGTTCCCCATGTTGCGGAGGTTTTCACCAAGGTTCGCAAGGATGAGCCGGATGCGCCCGAATCCGATGTCATCTCGGAAGCTGTGCGGCGCTTAATCGGTGACATGATTGACGATACCCTGGCTTGCACCACACGCAGACTGGCGCGGATTGCGCCGGTATCGGCAGAAGATCTGCGCAATTGCGGGGAAGCGATGGTGCGGTTCACCGAGCCGATGAAGGAAAATGAGCGGGCCCTGAAAACGTTCCTTTTCGAACATATGTATCGGTCCCCCAGCGTGAATGCAGAACGCAAGGCGGGTGCCCAGATCGTGCGGGACCTGTTTACGTATTTCCTGGAAGTGCGCGATGCGCTGGACATGTCGTGGCTGACGGCGTATCCCCGCGCGGTGAATGAAAGTTGGGAGCGGATCGTTGCCGATTATATTGCGGGCATGACGGATCGTTTTGCCAAACGTCTGCACCGACGAATCTTTCACACCGAATGATCCGCCCCGGCTGGGGCCAGCACGCCAAAACACAAAGAGCGATATCATGAATATATTTCGGGACGTTAAGACCGATCTGGTCCGCATATTGGAAACATTGGTCGCGAAAGGCATTTTGCCGGACGGATTGGACCTGTCGCGTGTGACCGTTGAATCGCCAAAGGACCGCGCCCACGGCGATATGGCGACAAATGCCGCCATGGTGCTGTGCAAGCAGGCAGGCATGAAGCCCCGCGATCTGGCGGATATCCTGTCAAAGGCCCTGCCGGACAGTGACCTGATCGCAACCGCTGAGATCGCCGGTCCCGGCTTTATCAATATGCGTTTGAAAGAGTCTGTCTGGTTCGACGTGTTGCGGGGAATTTTGCGCCTCAATACCGCCTATGGCGACAGCGACATGGGAACTGGGACAAAGGTCAATGTTGAATATGTATCGGCCAATCCGACAGGGCCGCTGCATATTGGCCATGCGCGGGGCGCGGTCGTAGGCGATGCCCTGTCTGGTCTGTTGTTGAAGGCAGGCTATGACGTCTGCAAGGAATATTGGGTCAATGATGCAGGATCACAGATCGACAGCCTGGGCTGGGCGGTTTACTGGCGCTATCTGGAACTGCTGGACCCCAAGGCCTATGCGATTACCGATGAGGCCGCAATCAAGGCCTTTACGGTTGAAATGGGTGCCTCGGATCGGGAATTGGAATATCGCGGTGAGTATCTGATTCCTGCAGCGCAAGCGGTGCTGGATAAGTTTGGCGAAAGCCTGATCACGCGCGGTGCAGATGGCGCGGTCAAGCCGGTGCCGGTATCAGAATGGTTGGATCCCATACGCCTGGTGGCGGTGGAAAAGATGCTGGAGCTGATCAAGGCGGATCTGGCTGTCATGGGGATCGTACAGGATGAGTTCACATCGGAACGCGACATCATCCAAAGCGGTAAAGTCGACAGCGTCCTTTCCTATTTGAAGGAAAAGGACATGGTCTATCGCGGTGTTCTGGAACCACCGAAAGGCCAGAAGCTGGACGATTGGGAACCTCGGGAACAGACCCTGTTCCGGTCAACCCAGTTTGGCGATGATGTGGACCGGCCCCTGCAAAAATCAGACGGCAGTTGGACCTATTTTGCATCCGATATCGCCTATCACCGCGATAAATATCTGCGGGGCTTCAAGCGCCAGATCAATGTCTGGGGGGCCGATCACGGCGGATACGTCAAACGGATGCAGGCCGCAGTTCAGGCCGCGTCCCAGGGCGAGGCAACGCTGACGATCAAGCTATGCCAAATGGTCCGCCTGCTGGATAAGGGCGAACCCATGAAGATGTCCAAGCGGGCAGGGAACTTCGTCACCCTGCGCGACCTGGAAGTGGCCGTGGGCAAGGATGTGGTGCGGTTCTATCTGTTGACCCGCAAGCCAGACGCCCCGCTGGATTTTGACCTGACCGCGGTTAAGGAACAATCCCGCGACAATATGGTGTTCTATGTTCAATACGCCCATGCCCGGACCCATTCGGTGTTTCGCATGGCAGACGAGCAAATGCCTGATCTGGATGTCAGCGATGCGGCACTGATGGCGGCTGATCTGACCGTTCTGTCCGGCCCGGCGGAGGAGCAGTTGTTGCGGTTGATGGCGGAATGGCCGCGTGTTGTGGACTCTGCTGCCGAAGCCGAAGAGCCCCATCGCATTGCCTATTACCTGTATGACCTGGCCTCAACCTTCCACGGGTGGTGGACGCAGGGGCGGGAAGACACGGCGCTGCGCGTCATTCACCCGGAAGAACCAGAAGTCACCCAGGCGCGATTGGCACTGGTCATGGCGGTTAGAATCGTGATCGCATCTGGCTTGTCTGTGTTCGGCGTTGAGCCGCGCAATGAATTGAATTAGGGCCCATCGTCCCCACATTCTAAGCTGAGTGCTGAGGTAAAGCGGCTCATAACTGCGTGGGTTTTGCCCGCGTCATAGTCAATGGAGCGCACTGCGCATGATTGCCACGGAATATGACGAACTGGATCGTGAACTTGGGGAACTCGGCGATGAGCCGGGGGCGGATCGGAAAAAATCCGGTTTGCGCCTGTTGCCCATCGCGGTGGGGGTTGTCTCTCTGCTGACCCTGGGCGGCATCATCTGGTATGCCTATTCTCAAGGCGTTAGGGAAGGCAGTGAGACTGCCGCCCCCTTGTTGATGCCTGAGGGAACGGCAAAAGAACCCCCTTTAAATCCGGGCGGGCGTGAAATCGCAGGGACGGAACTGGGAATCTATGATCGCGTCTCCGGGGATCAGGAAACGGCGTCTGTAGAGCGTATTCTGCCCCCGCCAGAGGAACCACGCAGCCCGCCTGTCGATATCTTGCAGAATGCGCCTGCGGGAACGCCCAATAAGGCTCCCGCGGCACCGACAGAGCCTTCCGCCCCATCGACAACAACAGGCTCTGATGCGTCCGCGACGCGCGCACCAGTGCCTGCGCCAGATGCAGTCTTGGCACAGCCAACGGCTCCGCCACCGACGGTCGGCTCAGAGACAGAGCAGGTCGCCGCTGCGCCGGTTCAGCCGGAACCACCGGCGCCCCCTAAACCGGCAGCTCAGGAAGCCGCTCCGGCCTCAACGACGGCTGCTACACCTGCTGCAACAACGACGGCCCCCTCCAGCGCCGGAAATGGCTGGCGGATTCAAATCGCAGCCTTGCGCAGCGAAGCGGACGCCCGCGCGGAATGGACCAAGAAGCAATCCGCCAATCCGGATCTGTTGGGCAATTTGGCGGTGCAAATTCAGGAAGCAACAGTGAATGGCACCACCTACTACCGGATTCGTGGCGGGCCTTTAGCCAATGGCGATGCTGCAAAAGCGCTATGCGCCGAAATGAAGGCCAAGAAGTTGGCCTGTATTCCCGTTGCGCCCGGCAGTTAGAGTGGGATCACCATTATGAGCCCCACTGTGCCGTCTGCTGCCCTGCTTGGCTGCCAGGGTTTGACACTGTCACCTCAGGAATCGGCGTTTTTTGCACAGACAAACCCTTTGGGGTTCATTCTATTTGCCCGAAATATCGATACCCCGGATCAGGTACGCACCCTGGTGAAGGAATTGCGTGCCAGTGTTGGTCGGGACGATGCGCCGATCCTGATTGATCAGGAAGGCGGCCGGGTTCAACGCCTGAAACCACCCCATTGGCGACACGCCCCCACGGCGCGGCAATTGGGCGACCTGTATGATCGCGATATTACCGATGGCCTGCGGGCGATTTGGTTGAATTATCGCCTGATTGCCCGGGATCTGGTGGATTTAGGCATTGATGTGGATTGCGTGCCCTGTCTGGATGTCCCGATACCGGGGGCTCATGATGTGATCGGGGATCGTGCCTTCTCGACCGATCCAGCCCTTGTTGCGGCCTGTGGTCGCATCGCGGTAAAGGGATTGCTGGCGGGCGGTGTTCTGCCGGTTTCTAAGCATTTGCCGGGCCATGGGCGTGCAATGGCCGACAGCCATCATGATCTCCCCCGTGTTGATGCGCCGTTAGAGGTGCTGAAGAACACGGATTTCGTGCCTTTCATGAAGCTTCCTGAGATACCATTGGGGATGACGGCGCATATCGTTTTCGATGCGCTGGACCCGGATCGTCCCGTCACGCAATCCAAAATCGGGATCGCCTTCATTCGCGAAGCCCTGCTATTCGATGGCTTGCTGATGACCGATGATCTGTCCATGAAGGCCTTGGGCGGCAGTTTTGAAGACCGCGCCAGAACCACCCTGGAAGCGGGCTGTGACCTCGTGCTTCATTGCAATGGCGATCCGCAGGAAATGCAGGCTGTCATGGCTGCGACCGGCCCGATGTCGCCAGAGGCGCAACGCCGCTGGGCCAGGGCGGCAAGCCTGCGCCAGGTGGAGCCTGACTTTGATGCAGACGCCGCCTTGGCGGAACTCAAGACGCTTTTGATATAGCCATTCTTGCCAAAGGCGGTGTCATCCGGCACATCACTATGTCAGTCAATTAAGGACGGAACCGTGTCGGATACCGGATCAGATCCCAGATCAGAGTTTCAGGAAGATACCGCCCCTGCTGCGGGCCTGATTACCGTGAACAATCTTGTTCTGGATCTGGATGGATTCGAAGGGCCCATTGACCTGCTGTTGACCCTGGCGCGCGATCAGAAGGTTGATCTGGCAAAGATTTCGATTCTGGCACTGGCCGAGCAATATTTAGAATTCATAAATAAAGCCAGAGAGTTACGGCTGGAACTTGCGGCAGATTATCTGGTGATGGCGGCCTGGCTGGCCTATCTGAAATCCAAATTGCTGCTGCCGCCGCCTGCCGATGAATCGGAAGAGGAAAACCCGGCTGAGCTTGCTGCGCGTTTGGCTTTTCAGTTGCAGCGGCTGGAAGCGATGCAGGGCGTTTCCAAGATTCTGTTTGATCGCCCGCGCCTGGGACAGGAGTTCTTTGCCCGTGGCATGCCAGAGCGGCTGAGGATTGCCAATCGCGCAATTTATGATGCCAATCTACTGGATCTGCTGCGGGCCTATGGGGATATCCGCCGAAAACAGGATATTGGCAGTGAATTGCGGATCATGCCAACGCGTCTGGTTTCGATGGAACAGGCGGCCCGTCGATTGCGCGCCATCCTGGGCGAAATGCCCGATTGGCAGACATTGGAACGGTTTATTCCCTATGACAGCGACGACCCGCTGCTGCGTCGGTCCGCTATGGCTTCCACCTTTGCGGCCAGCCTGGAATTGTCGAAAGAGGGGTTGGTGGAAATACGCCAGACCGGCACTTTTGGCACGATCTATATGCGTGCGAAACCGGGCGCAGATTTGCAGCAGCCTGATCCGCACGCCTTGGCAGCGGATGAAGACCCGCTGGACCCGGACGACATGGACTTGTTTGAAGATAAGGAAGACTGAGCGCTAACGCTCTGCATAGATTGGGACTGTTAGAGATGGATCGATTTCAGCAATTACGTTTGCTAGAGGCCATGCTGTTTGCTGCCGCTGAGCCTGTTCAAGATGCCGCCCTGTTAGAACGCTTGCCGGAAGGCGTGGACCTGGCAAGCCTTCTGGAAGAGCTGGAAGGCATGTATTCGGCGCGCGGCGTGAACCTGGTGAAGGTGGGGAAGGGGTGGTGCTTCCGCACGGCAAGCGACTTGGCGTCTCACATGACGGTGGAGCGTGAAGTACCCCGCAAATTGTCCCGTGCCGCGATCGAAACTCTGGCCATCATTGCCTATCATCAGCCCGTTACCCGGGCTGAAGTTGAAGAAGTCCGTGGTGTCGCCCTGTCCAAAGGATCAATGGATGCCTTGCTGGAAGCTGCCTGGATACGCCCAAGAGGGCGCCGGCGCGCGCCTGGAAAGCCGGTGACATGGGGCACGACAGAGCGCTTCCTGGCGGATTTTAGCCTGGAAAGCCTGGATGATTTGCCCGGCGTCGAAGAATTGAAGGCGGCAGGCCTGTTGGACAGCCGACCCAATCTGGGGGCGATTGCAATGCAGGGTACAGACACAGATGACGAGGCGCAGGACGAAGAAGATGACGAGCGCACGGCCTTTCTGGAAAACGACGAAGCCTTTGACGCCGTTGAGGAAGATGAGCATATCGCCCTGGACGACTGATAAGGAACCATAAATGGATATGCACGGCTTAGTCGGTCTTGAACCTGCGATTGGTTCTCAATAGATTGGATCAATGATCTCTATGCATGACAGTAAACACTCTTTGCCCCCCGTTATTGAATTGCGGGATGTCAGTCATTCTTATGGCGACACGCCTTCTGTTCTGGGGTTGAACCTGAAGGTGCATCCGGGTGAGGTTGTGTGCCTGTTGGGGCCTTCTGGTTGTGGCAAGACAACGGCGCTTCGAATTGCCGCAGGTCTGGAACCGGTGACGGCGGGCCATGTCTTGCTGGATGGCGTCCCGGTTTCTCAGAAGGGGAAAATGGTCGCGCCGGAAAACCGCAATCTGGGTTTGGTTTTCCAGGATTACGCCCTGTTTCCTCATATGTCGATTGCCGAGAATATTGGCTTTGGCCTGACGGATAAGGCTAAGGCCAAAGATCGAGTTGCGGCCGTTCTGAAACAGGTTGGCATGACCGACTATGCGGCGGCTTATCCCCATGAATTGTCCGGTGGGCAACAACAGCGGGTCGCCCTGGCGCGTGCGCTGGCCCCGGAACCGCATGGGATTTTGATGGATGAGCCTTTTTCCGGCCTGGATGCGCGTTTGCGGGAATCTGTGCGGGATCGTACCCTGCATATCCTGAAAGAATCAGGCGCGGCGGTCCTGATGGTCACCCATGATGCGGAAGAAGCGATGCATATGGCGGACCGGATCGTCGTGATGCGTGATGGGCGGTTAGAACAGGAAGGAACGCCAGATACTTTGTACTTAAAGCCTAAAAATGGCTTTGTTGCAGGGTTTTTTGGCGATGTGAACAAGATTGCGGGGACTGTTGCAGAAGGGCAGGCGGCAACGCCCCTTGGCAGTTTTCCATCAGGTGGCTTGAAAGAGGGGGCGGCAGTTGAAGTCGTGATCCGCCCCGAAGCCTTGAATTTATCGCCTGTATCGTCCGACGCCCCAGCGCGGGTAAAGGTTTTGGCGTCGCGAATGCTGGGTCGGACCAGTTTAATTCATTTATGCACTTGCGAAACCAGCGATCAGGCGGTTCATTTACATGCGCGTATGCCCGGCCGGTATCTTCCGAAGGAAGGCGAATTGCAATCTGTTCATTTGGATCGCAGTCAGGTCTTTGTTTTTCCCTCGGAAGGCGCTACATAGCGGGGACAAGCGAGATCAGGGTCCTATCACGCTGTGATATTGGGCTTTGATTGAACCGTGAAACACGTGTCGTATCTGTCTATACAGACGGCAAAGAGACCACAGGGGTAGAATTTATGGGTATCGGTTCTTGGTGGCACTGGGTCATCGTTTTGGCTGTCGTATTGCTGCTTTTTGGCGGTAAAGGCAAAATCTCCAGCCTCATGGGCGACTTCGGTAAAGGTTTGAAAACCTTTAAGAAGAACATGAAGGACGAGACGGATGGCTCTGCGGATGAAGAGTCTGAAACCGAAGCCAAGCGCATCGCCGCCGATGGGGATGCTGAGAAGACGACGAAAAAGGATAAGGCTGTAAACAGCTGAGTTCGCGGGGCAGCCATAAGACTGCCTCTATAAGCGTGTCTTTTCTTTAACCCGGTTTGTGCGGTGAGGTATGCTCGACTTCGGTTGGCAGGAATTTTTGGTGATTGGTGTTGTGGCCGTTCTTGTTGTTGGGCCCAAGGAATTGCCGCGCGTGTTTCGCACGGTTTCCGGACTGATGCGAAAAGCCCGTTCTTTGGCAGGTGAGTTCCACAGCGCCATGGATGAAATGGCCCGGGAAGCGGACCTGCAAGACATCAAAAATGAAGTCACAAAGGCAAAAAGCGGGTCCTCTGATTGGGTGAAAGATATCGATCCGACTGGTGAAGTATCCAAATCCATGAAGGATACGAAGGAGCAGGTGTCGTCCGCAAAGGATTGGATCAACAAAAGCGCACGCCCCAATTTCCCGGACAAAACGCCCACAGCCAGCACCACCGCATCGTCCAGCGCCACAGACTCCCCCAGCACGACCACGCCTAAGCCTGACGTGAAGGCAGATGGGGAATCGGTCAAGGACGCCAAGACGGCCAATCCAGATGGTGCGGCGTCCAAGACAGGTCCCGATACGGCACCCCCTAAGGCGGCTGCGAAAAAGGCTACAGCAAAGAAAGCGCCTGTCACAAAGACATCTGCAACAAAAACGTCTGCAACAAAAGCCGGCACACCCAAAACGGCACCGGCGAAGACAGCAGTCAAAAAGGCGGGTGCTAAAAAGACTGCTGCCACAAAAGCGGCTGCTAAGAAGACAGGCGATAAGTCATGAGCAGCGTTGACGAAAGCGAATTGGAAAATTCAAAAGCGCCGCTAATGGAGCATTTAAAGGAGCTTCGTCGGCGACTGTTGATTTCTGTTGGCGCCTTGATGATCGGTTTTTTCATAGCCTTTGCCTTTGCTGAACCGATTTATAATTTCCTTGCGCATCCGTTGATATCCTCCTGGGGGGACAATCTGGAAGGGCGCCGTATGATTTTCAC
>Ga0207892_1000335_pt1 | contig 9391 bp, 6 predicted proteins | sample LinPmetageLP54_FD_184063 | JGI IMG/M metagenome (GOLD analysis project Ga0207892, IMG submission 184063) | Marine viral communities from the Pacific Ocean - LP-54 (SPAdes) | ecosystem: Environmental > Aquatic > Marine > Oceanic | place: Pacific Ocean | collected 2010-02-09 | reverse complement strand
GGAGGGGCCGGCAATCAGCTTGCGCACTTCATGCTGGCTCTTGCCGCAGAAGGAGCAATACAACAGCTTGCCGTTGTCGTCACTCTTCCCAGTAATATCGGTCATCGAAAACCCCTACTCTTAAGTCGCTCTTGAATATAAAGATGGGGGCATTGTGCCCACTTTGCAAGTGCGACCCGATCAACATGCACCTGTCAGCCCCGTTATTCAGGCACTGCAATGAAGCAGCACCCCACACTAACGGCAGTCAGTGCGGGGTTCACCGGCATGAAACAAATGGTTAATCAGCGCTTGGACGCGAATCCAGCATCTTATCGATCAGACCGTAATCAACTGCCTCAGAACCACTCATAAAGCGGTCACGGTCGGTATCACGCTCGATCACTTCCAGCGGCTGCCCGGTATGATCTGCCAACACCTTGTTCAGGCGCTCGCGGATGAACAGGATTTCGCGGGCATGAATCTCAATATCCGAGGCTTGGCCTTGGAAACCGCCCAGCGGCTGGTGGATCATCATGCGCGCATGCGGCAAGCAATAGCGTTTGCCTGGAGCACCGCCCGCCAACAACAAAGCACCCATGCTGCAAGCCTGACCAATACACAGCGTGCTGACATTCGGCTTGATGAACTGCATGGTGTCATAAATCGCCATGCCAGCAGTGACCGAGCCACCTGGAGAGTTGATGTACAGGTGAATATCCTTGTCGGGGTTTTCCGACTCAAGGAACAACAACTGCGCAACGACCAGATTGGCCATGTAATCTTCGACCTGACCCACGAGGAAGATTACCCGCTCTTTCAGCAGGCGAGAGTAGATGTCGTAGGAGCGCTCACCACGGGCGGATTGTTCAACAACCATTGGTACCAGACCGCCGGCGGCCTGCACGTCCGGTGGAAACTGCGAAAAGCTGTTATAGGTCATGGATTCCTGTCACTCCAATAAGCATGTTACGAAAACACGAGAGCCAGCCCGAAGGCTGGCTCTCGTTAGCGAAAAACGGCAACGAGATTACTCGTCTGCGCTGTTCTCTTCCGCTTCGCCAGCTTCAACCTGTGCAGGCTGCGCGGGCTTAACGGCTTCTTCGTAGGCTACCTTTTTATCGGTTACCTGCGCCTTCTGTAACACAGTATCCACCACTTGTTCTTCCAGCACAACCGACTGAATCTCGCCCAGCTGCTGCTCATTCTGGTAGTACCAGTTGATGACCTGCTCTGGTTCCTGGTAAGCAGCGGCCAGCTCTTCGATCATGGTGCGCACGCGATCGTTGTCGGGCTTGATGTCATTCTTCTTAACCACTTCAGCCACAACCAGACCCAAGCTAACGCGACGCTTGGCCTGCTCTTCAAACAGCTCAGCAGGCAATTGGCTGGCCTGAATGTTGGAGCCACCAAACTGCTGCACAGCTTGCTCGCGCAGGCGGTCGATTTCGTTGGCAACCAGCGCCTTAGGTACATCAACGGTGTTGGTTTCCAGCAGACCGTCCATTACCTGGGCTTTAACCTTGGTTTTGATCGCCTGATTCAGCTCACGCTCCATGTTCTTACGAACTTCGGCGCGGAAGCCTTCGATACCGCCTTCGCTAACACCAAACTGAGCAAAGAATTCTTCGTTCAGCTCAGGCAACGCAGGCTCTGCAACTGCCTTGACGGTAACGTCGAACTCGGCAGCTTTACCGGCCAGATCCAGATTCTGGTAATCATCTGGAAAGGTCACGTTCAGTGTCAGACTGTCGCCAGCCTTAGCACCCACCAAACCTTCTTCGAAACCAGGAATCATACGACCGGAACCCAGTACGATATTGCTATCGTCGGCAGTGCCGCCCTGGAAAGCTTCGCCGTCAACCTTGCCAACAAAATCGATAGTCAGCTGGTCATCGTTCTGCGCAGCACGCTCAACGGTTTCAAAACGGGTGTTCTGCTTGCGCAGGGTTTCCAGCATGGTATCCAGATCAGCGTCGGTCACTTCAGACTCAAGACGCTCAACTTTAATGCCGTCAAACTCGGCCAAAGTGATTTCAGGATAAACTTCGAAGGTTGCGGTGTACTCGAAATCCTTACCCTCTTCCATGCTTTTGGGCTCAACGTTCGGCGCACCGGCCGGAGTCAGCTTTTCCTGCATGATGGCTTCATAGAAGGTGGACTGAATAACTTCGCCGATCACTTCCTGATGAGCAGAAGCGCCATAGCGCTTGCGGATAACGCTCATCGGCACCTTGCCTGGACGGAAACCATCGACCTTCGCACGCTGTGCAGTCTGCTGCAGGCGCTTATTGACCTCGCTTTCAATACGATCGGCAGGAACGCCAATGGTCATGCGGCGCTCGAGGCCGGAGGTGGTTTCAACCGAAACTTGCATGGAAATTCCTCGTTCAACAGACAATGAATTATGTATTTGGTGAATCGCAAAGGGACGACATTCTATGCGCTTGAAGCGTAGAAGTCATCACCATCGGCGCAAACAGGCGGCACCACTGCACAGATATCGCCTCAGAGCGGGCAGATAGCGGCACAGTCGTCTCTTTTTCTCGATTAAACCAAGACGCGATTGTAATGATATGAATGCGGAGGCAACCAAATTCAAGGGTGAGCACTTGAATTGGTAGAGAGCTCACGACCATTCAAGTGACTCGTAAACCTGCAACCAGCCGACAACACCCTCTCAGTGTTGGCTTACCGCGCAGGCGCCAACACCGAAAACACATAAAACCCAAACACCAAAAACGCAAAAAGCCGCGCTTAGCAGCCAGTGAACGGCTGTTTGGGAGCGGCTTCTTACGATATTTAGCACTGAGTTGAACCGAATACAGCTCAAACAGGCCTTTCTACACATCATCAACCGTCTTGAAAAAGACAATAGCTGATTGAATGGTGCGGACGGAGAGACTCGAACTCTCACACCTCGCGGCGCCAGAACCTAAATCTGGTGTGTCTACCAATTCCACCACGTCCGCATAAAGCTAATACGAAAACGCCAGGCCCGGAGCCTGGCATTTTCACAGAATAATGGGGTGGACGATGGGGATCGAACCCACGACAACAGGAGTCACAATCCTGTGCTCTACCAACTGAGCTACGCCCACCACTACTCACTGCAACACTAACACTCCAAACCTTCGCGCAATGGCGCACCCGGCAGGACTCGAACCTGCGACCATCCGCTTAGAAGGCGGATGCTCTATCCAACTGAGCTACGGGCACCTTTTGCACATGGTAGATGATGAAACATCATCGGCATGTCCGACTGATCTTTTGTGACGATCACTCGGTGGAGCCTGACCACCTTCCAAACCGGTATCGCTGTGTCTGTGAAGCGGGGCAAATAATACTTAGCGAGCCGCGCCACGTCAACGTTGGTTTGTAATTTTTTTAATCAGAAGAGCAGCTTATCGCTCCCGCGCGGCAAAACTTTCTATGCTGGCGACAAGCAAACCCGCCGTTTTCTGCTTTTACGGACTCAGACCATGATCGCCCTTTTGCGTACAGGCCTGAGCGTGCGACAATGCCGCCAATTTATTCTGCGTCAGGAACCCCATGAACGCCCAGCTCATTGATGGCAAGCAGATTGCTGCCAACCTCCGTAAGGAGATCGCCGCGAAAGTTGCCGAACGCACTGAACGCGGCTTACGTTTGCCAGGATTGGCCGTAATTCTGGTCGGCAGCGACCCGGCATCTCAAGTCTACGTTTCGCATAAACGAAAAGACTGTGAAGAGGTTGGCTTTATCTCTCGCTCGCATGACCTGCCCGCAAGCACCCAACAGCAAGAATTGCTCACCCTGATCGATGATCTCAACGACGATCCGGAGATAGACGGCATTTTGGTGCAACTGCCCCTCCCTGCCCACCTCGATGCCTCGCAACTACTTGAACGCATCCGTCCCGACAAAGACGTTGACGGCTTTCACCCCTACAACATTGGACGCTTGGCACAACGCATGCCGTTGCTGCGCCCCTGTACGCCTATGGGTATCGTCAAGCTACTGAAAAGCACCGGTGTGGACCTGTACGGCCTGGATGCCACCGTCGTTGGCGCATCCAACATCGTCGGGCGCCCCATGGCTTTAGAGCTGCTACTGGCCGGCTGCACCACCACCATTACCCATCGTTTCACCAAGAGTCTGGAAGACCACGTGCGTCGCTCAGATTTGGTGGTGGTAGCGGCCGGCAAACCCGGCCTGGTGAAAGGCGAATGGATCAAGCCCGGTGCCATCGTGGTTGATGTGGGTATCAACCGAATGGAAGACGGTCGCCTGGTGGGTGATGTGGAGTTCGCTGCGGCGGCGGAACGCGCTAGCTGGATTACCCCCGTACCCGGTGGCGTGGGTCCGATGACGCGCGCCTGCCTGCTGGAGAATACCCTGCACGCCTGCGCCCATCTGCACGACTGATCCGGCTAGCAGTAAACAAAACGCCCGGCCATTGGCCGGGCGTTTTGTTTTGACACCGCTTTACAGACTACTGGTTTTGCCACCATCGACCGGCAAATTGATTCCGTTGATGTAGGCCGCCGCCGGCGAGGCTAGAAAGCCAACCGCGTTGGCAAACTCTGCCGGCTCGGCAAAACGCTGTACGGGAATACTCGCCGCCATGCCCTGAGTAATCTGCTCAATGGTCTTGCCACTGGCCTTAGCGCTATGCGCAATCAAGCTATCAAGGCGTGGCGTGCGCGTTAGCCCCGGCAATACGTTGTTTACAGTAATACCGTCTGCCGCCAGCTCGCCGGCCAACGTCTTGGCCCAATTACCCATTGCCGCACGCATGGTATTGGATACGCCCAGATTGGGTATCGCCTGCTTCACCGAGGTAGACAATACGTTGAGAATACGACCGTATTGCGCTTCACGCATGCCCGGCAACAAAAGCTGAAGTAACACTTGAGCGCTAACCATGTGCTGCATAAACGCCTCGGCATAGGCTTGAGGTTCAGCGGTATGCGCGGGGCCGGGTGCTGGACCGCCAGTGTTGTTGATCCAGATGTGCATGGCCCCGCCCTGCTCCAACTCGTAGCCAACCACTTCAGCCAACGTCTTGTGATCTTGCATATCCACGGCAAGAAAGCTGTGCTCCTGGCCATGCTCCGCCGGCAAACGTGAACACAATGTCTGCAGCTTGTCTGCCGAACGAGCCAGCAATACAACCTCTGCGCCCTGTTGTGCCAACTGGTAGGCACAGGCCTCGCCTAGCCCCTGACTGGCGCCACACACCAAGGCCCGCTTACCTGATAAATCCAGATTCATGACGAATTCCCTATCGAGTAGAGTAAAAAATTTAGAGTAGCATGCCACCGGGCCATCGCCAGACGCAGCCCGCAATGCAAGCGGTACTATTCAAAACACTGATAAGTAAAGGGCGAGCCGGCTCACAGCGACTGCAAAAAAAAAGGCTACCCAGCCTAGACCGGGTCTTCCGGTACGACTCAGAACGCGTCGCCCGGCACGCGCACCCAGCCTTCCATAAGCACCCGTGCACTGCGGCTCATGACTGCCTTGGTGGCTTGCCATTGACCATCAACCAACGCGGCCTCAGCGCCAACGCGCAAAGTACCGGAGGGATGACCGAAGGTAGCAGCGGTGCGCTCGCCACCTCCAGCGGCCAAGTTGACCAGCGTGCCGGGGATGGCTGCCGCTGTACCGATCGCCACTGCCGCGGTGCCCATCATGGCGTGGTGTAATACGCCCATCGACAGCGCTCGCACCGACAGATCAATATCGCTTGCCGGTACTGCTTTACCGCTGGACGACGTGTAGCTTTTTGATGGCGCAACAAAAGCGACTTTAGGTGTGTGCTGACGGCCTGCGGCTTCAGATACATCCTTTATCAGCCCCATGCGCATAGCGCCATGGGCCCGAATCAGCTCGAAGCGCGCCAGCGCTGCTGCGTCACCGTTGATATCGCCCTGCAACTCGCTGCCGTTATAGCCAATGTCCGCTGCGTTGATAAATATAGTGGGAATACCGGAATTGATCATGGTCGCCTTAAGCGTACCCACACCCGGCACCTCCAGATCATCAACCAGATTACCGGTAGGGAACATGGAGCCTTCACCGTCGGCTGGGTCCATAAACTCAATCTGTACTTCAGCGGCCGGAAAGGTCACCCCATCCAATTCAAAATCGCCGGTTTCCTGCACCTCACCATTCGTCATGGGCACATGAGCAATGATGGTTTTGCTGATATTCGCTTGCCAGATACGCACGGTGCAGATGCCATTAGCGGGCACGCGCTCAGCCGAGACCAAACCACTGGTGATGGCAAAGGCCCCTACAGCGCCGGATAAGTTACCGCAGTTACCACTCCAGTCGACAAAGGCTTTATCGATAGCTACCTGACCAAAAAGGTAATCCACATCATGATCAGCCTGGGTACTCTTGCCGACAATCACCGTTTTGCTGGTACTGGAGGTGGCGCCACCCATACCGTCGGTTTGCTTGCCGTAAGGGTCGGGACTACCGATCACGCGTAACAGCAATGCGTCGCGAGCTGGGCCCGCAACCTGTGCACGCTCGGGCAAGTCCTGCAAACTGAAGAACACACCTTTACTGGTACCACCGCGCATATAAGTGGCGGGTATTTTGATTTGAGGCACATAGGACATGATGACAAGATCCTCTCATGCACACCGCCCCAAGGCTGCAATACCTCGGGGCGGTGTGCAATGGGTAAAGTGGAACGGCGAATCAACCCGCCACAGTGGCTTCCAGGAAGTCCTGAGCAAAGCGCTGCAAAACGCCACCGGCCTGGTAGATGGCGGCTTCTTCAGCGGTATCCAAACGACAGACAACCGGCACATCCACCCGCTCACCATTCTTGCGGTGAATAACCAACGTCATGGTCTCGCCGGGCGACAAATCACCTTCCACGTCATAGGTTTCGGTGCCATCGATCTCCAGGGTTTGGCGTGTGGTGCCCGCCAAAAACTCCAGTGGCATCACTCCCATACCGACCAGGTTGGTACGGTGAATGCGCTCAAACCCTTCAGCGGCAATTGCCTCAACACCCGCCAGTCGCACACCCTTGGCAGCCCAGTCACGTGAAGACCCTTGGCCATAGTCAGCACCAGCAATGATGATCAGCGGCTGCTTGCGCTCCATGTAGGTTTCAATGGCTTCCCACATACGCATGACCTTACCTTCCGGCTCAATACGCGTCAGCGAACCCTGCTTGACCTTGCCATCTACCACGGCCATTTCGTTGATCAGCTTGGGGTTGGCAAAGGTCGCGCGCTGCGCTGTGAGGTGGTCACCACGGTGGGTCGCGTAGGAGTTAAAGTCCTCCTCCGGCAAGCCCATTTTGTGCAGGTACTCACCTGCGGCGCTGTCTAGCATGATGGCGTTAGACGGCGACAGGTGATCGGTGGTGATGTTGTCTGGCAGCACTGCCAAGGGACGCATGCCCTTGAGTGAACGCTCACCCGCCAGGGCGCCCTCCCAATACGGTGGGCGACGGATATAGGTACTGTTCGGGCGCCAATCATACAGCGGCGGCGTCTTGGATTCGGTGTCATGCGTAATGTCGAACATCGGAATGTAGACTTGGCGGAACTGCTCCGGCTTAACGCTAGCTTTGACGATGGAGTCGATCTCTTCATCGCTCGGCCAGATGTCTTTCAAGGTGACTGGATTACCGTTTTGATCCAGGCCCAGCACATCCTTCTCGATATCGAAGCGAATGGTGCCAGCAATCGCGTAAGCCACCACTAACGGCGGCGAGGCCAGGAAGGCTTGCTTGGCGTAGGGGTGAATACGGCCATCAAAATTGCGGTTACCCGACAGCACAGCCGTCGCGTAAAGATCACGCTCGATCACTTCTTTCTGGATGACCGGGTCCAGCGCGCCGCTCATGCCGTTACACGTAGTGCAGGCAAAAGCCACTACGCCAAAACCTAGACTTTCCAGCTCGGGCAATAACTTAGCCTCTTCCAGATACATCTTCACGGTTTTCGAGCCCGGCGCCAGCGACGTTTTAACCCAAGGCTTGCGGGTTAAACCAAGACGATTGGCGTTACGCGCAATCAGACCCGCAGAAATCATATTGCGCGGGTTGCTGGTGTTAGTGCAGCTGGTGATCGCAGCGATAATCACCGCGCCGTCAGGCATCTTGCCCTCTTCGTTTTCAATCACACCACTGATGCCACGGGCAGCCAGTTCAGATGTAGGCAGCAGTGCATGCGGGTTGGATGGCCCGGCCATGCTGCGGTGCACGCTGGACAAGTCAAAGCGCAACACGCGCTCGTATTCGACCTCTGTCAGCTCATCGGCCCACAGGCCAGTGTGCTTGGCGAAGTCTTCCACCAGCTTGACCTGATCATCATCACGACCGGTCAACTTCAGGTAATCGATGGTCTGCCGGTCGATGTAGAACATCGCTGCCGTCGCGCCGTATTCAGGCGTCATATTCGAGATAGTTGCACGGTCACCGACGGTCAGCGCATTAGCGCCTTCACCGTAGAACTCCAGGTACGCACCCACCACCCGCTCGCGGCGTAAAAACTCGGTAATCGCCAGCACCATATCGGTACTGGTGATACCCGGCTGCAGCCGACCAGCCAGCTCTACGCCGACGATATCGGGCAAACGCATATAGGAGGCACGGCCGAGCATCACGCTTTCCGCTTCTAGCCCACCAACGCCCACGGAGATTACACCGAGCGCATCGACCATAGGCGTGTGGCTATCGGTACCTACACAGGTATCGGGGAAAGCCACGCCATCACGCACTTGCACGACCGGCGACATCTTTTCCAGGTTGATCTGGTGCATGATGCCGTTGCCTGGAGGAATCACGTCGACGTTCTCGAACGCAGTCTTGGTCCAGTTGATGAAGTGGAAGCGGTCGTCGTTGCGACGGTCTTCAATCGCACGATTCTGCTCGAAGGCGTTTTCCTCAAAACCGGCGTGCTCCACTGCCAACGAGTGATCAACAATCAGCTGAGTGGGCACCACCGGGTTGACCTTGGCCGGGTCACCGCCCTTCTCAGCGATGGCGTCACGCAGGCCGGCCAAATCAACCAATGCGGTCTGACCGAGAATGTCGTGGCAGACCACGCGCGCTGGATACCAGGGGAAGTCCAGATCGCGCTTGCGCTCGATCAGCTGCTTAAGCGAATCGGTCAGCATGATCGGACTGCAGCGACGTACCAACTGTTCGGCCAGAACGCGAGAGGTATAGGGCAGCGTGGCGTAGGCACCAGGCTGGATGGCTTCGATCGCCTCACGCGTATCGAAATAATCCAGCTGGGTACCGGGTAAGGATTTGCGATAGTCAGTGTTCATTACTTACGATCCTTGAGTGGTACAAAAACCACATCTTCAGGGCCGACGTAGTTGGCGCTCGGCCGAATGATCTTGCCGTCAATACGCTGTTCGATCACGTGGCTGGACCAGCCAGAGGTAC
>Ga0207892_1000333_pt1 | contig 9503 bp, 5 predicted proteins | sample LinPmetageLP54_FD_184063 | JGI IMG/M metagenome (GOLD analysis project Ga0207892, IMG submission 184063) | Marine viral communities from the Pacific Ocean - LP-54 (SPAdes) | ecosystem: Environmental > Aquatic > Marine > Oceanic | place: Pacific Ocean | collected 2010-02-09 | reverse complement strand
TGAACAAGGGTCTGCTTTGGATTCGGACTTTCAACCAGACTATAGCCGCTGGTCGTCATTTCCCCTAAACGCGCCCCAACAACAATCAGAAGATCCGCATCTTCAATCGCTGACTTCAGGCTGGGAATGGGGCCTATACCGCTGTGCCCAACATAACTGGGATGGCGATTGTCGATGTAATCCTGTGTGCGGAAAGAGCTGCAAACCGGCAGTGCCGCACGATCACAAAAAGCCTCTACCTGTTGGCGGACCTGATTGGACCAACCGGGGCCTCCCACCATCATGATCGGTCGCTCCGCCATTTTCAGCAGATGTGCCAATTGCGACATATCATCCTGACCTGGTCGCGCCTTGGCAGGATTTGCCCGCACAGCATCTTTCACAACCACCGATTCCCGCAGCATATCTTCCGGCAGGGCCAGAACGACAGGGCCCGGACGCCCAGATTGGGCGATATGATAGGCCTGACTGACATATTCGGGAATACGATCCACCCGATCAATCTGGGCCGCCCATTTTGCCAGGGGCGCAAACATCTGGCGATAATCCACTTCCTGGAAGGCTTCCCGATCCACCATGTCGCTGCCAACCTGACCGATAAACAGAATCATGGGCGTGGAATCCTGATAGGCGATATGCACCCCGGCAGAGGCGTTTGTCGCGCCGGGGCCACGGGTGACGAAACAGACGCCGGGCTCCCCCGTCAGTTTCCCATGGGCATCTGCCATCATGGCCGCACCGCCTTCCTGGCGGCACACAACCGGTTCAATCTCCGGCACATCATACAAGCCATCCAGGACCGCCAGATAGCTTTCCCCCGGCACCAGAAACACCCGCCGGCACCCCTGTGCACGCAATTGATCCGCCAGAATGCGCCCGCCATGACGCATCGTGCATTGTCCGGTAACACTCATCTGATGTGATCCTTGTACTGAAACGAAATGTGACAAACCCTATGCGCCTCGGGGGTGGGTCGGCAAGCTCTGTGCGATGTTTTTATCCAAGGCTTCGGTTTGATCTGGAAAAACCCTTTGTCAAACGGCACAGTCCCGATAATCACTTAAGATGAAAACAAATCAAAGGAAGCGCGTAAAATGAAAGACGGCGGTATTATCGGCTTTATCGGCACCGGCATTATGGGTGCGCCCATGGCGAAGAACCTGGCCCGTGCTGGCTTTAAGGTCAGGGCGTGGAATCGGTCTTCATCAAAAACTCAGGCCTTGCTGGAATTTGGCGTGGAGACCGCCCCAACCGCCGCAGAGGTTGCACAGGATTGCGATGCCGTAATCATCATGCTGAGCGACGGCCCAACATGCGATCATGTCCTGTATGAAACGGGGGATCATGGCGCGCCGGTGCTGCCTGCGATGAAGATTGGCGCCAATCTGGTGGTTATGTCATCCATTCCTGTCGAAACCGCGCGGGATCAGGCAGAAAAAGCCACAGCGTGCGGGATTGGATATCTGGATGCCCCGGTATCAGGGGGGGAAAAGGGGGCAACAGACGGCACTTTGGCCATCATGGCGGGCGGCGAACAAACTGCTTTTGATGCCCTTGTCCCAGCCTTCAAGGCAATGGGTCGCCCCACCCGCATCGGACCCGCGGGCACCGGACAATTGGCCAAACTGGCAAACCAGATCATCGTTGGGAATACATTGGCCACTGTTGCAGAGGCATTGATCTTCGCGAAAATGGGGGGGGCCGATCCTGCCGCTGTCCGTGCAGCTTTATTGGGCGGATTTGCGGATTCAACGATCCTGCAACAACATGGGGAGCGGATGTGTGTTGGCAACTGGAAGCCCGGCGGCCTTTCCCGCTATCAATTGAAGGACCTGCGCACCGCAATGGCCTTTGCAGAGACAATCAACGCGACCTTACCCGTCTCTGAACTGACGACTGGTCTGTATGAGGACACGGTCAGCCACGGCGATGGCGACAAGGATCAAAGTGCTGTCTATCTGGAGCTCGCGCGGCTGAACGGCCTGATATAGGATGCCGGGACAAGCGGCCTAGCCTTAACAGTCAGATCGCCCTTGCTAAAAACCACAATCCTGTGGACGATGGTATTTTAAGACAAAGGAATTGATCTGGGTTATGCCGCAGGATGAGTCTCAACCTGCCTCAACAGGCATTCGTCGATCTGTTCACAGCCGGTTTCTGGGCGCCTATATTCCTGCCGTAATTGTGACACTGGCTTTCTTCATCGCCGTATTCGAAATTTTCACCTATCGCACCGCCGTCAGCGACCTGAGCCAGAAAGCCCAGCGTATCGGCACCAACCTGTCTGTTGTCCTGGCCCACCCGCTGGCGCGATCGGACCTGTCCAGTGTCACAGCACTTCTGAACAATGTCATTCAGGATGAAGATGTAGCAGAAGTCGCAGTCAGCCGCCCGGACAAGACGACTCTGCACCGGGAAATGAGGCCTGATGCACACCCAAACCCGTCCCTTTCCGTCAACCGTCCCATTAAATTGGGCAGTGACTTAGGTACCACTACATTAGGCACGGTTCATATCATTATGTCAGACTCCCGTGTCACATCTGCAAGGCGGAGTCGTCTGTATTTCATTGCGTTCCTATCAGTCCTGCTGCTGGTTGCGATGGCGATTGTCGGGTCCGTGGTCTATCGGCGCACCATCGGCACCTCCTTGAACCAGCTGATCCAGGTCATCAATCAAACGGAACATGGCAGCGACGCAAAAGAGTTAACTGTGCAGCGTAACGACGAAATTGGTGAAGTTTTTCGTGCCTTCAACAGGATGCGCGACCGACAACGGCAACATGATCAAGACCTGGATAATGTTCGCGCCGGGCTGGAAAAGCGGGTGCGGGAACGCACGATGGAACTGAAATCCGCCCATGACGCCGCCTTATCAGCGAACCGCACCAAGAGCCAGTTTCTGGCTAATATGAGCCATGAATTCAGAACGCCCCTGAACTCCATCATCGGGTTTTCGGAAATTCTTGCCAGCGGCATCGTATCCGATCCAAAAATGCTGACGGAATATGCCAATGATATCCGCGAAAGCGGGCAGCACCTTCTAACCCTGACCAACGATCTGTTGGATCTGTCAAAGGCTGAGGCGGGTAAACTGGAGTTGCATGAATCTCTGATGGATGTCACCAGCACGATAGAAGCCTGCACGAACATGGTGCGAAACAGCGCCCAGGAGAAAGGCCTTACAGTATCGATCAGTGTTCCGGCCTCCTCGCCCACGATTTCCGGGGATGAGCGGAAGATACGTCAGATGATCCTGAATTTGCTGTCAAATGCAGTGAAATACACGCCCCAGGGTGGAACCATCACCCTGTCCAGTCGCCCATCACCGGATGGCGGGTTGATTTTGGCTGTGCAAGATACCGGGATTGGAATTGCGCAAAAGGATCAGGAGCGGGTGCTGCAACCTTTTGTCCAGGTCAACAGCGCCTATACCCGCAAACAAGCTGGAACCGGATTGGGGCTGCCGCTGGTGCGCATTCTGGCCGAATTACATGGCGGCTATCTGACCCTGTCCAGCACGCCTGGATCAGGCACCCTGGTCAGCATTCACCTGCCCGCAAGCCGCGTTCAATACGACAGCCGCATCACCCTGACCGGTTCCCCGGGCAAGGTCTCTCAACTGGAAACAAAATAGGAGCAGAAGCCCGGCCTACTTTTGGTCCGCCTGTATAGAGGCTTGCGCGGCTGCCAGGCGTGCAATCGGCACCCGGAACGGACTGCAAGACACGTAATCCAGCCCCAGTTCCTCGCAGAAGGCGATGGAGGCCGGATCTCCGCCATGTTCGCCGCAAATGCCAAGCTTGATTTCCGGGCGGGATTTACGCCCACGCTCCACAGCGATACCGATCAATTCACCAACGCCATCCCGGTCAATGGTCTGGAACGGGTCATGCTCTATGATGCCATAGCGCTGATAATCGTTCAGAAAGGTGGCGCTGTCATCGCGGCTGATGCCAAAGGTCGTCTGCGTCAGGTCATTCGTCCCGAAAGAGAAGAATTCCGCCGATTGTGCAATTTCTTCCGCCCGCAATGCGGCACGGGGCAATTCGATCATCGTCCCGATCGTGTACTTCGGGGCGATGCCGGTTTCTTTCTCAACCTCTGCTGCGACCCCTTCGATGCGGCTGCGCAGCAGGTCCAGTTCCTTTTTGATGGAAACCAGCGGGATCATCACTTCACACAGCACCGCCTCTCCTGATTTATTCTGAACCGCAACGGCAGCTTCGAAGATCGCGCGGGCCTGCATTTCACAGATTTCCGGGTAGCTGTTCAGCAACCGACACCCGCGGTGACCCAGCATTGGATTTGATTCATGCAATTGGGAGGCGCGTGCCTGTACCAGTTTCGCATCCACCGCCAGGCTTGCGGCAAGCTCCTGGAACTCTGCTTCTTCCCGGGGCAGAAATTCATGCAATGGCGGGTCCAGCAGGCGAATGGTGACCGGCAGACCCTTCATGATGTCAAAAATCGCCTCGAAATCGCCGCGCTGCATCGGCAGAATGCGGGCCAGCGCTTTGCGGCGGCCGGCCTCGTCATTCGCCAAAATCATTTCGCGCACGGCCAAAATGCGGTCGCCTTCAAAGAACATATGTTCGGTCCGGCACAGGCCGATACCCTCTGCCCCAAAGCCGCGCGCGGTCGCAACATCTTCCGGCGTTTCGGCATTGGCGCGGATGGCCATGCGACGATGGCTGTCAGCCCATTCCATGATGCGCGCAAAATCACCAGACAGTTCCGGCTGAACGGTCGGCACGCGCCCTTTCATGATTTCCCCGGTCGACCCGTCGATGGTGATCCAGTCCCCCGCCGCGACAATCACGTCGCGTACACTGAACCGTCCGGACTTATAGTCGATGCGGATATCACCAGCCCCCGCAACACAGGCGCGCCCCATGCCGCGCGCAACCACGGCCGCGTGGCTGGTCATCCCGCCGCGTGTGGTCAGTATGCCTTCAGCGGCATGCATGCCATGAATATCTTCAGGCGAGGTTTCGATGCGAACCAGCATCACCTTTTCGCCCAACTGCGCCAGCTTTTCGGCTTCATCTGCTGAGAACACAACAATGCCCGACGCCGCGCCGGGAGAAGCCGGCAAACCCTTCGCGATGACATCGCGTTTTGCCTTAGGGTCCAGGCGGGGATGCAGGATCTGATCCAGGGATTGCGGTTCGACCCGCATCACGGCCTCGCGGCTGTCGATCAATCCTTCGTCTGCCATTTCACAGGCAATGCGGATCGCCGCCGCGCTGGTGCGTTTCCCAGACCGGGTTTGCAGCATATACAGCTTGCCCATCTGGACCGTGAATTCGATATCCTGCATGTCGCGATAATGGGTCTCCAGCAGAGTGCGAACCTCACACAGTTGCTGGAACACTTCGGGCATCACTTCTTCCATCGCTGGCAAATCGGACCCATGGGCCTTCTTGCCGGCAATTGTCAGATGCTGGGGTGTGCGAATGCCGGCCACAACATCTTCACCCTGTGCATTGACCAGATATTCACCATAGAACAGGTTTTCGCCGGTCGACGGGTTGCGGGTAAAGGCGACACCGGTAGCGCAGGTATTACCCATATTCCCAAAGACCATGGCCTGAACATTGACCGCCGTGCCCCATTCTTCTGGAATATCATGCAGGCGTCGATAGGTGATCGCGCGGGGCGTCTGCCAGGAATTAAACACCGCCCCGATGGCGCCCCAAAGCTGTTCCTTCGGGTCCTGGGGGAAAGGTTTACCCAACTGATCCGCGACCAGTTTCTTATAACGCTCTATCAAGGTTGTCAGATGCTCGGCAGTCAGGTCCGTATCTGAAACCGCGCCGGTCTCGTCCTTGATATCTTCCAGCGCTTCTTCGAAATGATAATGTTCTACATCCAGCACGACATTGCCGTACATCTGGATAAAGCGGCGATAGCTGTCCATGGCAAAGCGACGATCTCCGGATTGCTGGGCCAGGCCCTCCACCGTCTCGTCATTCAGGCCCAGATTCAAAACCGTATCCATCATGCCGGGCATTGAGGCCCGCGCCCCCGACCGGACAGAGACCAATAGCGGGTTTTTCACATCGCCGAACTTGGCCCCAACGATCTCTTCAACCGCAAGCAGGGCCTTTTCAGCCTCCGCTTCCAGATCAGCCGGATAGGTTTTGCCATTGGCATAGTAATGGGTGCAGACATCGGTCGATATGGTGAAACCCGGTGGCACCGGCAAACCGATATTCGACATTTCTGCCAGATTGGCGCCTTTGCCCCCCAGAAGATTGCGCATATCCCGCGCGCCTTCCGCCTTACCATTCCCAAAACCATAGACCCATTTGGTCATTGTATCGTCCAACCCTTTTCGTTTTGTATGTTCGTCGAAAGGAAACTCACGCAATTAACCTTCAATCTGTCCAAAGTCTGCAAGCGTACCCATCACGCTGCGGATGCGCGCCAACAGCAGCAGGCGGTTTTGTCGCAGGTCCGCCTCTTCGGCATTGACGATGACGGCCTCAAAGAACGCATCAACCGGCTGGCGCAACCCGGCCAGGGCAGCCATGGCCCCTGCAAAGTCTTCCGTTTTTATACAGGCTTTAACCTTGCCCTCAGCAGCATCCAAGGCAGCCGCCAGTGCCGTTTCTTCCGGCGTGGCAAACAATGCTGAATCCGGCTTGCCGAAATAGGTCGTACCGTCCTTCTTTTCCTCAGCCCGCAGGATGTTTGCGGCCCGACGATAGGCGGTCAGCAGATTGGCCCCGTCTTCGCTTTCCAGGAAGGCTTTCAGTGCATGGACCCGCGCGACAAGACGCACCAGATCATCCTCATCCCCAAGCGCAAACAGCGCCTGGATCAGGCTGTGCGAAACGCCCTCATCCTTCAAATGCACTCGCAAGCGGTCAGCGAAGAAGGAGAGGAGGTCGGATATTTTATCATTAAAACGTGTGTAAACGTGAGTAGCGGATTCATCCGAATGAAAGGCGACCTCATCTGCCATGTGAATTGGCAGGCGCGGTTTTGCAACTCCCGCTTCCAATTGCGCTTCTAAACTTATTCTGTCCGACCGAGCATCGCTCTCTTTAGACAAAATAATGAACTGATCCAAAAAAACTCGATTCAAATTAACTTTAATTCCATTTTCAAGAATCAAACGGATCACACCTAAGGCGGCACGGCGCAGAGCGAAGGGATCCTTCGATCCTGTTGGCTTCTCATCAATCAGCCAAAAGCCAACCAGCGTGTCCAGTTTCTCCGCTAGGGCGACGGCAACGGACAAGGGCGCGGTTGGACACGCATCATTCGGGCCGGCGGGCGAGTAATGATGGGCAATCGCGTCTGCAACAGCAGGTTTCTCATTTTGAGCCAGTGCGTAATAGCGGCCCATGATTCCCTGCAATTCCGGGAATTCACCAACCATTTCGGTCGTCAGGTCAGCCTTCGCCAGTTTTGCAGCGCGACAGGCATCTACCGGGTCACAATCAGGGATGTATTTCGACAGCTCTGCAGCAAGGGCAGCAATCCGCTCCACCCGCTCTGCAACCGTGCCCAGCTTGGCATGGAACACGACCTTTTTCAGGTCTTCAACGCGGTCTTCCAATTTGGTGGCGCGGTCCTGGTCCCAGAAGAATTTTGCATCGGCCAGGCGGGCGCGCAGGACGCGTTCATTCCCAGCGATAATCTTTGCGCCCCCATCGGCGGCCTTCATATTGGCAACCACGGCAAAGCGCGGGGCCAGACTGCCATCGGGCCGGATCAGGGAGAAATACTTCTGGTGCGCCCGCATGGAGGTCGACAGCGCCTCTGCCGGGACATCCATGAATTCATCGTCGATCTTGCCGATCAGCACATCTGGATATTCGACCAGATTGGTGACTTCCTCCAACAACGCCGGATCGTCCTTGACCGTCAGCCCTTCGCGATCCGCAGCCGACCGCAACCCATCCAGAATCGCCTGCTTGCGCTCTTCCGGGTCCAGCACGACATGGGCCTCGCGCAGCTTGGCGATATAGTCGCTGAAATTCAGAACCGTGAAGGGCTCCGGCGACAGGAAGCGATGGCCGGATGATGTGTTGGAAAAGGCAACAGTCGCACCGCCCAGATCAAAATCCCCTGCCAGGGCCGCGCCATCAAATACGGCAAGAATACGATGCAGCGGGCGTACCCAGCGGAAGCTTTGCGCGGCAAACCGCATGCTTTTCGGCCAGGGCAAGGCGCGGATCGCTGCCTCAATCAGACTCGGCAGCACATCAGCGCTGGCCCCACCCTTTTTCTCTACAACCGCGATCCAGACCGGGCCTTTCGGCGTGTCCTGCTGTTCGCATTGATCCAGACTGTCCAGACCGGCGGAGCGCAAAAAGCCCTGAACGGCCTGGTCGGGCGCGCCGACTTTCGGGCCCTTCTTTTCCTCCCGCAGATCGGGTTGGCGGGTCGGCAAGCCTTCGACGACCAGGGTTAAGCGGCGCGGGGTCCAGTAAATTCGGGTCTCGTCAAATGTCAGATTGGCCTTTGTCAGCCCATCCGTGACCAGACGCTGTAAATCGCCCGCAGCCTGACGCTGCATGCGGGCCGGAATTTCCTCACTGAAAAGCTCGATCAGAAGCTCAGCCATAATGGCGCCCCTTCACAGTGACACCATCGTCATTCCCGCGCAGGCCGGACTCCAAGGCCACACGCCCAACATTCTGCCGGTTGCCCTGGCCCCCGGACAACCGCTCCGCAGTTTCCGGGACAGTCTTGCTGCTGTCATTGGCCGCCCGGAACAAGGGCAGCGCACGATAGCCCAACCCGGATCCGCCACCGGTTAGTGGAAGCGAATGTTGAACAATCACTCTCTCCCTATTGGGGCGGGAGGATGGGTCTTTTACTCCCTCCCCCTTGAGGGGGGAGGACGGGTCTTTTACTCCCTCCCCCTTGAGGGGGGAGGGTTGGGGTGGGGGTGACAAGGCCGCAAGGCCTTCATCAGAAACCTGCTGTGATGCGGAGGAGAGAGAACCCCCCTCCCAACCTCCCCCCCTTGAGGGGGGAGGGGTAAGATATGGGGCTCCCCCCCTCAAGGGGGGAGGGGTAAAAGATGGGGCTTCCTCCCTCAAAGGATGGGTGACAGCTGTCTTGTTTTTCATGTCATTGCTCATGCGGGTAACTCCCCTTGGCTTTTCAGCCAGGCTTCGGCGCAGGCCTTTGCCAGGGCGCGGACGCGGCCGATATAGGCCTGGCGTTCGGTGACCGAAATCACGCCGCGCGCATCCAGCAGGTTGAACAAGTGACTGGCCTTCAGGCATTGGTCATAGGCAGGCAGCGCCACGCCACCGGCGATCAAACGGCCACATTCATCCTCTGCATCCTGAAAATGGCGCAGGATCATATCCGTGTCGGCCAATTCAAAATTATGCTTCGAATATTCGACTTCCGCCTGATGATAGACATCGCGATAGGTCATCGTATCGTTGAAGCGCAGGTCATAGATATTTTCCACACCCTGGACATACATCGCCAACCGTTCCAGCCCATAGGTCAATTCGGTGGAAACCG
>Ga0207892_1000326_pt1 | contig 9741 bp, 7 predicted proteins | sample LinPmetageLP54_FD_184063 | JGI IMG/M metagenome (GOLD analysis project Ga0207892, IMG submission 184063) | Marine viral communities from the Pacific Ocean - LP-54 (SPAdes) | ecosystem: Environmental > Aquatic > Marine > Oceanic | place: Pacific Ocean | collected 2010-02-09 | reverse complement strand
ACCGTGACCGTGCCGCTGGCCACATGTACATAGGCATGGCGGTTGGCAGGCAGAGTGAGCGTTGCATGCTCGTCGCCGTTGAACAGCCCCGCATAAACCCGCGCATCCTGATGCAGGGTGAGTGCACTGTCGCCTCCGTCCGGAGCCATAATCAAACGTAGCCGACCGCGCTTTTCCGCGGCAGCAATGTGCTGCTGCTGATAACCCGGCTGGATTCCTTTTTTGCTCGGCATGATCCAGATCTGCAGGAAGTGCACCGGCGTGCCGTTGCTGGCGTTGTACTCGCTGTGGGCAACCCCGGTGCCGGCACTCATTAGCTGCACGTCACCGGGCTTGATCAGCGAGCCGTTGCCGAGCGTGTCTTCATGCTTCAGCGCACCTTCGAGCACGTAGGAGAAAATCTCCATATCGCGGTGCGGGTGCTTGCCAAAGCCACCACCCGCGGCCACCCGGTCATCGTTGATTACCAAAAGGTCTGAAAAGCCGATGTGCTCTGGATCATAATAAGAGCCGAATGAAAAGCTGTGGCGCGACTGTAACCAGCCGTGGTCGGCAATACCGCGTTCGGTGGCTTTGCGTAGCGTCGTTTGATTGGTCATGTCGGGTACTCCTGTTTCGTTGTGGGCGGCTGTATTAAAAAGAGCCTTGGCCCGCTGAAAACAGATTACTGTCTATTCTTGCGTGGATTAAGATGCTGAAATAGGTATCACTGTCCGCTAAGGGGTGACAATGAATCAGCTGGAAGATATGCAATTGTTCGTTAGCGTACTGGAATGCGGCAGTTTCACTGCGGCCGCCGATGCGCTGGGCCTATCCAAGCAGTTTGTTAGTCGGCGTGTTGCAGCACTGGAGGCACGTCTTGGGGTGCGCCTGATCAACCGCTCGACGCGCAAACTGAATGCGACCGTATTGGGGCAAAGCTATTTCGAGCGGGCGCAGCGGATACTGCAAGATGTTGCCGAGACCGACATGCTGGTCTCGGAGCAGGGTGCGTCGCCGCGTGGTGCTCTGCGGCTATCGGCGCCCATGTCGTTCGGCACCTTGCACCTGAGTACGTTGTTGCCGGATTTCATGCGGCTTTACCCGGATGTGAGTATCGAGCTCGATCTGAGTGATCGCACGGTGGATCTGCTTGGTGAAGGCTATGATATGGCTATCCGTATCGGTGCTCTGGCTGATTCCACACTGATCGCTCGGCAATTGGCAGCGATGGACATGGTCACCTGTGCCAGTCCGGCCTATTTGGCGGCGCACCCAGCACCGCAGACGCCAGTTGATCTACGCCAGCATGAGTGCATGCTTTACGGTCACAGCAAAACGGTTGAATGGCGGTATTGGGTCGATGGCCGTAGCCAGGCAGTGGCGGTGCAGGGACGCTATCGGGTCAACAATGGTGAGTTGGTGCGCGACGCGGCGATTGCCGGGTTGGGGCTGACCATGTTGCCAGCTTTTATCGTCGGCGAAGCGTTGGCCCGTGGCGATTTGGTTACCGTGCTGGATAGCTACCAGTTGCCCACGACCAAGGTGTACGCCGTGTACCCGCAGCATCGTCAGTCGTCATTGTTGGTACAGTTTCTGGTCGATTATCTGCGTGATGCCTTGTTAGCGCGCAAATAGTGCAGGTGCCCGTGGTATGCCCTGGGCGAAAACAGCGTAAGACTATAAATCAATGAAAGGCTGCGACCGCCTGCTGTGACGGTCGCTCCTCATTCATTTACTGCGGTAAGGTTTTCAGTTGCCGGCGGCGCATCACCAGATAGGCTGCCGGTAAAACAAACAAAGAGAGCAGTGGGGCGGTAATCATGCCGCCTACCATGGGCGCAGCGATGCGGCTCATGATTTCGCTGCCAGTTCCACTACCCAGGAGCACGGGCAAGAGGCCGGCGATGATGACCGCGACGGTCATAGCTTTTGGGCGCACACGCTGTACCGCGCCTTCGCGAATTGCTTCGAGAAGAGCGCTTTCGTCTTGATTTCCATCCTTGAGACGTGCCGTCCAGGCATTCTTTAAGTACAGCAACATGATCACGCCAAACTCTGCGGAAACGCCCGCTAACGCAATGAAGCCGACTCCAGTAGCGACCGATAGGTTGTACCCTAACAAGTAAAGAAACCATGCTCCCCCGGTGAGCGCGAAGGGTAGGGTCGCCATGATGAGCAGGGCTTCTCCGAAGCGCGAAAACGTGAGGTATAGCAGCACAAAAATGATCAGCAAGGTTGCCGGCACGACGAGCTTTAGTTTGGCATTGGCTCGCTCCATAAACTCAAACTGACCGGCATAGCTAATGCTCATCCCGGGCTGGAGCTGAACACTTTCACCGATTTGGTCTCTGAGATCGCTTACCACGGATGCAATATCCCGACCGCGTGAGTCGATGTAGACCCAGCCTGCCAGCCGCGCATTTTCGCTCTTGAGCATAGGCGGGCCTTCGGTTATCTGGATTGCAGCCACAGTGCCCAGCGTAATCTGGCTACCCGCAGGCGTGTAAATGGGCAAATTGCGCAGATCGGCTAGCGAGTCGCGCCATTCCCTCCCGTAACGGAGGTTAATGGGATACCTCGCGAGCCCTTCGACAGTCTCACCAATGGTTTGACCACCAATGGCTCCAGCTACTATTGATTGCACATCAAGGATACTCAGGCCATAGCGACCTGCGGCTCGGCGGTCGATATCGATATCAATATAACGCCCCCCGGTCAGCCGCTCGGCAAGTGCAGAGCTGACACCAGGTACCGTCTTGGCGACCCGCTCGATTGCTTGCGTGGTTTTATCTATTTCTGCCAGGTCAGTGCCATATACTTTGATGCCAATGGGGCTTTTGATACCCGTTGCCAGCATATCGATCCGATTGCGAATGGGCGGGATCCAAAGATTCGCCAATCCCGGAACCTGTACCCTGCGATCCAACTCTTCGATCAGCTTCTCAGGTGTCATGCCCGGCCGCCATTGGTCCTTGGGCTTGAATTGAATGGTTGTCTCGAACATTTCGAGCGGAGCGGGATCTGTCGCCGTCTCGGCGCGCCCGGCCTTACCAAATACGTGCGCAACTTCGGGCAGCGTTTTTATAAGCCGATCTGTCTGTTGCAGCAGTTCAGACGCTTTCTGGGCGGATAGCCCCGGGAGGGCTGTGGGCATGTAAAGCACGTCGCCTTCATCCAAGGGTGGTAGAAACTCGCCGCCCAGGTGAGTGATAGGCCACAACCCCGTCAAGAAAACCAAAGCAGCCACCAGCAAGGTAGTCTTCGGCCACCGCAACACGCCATCCAATGCCGGCTTGTAAACGTAAATGAGCCCGCGGTTTAGCGGGTTGCGGTGTTCGTCAGGGATTTTTCCGCGTATCCAATACCCCATCAATACCGGAACCAGCGTGACAGATAAACCTGCTGCTGCTGCCATTGCATAGGTTTTAGTGAAGGCTAGTGGACCGAACAGCCGTCCCTCTTGCGCTTCGAGAGTAAATACCGGAATGAACGACAAGGTGATGATCAAAAGGCTGAAAAACAACGCTGGGCCAACTTCGACGGCAGCGTCGGTAATCACCTTCCAGTGCGCCTGGCCTTTCAAGGCGACCCCAGGGTGCTTACTGTGCCAAGCCTCGATGTGCTTGTGGGCGTTCTCAATCATCACAATGGCGGCATCGACCATAGCTCCAATAGCGATTGCGATGCCGCCCAGAGACATGATGTTGGCGTTGACACCCTGACGTTGCATGATGATAAAGGCGATCAAAATGCCGATGGGTAGCGAAACAATCGCCACCAGCGATGAACGTAGATGCCACAGGAATAAGACGCACACCAGGGCAACAACGATGAACTCTTCGATGAGTTTGTGGCTGAGGTTCTCGACGGCGCTATCTATCAGCTTACTTCGATCGTAGGTCGTGACGATTTCCACGCCTTCGGGCAGGCTGGCTTTTAACTCGTCGAGCTTGGTTTGGACGGCGGCGATCGTTTCTCTGGCGTTCTTGCCGCTACGCAGAATAATGACCCCTCCAGCCACTTCACCTTCACCGTCGAGCTCAGCAATACCGCGGCGAATCTCTGGCCCGAGTTGGATATGCGCAACGTCTCCTAGCATGATGGGTGTGCCGGTGCTGTCGAGGCGCAGAGGAATGGTTCGGAAGTCCTCCATGGACTGCAAATATCCCCCCGCCCGAACCATAAACTCGGTTTCTGCCAGAGCAAGAACACTACCACCCGTTTCGCTATTGGCCTCGTCCACCGCCTGTGCGATCTGCTGTTGCGTAACGCCTCGGCTGGCCATACGTACCGGATCCAGCACTATTTGGTACTGCTTCACCATCCCGCCTATAGAGGCAACTTCCGCCACGTTGGGTAGGGTTTTAAGCTCGTAGCGCAGGAACCAATCCTGTAGGGAACGTAGCTGCGACAGGTCGTGCGTACCCGTGCGATCGACCAAGGCGTACTGATATATCCAGCCAACGCCGGTGGCGTCTGGCCCTAGCGCTGGCTTCGCGGCAGCGGGTAGTTGGCTCTGCACCTGGCTTAGGTATTCCAGCACCCGTGAACGAGCCCAATAGAGGTCTGTTCCATCCTCGAACAGCACATAGACATAGCTGTCGCCAAAAAAAGAATAACCACGCACTGTTTTTGCGCCCGGTACGGAGAGCATGGTGGTGGTCAGCGGGTAGGTGACCTGATTTTCAACAATTTGCGGTGCCTGGCCTGGATAGGCCGTGCGGATTATCACCTGAACATCGGAAAGGTCCGGCAGAGCGTCGACAGCGGTATTTTTAATCGACCACACTCCCCACGCGACAGTAAACAGCGTGGCAAGCAGGACCAAAAATCGGTTGGCGACCGACCAGCGTATTATGGATGCGATCATGGCTTGTCTCCGAGCTTCTGAATGCGCTCAATCACCAGGCCTTCTTCGCTTTGACGCACGCCAACGCGCACCTGATCAGTCGCTCTTAACCCTGACAAAAGGGATTCATCGGCAACCCGAAAAGACATTGTCATGCCCGGCATGTTGAGGGTTTTAAAGGGGCCGTGCGACAAGCGAACTCTCCCATTGTCCAGGCTAACGATGGTGCCTTCTGCTTCGTGTAACTCTGGCTTGATGTCTGTTGAGGGGCTTAAATCTTGAGCGGTTAAGCCGCGTAGGCTTGCTTCTGAGTCCAAGAGAAACTGACCAGACGTCACTACCATTTCGCCTGTTTGTAGCCCTTCAAGTACTTCGGTTTTTGCATCAAATTCGCGGCCCGTGCGGATCTCGACTGGGCGGTAGCTGCCTTGTTCTTCGGCCACCATGACCAATGAGCGCATACCGGTGTGAATGACTGCTTCGGTAGGAATAACCAGTACGTCAATGGCGCTTTGCTTCACCGAAACTTCAGCAGTCATTCCTGGGCGTAGCCGCTGCTCTGGATTGGGCAGTTCTACCCGAAGACGGATAGTGCGACTGGCTAAGTTGGCTTGCGTGAGCACGGCTTGGACTTTTCCCTCCAGAGCGTTATCTGGAAAAGCCGGCAAACGCGCGGTTACCAATTGCCCTCGGGATAAATTGCTGATCTGCGCCTCAGGTACTGCAACTTCGAGCCAAACGGTATCCAGGCCATTTATCTGAGCGAGAGAGTCGCCGGCTTTAAGGGTCATGCCTTCGCGCACGTCTAAGGTGCGCAATACACCACTCATTGGGCTTTTTATGGTCCAAACCAGACGTGTTTTACCGCTACGTTCCAACTCCGCGATAGCCTCCGCTGGCATGCCGGTAAGGCGTAGTCGCTGCTTTGCGGCTGCAAGCAACGGCGGGTCGCCGAGCTCTCTCAGTGCCAGATATTCCTCCTGTGCGGCTGCCCACTCCGGAACCAAAAGGTCTGCGAGCGGCGCGTCTTTCTTGATGACATCTTCTGGCGCGTGCGGATAGACCCGCTCGACGTAGCCTGCGGCGCGGGCTTGCACCACAGCCACAGATCGTTCGTCGAACATTAGGGTGCCAGTCGCCTCAAACGATGGGCTAATCGACACGCGCTCCACCTTCGTTACGCGCATGCCTAGGCTCTGAGTTATGCTGGGATCAATGCGAATGGATGTACCGCTACCAGCTTCGTCGGCATAACGCGGCACCAGGTCCATGTCCATAAAGGGAGACTTGCCAGGCTCGTCAAACTTCTGCTGGGGAACCATAGGGTCATACCAGTAGAGAATCTCTTTTTCCGGATTCTCCGCTGCGTGTACCTCACCTGGAATAGCCAGCTCGAATAGGGCGGTAGTGCTAAATACCAAAGGCAGGCTTAGGGCGAGTGCCAGCCGGTTGAGTTGGAATGTCATGGCTGGTTCTCTCCAAAAGTGAAATGCAGTTGAGCGTTGCTCAGCGATCGGTCTCGAGCTACATCAATGCGCCGCATACGCGTTTCAACTAGCTGGCGACGTGCATCGACTACGGAGGCAAGTTCACCGGTGCCTGCGCGGTAATCGGCCATGGCGAGACGGACTTTGTCCTCAGCGAGCGGTAATAGCGTTTGATCTATTCGCGTGAATGAGCGCTGTAAACGTTGGAACTCAGCCAAACTGCTGGTCAGCTCCTGGGTATACACACGCAGTGTTGCTTCGCGCTGCGCCTCAATTTCAGCCAGCCGATCACGTTCGGCTGCTATTTTTGGGGTCTGGCGAGAACCGCTAAAAATTGGCAGATCGAAGCTCACGCTTAGATTCACCATGTCGCCATAGTTGTTGCCACGGCGTAGGTAATCGACCCCCCAACTCCAATCGGGTGTTTTGTCCGCGACTGCTTGCTTTACGTTGGCTTGCGCTTTGCGAGCCATCGGGTCAAAAGCGAGCAGCGCCGGGTGGCGGTATAGGTTCGGTTGGTAGCGATCTACATCGGCAGGCCATTGTGGCCAGTCGCCGTTGAGCGGTTGGGTCGCCATGTCGCCTACCCAACGGCGCAATTCGGCACGAGCAACAGCTTGGTCGCGAAACAGTTCATCTTGCTGCTCGTCAAGGAGCGCCGCCTCTTGCTTGGCAAGCACGCTCTCAGCCGTTCGCCCTGTACCGCTAGCGATACGCGCTTTGATCAGACTGGAGAAAAGTTGGTTCTCGCTGAATAGTTGTTCGAAAACACTCAGCTTCTGCTCAACTGCAAAGGTGTTGATCCACGCCTCCGAAGTGCCTTGTCGCACGCTGAGGCGTTCTATTGCTTGTTGGACATCTGCCAGCGCAACACTGGCTTGTGCTGCCTCAACTCGAGCGCGCCTTTTTGCACGATTTGGTACGTCTTGAGTCACACCGACCATTTGCATGGTCATTGCCTCTTGGTCTAGCTGCCAACGCGCATCACCTTCAATAGGTACGTTTTGCAGCCCGAGCTTGAGTTTGGGGTCGGGAAGCTCGCCAGCTGGAATTACGTCGCTGCGCGCAGCTTGTAGATTTGCGGTTTGCGCATCTAGCGAAGGCGATTCATGCTCCGCCACGCTCAAGGCTCGTTCAAGAGTTAGCGGCGACGCTAAACCGGTGAAAGACACCACGCACATGACCAAGGCGACCACATAGCGTGGCGCCCAGTACATATAGGATTTCATCTAATATAATTCCTGATCTTCTATGCGAACTCAGAGCTCGCGGTAGACAGCCCGAGGCTACGCCCGGACGGTGCTCAGAATGTGATCGGAATTAGGTGCGAGGGGGGTGCCAGACGGTGTCTAGAAGAAGAGAGGGTATCTTCTGGTTATAAAAAGATCGCAATGGCTTTGCTGCGGGAATCTGTGGCGTATTCGCTACCGCGAGCTGAAGAATGCTAGAGGTTTTACATTCTTGGCCTACTTTGCAGACCAGGGACTTCCCCTGCTCGTGGTTTGCACAACAGCCTGGTTGGGTGCCAACCATGGGAGAGGAGCTACTCGTCATGTTTTGCATATCGGGCATAACGTGACTTGTTGAAGGCCCCATGGGCATAAGCAGTTGTGCCATGCCGTTAATGGGCATAGCAAATGCTAGTAGCAAAATAAGGAACGAGCGAATGTAGACCTTCATGCGCGGAGTTTAAGAGACCTTGAGTGCTGCGGTCAATTCTCATACGCGGATATCAGTTGAGCACCCAGGCCAACCTCGTGGTTTGAGGGCGCTCGCGGGAATTTATTGCGGAGAACATAAGGTATCAGTTGATAAAAAGCGGACATAAAAAAACCCGCCTAAGCGGGTTTTTTTATGTCTGTACTTACCGAAGGGTAATTACAGAGCTTGAATCTGTGAAGCCTGAGGGCCTTTAGCGCCTTCAGTGGCGGTGTAAGACACTGCCTGACCTTCTGCTAGAGATTTAAAGCCGCCGCCTACTATTTCTGAGAAATGAGCAAACAAATCTTTGCCGCCGTCTTCAGGAGTAATAAAGCCAAAACCTTTTGCATCGTTGAACCATTTTACTGTGCCGTTAGCCATGTTTACTTACCTTTTCTATATCAATGAGCATTCGCTCGGAAGTGCAATAAATATTCAAATAAGGGAAGTATTGTGACTGAAGTACCGTAAGGAACGAACAATATACAAAAATCGCGCTAACTTGAAACGTCTTGCTTGTTGGACACAAACCTACGGGGTATGCGAGGAAGAGTCAAGCTAAATAACTAACATCAATTGCTGAGCGGCTTGCGCTCCCAAGCCAGATTGTCGTTTTAGGGTGTGATCACGCAGTGTAGGCAGAGGCAGAAAACGGAGATTATCCAGTGTTGAGAAAGGTATGAAGCTACATGGCTACTGGGGCTCAAAAAGCCAAGGCTGCTCATTGGAATTACCTATCGACGACGTCGAGCATTATTTTCCCGGATACGCCGTTTATTACCATCATGTGTAACCGGGAGCTGATGCAATAACGACCAAAATCTAGGAAGGCGGCCTATCTTGCAAATCTGGCGGACACGGCAGTGTTATACGCCAGAGTGACAAATTCCCAAGTGGACATGGCGCGCCTGCTTGAGCAATTTGAGTCAGTGGTGAAATCAGTCAACCCTGTTCCTTGTCGGGACAATCGAGTTGATTATTTGGGTTGGGCTATTACCTGCCGCGACGGATCGGTGGATGGTGGCGTACGGCGTATCTCTGCCGGCAATGGCGCGCGTAAAGTGGTCTACGGCAAGGGTAATCGGCGTGGAGTGGGTATATGTCCAAGATGATGGGATGCCTTAGAGGCTTTGGCTAACGGCCCATATGGCGCTCGTTACATGCAACTCGAAAGTGTGGGTGAGGAGATGCCCTTTCATACCGATGCGATGCGGGAGACTTGGTGCCTGCATATCCCGCTTGTGACTAATCCAGATGCGCTACTCCAATGGCAATTTCCCGACGGCTGAATTGACAGCGTGCATCTGCCGGGTGGAAGTGGCCACCTGGCTGGCGCGGGTGGATGTTAAGCATCGTGGGATCAACCCTGCGATTGGTGCGCAGGGGAAGGTTCATCTGCTGATGGGGTTTGGTAGGGTTTCGACAGACAAGTTGTTGTTGAAACCCTAAGATTTTATACCGATAAGGAATGGGCGTGGAGCACGGCCTTGGCAGCTAACTCAGCGCAATCCGAGATGCTCAAGACTCTCAAATGTCACCGCACCGATGGCCAAACCGTTGTCCATCTGATAGTCCGATAGTGCGGCGATGGTGCGTTCGCCTAGTCGACTATCAATATTGCCGACGCTGTAACCCCGAGAACTGAGCGCAGATTGTAGCCGGGTTATCAGTGCAGGTTGCAGGTCTGAATCGCACGCCGCGCGTCTAAGCACGACCTCCGGC
>Ga0207892_1000324_pt1 | contig 9916 bp, 9 predicted proteins | sample LinPmetageLP54_FD_184063 | JGI IMG/M metagenome (GOLD analysis project Ga0207892, IMG submission 184063) | Marine viral communities from the Pacific Ocean - LP-54 (SPAdes) | ecosystem: Environmental > Aquatic > Marine > Oceanic | place: Pacific Ocean | collected 2010-02-09 | reverse complement strand
GAAGGTATCGACACCGAGGGATCGGCTCTCAAAGATTTTTATATGCTAACTCCTTACCTAGCAGGCACTGATGTCTTGTCAGGGGTAGTAGACCCCTCTAATTCTCATGTTAAAACTACTTCGTTAGAGTACAAAATAATAGCTACAAGTTATGGACTTAATACCCAACGAGCTATAGATAGAGCAGTAAGATTCAAGGCGGGGCCAGGAAATGTATTGTATATCTCTAATGAAGATCCTATCTTTTATTATCTTAACTATATTGATAAGAATGATTTAACAGTATCAGCAGAAATACCTGATCTTAATATAGATGGAATTTTAGGTAATACCGAGAGGTATCCTCGTAGAATTCCTTGTCATGTTTTAATAGTTCCTACCGATCAGCCAATACAAAATCCTTTATTTGGAAAATCTTTAATCACTAAGATGGAAGATTCATCTGAAAGTAATGGAATCATTAGATCTTTGAAGATGCTCCCCGCTCCCACCAAGCAGGTTTTAAATTCAACTTATTTAGACTTAGTAAACTATGATGAAGCTTCTTTGCAGTACGGGTATCTCCCTTATGGGTATACCGAAAGTGATAAATTTCCTTTTGGTCCTCAAGGAACAACCACTGATCCTCGCCAAATGCAATTTACTGCGTCCAATATTGCTGGATCATTTAATAACTGGAAAGTTAACTTAGAAGTTTCTAGAAGAATAGATCCAGTAAGAAAGGTATTTGATTTCCTAACTGATGTTTCTACTAACTATGATACAAGGACGGATGTTACATATTCTTATGGACTATATTCAGCAGGGATCATAGGAGACACCCAATATCCAGTTAATAATAATAGATCCTTGCCCCTGTTTGATGTGTGGAGACATCTAAGTGAATTTGAGTTCCATGAGTTTGTTTCATCATTTAGAGACACCTTATTTCAAAAATTAATGGGAAATAAGTATAGAGGGATACAGCTTTATTTCATGTTAAATAAATTTCAAGAGAAAACATACCTACATAAGTATGATCCTACTACTCCTAAGTGGTCTGCGGATGGAAACTTTAGTGGAACTTTCGCTAATCCAAGGAACGCTTCTGGGGTAGACTTTATTGAAAACTCTTTGTTTATGGACAAGGTTGAGCCGAGGAACTGTTAATGGCCGAAAAAGCTATATCTACTCATTTAAATCCTAATACTCATGGGAGAGGATTTTTGCAGGCTAATCCTTTACAACTCAAAGTATTTATTAAGAATCTTAATGTATGTTTGTTTGGAGATTTATCCCAACCAGACAACGAATGCGAGCCAGAGAGCCCTCCTATACACTGTACTCCTTTTGCTATAGAGGGATCATTTAAAGTACATATATTAGGTCTAGGAGTTCACAGGCATGACGACCTTAGAGCATGTGATGCTACAACCATAGCGTATCCCTTTAATTCAAAAGTTTACGCAGGATAAATAAAAAATATAAATACTTACTTACAAGTGAGTAAATAGTAATAGAAGAGGATTTATTATGAAAGACATCGTAACAGAACAATTTGTTGACGAGTTAATGCAATCAGACATGTGGGGCAAGGTTGACAAGGCTGATCCTATTAATGAAAATAGAACAGAAGCTTATACTCGTGCTCCAGCAGAAGCACCCACCGAAAGCGAAGAGGAAGATGCTCCTCTCTCTGAAGAACTAACCGCTAAAGATTTTGCGGTAGAGCTTTTGGAAAATATTGCTCCTGAAGTTATACTAGAATTTATAAATATCCTTCACGAGGAACTTATTAATGAGCTAGCAGAAAATGGAGACTCTGATAAAATAGATGAGCTTATGGCGTCACTCGCTGGTGGTGCGGGCGCGGTGGTAGGAGCCTTTAAAGGGGCTGGAGATACTTATAAGATAAGAAGAGATATTGCCCGTCGCGGACAGCAGAAGAGGGCAGAGGAGGTCGGTGCATCTAGAGAGGCACGCAAGGGCGTTAAGCACAAATATGGGGCTGGAATCGACGCCTGGGCCAAGCGAGCGTTATCGGGGGGCCATGCGGGTCAAGGTATTAAGGGTTACGAAAAACAGACCCGCCTCATGGGGACTGGGGGGAGGGCACGTATTAAAGCACTGCACCCGACGAAGGCGGCTTGGTCTTCCGATGTCAAGAAAAAGACTGCTGCGAAGGGGTCCGGCACGGACGTAGAGGCGGCGACTAGGGGCTCCACAGGGCAGACACAAGCAGCCCAGGACCTTAGCCCAGAGGAGGTCAAGGCGCAAGGCACTCGCTCACGGAAGGCGAACGAGAGCCATATTTTAACTAGAGTTCTTAATAAAAGGAGAATGAGATGAGTAATAATATAGAAAAGTTTGTAAATGAAGAGTTTGTGAATGAACTCATGAAGAGTGGTGTATGGGATATCGCTCGCGTGGGTCCAAAAGGACAATTTAACCGTGAGGAAACAGAGCTTAATGAGGCTCTCCTCAGTGAGAGTGGCAAAGGTCGTACTGGCGCTAGTAAGGGTGACAAGGGTAAGGACCCCCGTGACTCTACGGCTAAAGACTACTCTGACGAAGGTGATCGTGAGGGCGACGAATCCGAAACCCATCCAGGGGAAGAGGATTACGAGGACGATGATGACAATGGTGATGACGAAAATGGCAACGGGAATGGCAAGAAGAAGAAGAAGAAGCAAGAAGAATCTGTTTCAGCTAGAGACCTAGCCGAGCATCTTTTTGATAATCTTTCTGAAGATATCATCGTTGAATTCATTGACCTTCTTTATACCTCAGTTTTGAACGAGGAAGCATTAGCCGAAGCCGAAGCTGAAGAGGGTGAGTATATTGAGGAGGACGCCGAGGAGGACGCCGAGGAAGACTCTGAGTAAGAAAAAGGATTTTCCATGTCTAACCAAGATAATCACGATATTTCTAACATCCAAGTACCGGACTCGTTTATTCAAGAAATCCTCAGTCAAACCCAGCCGCTTAAAGAGGCTAGGGAAGAGGTACACCCCCAGGAGCCGCAGGCGCAAGCCCCGGTAAGAGTTTCTGAGAACGGCGAGGTCGTTGAATTACTTTCTTTATTATTTGAGCAGTTTGAGAAGCTAAACGCTCGCTTAGATAATATACAGGAAAGCGTTAATGAAATGACCTCTGCTGGGTCAACCGGGACTGGTTATTCTACTGCCGAATCATCCCCTCCTACAAGAAGAAGAAGAAAAGGGGGAAGCCCTGAGTGTGACGCTCAAGCAGAACTAGAGGGGAGAATTCATAACGAATCTAGAGACTCTCTTGCCTCTATCCTTGCCCGCCGTATGAGAAGATAAATGCTTATAGATGTTTTACAAGAGCTTAATGAGAGCCGCTTTGAAAAAGGAAGGGGCTCGAAAGCCGGAAGAGAAAAGTTTGCTTCTAAGAAGGGAACCAAGGGAAGTTCCGTTAAAGCTCGTAAGTCTCGTGTAAAAGTTTATGATACTATTGAAGCCGCTTTAGATAGCGGCGCTCCTTATGGAACTATCTTTTCTACTAAGAGTGCTGATAGGTTATATGTTATAACTAAGCCTACGTGGGGGGATAAAAGTAGGTCGGGCGGAAATACCAGAGTAGCTAAAGGATTTACCCCTGGATCAGCTACCCCTTCTGCTAATTGGCCCAGTATCAAATCATACGGGGTTCGTACCATGATAAAACATGGTAAAACTAAATCAAAAAGACTTACTGCAAAGTATGGTCCAGGAAAAAGTAGACCAGAAGAAAAAAGATTTGCAGGCAAAAAGGTTTCCGAAAAGAAGAAGAAGCTAAAAGAAGCTCACTGCCCTGCGAGCAAGGGTAAGCTGGCTGAGTTACTTCCACTCCTTGCTCTCCTTAAAAGAACCTTACTCAAAAAGGATCACACTGAATACGAAGGTCCTTCTCTGAGAGAGAAGCTCAGTTATTTTATTGCAGAGGCAAAAAAATATAAAAAGATGAAGTGGCGTCCTACCGTATCCCAGTATGGAAAAAAACTTACCAAGGGGAATCCCAAGGGGAAGGAAGGGGACATTTCTCGTCAGCGTTCTACCTTAGCAAAGGCAGGGACTGTAGCGACAGGGAAATTTACAACTGCCCCAGGAAAACCCATTAGAATGAAAAAGCATAAAAAGGGGAAGGCATATGATGAGCGCCATCCTCAGATAAGCTATACACAAGATGATAAGGGTACTCTTACTGTAGCTCATACTGAGTACGAAGGTCCTTCTCTGAGAGAGAAGAAGAAGAAGAAGAAAAGTAAGGCTCCTTACGGACAAGGACCTGAGGCATATATTAAGTGGTTGAAGTCTCGTGAGTCTCCTATAGCAAAAAAGAGGAGCGACGACGACAATGATGATAGGCCAGAAATTCGTAGAAGAGATCCCAAAACAGGTATAATATCTCATACTGAATACGAAGGTCCAACTCTGAAAGAACAACTTGCCTATCTTCAATGGGTTTTAGAAGCTTATCCTCAAACTAAGGGAACTCCTGAACAAGAAAAAAAAGCACCTTCTCTCCCTCACAAGCTATGGCTAGCTAATAACCCTAATACGCCCAAGAAAAAGGGGGCAGCAGGAACCCCTGCTACTCCTCCCGATAGAAGCCCAGCCTCAACTACCACAGGGGGTTTGGAGGTAAAGCCAACGACAACATACGGGGGAGGCACCTCCCGTGCCCCCAAACCTGCGCCCAAGCCCACCGGAGGTGATGCCCCCGCCAAGAAACCCAGTTCATCACCAGGAGCTACCACTGGGGTGGAAGTAAAGCCAACCGTAACATATGGCGGAGGAGCAACACATGCTCAAGATTCAGGAAAAGAAGCAGAAGGTGAAAAAAAAGGAGGTCTGAAGGGGTATCCTCGCTTAGGAGGCCACCTTCGTTCCCGGTGGGCATCGTGGGCGGATGTTGAAGCAGGGGTTTCAAAGGTGGGGCAAGGCATCCTCCATATGGCCCGAACTTGGCCGAGCGCCCCTGGAAAGTCTCAACAAGCTGCTGGAACTGAGTACGAAGGTCCTTCTTTAAGGGAAAAACTCATATATTTAGGAGAAGCTAGACCGATGGTGCCTGGACGCCAGCAGTATGCTCCACGAGTTAGGCCAATACCACAGGCAACATTCACCACTGGTAACACGTCCCAATCTTCCCAGGTTCAGAGGGACATTCGTGCATATAATGTAGGAGCAGGGCAGCAAGCTACAGTACAACAGCAAGAATTGATGAGGAAAAGGTTTATGCAGCCGGGGGGCGGGATGAAGGCTGCTGGTCACGGGGCTTCTGCGAAAGGTCACCGTACTCAAGTATCAAAAACTTATAAACAACAATTAGGTGCGGGAACAGAATATGAAGGTCCATCCCTTCGTGAAAAGATTAAGTATTTAGCAGAGGAAAAAGAACTGACCAATGTAGAGAGACGGGCACTTCTTAAGAAAAGATATGAGGCATTTAAAAAAGAGCAGGAACGGTTGGATGTAACTGGTCAGGAGCATGAATCTAAACCTGATATAGCTCCTGTGGATCTTCCTTTGAAGGGGACAGACAGAAAACGTAAAAAATGAGACAGGACGAAGTTGTAAATCCCTGGGCTGTATGTCATGCTCAACTAGGTAAAAAGAAAACAAAGAAATTTGAAAGGTGTGTTATGAAAGTTAAAGCAAAGCACGGAATAAAAGAAGACGCAGGTATTCTCGCTTCTATAGCTGGTAGAGGTCTTTATGATCTAGGAAAGGCAGGAGCCCGCCTGCTAAGACAAAAAGTGGCAGCCAGAAGACAGCGGCCAAAAACAGAAGTGGCTGTTGAAGAAAATTCTCATTTGGATGAGCAAGCTGATTATATTGCTTGGATTTTAAATGAGGGTGGTGAGGAGCGGATAAAACGCCAGATGGGGGCGGTGAAGCAGACACATTCCGACTGGGACAGGATGCAAGGAAAATTAGGCTATAAGAGGCAGCAGAGGAAGCTGCGTACCGCTGCGAGTATTGAACGTGGGGTAGCGAAACGTCGTCCAGACCTTGCGGCAAAGCATACGGACGACGGGGCACCGCGCCCAGAGGGAGGAGCCTATACAGGTCCTGCGGCGGAACTTCGGCAAGCCCGCGCATCGAGGCGATTTACTTCAGGAATGAAAGCGCACGGCTCCGAGGCTACGGCGGCATCGGCGGCGAAGAAGGCTGTGAAGAGAAAGAATATTCGTCGGGACGCTGAATGGAGGCATAAGAGAAAAGCTTTGAAGACCCAAGGACAGGAGCGTGCATCACGTCAAAGACGCTTTGGGAGTATGGGTGATCATACTGAATATGAAGGTCCTTCTCTTGCTGAAACAAAAGACTGGATTCAGGGAGCAATTAATCCTGACCACAAGGGCTACTGTACTCCAATGACAAAAGAGACTTGCACCCCAGCGCGTAAGGCGTTCGCCAAAAGAGCTAAAAGAGGTGATATTTAATGTTACTAACTGATACAAGTTTACTAGAAAATGTTCAAATTATAAGTGAGTCTACAGTTAAGGGAACCATGTGTATAAGTGGCAGGTTCCAATTGGCCGAGTCTCCTAATAATAATAAAAGAGTTTACAGTAAATCTCTTTTGGAGAGAGAAGCTAAGAGGCTTGTAGAAGCTTATACTGCTCGCAGACTTATGGGTGAATTAGATCACCCTAAGCATGACCATGTAAGTCTTCAGAACGTTTCTCACCTAGTTACTAAGCTTTCAATGAATGGAAACGAGATGATAGGTGAGGCAGAGCTTCTTAACACGCCTGCTGGGCAGACAGCCCAAGCCCTACTAAAGTGTGGGGTTCAGTTAGGTATCTCCTCCAGAGGAATGGGAACGCTTACAGAGGGTGTAGACGGTTATAAGTACGTGAACGAAGACTACAAACTCCTAACTTTTGATTTAGTCGCTGATCCTTCCACCAAGGGGGCATTCCCTGGGTTGGTAAAGGAGTCTGTAGATTCTGAACTGATAGAGAGAACCATTAACGAAACTATGGGCCGAGCTAGATCTGAAAGAGTATTTATAACTCTTCTCAGCGACAGACTTAATCGTATGAGAGGATAATTATGAGTGTTTATGAAGAACTTATGCGAGAAGCACGCAAGCCAGCGAGGCCAGCGCGAGCAAGGAACCCTAGAACTATACTTCAGCGAGGCGCTGAAGAGGCTGGGCGTACCATATTAGCTAGAGATTTGGGCCATGAGGACGCTCATGAAGGTGAGACAGCGACGGAATACTCCGAGAGAGTAGGACCAGTAGGAAGTGACCAGAGAGCGGCTCACAAGGCAGCGTGGAAAGCACAACGGGAAGCCTCCCAAGTTGATGAAGGCTTATTTCAATTCCTGAAAACAGCTTTAGCTAAGAGAAGAGAGAGAAAAGATGCGCGAACCCAAGAGAAGGCTGCGGCGCGTAAAGAGAGGGAAGATAAAGAGTTCGAGGCATCTGTGGCGCAAGAGCCAGAGAGAACTAGAAAAAGGTTAGGCAAACAAGAGCGTATGCAAAAAGCAGCGGCGGAGCAGCATATAGACCCATCAGTTGCTGGGACAGATGATCCATCTAAAGTAGTAGATCCCGGCGAGCCTCCTCGTCCGAAGAGAAATGGATTTAAGCACCCAGGGAACGGAAACGGAATGAGAATATCAAGAGATGTATCTCATACTGAATACGAAGGTCCTTCTTTGTTAGAAAAGGTTAATTATTTATTGGGAGAGGCTAGTAAAGATACTGAAAGACGTGCGAGATTTTTAAGAGGGGAAGCTAAGCGAAAAGGGCCACCAGTTAAGGCAGAAGAATCAGCGAAAGATTATACGTGGAATGAAGCCGCTGGAAGATGGGAGCATGTTACGCCCGGTGTCGCCAAAGCGGTTGAGGATTGGCACGCTAAAAATAAAGCAGACCCTTGGCTTCCTCCTCAACAACAAAAACCGTCTTAACTTTACATTTTGTAAAAATTTTTAATAGTTTTAATATAAGTAAAATAAATAGATATAGGAGATAATTCATGGATAACAACCAATCTCAAGATATAGAGAACCTCGCTGGCCTACTGCCAGAGGACTTAACAGAACATGCAGTGGATGAAATTGCACAGTTAGTTGATTCCGTAATAACAGAGCGTGTCAATAATGAAGTTGACGGTCTTATTACTAAAGTAAACGCTTTCCTAAGAATGAAGGTGGACGAAATTAAAGATTATGCGCTTCAAGAGCTACAACAGGATGAAGAGTTTGTTCGTAATGGACAAGTTTATGAAAACATGAAGGTAATGATGTCGATGGAGTTAAATGATAACGACAGAGACCATGCAATTACCGATCTTGTAAATGTAAATGAATCGTCTCAAGAAGATATTTCAATTCTTACCAAGGAAGTAGAAAAGCTAATGGAAGAAAACGACAAAGTTATTTCTATTGCCCAAGCACTTACTGATAAGGTTGAAATTCTTGAGAATCAAAAACATGAACTCAAAGAGGAGGCAGAGAATCTCGTTGAATCTCAGCAATTACCTTTTGAGTCGTCTGAGAAGGCTGTAATGGTTTCCCGATCTGAGGATGGTTCCGTTGCTGCTGTTAACGAAGAAGTTCGCAATATAAATGAATTTCTTACGCCTGAAGTAATGCGCTTTATGCCCATTGCGGAATAATACCTTTTGGAGTTTATAAATGATTTCTAATTATGATCCAACCGTCGAGAGCAAATGGGCTCCCGTACTTGAGGGTATTGGCGACGAGTATAAGCGGAAAGTCTGCGCTGTTCTTCTGGAAAACCAAGCCAAGTCTATCGTAAGTGAGCGAGTGGACGAGGTTGTGGGCACTGATGCGCCAACTACAGTTGGCAAATTGGGCACCTTCCAGAAGTTCGCATTCCCCCTAGTTCGTCGTGTATACCCAACCCTCCTGGCTAACAACCTTGTCGGTGTTCAGCCTATGCAGGGTCCAGTGTCCCAGATTTTCTATCTAGGTCATGATCGTGTTAAGGGTGGTTCGACTGCACAGACCGTGTTTAGTCGTTACAACCTGACCTATGCTAACCTGACCGCTAGTGCTATTGATACTGGTCAAGGCCAGCAAGACAAGGGTGGCGGCTATTCGCCCGGTGGTGGCGTAGCCCGTCAAGGATTTGATCAGTTTAGTGCTGCGGATCTTGCGTATGATAAGCTTGGTCTGGACAATTCGTATGGTACTTGCGCTGTCGGCTCGTCAGGACCTCCTGGTCAGCCAAGTTCTACGATGGGTGGTCAGATTGCTTCATTCCCAATTGCTGAGACCATTATTGGTTACTCGGTAAGTGCTGGTGAAGCTCTTACAAGCACTGGTATTCCAGAGCTTAACATGCACATTGATCAACAGCCCGTAGTTGCTCGCACTCGTAAGATGCGTGCCCTATGGACCTTAGAAGCTGCTCAGGATCTTCGTGCGTACCACAACCTAGATCTAGAAGGTGAGCTTACTAGTCTCCTTTCCAAGGAAATTGCCCTGGAAATTGACCGTGAGATTATCGAAGACCTCCGTATGATCGCTTACGATCCTAACGGTGTTACGGGTTGGAATGCAGGTACCCTAACGGGATTCAATAACACCAACAACTTTGGTGATTCTCAGGCAGGTATTGGCCCAGCGGCTAACTCGACCTCTTTCGACTCTGGTCAGTCCGTGGGAGGCTTTGGTACGCAGAACTTCACGCCTTCTGCATTCCTGTATGATTTTGCTAACGCAAACGCAGGAGTTGGGACTGGTCCTGATGCGGGTACTAACTCCAACGTGTGGCTTGTTGATCTCTCCAGAACTGATAATCAGTTCGGTGCGGCACCGCAGCACGTTGGTCAGGTCTACTCCAACCTGCTTGCGATAATTAACTTCGCTTCGCAGGACATTTACCGTACCACATTCCGTGGTCCTGGTAACTGGCTCGTGACTTCTCCTCTAATTGGTTC
>Ga0207892_1000320_pt1 | contig 10076 bp, 7 predicted proteins | sample LinPmetageLP54_FD_184063 | JGI IMG/M metagenome (GOLD analysis project Ga0207892, IMG submission 184063) | Marine viral communities from the Pacific Ocean - LP-54 (SPAdes) | ecosystem: Environmental > Aquatic > Marine > Oceanic | place: Pacific Ocean | collected 2010-02-09 | reverse complement strand
AGCATGAGCCGCTATCGTTGCCCCGAGTGTGATTACGAATATGACGAAGCGCAGGGTGATCCGCATCAGGGGTTTGCGGCGGGCACCCGTTGGGAAACGCTGCCAGATAGTTTCGCCTGTCCCGATTGCGCGGTGCGTTATAAAGAAGACTTCAGTGCGGTTGCTGAGCCGTCGCCGGGTGACTAGATCACGCAGAATGACGCGCCGCGCTCTTGGTTAGGCCGGCGTTGTGCGTGCAGGCAGAAGGAACAACCGCGCTGGTGTCCTGTCACTATCACAGAGGCGGGGAAATGGGGCCAGCTCGCGCTGGCCTGGTTAATTCTCCGTTCTGCCCTCATGCGACATGACAACTGGAGTTCATTATGAAAGCACGTAACGGATTGGCATTGGCACTGGCATTGACGGCGGGAATGGCCCAAGCGGCCTCCCAAGAAGTGACCATTAACAAGGTGGGGCTGGACGGCAAGCAGGAGTCAATTGGTACTGTTGTGATCAGCGAAACCGACGATGGGCTGTTGTTTACGCCAAACCTGAAATCGCTGCCTGCCGGTTTACATGGCTTCCACGTACACGAAAACCCCAGTTGTGCCACCGCCGATAAGGATGGCAAGCCTACTCCGGCGGCTGCGGCAGGCAGTCACTACGATCCCGCCAGCACGGGTGAGCACCTTGGGCCATACGGAGAGGGTCATTTAGGTGATCTGCCTGGGCTGTATGTTAATGCTCAGGGTGTTGCCGACTACCCGGTACTGGCGCCAAGAATCAAAACGCTGGCAGAAATTGAAGGGCGTGCGTTGATGGTGCATGCGGGCGGTGACAACAATTCCGATCAACCGGAAAAAATGGGTGGTGGCGGTGCGCGTGTTGCATGCGGCCTGATCAGCGAATAAATCGCAGCAGCTGTTGCTGGTGTCTTGCTGTCTATCTCTAGCTCTGATCCTGTTTGAGTCAGAGCTAGAGAAGCATGCAATTTGACCGGCTTGGTCTAGGCCTTATAGTGGCCATACCCACAGCAGCATAGGGACGCTGACGGCAACGACCAACAGCTCCAGGGGCAGGCCAAGACGCCAGTAATCGCCAAATCGAAAGCCGCCGGGGCCAAGAATCAGTGTGTTGTTCTGGTGGCCGATTGGCGTCAGGAACGCACAGGAAGCGCCAATGGCTACAGCCATAAGAAAACTGTCGGGATTAACCTCCAGTTGCCCTGCGACACTCAATGCGATTGGGCACATGACGGCTGCGGTGGCAGCGTTGTTCATGAAATCCGACAGCGTCATGGTGACGACCAGCATCAAAACCAAAGCAATGACTGCGTTACCCTGCGCAAAGTTATCCAATAGCGTTTTGGCCAGCAGGTCGGCAGCGCCGGTATCGGCCATCGCGGCTGCCATCGGCATAAGCGCAGCCAGCAGCACTATGATTGGCCAATCGACCGCCTCATAAATGCGCCGCAGGGGTATCACGCGGGTCAGCATGTAACCCAACACCCCGGCCATAAAGGCGACCGCCGCCGGCAGGATGCCGAAGGCGGCCAGCGCGATGGAGCACAGCATGATGCCGGCGGCGGTCAGCGCTTGACGCCCATCGGGAATTAGAATGGCCCGTGGTGCTAAGGGGACGCAGCCGTACTCGCTGGCAAAACCAGAGATGGCTTCCGGGGTTCCTTGCATCAGCAGCACATCACCGGCTTGGATCTCGGTCCAGCGCAGCCGGCGAATAGAGCGATGGCCGCGGCGGGATATAGCCAGCAAGTTGATGCCGAAACGCGTGCGCAGTTGAATGTGGGATGCGCTGCGACCGAGTATGTCGGCGCCGGGCTGCACTGCGAGCTCCTGCAGCGTTATTTCATCGGACAGTGAGGGTTTGCTACTTTTCTCCTTCTCCTTCTCCTTATCCTTATTCTGCTCTGCCGTTGCATCGCTCTGCGGGGGTTCTTTTTCGCTGCTTGCCGACTCGTTTTTTTCTTCGCTGTCCTGCTCTTCGTCCTGCTTGTCATTGCCGTTGGTGGGTACTGCTTCTTCCAATTTCAGGCCCAGACGGGTGAGCGAAGAGCCTAGCCCTTCAGGCTCTGCCTCAATTACCAGAATGTCGCCGGCCCGCAACACGCGGCTGGGCATGGGGGCGGTGACGCGAAAGTCATTGCGTACCATGCCGACAATTTGCGCGTCGTTCTCTTCCAGTAGTAGCTCAACTTCCGCCAGGGTTTTGCCATCGACTTTGCTGTCGGCGTCAATATGCACTTCGGTCAGGTAGGTGCCGGTATCGAAGCTGCCCACGTCGGGCTGCTCGCGACGAGGCACCAGCCAGCGGCTGGTGAAGACGACAAAGATCACTCCGGCTATGGCGACTGCGATGCCCACTGGCGTGAAGTCGAACATGCCGAAGCCGCCAAGGTCTTCGCGGGCGCGGAAGCCGGCGACAATTAGGTTAGGAGGAGTACCAATTAGCGTGGTCATGCCGCCTAGAATGGTGCCAAACGCCAGTGGCATGAGGACTTTGCCGGGCGGCATGCCTTCACGCGCCGCGAGTTGCAGCGCAAGCGGCATAAGTAGTGCCATGGCGCCAACGTTGTTCATAAACGCTGATAAGCCTGCACCCAGCAGAGTTAGTACGGCCAAGCTGAGCAAAGGACCGCCGTTCTTGGATAGGGCGCGCTGGGCCAGTGCTTCTACGGCGCCGGTGGTTTGCAGGCCCTTGCTCAAAATCAGCACAGCCGCCACGGTAATTACCGCAGGATGACCAAAGCCGACAAACGCATCTGCCGCTGGGGTCAAGCCGGTAACCACGCAGGCCATCAAAGCGGCCAAGGCCACCACATCGTGGCGCCAGCGGCCCCATAGAAATAATGCAATGGTACAACCAAGAATCAACAGAATCAGTTGCTGACTGGCATCCATGGACGGCGCTCGTTATCGGTATTTATCGGTTATGGGGATTACAGTTGGCGCTATGACAGCAGGCGCACCCTGAAGTTGCGGCCCTTGATCTTACCTTCGCTCAGTCGCGCGAGTGCCTGCTTGGCCTGATCGCGGCGAATGGCGACCAAGGCTTGATAGTCACTGATGCTGATCTTGCCAATTGCATCTGCCGATAAGCCAGCGTCGCCAGTGAGGGCGCCAAGCAGGTCGCCGGGGCGTAACTTGTCCTTGCGGCCACCGGCTACCGCCAGCGTGCGCATGGGCGCGATCATTGGCTGGTCGAGTCTGGCAGGCAAGCTGTCGAGCTCCTGCCAGTTCAGCGGTTCACCACTGGTTTCTTCAATTGCGCGCGAACGTTTGAGTTCGCGAGGGGCCACCAGGCTCAGCGCCAAGCCGGATTGGCCGGCACGGCCGCTACGCCCAATGCGGTGGGTATGTGCGGAAGGATCAGCCGAGAGTTCTACGTTGATTACCGCTGCAACGCCTTCGATATCGATGCCTCGGGCGGCAACATCGGTCGCGGTCAGCACGCTGCAGCTCTGATTGGCAAACAATGCTAGTACTTGATCGCGGTCGCGTTGCTCCATGTCACCGTGTATAGCTTGCGCACTGATGCTATTGGCGTTCAAAAAGTCGGCCAGTTCCTGACACTGCTGGCGAGTGTGACAAAACGCGATACAGGGTTGTGGTCGATCGGCGGCGAGCAAACGTAACACGGCATCAAAGCGTTGCTTCTCTTCAATTTCGTAGAAGCGCTGAGTGATGGGATTGCTTGGGCTGGCATCGCTTATGGTGATCTGTTTCGGCTCGCGCATGAATTCGCTGGCCAATGATTTCAAACCTGACGGGTAGGTTGCTGAAAACAACAGAGTCTGGCGGCGCTTTGGCGTGTGACCGATGATCTCGCGGATAGGGTCGACAAAACCCATGTCGAGCATCCGGTCGGCTTCGTCTAGCACCAGGCAGTTAAGGTTGTCGAGGGTCAGAGTACCGCGAGCCAAGTGATCTTGGATTCGACCGGGCGTGCCGACGATGACGTGTGCACCTTGTTCCAGCGAGGCGGCTTGCGGTCCAAAAGGAGTACCACCGCATAGCGTAATAATTTTGATATTGGGCAGCCCGCGTGCCAGGTTACGCAAGGCTGTAGCCGTTTGCGTCGCCAATTCGCGCGTAGGGCTCAGCACCAGTGCCTGGCAGCCAAAGAACTGCGGGTTTAGTGGGGTCAGCAGGCCGATACCGAAGGCGGCTGTCTTGCCGCTGCCGGTACGTGACTGGGCCAGCAGATCATTGCCCTGAAGTATCAGCGGCAGCGCTTCGGCTTGAATCGGCGTCATGCTCGCATAGCCCATTTGCTGCAGGGTATCGAGCATAGCCTGGGGCAGTTTTAGCGAGTCGAAGGTAGTCTGGGTCACGGGGCTGGCCTGAAGCGAAGAAAGGCCTTGCAGTGTATCAGATTGGGCTTGCTGGCCAGCAGCGCTATCAGCGCCGAATGCGTGTCTTGCGAAAGCCGCCATGGCTGATAAAGGAGCCGGTATCACCGGTTGCCCAGTAACGAGTCGCGCGGTATAGCGCCTGCAATTTTGTAGTGTGGTAGCTGCGGGTCTTGCGATAGGCCCAGCGCCACCCGCGTGTAGGTGATTTCATGGTCAGACTGCCGTGTGTTGGTTGACTTGCTATGGCTTGGATGCTGTCAGAAAAACGTCTATCAGGCAGGTTTTATTCTATAATAGCCTCTTCCTTGACGCTTTCGATCCCTTGCCGCGCATCATACCCGGCTATTTGTGAGATGTGAAATGCTTCACAGAAATGACTTTTGAATGTGGTCTTATTCCGCAATGGTGGTGAGGTTGCGGCCAGCTTCTTTGGACTGGTAAAGCGCTTTGTCGGCGCGCTCAATCAACTCTTTGTAACTTTCCATGCCATCCGTCAGGCGCGCAACGCCTAAGCTGATGGTGAAGGTCACGGGCGTACCCTGGTGGTCCAGTTGCTGACGCTCGACGCTTTGCCTGAGGCGCTCGGCAAATTGTTGAGCTCCTTCCAAAGGCGTGTCTGGCAGCAGCACAACAAACTCTTCGCCACCGTAACGTCCGCAAAAATCGGTTTCTCTGGCCAGCTGTTCGGTCAAGCGCGCAGTCGTGCGGATAACCTCGTCACCGGCCTGATGGCCGAAGGTATCGTTGACCTTCTTGAAGTGGTCGATATCGAACATGACCAGGCAGACTTCGTTGTCATAGCGCTGGTGACGTGCGAACTCGTGCTCCAGGCAGCTTTCCCAGTAACGCCGATTGAGTAACCCGGTCAGGCCGTCACGCAGCGCTAACTCTCTCAGCTTAGTATTGGCAGACTCGAGTTGCCGTTTGTTTACAGCGACTCCGGTTACATCATAAATAATTAAACACACGTGATCGGTTTTGCCGGTACTGCTGCGCAGCGGCAAAATGGTGACATTCTGGTACATTTCATCGGCTAGCCCGGTGATCGGCTGGTAGCTTTTGAAGCGAAACAGGTTGGGCCGCTGCTCCCAGATGGTAAAAGCGCGGGTGCCTAACATGACCGAAGTTTCGACCTTTTGGGTAAACCAGGTTTGGTCTATTTCCTGAAACAGCTCGAACAATGAGCGCTGGTTGACCTCTGCCGAGCCTAAGCCGGAGTGGTTCTCCATAAAGCTGTTCCAAACCTCAATCTTGTATTCACGGTCCATCACTACCACGCCCACATCGATGCTCTGGACGATGTCGAGCAGCCAGTGGAGTTCGTTGATGTCAAACTGAGCAGCCATGCGCCTTGCCTTTATTCAGTTGATCACGTGGTCAGTTGATCATGAAGTCGAGGGTTTCCCGTAGCCGAGGGACCGAGTCTTCGGTAAACAGCAGCAACAGGTCGAAATGAATCTCCAGGTCTTCCAGACCGTAGCTGATTTCCACAGCCAAGGTGCGCTTCCAGCGGCGTTGGTTGATGCGAATTAGGTCTTCGATCGGACAATGTTGGCCTAGCACCATTGGGTGCCCCTGTGACAGGGTGATGTTCAGCTGCTCAGACAGGCCGTTGAGGCAAGCGCCGATGATGATGCTGGCTAAATCCAGCAGCATTTCAAGCTGTGCGTTTTCATCTTCGCGCGCGTTCAGCAGTTGGGCTACATCGCCAATCTCTGAGTCATGGAAGATCAACAAGGCTTCTCCGGCAACGCCGCCGCCAATAAAGCCTTGGCAAATGGCAGACAATCGCTGCCCGCGCTGAGCGTCGGCCAGCGCCATGTGCAGCTCGCCGACTTCCAAAATATTGACGTTGGGTATGGGCAGCTTGATGAACAGATTGAGCACCCGCCCTAGCAGTTCGGCGGCACGCCCCATGGCAACATTGGATACTTCACGGAAGGCATCGCGGAAAGAAACGTTGGGCAGCGGAAATTCGCTTTCCCGGCCGTCTGTTGCAGGCGTAGTGAGCGGCACCTCGACACCCAGGGAATTCAGTGCTTCAGCTAATTGCATAGGGTCAGCTGGTTTCTTGATGAACGCGCGTGCGCCTAACGCTTTGGCGCGGCGCACGGCTTCTTCCTGGACGTCGCCAGAAACCACTATAACTTCACACTCGAGCGCTTCTTCGCGCAGCGCCGCCAGCACGCCGAAACCATCAAGCTCGGGCATCGTCAAATCGAGCAAAACTATTTGCCCAGCGCCGGCGCGAATCGCCTCCAAACCCTCCAAGCCATTGGTGGCTTGCGTAATTCGAAACGGCCAATTTGCCGGCAGTGCTCGAATCAGCTGCTTGCGAGCCATATTGGAGTCGTCACATACCAGCAGTGGAATCGCGGTCACTTCAAGATCCTTGGCGCCATTTGTCTGTTATTCTGTGCTTTATTTTGTCAAGTAAAGGCAGATGGCTATTACTTAGACTATTTTGCAAGCATGACAAGATATTGACCTCTTGAGAAGACATTCGGCACAAATGCCAGGGTTTTTTCAGCCCCGATTCGCATATTGCCTACTTGAATGGATACTATTGGGTTGTTGTTTGTTCCGAAGTATGTTGCTGCGCCCGTTGCAAAGGGTGATTTAAAAGGAAAAAAATGGCCAAGCAACTCGAACAAAATCAAAGCCATCGCCGTTCCGTTTTGCGGGCGTTGTTGTGGCTCACATTTGTCTTTGGTCTTATCTTCGCTGGCTTGAATAGCTACCGCGGGATGTATTTGCTGGCGGGGCTGGAAGTGGCGTATGCATTTTTTGCGCTGAGCTTGCAGCGCGTTGTGCCGACCACCCGGCATCTGGTTGCCTGGACGGTCGCTTATCTAGTCCCTTTTTTCTGCATGATGGTATTTGCTTTATTGCTGCCAAAAACCTCTTTCACCGTGTTTGCATGGATTCAAACCATCCCCATCATTTCCTACCTGCTGCTGGGCCAGCGCGGCGGCCTATGGATGTCGTTGATCTTTGTTACCGCGGCGGTCATCGCCTTCAATGTGCGTTACATGACCGGCGAGAATTCGATGGACGCACTCATTGCCACCAACCTTGCCTTCAGTAGTTTTGCGGTAATGCTGTTTTCACATATCTATGAGCGCAGCCGCACGAGCAATGAGGCACGCTTGATTGAGCTAGCCGGCACTGACAACCTGACTGGCATCGCCAACCGCATGCGCCTGGGTGAAGAGTTCCTTCGCCTGCGCAGCCAGGCAGAGCGCAGTGGAATGGCGCTGTCCCTGGTGGTGGTGGATCTGGACATGTTCAAGCGAGTGAATGATCAATACGGACACGATATAGGGGATCTAGCCTTGCAGCATGCGGCTCATTTGCTATCTGGTCGCCTGCGTGGCTCTGACTTGGCTTGCCGGCTGGGTGGCGAAGAATTCGCCGTTCTGCTGCTCGGCGCGGATCACCATCAGGCCGCTAGCTTGGCAGATCAGCTGCGGCAGCAGTTGGCTGCCACGCCTTTGCAGCTGGCCGATGGCACTGCGTTGCAGATGAGTTTTAGTGGTGGCGTGGCGACCTTGAACGATGATGGGGCTGATCTGAGCGCCTTACTGAAAGTCGCCGACAAGCGCATGTATGATGCCAAAAGCGGCGGACGCAATCGGATTGTTGCTGCCACAAGCTCTTTTCCAGAAGCCGCTCCTGCAGCTGATTAACGCCCTCTCTGCACGCCTTCTCAATCTTTTGACGATCATCCTTCGCTGCCAACTACACTGATAACTCTAGAGTCCGGTCAGTGAGGAGGGCAGTGCCATGCATATTGGCGTTCCGAAAGAGATCAAAAATCATGAGTACCGCGTGGGGTTGACGCCTGAATCAGTGCGCGAGCTAGTGCGCCAGGGGCATCAAGTGTTTGTCGAGCACGATGCCGGCACGGCGATTGGCTACAATGATGCACTCTATCGCCAAGCTGGCGCGGAGCTGGTGACGGTGGAGGAGGTGTTTGCCCAAGCCGACTTGCTGGTCAAGGTCAAGGAGCCGCAGGCCGAAGAGCGCGCCCGCCTGCGCCCCGGTCAGATCCTGTTCACTTACTTGCATCTGGCGCCAGATCGCGCCCAGGCCGAAGACCTGCTGTCCAGCGGGGCCATCTGTATCGCCTATGAAACCGTAACTGATGCGCACGGACGCTTACCGCTATTGGCGCCAATGTCCGAGGTGGCTGGGCGCATGGCCATTCAAGCTGGCGCCGGCTGTTTGGAGAAAGCCAAGGGTGGGCGAGGTGTGCTGCTCGGCGGCGTGCCGGGCGTACCCCGCGGTAAGGTGGTCATTCTGGGCGGTGGGGTGGTCGGCAGCAATGCGCTGGCAATGGCCGTTGGGCTAGGCGCTGATGTCACCGTGCTGGACAAGAACCCGGACGCACTCAGGCGCCTGGACGCGCAGTACGGCAATCGCGTCAGTACCCTTTATTCGACTGGCGTGACGTTGGAAGAGCAATTGCTGGGCGCCGACCTGGTGATTGGCGCGGTATTGGTCCCGGGTGCTACCGCGCCCAAGTTGATCAGCGCCGAGATGGTGGCACGCATGCAGTCGGGTGCTGTATTGGTGGATGTGGCGATTGATCAGGGCGGTTGCGCCGAAACCTCAAGCCCCACTACCCATGATCAGCCCACCTATGTGGTTGACGAGGTAGTGCACTATTGCGTTGCTAACATGCCCGGTGCAGTCGCACGTACCTCAACTCAGGCGCTGAATAATGCAACCCTGCCCTTTGTCTTGGCGCTGGCAAATAAAGGCGTCAAGCAGGCGCTGAGCGAGGATCCGCATCTTGCGCAAGGCTTGAATCTTAGCGGGGGGATTTTGTGTAATTCCGAGGTGGCCGAAGCGCTCGGCTTGCCCTCTCAGTCGCTGTCTGAGGTCATCGGTGAATTACCGGGTTAACCTTTGTGCCTGGCAGCTCAAGGTCGTTCGGCGAGTTCGCGACGCAGGGCGGCAATGCGCTGATCTTTTTCGATCCATAGCTGACTGACCCACTGCTGAAATTGGTTGCGGTACTCAAGGTCAAGGCTGTAATCGCCGTCTATCAGCTGGGTGGGTAGAGTGCGACAACGGATATCCACGGTGATCCGTGTCACCTGTCCGCTAACCAGTTGCCAGAAGCCTGGCGGGCGCTCGTCGGGATAGACAATAGTGACATCTAGCACCGAGCGCATCTGCGCGCCGAGTGCGGCGACCACAAAGGCAATGCCGCCGGCTTTGGGCTTAAGCAGGTAGCGAAAGGGTGATTGCTGCTGCCGGTGCTTGCCTGGAGTGAAACGCGTACCTTCCAGGTAATTCACTACGGTGACCGGCAGCTGTTGAAATTTTTCGCAGGCGCGACGGGTAATTTCCAAGTCTTTACCCTGGTCTTCCGGGTGCTTGGCCAGATGGGCTTTGCTGTAGCGCTTCATGAAGGGGTAGTCGAGTGCCCAGAACGCCAAGCCGAGAAACGGTACCCAGATCAGCGCGCGTTTAAGGAAGAACTTGAAATAAGGCGTTTTGCGGTTGAAGGCGTTCACTAGGGCGGGGATATCCACCCAGGTCTGGTGATTGCTGATCACCAGATAAGATTGCTCGCTTGCCAGCGTGGTGTCGCAACGTACATCCCACTGAGTTGGTAGCAGCAGATGAAAGATGCGTTTATTGATCTCGGCCCAGGTTTCCGCGACCCACATCACTGCTTTGGAGCATCCGCGACGCAGATCCGCGTTTGGAA
>Ga0207892_1000314_pt1 | contig 10218 bp, 11 predicted proteins | sample LinPmetageLP54_FD_184063 | JGI IMG/M metagenome (GOLD analysis project Ga0207892, IMG submission 184063) | Marine viral communities from the Pacific Ocean - LP-54 (SPAdes) | ecosystem: Environmental > Aquatic > Marine > Oceanic | place: Pacific Ocean | collected 2010-02-09 | reverse complement strand
GCAAAAAGTTGCCAAAAGTCGTGGTCACGAAATTCCATTGCTTGGTAGGTGTAGGCGCTACCAAGTGCGCCGATACGCCCGTCTAGGCGTCGACTAAGGACAGACGAAAAGGTTGTCCGAAAGCCCTCGACCACCTGGCACGATGGCGCAAAACACAAGACAAGATCGATCTTCCCCTCATCAAGCAACCGCTTCGCGAGTTCAGCGGCCATGCGAGTCTTGCCGGCGCCAGGTGTGGCCTGACAGAAAAAGTGCGGAGAAACGGCATAATGCGCCATCGCTTGGGATATGCAGCGGCGTTGCCAAAGACGGAGTCTGTCGCTCATCACGGTGTGGCTAGGGTCTTGAGCGCCTTTTCGATAGCACGGAGGTGGCCGAGCAGGCGCGAGCTTCGATCTCTAGCTTCCACGTACTGACTCTCTAGCAAGTGATGGAGGTGAGGCATTTCCTTAAGGAGCTTTTTAAAACACTCTGCCTCGCCCATAGAGGACAAAAAATCCATACGTGTTTCTTTGTGCAGCCTATCCAGCTCCTGATCAGAGTCGCTGGAGACAGCTTTAACGGCCGAATCGACGGGCGTTTCCACCCCAACTTTAGCAGGAGCAGAAAGGCCTATCTCGAAGCTACCGGTTACAAGCTGCAGTCCCAGATGCTGCGGTGCACCAAGCACCTGATAGCGCTGCCCTCTCGAACGGCGCTCACCATCAATAGTGACCCACCCTACGCGCACCAACCTGCGGATCTGTTCGTAAACATAAAGCCTGATATCTGCGAGACGGAAGCTTGCGCTGCCCAAGCCCGCAGCGTAGGCATCGCGCAGCTCGGCTGTCGTGAACTTAGCGAAACTAGGCTCTTGGAGCAGATCGTACAGGCGCCTGTCTAACGTAAATTCAGCCGATTTCATTTAAGTCCTACAAAAGAGAAGCGAAATGAGGATTATAATCCGTGGCCCAGGCGTCCGCAAACCCACGATAGTACCGTCTCAAGATGAGTTGAGATGGTCATGGAAACGTTGGCGATAGCGCTAGGACACAGCATTCGCAGAGAGAGGAGAAAGCGCGGGCTCTCTCAGGACATCTTGGCGTTAACCAGTAATCTTGATCGTAGCTACGTTGGGCGGATCGAACGAGGAGAAGTCAATATCACGGTCGAGAAGCTATACCGAATTGCGAGAGTGCTTGCCTGTGAGCCAGCAGACCTGCTGCCGCCGCTGCCCGAAGCTTAGTTCAGAACTGCGGCATCGCTCTCCTTAGCGCTTTTCATGCCTACCCAGATACATGTACCACTTACGCAGCTCGCGCACGCGAATTGCGTGAAGCCTGAGCATCTAGGCAGCCTCAACTGGCTGCCTAGATGCTCAGGCTAAAAAGAACAGATGTATCTGACGATCGACTCACGGTGAAGCTACTCCAGCTCCATGGGAACGCCCCCAAGCCCGTCGCTGAAACTCATCCAACCGGGCTAGCCTTTTGAGCAACGCCTAGTTTACTCCAATCACAAACCGCAGCCGCAAACACAGCCTACAGTCAGGCGCGCAGGTCACTGGCCCACCTGCTACCTGACGAGGCAATTGTCCGAATTGGTCGAGCAGGCGCCCGTATATAAACTGAACCGCCCCGGGTTTCGCGGAGGCTCCAGCTTTTGAGAGAATGGAGCCCATATGAGCAAGCACCCCAAATTTTCCCTGAAGTCCGTGACCGGGCCATCCATATGGTTTATGAGGTCTGGGAGTCCCACACATCGCAGTGGGCCGCCATCGAGGCCGTGGCCAGCAAGATCGGTTGCACCGCTCAGACATTGAGCAGTTGGATTCGGAAGGCAGGTGCGCCTGCGCCTGCGTCCCCCTCCGCCTCGGCCACTGATGCCCGCGTCAAGGAACTGGAACGCGAGGTTCGTGAGCTCAAGCGAGCCAACGAAATCCTCAAGGTCGCCAGCGTTTTTTTCGCCCAGGCGGAGCTCGACCGCCGTTTGAAGTGATCTGGTAACTGATCGACAAACACCGGCAAAGCTTTGGAGTCGAGCCACTGTGCCGCGTGTTGCAAGTGTCTCCATCGGCTTACCGACACCATGCTGCACGGCTGCGTGATCGCTCACGACGCTCCGCCCGAGCGATCCGTGACGAGGCACTTGCTGTACAAATTCATCGTGTCTGGCAGGAAAACTACGAGACCTACGGGGCCAGGAAAATCTGGCGGCAGATGCATCGCGAACACCAGGTGCTTGCGCGCTGCACAGTGGAACGGTTGATGCGTGAAATGGGGCTCTGCGGCGTTACGCGGGGCAAAACGGTGAAGAAGGGGTGATGTCTCACCGAAAGCTGGCCGAAAGCTTGATCGCTATTCAGACCTGAAGACAGGATACCAACACACCGTTAGCGGTCGACCAGAAGCTACCTTGACCAATTTGCAACTTAGAGTCTTAAAGGCCCATCAAACTGGAACGGCCATGCCTTACTTGTCAGGACTGGCAATTTGCTTCCACTCCGGTTAGCTTGAATGTCGGCTGCACCTTGGACCATGGAAAACGGATTTTCGGCAATGTGGCATGATAACGAAACGGCAGTTGATTACCTGAACTTCGGTGTAGTCGCTGATGCGTGCGCAAGCATGCTGGCAGGAGCAAATGGCGAACCCATCTCCATCGGTGTATCTGGGGGATGGGGTGCTGGCAAATCCTCTTTGGTGAAGATGATTGCAGCTCGGCTGGAAGCTCTAGGAAAGGTTGAACCTGGCGACGATGGTAAACCTGGTAACAACTTCGTTGTTCTCACCTTCAACCCATGGCTCTACCAGGATTTTGAGTCTGCTCGTAGTGCCCTGCTCCAAATTGTCGGAGATGAAATCGTCCGGCTCTCCAACGAGAATGAAACCATCGCTGCCAAAGCTACTGAGCTATGGCGTCGCATCAACCTTCTAAGGATTGCACAGCTAAGCGGTGAGGCGGCGCTCACATTGACAACGGGGATTCCGGTTGGAACCCTTGGTAAGACATTCAACGCAATTGCCGGTCTCTTCTCCTCCTCAGAAAAACCGGACGAGATAGCCATAGATTCTGAGGGTATTGCATCGGCGGCCGGCGGTTTGCTGAAACCCAGCGAACCGTTCTCTATGCCGGCGCACATCCAAGCGTTCCGAGATACCTTGGAAGAGCTACTCGCCGAACTCGATATTACCTTGGTGATTTTTGTCGACGACCTGGATCGGTGCCTCCCACAAACTGCGATCTCGACGCTCGAATCTATTCGCCTGCTGCTGTTCATTCGCCGTAGCGCATTCGTTGTTGCGGCCGACAACGATTTCATCAAGGCAGCTGTAAAAGTCCATTTCGATGGAGCTGGAATTTCTAACGACGTTGCCACTAACTACTTTGACAAGCTAATCCAAGTTCCCCTTCACGTTCCGCGACTTGGTCTCAATGAGGCGAAGGCTTACCTGGTGCTGCTCCTGCTCGAACGAGAAGCCAAGGCTGGCACGCTCACTCGCAGCCAATTCGAAAGCGCCCTCCAGCGCATTCCTGAAAGGCTAAGAAACAGTTGGAAAGGCGAGACGATTAACCAAGAGTTTCTCTACGAGCTGGTCGGAACAGATGAAGCGCTTCGTAGCTTGATGAATCTTGCGGAGGGGTTGGCTTCACTTCTACATGGCTCATCAGCAGTCAATGCCAACCCCCGACTGATGAAGCGGTTCCTAAACACTGTTTACCTGCGCGAGGCTCTTTCTGCACCGCAGGGAATCAAGCTAGATATAGCAGCATTGGCGAAATGGCACATTCTTGAGCGCTGCGATGAAGCACTAGCCGAAGCGTTAGCCGGTCAAGTGCACTCCGATAATGACGGTCGAGTGCAGCCCCTTGCTGAGGCAGAAGGTGCGGCCGCTAACCAAGGGGGATTGCCCGAGCCCTTCAAAGACAACCCATTCACTCGGCAATGGCTCCAATTGCCACCTGCACTCGGTACAGAGGATCTACGTCCACTGCTTCATCTGAGCCGTGACTCGGGCACTCGTGATTTCGGCGATGACAACATGACGCCCGATTCAAGAAAGCTTCGTGACGCGCTGAAGACAGCAACTAGCGCGCATCAATCTCTCACGGATCTCATGAACAAAGTCGGACCTGATCAGACCGAGATGGCGATGACTAAGGCATGGCAAAGCCGCAGCGCAACACGTTCATGGAAGCGCAACGACGAAATCTTGATGCTCATCGAGTGCTGCAAGGCCTTTCCCACGCTCGGAAGAAAGGCGGCCAGCTTGTTGGATCAAGCCCCTTTGAAGCAGGTCGGGCCCGGCATCATCCCTACCTTAGGCGCTCAATCTTGGGCGCGCGAGGTCTTGGAGCGTTGGAAGGATCTTAACGAACTGTCTAAGCCAACCAAGAATGCGATTCTGAACCTGGGAGCGAAACCCTGATGGGTACTTCAACATCCAGTAGTGGCGGCCGGCCAGGCTCTCCTTTTGACCCCGAATGGCTTGCTCCAGATGGAGCTGATGGTGCTATTGACAGCGATGCTCCTGCGGCTCCCGAAAACACAATAGCCCCGGATCGCCGCTTTGGGCCTGCTCGCTCGCAATTGGGCGCATTCCTTAGGAGCGGAAACCGCGACGACCTCCGTGGGGCGACCCGGAGCATGGTGTCAAAAGGAATGGGAGGAGCAAGCCGTGCTGCTTCGACTATGCGTAGCACAGCCAGAGGGGCTGGGGCTCTCGGCCAGTTCCTGATAGCTGCCCGTGAGGGTACCGACCAGCGAGTGACGGACTGGGTCACGCGTTGCCGGGCGGCCAATCTTTCCGCCAATGACCTGGCGCTTGAGGTTTTAAAAGAGGCCATCCCAGAATCGGGAAGCATTGACGAAGAGTCTTTACGGGACGCCGGCGCTGAGGCGCTGGCCAAGCTCTACGAGAATCATCCGGACGTAGACATTTTTGATCTGACGGACGCGCAAATTGCAGAAGTGGTTGGACTGACAATCGCCATCCAAATCTGCCAGCGCATCGATATGCAACTCGGGCAGACCTACGAGAAGCTCAAGCATGATCCTGCCCAGATCCAAGAGCGCCGAGCAGACATTAGGGAGTGGGTCTGGGCAGAGGTACGGGTGGTCATGGAGGAGAAGAAAGCCTCGCATGCAGACCCTAAGAGTTTGGCTCAGTCAATCCTCCAATCCGCCTTGAAGGTGTTTGCCGAATGAATAAGGTTCTGTGCTCCAAAGCGGAAAGGATTCCGCAACAGCTACAAGCAGACGAGCGAGTGTTCTCCTATTTCAAGGGTGCGCATCGCAATGGAGTCGGTGCCATTGCCAACCGCTGGCGTGGCTCATTGAAGGGATCGGGGTTCCGGCCATCACCGGCAGTTTGGGACTTTGTTCAATTCTGTCTTGCGGTCTGCAGTGCTGACATGGCTAGCCCCCGAAGCGCCAGTGCAGATGGATGGACCCGTACCATCCAGCTCACGGTGGGCCTGTGCGAACCGCTACGATGGGTTCCTCTCAAGCATCCCCTTGAAGAAATGCTCAAGGTTTTGACTGGCGACTATTGGACCCTCGTTTTCAACGATGCGGGGGTAGAGCCACCCGATGGCGACGGTGCCTATCTCTCAAACGACTGCGTGTCTTTGCTGTCAGGTGGGCTCGATAGTCTGATCGGTGGCATCAATTTGACCACGGAACAAAGGCGTCCGCTGTTCGTTTCCCAGCTTGCGCATAAAGACTCGGCGCGGCAGCGGGACTATGCAGCGTTGCTTGCAGGCTCTGGCTCGCATTACCAATGGAGCCATGGCATCAGCTTCAAGGGGGCACGAGAGGCTTCGACTCGTGCGCGATCCTTGGCTTTCTATGCATTTGCCGTGCTTGCCTCGACGAAGATCAATCTGCCTAGGCCACAAATCTACATTCCTGAAAATGGGTTTATCTGCATCAATCCTCCCCTGGTCCCAGGCAGAGTCTCGAGCCTGAGTACACGCACCACTCATCCACTTTTCATCAGCGCGCTTCAAAGCGTGCTGGACGAGCTCGGGATATCCGTTGAGTTGATACTGCCGTATCGCTTCCAAACTAAAGGCGAGATGATGCGAGGCTGCCTAGATCAAGGCAGGTTGAGAGAGTTGGCTTCGGATTCCACAAGCTGCGGGCGCTTCCGGACTAATAATCGCCAGCACTGTGGCCGATGTGTACCTTGCCTTATCCGTCGAGCAGCTTTCTTGGCGTGGGGACCGGGGACCGATCAAACCAAATATCGCTTTCCGTCAGTACGAGGCAGCGATAAGTCAGGCGGTCCTGACGATCCCATGGCAGTAGCTTTGGCTGTCCTCGATGCCAAGCAGAGAGGGCTGGATCGGTTCTTGGGTGGCACACTAGCCTTTGCATCTATTGAGGAGCGTCCATGCTATCGCCGAGTCCTGCAGCAAGGACTTGTTGAGCTGGAAGCTGTTCTTATTCAGGACCAACTGCTTTGATCGACTTCCATTGCCATGTAGATCTCTACCCAAAAGCTAGGGAAGTACATGCTGAGGCTCTGAGCCGCAATGCATTTACCTGGCTGGTAACCACCAGTCCGAAGGCTTTTCAGGCAACGAGCGCGGTGCTTGGCCAGCATGAAGCAATGCTGATTAGCCCGGGCCTTCACCCAGAGATCGTCGGCGAGCGCTTCCAGGAATTGGATCTGCTCACAGAGCTGATTGATGGCACCATTGCTGTCGGTGAAGTCGGTTTGGATGGCTCTAAGAGGTATGCCTCTAGCTACCTAAAGCAGAAGCAAGTTTTCGCTGCTGCCGTGAAACGATGCCATGACTTGGGAGGGCGTGCGCTCAGCATCCACTCGAGGCAGGCCGTTTCAGACGTATTGGCGCTACTCCGTGAGTTCCCTGACCACGGCATCCCAGTGTTGCATTGGTTCACCGGCACAGCATCAGAGCTCAAGGCCGCTGCTGGGCATGGCTGCTGGTTCAGTATTGGCCCCGGAGCTTTCCATTCTGCGGCTGGAAAGGCGCTAGCCAAGAAGCTTCCCAAGGATAGGGTCCTCCCTGAAAGCGATGGGCCTTTCGCGCAGTTGGAAGGGCGTCCGGTTATGCCCTGGGATTTCGACATTACCGTCAATCTGCTGAGCGAGGCTTGGGGCCTACCACCGCTAGAGGTCCGGCACCAGTTACTGAGCAATGCCAAGGCTCTGCTTAGCCGGATGGGTAGCAAAGCTTCAACGTACGTCCCCACCCACTAACTCTAAGTATCTCGGCGCCGAGCTAGACGGCCTGTATTAAGGTGATGTGGGGAATTGCAGCCCACTTGACCACATATTTGCATTGCCACTGACCAGTGAATTGCATTCGTGCTGACCAAGCGCTTGCATTCGACTTGACCAGCACACGGCGTATTGACGACCGGCAGAGATCGGCCAGAAGCGGCCATTAATCATGATCTTCTCCGCTGAACTATTCCACTCGACCCCATTCTCGAACTGCTTATCGAGTAAATGCAAAGCTGGAACACTGCAGTGAGGTATGCAGGAAGGATCTGCGTTCGTGCCGGTAGACTTGATAACGCCACGTCTCTGCGCTGGGATTCAAGTGGAACCGGCGATCGCTGTCAGCAACCTGTGTATTGCCGGACGCAGAACCGTCGACTCGAAATTCTTTCGTTGTAAGGCTAGTTGACCGATGACATGGCCGTTGATGGTATTGGTGAGTAGGGCCGCGTCGGCATTGGGGTCGGAGGATCCGAGATTGGCCAGGATGCGGTGAATAATCCGCGCGTAGGCCCTCCCCCAGTCGCGCAGAACCGGCCGTAGTTCCGGGTAGCGAGCGGCGGCTAGGTGTAATTCGATGATAGTGATCCCCATACTGCGATCTTCGATCATCTGCTGGGTGGAGTGGCGTGCAATGATCTCGGCAAGCGATTGCGGATCGCCTGGAACAGATTCGAATTGTTCGAGCACACCGGCCAGCGCTTCGATATTACGGTTCGCGACCAACACCATCGCTTCCCGGATCAACTCTTCGCGCGTACCGAAGTAGTACGCAACCGAACCATGACTAGCCTTGGCTTCGGTAACTACTGTTCTGAACGTCACGGACCCCGGCCCGTCACGAACGATGATTCTGAGCGCCGCGAGGAGCAGCGCCTGCCGGCGTTCCGATCCGCGCTGGGTCAGGCTGGCGGGCGCCCTGCTTGAACGCGGGCGAGGGGCATTTTCACCATCCGGAAGTTTGGTCATGGGCTCACTGTTGAGTTGAAAGTGGCTGATTCTAGCACAGCCAGAATCAGCCACTTCACCTGCTATACCGCGCCTGCGCCAGGCCGTCGCGGCAGCCGGACATGCACCTCGCTGATCCCGACGATGTCACCTTCCTGATCAGTGGCCTCGACGTTGATGATGGCGTAGTCGTTACCATTGTTCAGCACATGGATATCACGCACCTTTCCGCGGCAGGTGATGGTGTTGCCCACGGGACCCGGTTTGGTGAACTTGCTGTCGACCACCAGTATATTAGCTAGCGGACCGAAAGATCGCAGGACGACCGAGGCCATGAAGGACATACTCATCATGCCGTGCTGGACGGTTTTCGGGGTTCCGAATACCTGGGCGCGTTCACACCAGGCGGGATTCATGTGTACCGGATTGAGATCCAGGCTGGCCAGGCCATAGCGGTGAATCAGATCCTGCGTAATTTCATATACCAGGGGATCGAGCTGATCGCCTGCCTTAAGGTCGTCCAGATAGGGAACAGGTCGGTCAAGTGCTTGGGTCGATTGGGTCATGGTCATTTCCTTTAGAGTCAGGCGGTAGCGAAGGGACGAACGTCGTCGGCCGTAGGAGGCAGGATCAAGGTTCCCCAGAACTCCACTTTCTTGCGGTCGTTCTGGTCGGTGAGAACCGAGTGGGTGGTGATGTAGGCCTTGTCGCGGCGCCAGAAACGATCGCTGGTTTCCTGCTTCTGGGTCAGACGATCGCCGACGCGGATCGGGTCGAAAATCTCGATATGCTGAAAAGGGTTGCGCGCGCCTGGTGTGCGTATCCATGACCCGCCGTCGCCAGGCTGGGCAAACCAGAAGGCTATGGTGGTGATAAACACCGGATGCACGATGACCGTACCATGCGGCGCGTGGCTGCGCGCGTACTCGGGATCGATGAATAACGGGTGGGTTTCGCCGAGAGCCTTGTTGTAGGCCAGCACGTCTTCCTCCTGGACTACGAAGGTGCGGGGGTTCTGGCGCAGGCCTCCTACTTCAACGGTATTCCAGAACTCGCATTGCTCCCAGGTGGCGAGAAAGTCTCGCGAGAAGCCACGCTGCCTTTCGGTCTGCACGAGATGTTCGAAAACCTCGGTGTTCTTGCTCATGATATACTCCTTTGGTTGATATTCTCCGATCGGTGAATAATCTGCCTGGCGTGTCACGCCGGGCGATCATCATCGACCGGTTGGCAGCACTAGGCTGTGTACAGTTGCTCTATATCGCTGGCGTACTTGTGCTCGACCGCCCTACGCTTGAGCTTCATTGTCGTGGTCAGCTCGTCTCCACCAGGCGGCCACTCTCGCTCCAGCACGGTAAAGCGTTTGACCTGCTCCACCCGGGACAGGCGCTGGTTCCCGCGTTCTACACCAGCTCTGACGGCGGCCAAGATCTCCGGGTGCCGAGCCAGTTCACCTATGGACCCTTCGATCTGCCGCGCCGCTGCCCAGGCGAGCGCGTAGTCCGGATCAATAACGATCAGCGCGGTGTTGTACGGACGTGCATCACCGATCACGCATACCTGGCCGATAAGCGAATCACCGGATTTGATCATGGCTTCGATGTTCGCTGGCGACATGTTCTTGCCGCTAGAGCTGATGATCAGCTCCTTCTTGCGATCGGTAATCCATAGAAATCCGTCTTCGTCCAGCCGGCCGACGTCGCCGGTGCGGTACCAGCCATCCTTGGTCAGAACCTCTGCGGTTTTGGCCGGCTGCTTGTGATAGCCCTGCATTACCGGCTGGCCGCGAAGCAGTATTTCGCCATCGTCAGCGATCGCGACTTCCATGCCGGGTACCGCCTGCCCGGCACTGCCTAGCCTGAAGTTCGAAGGCTGGCCCATGGTGCCGCAGGCACAGGTTTCGGTGGCGCCGAAGATGTCGCCGATCGGTATGCCCAGTCCAGCGAAGAATTCCAGGACGTGGAGAGGCGTGGGCGCCGTGCCGGTGTTGAGCACCCTCGCCTGATCCAGCCCGAGCTTGGTACGTAGCGGTGCG
>Ga0207892_1000309_pt1 | contig 10337 bp, 5 predicted proteins | sample LinPmetageLP54_FD_184063 | JGI IMG/M metagenome (GOLD analysis project Ga0207892, IMG submission 184063) | Marine viral communities from the Pacific Ocean - LP-54 (SPAdes) | ecosystem: Environmental > Aquatic > Marine > Oceanic | place: Pacific Ocean | collected 2010-02-09 | reverse complement strand
ATCGGCATCATCGGCCAGAACCAATGTATGTTTACCCTCTTCATGCCGATGGAAATAGAAGATCCCTTCGTCCTCCATCAACCGGTTCAGGAAATCGAACACCGTTTCGTTATACTGAACACAATAGGTTCGGCTCTGATAGGCAGACGTTGTTTCCAGCGCATAATCCGTAACCCCTATTTCCCCCAGCAGTTGCTCGATGATTTCCGTAACCGACATATCCTGAAAAATGCGGCAATCTGTCTTGCGCGTCCCCAACCAGAATTTCGGACGAATGATGGCGCGATAGGTCCACAAGCGCGGATCTGAATCATGCTGAGAAAAATCTGTCACAAGACCATCAACATAGCGACTGGTCTGTCCATCAGCGGAATAAATCACTGCTGTGACGGTCTTGCCAACAATGGCAGTAAAGTCGATCTCCGGGTCTTCCGACACCATCTCCAATTCATATCGGAACAGCGACGATAACCCTTCCGTCCCGCGCACCGCCTGCAGGATCAGGACATCATCCCCCAATGGCGTCGTCACAGCCAGATATTGGTTCTCCTGGGAGAAACCGACCGGATCAGCCATGGAATCGCTCCCCCCCAGTTGTGCGAGACGAGAGATCACCCCCACCCCGACCCTCCCCCCTCAAGGGGGAGGGAGATCTATCTCTTACCCCTCCCCCCTTGAGGGGGGGAGCCCCATATTTTACCCCTCCCCCCTTGAGGGGGGGAGCCCCATCTTTTACCCCTCCCCCCTTGAGGGGGGGAGGTTGGGAGGGGGGTGAGATGCAAGCGCCAATCGAATGGTTTCGACACACCCTTCCAAATTCTGCAACACGTCGTTGTTCCATAATCTCAAAACCCGATAACCCTCGGATTTCAGCCAGGCATCTCGACTTACATCCGACTGTGAATCCGCATGTTGCCCGCCATCGACTTCTACAACCAGTCTGAATTCCAGACACACAAAGTCGACGATGTAACGACCGATCAATTGCTGCCGACGGAACTTCCGACCATCGACCTGGCGTTGCCGTAACATCTGCCAAAGCAGGTGTTCTGCTTTCGTTGGATTGGCCCGAAGGGTTCTTGGTTTCATACGATGAGCGTAGCGCAGTTATGCTGCCGGTGGAAAGATCACCCCCACCCCGACCCTCCCCCCTCAAGGGGGAGGGAGCGAAACGCTTCAACGGGGATCCCCATATTTTACCCCTCCCCCCTTGAGGGGGGGAGCCCCATCTTTTACCCCTCCCCCCTTGAGGGGGGGAGGTTGGGAGGGGGGTGATCGCTGTAATCCTCATTCCACACCCACGATCATTCAAACCGCACGGAAAAGCCCATGCCGTCCAGGGAGACATGGGCCTGTTGAAAGCTCTTACCCTCTGCCATTTGCGACAGAACGGCTTCGGCCAGGGTTGGCAGCAGGTTTTGGGTTACCACATTGTCGATCGCCCGCGCGCCGCTTTCCACCTCTGCAGATCGCGCTGCGATGGTTGGCGCAATGGCAGGGTCCAGTACCAGAGTGGCACCATTGTTTTCACTAAACCGCTTGGCAATGCGATCCAGTTTCAACTGGACGATATTGGCAATCTCTTCCTGACCTAGCGGTAGGTACGGAACAATGACCATGCGACCCAAGAAGGCTGGCTTGAAGCGGCTCAGCAGGTCCGGGCGCACCTTGGCAACCAGGCCATCCAGCGACATTGGCTCTCCACTGAAAGCCGCATCCATGATGACCCGATCCCCCAGATTGGAGGTCAGGATGATCACCGTATTTTTGAAATCGACTTCGATGCCTTCACCATCTTCCATCATGCCCTTGTCGAACACCTGAAAGAACAGTTCCATCACATCGGGATGGGCCTTCTCCACCTCATCCAATAGCACAACTGAATAGGGGTTGCGGCGCACGGCCTCCGTCAAAACGCCGCCCGTGCCATAGCCGACATAGCCTGGCGGTGCGCCTTTCAGGCCGGACACCGTATGGGCCTCCTGAAACTCCGACATATTGACGGAGATCAGATTACGCTCCCCCCCAAACAACAATTCCGCAAGGGTTAGAGCCGTTTCCGTCTTCCCGACACCGCTGGGGCCAACGAACATAAAGACCCCAACTGGCTTGCTGGGATCATCCAGACCCGCGCGATAGGTGCGAATGCGTCGGGCCACCACATCCAGCGCGTGATCCTGCCCAACAATGCGGGCTTTCATCCGGCTTTCCAGATCAATCACGCCCTGAATGTCATCGCGCATCATGCGGCCAACGGGGATGCCCGTCCATCCGGCAACCACACTGGCGACGGTATCGCCATTAACCTCCACCGGGACCATCGGCGTATCACCTTGCAGCGCCACCAGTTTGGCATTCAGATCGGCATAGGCCTGACCCGGCGGTTCGCCCTGCAAGCGCTTTGCCAGGACCGCCATCATCTCCTCAACAACGGCGCGCTCTTCTTCCCAGCGGGCGGTCAGGGTATCGCGTTGGGTTTCAGCCTCCGCAAGCGCGGCATCCAGTTTGGCCAACCGGGCGGCGTGATCCCCTTCCAGCACCCTTTCGCGATGCAGAATGTCACGCTCCACCGACAGGCGTTCAACCTGACGAATGGCCGCTTCCACCTGGGGCGGACGATCCCCTTGTGCGACCGCGACCCGGGCGCAGGCCGTGTCCAAAACGCCAATCGCCTTATCAGGCAATTGCCGCCCGGTGATATAACGGGCCGACAGCGAAACAGCCTCTGCAATCGCCTCGTCCAGAATGCGCACCTTGTGATGTTCTTCCAGACGCCGTGCCAGGCCTCGCACCATCGCGACTGCGCGTTCTGGATCAGGCTCGTCCACTTTAACGACCTGGAAGCGCCGGGCCAACGCGGGGTCTTTCTCAATATACTTTTTGTATTCCGCCCATGTTGTCGCAGCGACGGTGCGCAATTCACCCCGTGCCAAGGCAGGCTTCAGCAGATTGGCCGCATCTCCCTGCCCCGCAGCGCCACCAGCACCAATCAGCGTATGAGCCTCATCAATGAACAGAATGATCGGACGGGGGGAGGATTTCACGGCATCGATGACGGTTTTCAAGCGATCCTCAAACTCCCCCTTCATCGATGCGCCCGCTTGCAGCAGGGCCAGGTCCAGAACCCGCAAATCCACATCCCGCAAAGGTTCTGGCACATCACCATCAGCAATCCGCTGGGCAAGCCCTTCGACCACGGCTGTCTTCCCGACCCCGGCTTCACCGGTCAGGATGGGGTTGTTCTGGCGGCGGCGCATCAGGATATCGACCATTTGCCGTATCTCTCCATCGCGCCCGACAATCGGATCAATTGCACCGATCAGCGCCTGATCCGTCAGGGAGATCGTATAAAGCTCCAGCGCATCCGCCTTGGCGGTGGCGGCAGCCTGTGCCACCTGTTCTTCTTCCGTTGGTGCACCGGCTTTCGCCTGTTGAACCTCCTTGCGCCGTTCCTTCGCCGCCTTTGCATCGGCCTTGCTGGCCTCAATCGCACTGGGCATTACCTCTGGCGATTGGCGCAGAATTTCAGACCAACTGTCACGCAGGCCCGCAGCAGGGATCGCCTTAAAGGCAGGGGCGCCATCGAATAGGGGGGCACGAATTGATTCCGTGTCCAGCGCGGCCTGCAGCAAAGCCGCAGAGCGCGTCGCATTCTGGCCCAGGCTGAGTGAGGAATAGACCCAGGCTTCCTGCAGAAGATCAGCAATTTGGGGCGACAAGGCGGGGGTTCTGGTGTTGCCGCGTCGGAATCCTTCGACAGCGCTTTGCAAATCGGCAATCAGGTCGGACAGATCAACACCATGGGCCTTCAGACCCTGCACCGCATCCGTGTCCGTCTGTTCCAGCAATTTCAGCAGGACATGCTCGACTTCGACATTAAAATTGGTCTGCTGCACACACAACTGGGCCGCCCCTTCCAACGCCTTTTTACAGGCGGGGTTCAGCTTCCCCACAAGGGTTTTCATATCCAACTGCATGCGCGCGGCACTCCTTCCCGATCAACGGATAAGACTCCGTCGCGATTCGAGATTTCGCGCAAGGGACGGGATTCAGACATGCGGAACCGAAATGCTAATACTGTCATTCCCACGAGGGCGGGAATCCAGCACCACCCATGCCAATCGAACCCGCCGCTCTGGACCCCGGATCAAGTCCGGGGTGACGGTGCATTAAGCAAGTGTCTCCTCACCCTGAGGAGCGTAGCGTCTCGAAGGGTGGGCCCTCTGAAAGCACCCTACTTACAGCCCCTCCTTCAAGACGGCGCTACCGCACCCCTCAGGATGAGAATGGAACAATTTGAGGAACGCCCAGGTGGGAATCCAGCACCACCCATGCCAATCGAACCCGCCGATCTGGACCCCGGATCAAGTCCGGGGTGACGGTGCATTAGGCAAGTGTCTCCTCACCCTGAGGAGCGAAGCGTCTCGAAGGGTGGGCCCTCTGCAAGCACCGCACTTACAGCCCCTCCTTCGAGACGGCGCATTGGCGCCTCCTCAGGATGAGAATGGAACAATTTGAGGAACGCCCAGGTGGTATTCCTGCACCACCCACGCGAATCGCGCCCGCCGCCCTGGACCCCGGATCAAGTCCGGGGTGACGCTAGCCTATAACTCTCGTCATTCCCGCGCAGGCGGGAATCCAGGGCCAGACGTGCCAAACGCGCCTGTCGCACTGACTCTCAGACCAAACCCGACATACCAAAACCGACCCCTAAATCTCGACCGGGGCCAGGGATGTACCGTCGAAGAAGCGCGTATACCGGAAGGGTTCTGGATCAACACAGGGCGGTTCGCCAACCGTCAATTGCGCCGCCAGCTTGCCCGCGCCAGGCCCGATGCCAAAGCCATGTCCGGAAAAACCCGACGCCAGCGTCAAGCCGGGCAATGCCTCCAACGGGGCGATACAGGGAACGGCATCCGGGGTCGTATCAATCATTCCGGCCCAATATTCCTCCACCTGCAAATCCTTCAAAACAGGAAAGGCGGCCTTGAAGCTGGCAAAGCCCTTGTCCAGAATCTTGCGGTCCGCCGCCGGGTCCAGAATGCGTGTTCGTTCAAACGGGCTTTCCGAATTCAGATCCCAGGAGGTGTTTTGCATAAGCTGTTCGAAGAAACGACCGTCCAGGCGCAGCTTGATCGTATCGCGTTCCGCCATGAAGGATTTCCAGAATTTATCCATCCAGCGAAACGCATCTGGAACCAGATAAAAGGTCGAATCAAATCCTCGCGACAGGGAATATTTGCCATCATTCCGGCGTCTGATCGCGAAATCGGGGGTGGAAAGCCCCCCAGGCGTCACTTCCGGTCCAGCCGTTGTGCGCAACACAGATGATTTGACCTGTAATTGCGGGAACGCAATGTCATGGCGCTTCAGGAACAGGGACGACCACGCACCCCCGGCCAGGATGACGGAGTCACAGGCGATCACACCTTTTTCCGTGACCACAGCAGACACACGCCCGCCCGATGTTTCCAGACCGCGCACGGCACAGCCTGTCAGAATCGCTGCGCCCTTCTTCTGTGCCGATGTTGCAATGGCTGGGGCGGCCTTATGCGGTTCTGCGCGCCCGTCGCTGGGCGTCCACAGCGCCCCTGGATAACCCGTTTCATAGCCTGGCAACAAATCGCGTAACCCCTGAGGGGTAACGGTTCTGGTATCCAATTGATACTGTTTTGCAATATCCACCCAGCGCTCATAAGAGGCCATCTGCTTTTCAGTCTTGGCAACATAAATGACGCCCGCCTGCGCAAAGCCGGTTTCCGCCTCGATCTCCTTATCAAGACCGCGCCATATCCTAAGGGCTTCCTGGATCAGCGGCATTTCCTTGGGGTCACGTCCCTGCTGACGGCAATAGCCCCAATTGCGAGAAGATTGCTCCCCCCCGATCACGCCCTTTTCGCACAGGGCGACGCTGTAGCCCTTTTTCACCAAATGCCAGACGGCAGAGACACCAATGATGCCGCCGCCAATCACAACGACATCCACTTTCTTTGGCAGGACCTGTGTCGCTGCGACGGGATCAACAGGAGGAGACATGTTTGATTACACCAAAGACCGTTCGAGTTTATCCCATTCCGCAAGGGTCGTTCCGAACGGAATCATGACATTTTTCCGATAGGCAGGGCGGTCCTGTAAGCGGGCATACCATGCCTTGATATTCTTGAAATCCTGATGATCAACCTGAATGTTGTAATAGCGATAGATCAGCGTTCCCAAGGGGATATCTGCGATGGTCAGCCGATCCATGACCATAAAACTGCGACCGGCCAAATGCGCATCCAGAAGCGCCAGCGCCTTTTCCGTCGCAACCTTTGCCTGGGCAATCAAATCCGGGTTTCGCTGATCCGGTTCACATCGCACCGTGCGCCAGAACAAATCGATCATGGGTCCGGTCAGGGTCGTTTTATGCCAATCCAACCACTGATCCGCATGTGCCTGTTCTTTTAGATTGTCAGGCAACAAACTGCCCTGACCATGAGCCCGTGCAAGGTGGCGGACAATGGCGTTTGACTCGTACAGCGTAAAATCCCCATCTTGCAGTACAGGCACACGCATATTCGGATTCATCGCCTTGAAGGTATCCGTATTGATGCCACCGAAGGAACCCCCCACCATTTTATGGTCATAAGTCAGGCCCAATTCATCCGCCGTCCATAAGACCGGCATGACATTACTGGAATTCTTGCGTCCCCATATGGTCAGCATGATCGACAATTCCTTTGGATAGATAAGACTTTGATCAGGTCAGGTCTTTACGGTAGCCCGCAGCGGGGGTGGCGATCAATGCCTCATACTGGTCCCGTACTGCCTGCGCCACTTTTTCCATCCGCGGTGCTAAATCTTCAAATGCGTCTACCCCCGCAGCCCGCGCCAAAGCCCGCTTCTGTCCTTCCAGCGCATTGGCTGCATCGAACCCACCCCCCGGTGCGGTCAACCGGATTGCCGCCTGAACCTGCCGCCACAGGCGCAACCCCTCACGTAATGCTGTGAAGGCGGGTTCGGTCAGGTATCCTGCGGCGTGCAATCGCTCTAACGCATCTGCGGTATTGGTGGACAGAACAGAAGGATTTTCCGCTGCATGCGCCAACTGCAATGCCTGGACAGTAAATTCGACATCGACCAGACCGCCCTGGCGATACTTCACATCCCATTCTGATTTCGGCGCAAATTCCCGCGCGATTCGATTGTGCATTGTGTCTACATCAACCAACAATTTCTTTGGATCGCGCGGCTGGACCAGGGCGGTATGAATGGCGTCCGTCAGGCGCGCCTGCAGCGCTGCACTGCCATAAACCGGCCGGGCGCGCGTCAGGGCCATATGCTCCCATGTCCAGGCCTCCCCGTCTGGCAATTTGTAGTAATTGGCAAAGCCCGCCAATTGTGTCGCCAGAGCCCCGGCCTTGCCCGATGGACGCAACCGCGTATCGACCTCGTACAAGGACCCTTCCCCGGTTTCTGTGGTAATCGCGGTCACTAGGCGTTGGCACAGGCGCAGATAATAGACCTGTGGTCCCAGCGGTTTTGCACCATCCGATTGGGTCACGCCCTCTGCAAAATCATAGACAAAGACCAGATCCAAATCAGACATGGGCAGCAATTCACCACCGCCCAATTTACCAAAGGCGATGACCGCCATCCCCATACCGTCAATATGGCCATGCTGCTCTGCAAACTCTTCCGATGCGGCGGGCAGGATCGCATGCAGCGCCCGCAAGGCAATGGCGCTATAGGCAGGGCCAATGCGATCCCCGTCGGCAACGCCACGCAACAACTGAACACCGATCCGGAATTTCTGATCATTGGCCCAACGCCGCACCGCATCCAGGATATCCTGAAAATCGCGACACAGCGCCAATGCTGAGGATAAATCATCATCGTCAGACACAGCAAAGGGAGCATCAGACACGATTGGATCAAAGAAGTCCTCGCCCAACACGGAATCCAGAAGGATCGGTTTGCGCGACAACCAGTCGGCCAGGCGCGGCGCTTCCCCCAATATTTCAGAAACCAGGTTCAACAGGACTGGATGCGCCTGAAACAGTGAAAAAAGCTGAACACCAGACGGCAAGCCGGAAAGAAAATTATCAAACCGCTGAAGCGCTTCGTCCGGGCTGGCCGTGTCACCAAAAGCCTTTAATATGCGGGGCATCAACTCCGTCAGGATTTGCCGACTGCGTTCGCTGCGGGTCGCACGATAGCGCCCGCGATGCCACACCCTGATCCGCTCTGCGACATGGGATGGATTTTCAAAGCCCATCCGCGACAAGGTGTCCAAGGTGTCTGGATCATCTTCACTGCCGGTAAAGACCAGAGAACCATCGCCCCCCAAGTCCGGCGATTCCTCAAATAACCGTGCATAATGACCAGCAACTGTGGTCAGGGTCTCTCGCAGTGTCGTGCGGAATGCATCCAGGTCAGCCTGGCCCATGAACTGGGCGATTGCCGCCATGCCCTCTGGCGTTTTTGGCATGGTCTGGGTCTGCTGGTCATTCACCATCTGCAACCGATGTTCCAGGCGGCGCAGGTAGTGATAGGACTGCTTCATCTCTGCGGCGGTTTCCGGTAGAACATGGCCAAATTCTGCCAGTCGATCCAGCATCAGGCAGGTCGGCTTCTCCCGCAATTCAACCTGACGCCCGCCCCAGATCAATTGCTGTGTCTGAACAAAGAATTCGATCTCCCGAATGCCGCCGCGACCGATTTTAATGTTGTGACCATCAACGGCAATCTCTGCACCCCCGCGATAGGCATTGATCTGGCGCTTGATGGAATGAATATCCTGGATGGCGGCAAAATCCAGAAATTTTCGCCAGATGAAAGGCCGGATATGGGTCAGGAATTCCTCCCCCAGGGCGTGATCACCGGCAACAGGTCGCGCCTTGATCATCGCGGCGCGCTCCCAATTCTGACCGACGCTTTCGTAGTAGGTTTCCGCTGCACGGACAGACATTGCCAATGGGGTAACACTGGGATCCGGGCGCAGCCTCAAATCCGTGCGGAATACATACCCTTCCCCCGTGCGCTCCTCCATCAGGCGGATAATCTGACGGGTGACCCGCACCATATCCTGGCGCAACTGATCTGGATCATCCGGCGCCAGGCGCTGGGTATCGTATAAAACGATCAAATCAATATCCGATGAATAATTCAGCTCACGCGAACCATGTTTCCCCATCCCCAGGATAACAAAACCATCAGTATCATTTCCCACGGTGTCGTCTGCGCCGCCCCGCCAGGTGCGCAGCGCAAACCGACTGGCCCGTTCCAGCGCGCTGTCGGCTAAATCTGCCAGCGTGCCTGTCACTTTTTCCAATGACCACAAGCCCAGCAAATCGGCAATTGCGACACCCAGTGCAACCGCACGCTTTGCCCGGCGCAGCTCTACCATCAGGGTTTTGTCATTGGTCGCCGTCTGATCCAAATTGGGTAATGCCGCCATCCGACGGGCGACGGCCTCATCCGGCCCGCACCGCAAAATGTCTGCAAATACATCCGCATCCCGTCGAATAAGGGCGCTTAGAAAATCGCTGTGGGCTGAGATGAAATTCAGAAAATGACGCCCACGAGGGTCTGCATAGAAATCTTCCACAAGCGCATGATCAGGGTGGTCTTGCGCCAGAACAGGTTTATCAGCAGGTCGTGCGCCCTCCGGGATCGGTAAATCATCCGGATTTATGTGGCTAAGAAAGGATACCATCCCCATTTTCAAACTATTCCTTAAAGCGGCGTTTAAATGCCGTGCGAACCGATTATTATGACCCTTCGACTTCCCTTATGGCAGTCGCTGTACTCCTGAACCAAGGACACTATGAATAAGCGAGCCAAGCGTATTGTTTTAGAGGCCACAATCGGCCTTCTCTTGGGCACCGTCCTTTTAAGTGCCGCAGGGGTCTATATCCTATCGCGGGGCCCACTCTCAATATCTGCGCTGACCCCTATCCTTGAAGATGCGCTTAATGTCGAAGGTTCGCCCTACAGGGTCAAGGTTGAGAATACGCAAATAATCTGGGGCGGATGGGACAGGGCGGTCGACGTTATCGCAACCAATGTCACCGTGGTGGAGGCGGACAAGGCCCCGCTGGCGGTTTTGCCCCAGGTTTCTGTGGAAGTATCCTTCTCCGCCCTGTTATCCGGTGACATCCGGGTCAGGAAACTGGACTTAATCCGCCCTTCCCTGAAACTGGACCGCCATCCAGATGGACAATTGGTTTTATCCATGGACGGGCTGGACGGCGACAGCGCGGATGACGGGTCAATACCTGGGACGCAAATCGCCCTCCCTCAAAAAGCCAGTAATACCCTTATTCCAGAGCCGATCCTGAATGCCCTGACAGGCA
>Ga0207892_1000298_pt1 | contig 10602 bp, 4 predicted proteins | sample LinPmetageLP54_FD_184063 | JGI IMG/M metagenome (GOLD analysis project Ga0207892, IMG submission 184063) | Marine viral communities from the Pacific Ocean - LP-54 (SPAdes) | ecosystem: Environmental > Aquatic > Marine > Oceanic | place: Pacific Ocean | collected 2010-02-09 | reverse complement strand
ATCTGAAGAAACCGGCCTGCCGCCCACGCCCGGCGCACTGCAGGAGCAGCTGACGCTGGCACAGGCTGACTGGGACAAGGTACGCCGCAACGCTGACTCGATTTTGGCCAGCCAAGCGACGGTATTGTCGCTGCATGAGGTTGCCAACACGCTGTCTGACACCGTGCCGCAACTGCAGGTTGAATACGAAGACGTGGTAGATGTGCTGATCTCCAGCGGCGCTTCTGCCGATCAGGTCGCCATCGCCCAGCGCCAGTCGCTGTTGGCCGAGCGTATTCTTGGCTCGGTAAACCGTGTACTTGAAGGTGACCAGGACTCGGTCATGGCGGCCGACAGCTTTGGTCGCGACGCCAGCCTCTTCGGTCGTGTGTTACAGGGTATGTTGCAGGGTAACGCTGCCATCGGCATTAGCCGCGTAGCGGATCCGGACGCGGCTAGCCGGTTGGAAGAAATTCAGGAGCTGTTCCGTTATGTATCGGACTCGGTTGATCAGATCCTCCTGACCTCACCGGAGCTCTATCAGGTACGCTCCGCTGCCAACGAAATTTTCACCGATTCGCAGTCGCTGCTGGACAATGTATCTGGCCTGGCTACTGGCTTTGAAAATCGTGCTGACTCGCGCGTGGTGAACACGTTGCTGGGTTATGCGCTGGGTATCATCGCACTGGGCTGCATTTTGCTGATCGGTACGCAGATGACCCGCGAAACACGTGAGCGTCTGGTTGAAACTGCCGAGAAAAACGAGCGTAACCAGGCGGCGATTCTGCGTCTGTTGGATGAGATCGGTGACTTGGCCGACGGTGACCTTACCGCTCAGGCGACGGTGACCGAAGATTTTACCGGCGCCATCGCCGACTCGATCAATGAATCCATCGACCAGCTGCGCGCACTGGTACAGACCATCAACGAAACCGCTTTGCAGGTGGAGGGCGCTGCCCAGGAAACTCAGGGCACGGCCATGCATCTAGCCGAAGCCTCTGAACACCAAGCACAAGAGATTGCTGGCGCCTCGGCGGCGGTGAACGAGATGGCGGTCTCAATTGACCAGGTATCGGCCAACGCTTCCGAGTCGGCAGCGGTAGCGGAACGCTCAGTAGCCATTGCCAACAAGGGTAACGAGGTGGTGCAGAACACCATCGTTGGCATGGATACCATTCGTGAGCAGATCCAGGACACTTCCAAACGGATCAAGCGTCTCGGTGAGTCATCGCAGGAAATTGGTGACATCGTAAGCCTGATTAACGACATCGCCGACCAAACCAACATTCTCGCGTTGAACGCAGCGATTCAGGCCTCCATGGCGGGTGACGCTGGCCGCGGCTTCGCGGTAGTTGCCGACGAAGTCCAGCGCTTGGCGGAACGTTCGTCTGGGGCGACCAAGCAGATCGAAGCACTGGTAAAGACCATTCAGACCGACACCAACGAGGCGGTTATCTCGATGGAACAAACTACCTCAGAGGTAGTGCGTGGTGCGCGTTTGGCGCAGGACGCCGGTGTGGCACTGGAAGAGATTGAGAAGGTATCAACCAGCCTTGCCGCCTTGATTCAGAACATCTCTAACGCCGCGCGGCAGCAGGCTTCATCCGCTGGCCACATATCCAACACCATGAACGTGATCCAGGAGATCACCTCGCAAACCTCGGCAGGTACCACCACCACCGCACGCAGCATTGGTGAGTTGGCGAAACTGGCCGAGGCCATGCGTCAGTCGGTTGACGGCTTCACGCTACCGCAGCAGGACGACTAAGCTGACTCGGAAGGCCGCTCACGCGGCCCTCCGGTTCCGCTTGGAGCGAGGGGCTTAAAGTGCAGACAACGCAAAATTGGTCGTTGCAACAACTGCCGGAGATGGACGCGCATCAGTTTCGGCAGTGGCAAACACTGCTGGAAGCGCGCACGGGCGTGTGCGTCAGTGATCAGCGTAAAACCTTTCTGCAGACCAGCGTTGGCACGCGCATGCGTGAGCTGAAAATTGCCGATTATCAGACCTACTACGAGCACGTGACCCATGGCGCCGCTGGCGCAGTTGAGTGGTCCGCGCTGATCGAGCGTCTGACCGTGCGAGAAACCAGCTTTATGCGCCATCGGCCGTCATTTGACGCCGTTGGCCAGCATCTGGATAAACTGCTGGCCGGCCGCGCAACCGATCGCCCATTGCAGCTCTGGAGTGTGGGTTGCGCCAGCGGCGAGGAAGCCTATTCGATGGCGATTATCAGTGAACAGAGCATCGCCACTGCCGGCGGGCATGCCAGCGGCTATGGCATCTGGGCTACTGACATCAGTCTGAAGGCATTGGAGCAGGGACGGGCCGCTACCTATCCCGGTAACCGTCTGGGTGGTTTGGATGAGCGCGAGCGCCGGGAATGGCTACAGACCCTGCCGAATGACCGCTATGAAATCGCCTATGCCCTGCGCGACCGGGTGTGCTTTTCTCGTTTGAACATTCTTGAATTGGCCCAGGCCCCGATCCGGGACCTGGATATCATCTTCTGCCAGAACCTGCTCATCTACTTCCGTCGCTGGCGTCGCCGCGACCTGCTCAATTTGCTCGCCACGCGTCTCGCGCCGGGCGGCATGTTGATCATTGGACTGGGTGAAATCATGGACTGGAATAATCCCCTGCTGGAGCGGCTACCTGATGATCAGGTACAGGCTTATGTGCGCCGGGATAGCACTGGACGTCTGGAGTGAATATGGGTGATCGGCATGACTATGTCGCCCTCGATTGGGTCAAAGGCGAGATTTCCGAAACGCTGAACCAAGCGCGTCAGGCACTCGAAGCTTTTGTAGAAAACCCCGAGGATTCAACGCGTTTGCGTTTTTGTCTGACCTATATACATCAGGTTCATGGCACGCTGCAGATGGTCGAGTTTTATGGTGCAGCGCTGCTCGCCGAGGAAATGGAGCAACTGGCGCAGGCGCTGATGAACGGTGCAGTTAATCGTGAAAACGAGGCGCTGGAAGTACTGATGCAGGCCATCCTGCAAATGCCCGCCTACCTTGATCGTGTGCAGAGCGGCAGGCGTGATTTACCGCTGGTGCTGTTGCCGCTGCTAAACGACATGCGTACCGCTCGCGGTGACAAGCTGTTATCGGAGAACGCTCTTTTCAGCCCGGGGCTGGATACCGCTACTGCGGATCCGGTTTCCGGCGACTATGCCGATTTGTCGGATGCTGACAATGTGCGCCAGTTGCGCAAGCTGCGCCAAGCACTGCAAATGTCGCAGGCTGGAGTGATTCGGGGGCAAGAAGTGGCGGCTAACAGTCGTCACTTGCGCAATGTATTTACGCGCCTGCAGCAGCTTTGCCAGGGTGCGCCCTATGCGGATTTATGGGCGATCTTTGCCGGTGTAGCTGAAGGCTTGGAGCTGGGCAGTATAGAAAATGGCGCAGCCATCCGACAGTTGCTGCGTCAGGCTGATCAGGAGCTGCGTCAATTGATGGCGCGCGGCGCTGCGGCGCTGCAAAGTAGCCCGCCGCCGGAGCTACTACGCAACCTGTTGTTCTATGTGGCCAAGAGTGCCGATGGCAGCCCGCGTCTGGATGCACTGAAAGTGCGCTACCAGTTGCAGGGCTCATGGGCCGGCGGGCAGGATGATCTGGCTGCGGGTGATGCGCGGCTGGTTGGGCCTGATCGTGGCGCCATGCAGTCTGTTGTGATGGCACTTGGCGAAGAACTGATGCAGGTCAAGGACCAGCTCGATCTCTTTGTACGCAGTGATCGCAGTCAGCTCGATGGTTTGTCGGCGCTGCTACCGACCATGAAACAGATCAGCGATACCCTGGCTATGCTGGGTTTGGGGCAGCCACGCCGGGTTCTGAGCGAGCAGATCGAACAGGTACAGCGACTGGCCAGCGGTGACTCGAATCTGACCGATGCAGCGTTGATGGATGTCGCTGGCGGCATGCTCTATGTTGAGGCCAGTCTGCAAGGCATTCTTGGCCTTGAGCGGGGCGAGCAAGAGGGCGCCGTTGACCATGACATGCAGCGCTTGGCAGCTGCGCAAGACATCGTACAAGTGCAGCACATGGTGGTGCAGGAGGCGCGTAATGCGCTGGAAGAAACCCGTGAAGCCATTAATGCCTTTATTGCAAACCAGTGGGATCACAGCCACCTGGAACCCGTCGACGACCTGCTCAATAGTGTGCGTGGTGGTCTGGCTATGCTCCCATTGGAACGCGCAGCGGCCGATGTAGGCGCCTGTCGGCGCTACATTCAGGAGCAGCTAGTTACTCCGCTAGCGGTGCCAGATTGGGTTGCATTAGACGCACTCGCCGACGTGATCACCAGTATCGATTATTACCTTGAACGTCTCGCTGAGGACGACAGTAATCGCGGCGACAGCATCCTGGATGTTGCTGAAGAGCGCTTGAGCACCCTGGGTTATCACCCGGATTCGTTGCCAACTAATAGCGATCACGCGGCAGAACAAGCAAGTGCCGGCGAGCTGCTGCAAGACCAGCAGGATGAAGGCGCAGTTGTTGAAACTGCATCGCAGGACGAGCAGCGGCAGACAGATAGCCCGGCGCCTGAGCTTGTCGCTGCTGCTGAAGTTGTTGAAGACGACGAGATGGACGCCGAGTTGGTGGAGATTTTCGTCGAAGAAGCGGGTGAAGTACTCGAAACTCTCGCCGAATTCACCCCCGCCTGGCAGCAAAACTACGCTGACCATAAAGCCCAGGCTGAAGTTCGCCGCGCATTCCACACGCTCAAAGGCAGTGGTCGTATGGTGAAAGCCGGCATACTGGCCGAGCTGGCGTGGTCAGTTGAAAATATGCTCAATCGGGTGATCGATCATTCGATTGAGCTGAGCGCCGATGTGTTTACCGTGGCCAATGCGGTGCGTGCTTTGATGCCCCAGCTAGTCGATGACTTCGCTAGTCATCAGCAGCGCGCCTGGCCTGAAGTTGCTGAGCTGGCTGCGCAGGCTGATGCCCTGTCGCGCGGCGAGCTCCTCGCCTCTGTGGCGCTTTCGGACGCAGAAACCGAGGCTCGCGGCGAGCTGCCAGAGCTGCCAGAGCTGCTGGACGACGAGTACGCCGCTGCAGCGCAGGACCAGGTTGCGAGCGATGACGCTTTCGATCCGGCGTTTGATCAGGAGTTTGATCTGCAGCCGCTGAGCGAGCTACCGGAGCTGGAAAGTGAAGAAATTGATGAGGACCTGCTGCTGGGATCGGTGCACGAGCCTGAGCCTGACCTGAGCCTGCAGGACGAAACACTGCCGCTTATTGAGTCCGATTCGCTTGACAGCTGGTCGGAGCCGCCAACACTGCCTGCAGAGCCAGAGCCAGAGCCAGAGCCAGAGCCAGAGCCAGAGCCAGAGCCAGAGCCAGAGCCAGAGCCAGAGCCAGAGCCAGAGCCAGAGCAGGCGATGATGGATCCGGTTTTGCTGGATATTTTCCGCAATGAAACCCGGAACCATATCGACCAGATCAATGCTTATTTGTACGAATGTTCTGAGCACGGCCTGCCTCGCAGCATCAGTGATGCCCTGCAACGTGCACTGCATACCCTCAAGGGCAGTGCCCACATGGCAGCCATTCAATCGATTGCCGTGCTGGCCACGCCGCTAGAAAAATTAGCGAAAGAGTTCAAAACCAACCTGATCCCCGCGGATCAGGGGCTAGTCAGCCTGTTGGGTGAGGCGGTTGTGCTCTTCGAGGCGGGTTTGGCCCATTTAGGCTCCGGACCTGATCAGCCGATTCCCGGCACCGACGCATTCTTACCACGCTTGCAATCACTTTATCAGCAGGCGTTGGCCGCACGTGAAGCGAGCCGTGCTGACTTGGAGGAAGGCGAAGTCGGCAGCAGTTTGATGTCGATTTTCCTCACCGAAGGTATTGACTACCTGCTTGATGCCGCCGATCAGCTGGAGGCCAAACGCACTGATTCAACGCTGGAGATCGATAGCCGGGAGTTGATCGGAGCCCTGCGCGGCTTAGCGGATGTGGCCGCAGACGTCGAGCTGCCCGCACTGGAAGAGTTGTGTGAAGCGCTAGAACAGGTACATGAGCGGATGCTTGGTGGCCTGGTGCTCGAGTCGCAGGGTCTGGGTACTTTGTCTGCTGGTCATGAGCGTCTGATCAGTATGATGGATCAGGTCGCGGCACATCAGCATCTGGGCACGGCAAAAGATGAGATTGAGGCGTTGCAAGCGTTGCTACCCGCAACAGCGGCAACCGAGCTGAACCCTGGCAGGGCACCGTCTGTTGCGACTGCGACTGCGACTGCGACTGCGCCGGGCCAGGGTGGAACCTGGAGTCCGAGTGAAGCCGGGACTGATGCTGAGCTAGTCGATATCTTCCTCGAAGAAGCGCAGGAGATTATTGAAAGCTCCGCTGGCAGCTTGCAACAATGGATGGGCGATACCGCCAATACCATTGCCGTAGAGGCTTTGCAGCGTGACCTGCACACCCTAAAGGGTGGCGCGCGCATGGCCGAAATTCGCCCGGTTGGTGACCTGTCGCACGAGATGGAGTTTGTTTACGAAGCTTTGTGCGAGCACCGTTACGAAGTAACTCCGCCGCTGTTTGAGTTGCTGCATGCTTGTCATGACGCTTTGGCCGACATGGTCGATGGTGTGGTCGCCGGTCGCCCAATCAGTGATGGCGCCGCGCTAATCGCCGCGATTAATCGCTTCCGTAAGAACCCTTCTGAGCCACCCGTTTTGCCGGGCGCCGAGACAGGATCGACAGGGCCGCTCAACGAAGCTCCAGTTGACCAGCTTGCCGAAGTAACGCCGCAGCCGCTGGACGGTATGTTGGCAATCTTTATTGAGGAAGCGCACGAGTTATTGGCGCCCTGCGCCGATCTGCTAATGCGCCAAGCTGACGATACAGCCGCCGCGGCAGAGCTGTCGCACCGTATTCAGACTCTTAAGGGCAGCGCTCGTCTCGCGGGTCAAACGGCGTTGGCCGAACATGCCAAGCAGTTAGAATCGATGTTGCAGCAATCGCCTGCCGACAGCGAAGCTCTGATGCAAAGCCTCTTAGAGTTGCAGGCGCGGGTTGTTGGGCTGTCGGCTAACGGAACGCAGACGCCGCAGCTCAGTTGGTCCGCGCCGGTTGAGTTCGCGCCGCCCATGCCTAGCACTAGCAAGCCAGCAGTGGCGTCGTCGGGTATGTCCCTGGCCGGTGTGCAAGAGATTCTGCAGCGTGCCATGTCGGCGAGCGAGCCGTCGTCGGATAACCAGAAGCGCACCAGCGGCCAGGAGAGTGTCAAAGTCTCCTCGGCGCTGCTTGAGGAATTGGTTAACCTCGCGGGTGAAACCTCGATTTTCCGTGGCCGTATCGAGCAGCAGGTGACAGATGTTGCGCATCTGCTGGAAGACGTAGAAAGCACCATCGAGCGAGTGCGCGATCAGCTGCGCCGCCTGGACATGGAAACTCAGGCACAGATCCTGTCGCGCCACCAGGAAGAGCTTGAGCAGGGTTACGAAGACTTTGACCCGCTGGAAATGGATCAGTATTCGCAGTTGCAACAGCTCTCGCGCTCATTGTTTGAGTCGGCGTCCGACTTGTCGGACCTGAAAGAGTCGCTGGCCACCAAGAGCCGTGATGCAGAAACCCTGCTGGTACAACAGGCGCGGGTAAACACCGAGCTGCAAGAGGGTCTGATGCGCACACGCATGGTGCCCTTCGAACGCCTGCTGCCGCGCCTGCGACGGGTGGTTAGGCAGGTGGCTAGCGAGTTGGGCAAGCAAGTTGAACTTGTCGTCGGCAATGCCGAAGGCGAAATGGACCGCAGCGTGCTGGAACGCATGATCGGCCCGCTGGAGCACATGCTGCGCAACTCGGTTGACCACGGCATAGAGATGCCGATGGCACGACAGGAGAAGGGTAAGACCGGCGATGGCCGTATTTGGCTCGATCTGGGCCGCGAAGGCAGTGAAATAGTGTTGACCCTGAAGGACGACGGTGCAGGTATCAATCTGGCTGCGGTGCGTCGTAAGGCTATTGAGCGCGGCTTGATGGACGCGGACGCTGAGTTGACCGATCAGGAAATACTGCAGTTCATCCTTGAGGCGGGCTTTTCCACCGCCGAGCAGGTCACGCAGATCTCTGGTCGAGGCGTCGGCATGGATGTGGTTAACGCTGAAGTGAAGCAGCTCGGCGGTAGCATGACTCTAAGTACCGAGCCTGACAGCGGCACCACATTTATCATTCGCCTGCCCTTCACGGTGTCGGTAAACCGCGCCTTGATGGTCTATTCCGGCGAAGATCTCTATGCGATTCCTTTGAATACTATCGAAGGTATCGTGCGGGTTTCTGGTTACGAGCTGGAGGCCTATTACGCCCCCGATGCGCCGCCCTTTGAGTATGCGGGTAAGCAGTATGACCTGCGTTACCTAGGCGACCTGCTGGTCACCGGTCAGCAGCCCAAGCTGGCGGGACACTCGTTGCCACTACCAGTAATTCTGGTGCGCGGTGCTGAACACAGCATGGCCGTGCAGGTTGATGCGCTCGCAGGTTCACGCGAGATCGTGGTGAAAGGCTTGGGTAAGCAGTTTGCGGTGGTGCCCGGTATTTCCGGTGCGACCATTCTGGGTGATGGCCGCGTGGTGGTGATCCTCGATCTGCTGGCGGTTATTCGTGCCCAACAGGCGTTGCACGCCCAGCAGTATCTGGCTGCCGAACGCGCACAGGCCATTACGCCTGAAGAGCGGCCACGGTTGGTCATGGTGGTCGATGACTCGATTACCGTGCGCAAAGTGACCACTCGCTTGTTGGAGCGCAACGGCATGGAGGTGGTCACCGCCAAGGACGGTGTAGATGCCATTGCGCGGCTGCAGGACATCACGCCCGATATCATGTTGCTGGATATAGAGATGCCGCGTATGGACGGTTTTGAAGTGGCCACTCGCGTGCGCCACGACGAGCGCCTGAGCAAGCTGCCGATCGTGATGATCACCTCGCGCACCGGTGAAAAACACCGCGAGCGTGCGCTGAGCATTGGGGTCAATATTTATCTCGGTAAGCCCTATCAAGAAGCACAATTGCTGGAGGTGATCAGCCAGCTGGTAGCCGTGCGTGAGTGATACGGGCGTGCCGGCCATTGCCCTGCTGGCTGGCAACGCGGGCAAACGCAACCGACTGGCGGGGGTGCTGGCGCGGTTTGGCTATCGGGTGGTGTTCGCGGGTGAGCCTTCGGAGCTGAATGCCGTGCGGTTACAGGCGGTACAGACCGATGCATGGCTACTGGAGCTGGCTGAAGAGTCGCCTCTAGCCGATTGGCTGCTGGAGCACAGCCCGGTGCCGGTATTATTGGGCGCAGGTGAAATTCCCGATGCAGCCAGCGAAGAGTACCCGCGTTGGCAGCGACGCCTGCTTGGTAAGTTGCTGCCGTTACTCGGCGATCCCCCGGCGGCGGATAGTTTGGTACCAGTGGTGGTACCTCAGTTGCGGCAGGATACTCCGCCTTTTGTTTGGGTGCTGGGTGCTTCGCTGGGTGGGCCAGCGGCGGTAAAGAGGTTCCTGGACCTGCTGCCGGCTGATCTGCCGGTGGCTTTTATCTACGCTCAACACATAGACGCCAGTTTTGAGCAGCAATTGCCGCAGATTTTGGGGCGGCAGAACGATTGGCGCATCATCAATTGTCAGCCCGGTGCGCATCTGCGTCGTGGCGATGTGCTGGTGGCTCCGGTTTCCCGCTCATTGCATTTTGGCAATGAGGGTGTAGTGCAGTTGAGTGACGAGCCTTGGCCTGGCCTCTACCGACCGTCGATTGCAGCAGTGCTGGATGAGACAGTGCGCACCTTTGGGGCCGCCAGCGGAGCAATTATCTTCAGCGGTATGGGTGAGGATGGCGTGGCGGCATGCGGACGCTTGCGTCAACAAGGAATCGAGGTGTGGACGCAAGATGAGCAGAGCGCAGCCTGTGCGACTATGCCCAAGGCGGTTCAGGATGCTGGTTTCAGCCACCGCGAGGGCTCGCCTGAAGAGCTGGCGGCAGCGTTGGAGCAATGGTTGCTGCAGGAATGGCCGCTGGCCTTGTAGGTCTTGGCGGCAGATGAATTTCACCGAGGATGGTTAGATATGTCGGATGTGCTGGAAAGCCTTAACGGACTTATCATTCCGTTGGCGGGTAAGCCGCTATTGCTGCCCAACGTAGCAGTTGCGGAGCTAGTGGGTTACCGGCTGAGTCAGTCGGCTTCGCAGGGGCCTGAGTGGTTTTTAGGCTGGACTCTCTGGCGCGACCAGCAGGTGCCGATGGTCGATCTCGATAGTTTGTTAGCGAATGGCTTCGAGCCTGCGGTGGATGCGCAGCCGCGAACCTTGATTCTGAACGCGCTGGACGGCGTGGCGGACCTACACTTTATTGGCTTGCGTGTTTGGGGTATCCCGCGGGCGCGTAAATTAGCGCGTGACGAGGTTGAGCAAGTAGGCCCCGGCGGCAGCTATGTGTTGCAGCAAGTGAGAGTTGCCGATGAGCCAGATGAGTTGTTGATCCCGGATCTGGCGGCAGTGGAGCGGTCGCTTGAGCAGGCTGGGCTGCTGCGCCGCGCTGGTTAAGGCTTACTTATCTAATCAGAGCGCAAAGCTTAGGCGTGCTTCGGTGCCGCCGCCCACACGGTTGAGTAGCTGTACTGTGGCGCCGTGGCT
>Ga0207892_1000294_pt1 | contig 10802 bp, 6 predicted proteins | sample LinPmetageLP54_FD_184063 | JGI IMG/M metagenome (GOLD analysis project Ga0207892, IMG submission 184063) | Marine viral communities from the Pacific Ocean - LP-54 (SPAdes) | ecosystem: Environmental > Aquatic > Marine > Oceanic | place: Pacific Ocean | collected 2010-02-09 | reverse complement strand
TTGCCGGGGGAGCCGATGGCATTCTGTTGGACGTGTTACCCGGGGTTGGACGCATACAAGCCATGCTGGAAGGGGCTAACAAGGCTAGGGAAAAGCTGAACAGCCGCATCGCGATCCTGCTGCAACGGATTGAAGGTGGACCCCGCTTTGGTCCGCGCACTGTCGACAGCGCCGATGGCATTGTCCAATTCCGCCCCGGCGATGCCCGCCGCGCGGCCTGGCTGGACAGCGCCTTGCGCGATGGCACGGTCAATCTGATTGGCGGCGGGTCATTGCCGCAGCATACCGCTGCCCTGGACACATTGTTGCGGGATCGTGCGGAGGATGGCTTCCGTCCGGTACTGGGTTGGGTCCGTGACGAACGTGTGGTCGATGATCTGGAACCTGTATCCAGTTGGACCCGTTTCCCTGACCCTGTCGAGGCACCGGAATCGGTGTCCGAAACAGCCTGACCGACCGCGTGAACGGGTCTTTAGACAGGACTTTGTTCACCGAAAACCAAGAACGGCGCGATTCCGACGTTAATAGACGCGGGCGCGCTGTTCCCTTGCGCTCGCTCGGTTAACTTTCGTCCATCTGACGACGGACAATAATCCTGTCGTGCTGACCCGATGTCGCGCCTGACATTGTGGAGACGACATCGTATCAAGGAATTTGCTCAATGACCCGGACTGTTCTCGAATCCAAGACCAAAACCCACATTATCGGGTTTGACCGCCCCTTCACCGTAATCGGGGAACGTATCAATCCAACCGGCCGCAAAAAGCTGGCAGCGGAAATGAAGGAATACAATTTCGAGACAGTCACGGCAGACGCGCTGGCACAGGCTGCTGCGGGAGCCCATATGCTGGACGTCAACGCAGGCATTCCACTGGCCAACGAGCCCGACATTCTGGCAAAAACCATCAAGCTGGTGCAAAGCCTGGTTGATATTCCCCTGTGCATCGACAGTTCTATTGTAGAAGCCCTGGAACAAGGCCTGGCCGCCTATGAAGGCCGCCCGCTGCTGAACTCTGTGACCGGGGAAGAAGAGCGCCTGGAAGTCGTGCTGCCGCTGGTAAAGAAATATGGCTGTGCCGTGGTTGGCATTTCCAACGACGAAACCGGTATTTCCGAAGATCCGGACGTTCGTTTCCAGGTTGCCAAAAAGATCGTCGAACACGCCGCGGATTATGGTATTCCCGCCCATGACGTTGTGATCGATCCCCTGGTGATGCCAATCGGTGCCCTGGGCAATGCCGGTGTGGGCGCCTTGAACCTGATCCGTCGCCTGCATGATGAATTGAAGGTCAACACGACCTGTGGCGCATCAAACATGAGTTTTGGTTTGCCAAATCGGCATTCATTGAACGGTGCATTCCTGTCCATGGCGGTTGGGGCCGGCATGACCAGCGCCATCATGAACCCGCTGCACGAGCCGGAAATGCACGCAATTTGGGGCGCAGATGTGATCGCCGGTCACGACAAGGATTGCGCCGCCTGGATCAAGCGCTTCCGCGAGGCCGCCCCGGAAGGTGAAGCACAAGGAGCCCGTGGGGGTCGCAGCACGCGCCGCCGCCGTTCTGCCTGACGCCAACCCTTCGTTCCGCTGTTGTAAACAAAAAAGAGTACCTTATGGCTGACGCCGACCCGACCAAGACTGATACACAATCCACTGCCCCCGAAGGGAAAACCGCCCATGTGGTTTTCACCCCTTCGGGCCGCAGTGGTGATTTTGCGATTGGAACCCCCATCCTTCAGGCGGCCCGACATCTGGGCGTCGATCTGGATTCTGTCTGTGGCGGTCGTGGCATTTGCGGGCGATGCCAAATCACCCCTTCGGTCGGGGATTTTTCCAAGTTTCAGATCAAAAGCAAGGCGGAAAACATCTCCCCCATGAATGCGGTGGAGGAACGCTATCGAAGCAAACGCAGCATGAAGGCGGATCGCAGGCTGGGCTGTTCCAGCACGATCCAGGGTGACCTGGTGATCGACATACCCGCCGACAGCCAGGTCCATAAACAGGTTGTGCGCAAACGCGCTGAGGTCCGGAGTATTGAAATCAATCCGGTCGTGCGTCTGCATTATGTCGAGGTTGAAGAACCCGACATGCACCATCCGTCTGGAGATCTGGAGCGGCTGGAACAGGCCCTGTATGAACAATGGGGACTGACCGTCGATCACGCCGACCTGTCCGTCATTCAGATTTTGCAGAAGGCATTGCGCAAGGGCGAGTGGAAGATCACCGCCGCCGTCCGGAATGAACATGAATTGATTTATGTCTGGCCGGGTTTCCACGACAAGATCTTTGGCTGTGCGATTGACGTCGGATCCACCACGATGTCGGTGCATTTGACCAATCTGCAAACCGGTGATGTCGTTACCTCTGTTGGCGCAATGAACCCGCAGATCCGCTTTGGCGAAGACCTGATGAGCCGGGTCAGCTATGTCATGATGAATCCGGGCGGAGAGGTCGAAATGACCAAGGCCGTCCGCGAAAGCTTGGGATATCTGATCGGTCAGGCTGCGGTTGAGGCAAAAGTACATCCCAGCGAGATTCTGGAACTTGTCATGGTTGGAAACCCAATCATGCACCATCTGTTGCTGGGTATTGATCCGACCGAGTTGGGCTGGGCGCCTTTCGCCCTGGCGACCAATCAATCGTTAGAAGTCCTGGCCAGCGAATTGGACTTGAAGGGTAAGACTAATCCAGGCGCGCGGGTCTATTTCCTGCCCTGTGTTGCTGGCCATGTCGGGGCCGATGCCGCCGGTGTCGCCCTGGCAGAAGGCCCGCAATTGCGCGAAGAGGTCACTTTGGTCGTTGATGTTGGGACCAATGCGGAAATCATTCTGGGCAATAAGGACCGGTTGCTGGCCTGTTCCAGCCCGACAGGCCCGGCCCTGGAAGGCGCACAGATTTCCTCTGGCCAGCGCGCGGCACCAGGCGCAATCGAACGGGTGCGCATTGACCCGGAAACGCTAGAGCCGCGCTTTAAGGTGATCGGCTCAGATCTGTGGTCCAATGAGGCAGGCTTTGCCGAAGCGTCGAAAAAGACCGGTGTCACAGGCATCTGTGGATCAGGCATTATAGAAGTCCTGGCGGAAATGTTCCTGGCCGGGCTGATCACCGAAGACGGCATTATTGATGGCGGCACCGCGTCGCGCACCGACCGTATTCTGGGGGAAGGCCGCACCTTCTCCTATATCCTGCATCGCGGGGAGCCGGAAATCCGTGTAACCCAGGCCGATGTGCGCGCCATTCAATTGGCAAAAGGGGCGCTGTATGCCGGCGCGCAATTGCTGATCGACAAATTGGGCAAGCCCGTGGAACGCATCGTTCTGGCCGGTGCCTTTGGCAGCCATATCGATGCAAAATACGCCATGGTTCTGGGTCTTATACCGGACTGTCCGCTGGATATGGTCGCCTCTGTCGGGAATGCGGCTGGAACCGGGGCGCGTATTGCCCTGTTGAACCGCCATTCCCGTGAGGAGATCAAGCAGATCGTGTCGGGAATTGAGAAAATCGAAACCGCCGTCGAACCGCGCTTTCAGGAGCATTTCGTCGGTGCGATGGCCTTCCCGCATAAGACAGCGCCCTTTCCGAATCTGGAAAAGGTCATCACGCTGCCACCAAAGAAATCTGCCCACTCGTCCAATGACGATGGCGAAACAGGTGGCCGTCGCCGGAGACGCCGTGGCTAGCGGCATACAGATACACTAAACGCAGGAAAGAGCGCGCCATGTCGGAGACCATCACCATGACTGAGGTTGATCAGATCGTAAACTTCATGAGCACCTGCACGCTGGAGGTAACGCCAGGAGGGGCCGCGAAGATTGATGATTTCCGCGCCGTCCTGCGCCCGGATCAGATCGTCTATGTAACCTTCCTGCCAGGATCAGACTTCCGCGATACTGTGGTCACGGTCAAAAAGCTGAAAGAACAGGGCATGCGCCCGGTTCCCCATTTCGCCGCCCGCTCCATCCCCACGAAAGCATTCTTTGAAGAAAACCTGAAGATGCTGACGGAAGAAACCGGTGTCGAAGAAGCCCTGCTGATCGGCGGCGGCGTCGACAACCCTGTCGGGGAATTCAGCGAATCCATGGAAATCCTGCGACTGGGCCTGTTTGAGAAATATGGCATCACGCATCTGGGAATTGCCGGTCATCCGGAAGGCAGCCCAGACATTAAGCCCGCCGAAGTCATCCGCGCCCTGCTGGACAAGAACGCCTATGCCGCCCAAAGCCCGATTGATTTCTATATCGCGACACAATTCTGTTTTGAGGCAGAACCGCTGATTCAATGGGACCGGCAGATCCGCGCAGAGGGCAACACATTGCCGATCCATATCGGCATTCCAGGATTGGCGACGATCAAGACCCTGATGAAACATGCCCAAGCCTGCGGCATCGGCAATTCCATGCGCTTCATCGCCAAACAAGCCCGAAATGTCGCCAAACTGATGAGCGTCAGCGAACCCGACAAACTGGTCCGCGATCTGGCCCTATACAAGGCAACCGATCCCAATTGCGGCATCATCCAGGCCCATCTGTATCCCCTGGGCGGCCTGAAGAAATCCTCTGCCTGGCTGTATGCCATTCAAGATGGCAAGATTGAACTGACCAAAAAGGGTGGATTCAAGACAGACTACGCGGTGGAATAAGCCAACCCGTTTTATCTGCATTCATAGTACTTTGGGGGTGTCCGGTCGCGATGGAAGACTCGATCCTCGCACAATGGAACAATGCCCTGGGCCGTGCTATTGTCGCTCTGGGAACGCCAGACTTTGGTCCGCGCCTGACCCAGGCGATCCGCGCTCTGGTTCCCTTTGATAACGTCATGCTGTTTGTCTATCGCGGGGAAGAGAGACCCCTGGCGGCGTATACCGATGTCGCCTCCTCAGATGAGGCATTGATCATCATGGGAGGCTATATCACCGGCCCCTATCTGTTGGATCCGTATTTTACTGAAGTTCTGAGCGGGCGGGTGACTGGTCTGGCGCGACTGTCCGACATCGCGCCAGACCGGTTCTTTGAGACCGAATATTTCAAACGACACTACATCCGAACCGGGATCATTGACGAAGTTGGCTTCTTCATGGGGTTGCCAGACGGTGTGACAGCAGTCCTGAGCATCACGAAACGGGGCACGGCCCAGCGCTTCACGCCTGAGGACCTGGCGCTGTTGAATGATATCGCCCCCGCTGTCAGCGCCTTGGGTGCCCATAACTGGATGCCGCTGTACAAGGAATTTGAAACACGACGGAATGGCGAAAACAGACCTGGGCTTGACCCGGTGCATCCGATCGAAGCCGCGATGAACGCAGTTGGCCAGGATGTCTTAAGCCGGCGCGAGTCAGAGGTCGTGGCCTTTATCCTGCGCGGTCACTCCACCGACTCCATCGCGCTGCATTTGGGCATCAGCCCCGGTACCGTTAAAATCCACCGCAAGAATGCCTATAGCAAGCTGGCGATATCCTCTCAGGCGGAACTGTTCACGCTATTGCTGGACCGGTTGCGAATCCTGGTGCCGCCTGCAGCCTAAAGCCCGTGATACTGCTTGAACCAGGTAACAAATTTCGGCAGGCCGACATCTATGGGGGTTGTCGGGGCATAGCCGAAATCATTGGCGATGGCGTCGATATCGGCATAGGTCTTTTGCACATCGCCCGGCTGCATCGGCTGGAAATCGATATCTGCCTTGATACCCAGCGCGGATTCCAGAACGGAGATCATCCGCATCAGGGGTTCTGAGCGGTTGTTGCCGATGTTATAGACGCGGTGGGCTGCCAATTGATTGCCCCGCACCGGCGGTCCGTCCAGCACGGCCATAACGCCAGCGACGATATCATCCACATAGGTGAAATCGCGCATCATATCGCCATTGTTGAAAACTGGGATCTTCTCCCCCCGCAGCATCTTCTCCACAAAGATCCAGGCGGCCATATCGGGTCGACCCCAGGGACCATAAACCGTAAAGAATCGCAGGCCCGTCATTGGGATATCATACAGGTGGCTGTAAGAATGGCTCATCAACTCGTCGGAGCGCTTGGTCGCGGCATACAATGAAACCGGCGTATCCGTGCGGTCATCGACGGAAAACGGCACCTTGGTATTGCCGCCATAGACAGAAGAGGAGGACGCATAGACCATATGCCGGAAGCCGTCGATGTTGCGCGCCAATTCCATCACATTCAAATGGCCCAGCAGATTTGATCGAACATAGGCATAGGGATTTTTCAGGGAGTACCGAACCCCCGCCTGAGCCGCCAGATTGACGATACGGTCAATCTTCAATGCCGGGTCATTCAATGCCAGAACATCATCCGTATCAGCGATGTCCAGCTTCTGGAACGTAAATCCCGGCTTGTCCGCCAAGGTTGCCAGCCGGGCCTGTTTGAGCGCCGGATCGTAATAATCATTCAGATCGTCGACACCAATGACTGTCTCTCCCCGCGCCAATAACTGTTGGGACAGGGTCATTCCGATGAAGCCAGCGGCACCCGTTACTAGCACGGTCATTGTGTCGTTCTTCCAAAAGAAAAGGGGTTTCAACTGTGGGCGTCGTATACCGGGTTACGCGCTTCGATGCACCCTGAAATTTAGATCAGGTATCAGACCCGACGCGACTGGCAACAGGACCGGACTGATTGACGTATTTTGCGCCTTCCTTGCGATCATAGGGATTAAGGGCTGGCGAGGTCAGAGGTTCAAAGCTGACGGCACAGACCCGCATGCCAGGTCTCAGCGCCAGCGCCACATTGCCCGCATTAAAAAATTCCAGCGTGATAACGCCATTCCAACCTGGCTCAAGCGTGTGGGCCGTGGCATGGACCATCAACCCGATGCGCGCCAGACTGGACCGACCATCCAGCCAGCCGACCAGATCATCTGGAATTTTGACCCGCTCCCGCGTGGCCCCCAGCGCGAAGGCCTTGGGCTGCAGGATAAAGGCATCGCCCTGTGGAACGGCATATTCGGTCATCGGGTCCTTGTCCCCTAACCCCTTGCCGCCCAATCCTTTATCGACATCGATGACAGAGATCTGTTCATGCTTGAAATACAGGAAACGATCATCCAGCGTCAGGTCAATGGAAACCGGGCCGAACCGAACATTCTCAGACGGCTCTATCTCAATCGACTTATCAGCAATTCGTTGCAGGATATCCCGGTCGGATAACTTCATGATGCGTCCTCAATCCCCGTGTTTCATGCTTATTCTGTCCTTCATGCGCCGCGATTCGACAACAGCCCGCAAGGGAAAGCAAGACAGTTGAAAATTTAGGTCAGTAATGCTAACCTAAATCCAATCAAGAATAAAATATCTCACAGGACAGCAGTCTTGTGATGCATTCAGACCGGCCCCATACTCATCATAAAGAATGAGCATCCGGGCTCTTTATGGGAGAGGCTCACCATGGCCGAATTGGCAGATGTACAACTGGACGATAAATACACGCTGGAACAGGGTCGGGTCTTCCTGACCGGGACGCAGGCGCTGGTTCGCCTGCCGCTGATGCAGCGTTTACGAGACCAGGCTGCCGGACTTAACACGGGCTGTTTCATCTCCGGCTATCGCGGATCGCCCCTTGGCGGCTTTGACCAACAGCTGTGGCGGGCCCGGAAATTCTTGGAAAAGAGCAACATTCATTTCAAAGCGGGCGTGAACGAAGACCTGGCCGCAACCGCTGTCTGGGGCACGCAGCAGGTTGGCCTGTATCCCGGCGCGGAAGTCGATGGCGTGTTTTCCATCTGGTATGGCAAGGGGCCCGGCGTCGACCGATCAGGCGATGTTTTCCGCCATGCAAATCTGGCTGGGACCGCTGCCCATGGCGGCGTATTGGCCCTGGCGGGGGATGACCATACCTGCAAATCGTCAACCACCGCCCACCAGACTGAATATGCCTTCATGGACGCCATGATCCCCGTTCTGCACCCCGCCAATGTGCAAGAATTTCTGGATATGGGCCTGCATGGCTGGGCGATGTCGCGCTATGCCGGGGTCTGGGTCGCCTTCAAAACACTGGCTGATACGGTTGATACATCGGCATCCGTCTATGTCGACCCGCATCGCGTCCAGTGTAAAATCCCTGAAGATTTTGATATGCCGGAAGGCGGCCTGAACATTCGCGCCTCCATCCATCAACCGCTGCAGGAAGAAGAACTGCTGCATAAATATCGCCTATATGCCGCGCTGGCCTATGTGCGGGCAAATGGGCTGAACTATCAGGTCTGGCCCAGCAAGAACCGCCGCCTGGGTATCGTCACGACAGGCAAGAGCTATTTGGACGTGATGCAGGCCCTGGAAGACCTGCATATCGATGAGGCATTCGCCGAGAAGCTGGGGATCGTAATTTATAAGGTGGGTATGCCCTGGCCGCTGGAGCGCGAAGGCATTCGCCATTTCGCCGAAGGGCTGGAAGAAATTCTGGTTGTCGAAGAAAAGCGCGCCGTGATCGAAAACCAACTTAAAGAGCAACTTTATAACTGGCGCGAAGATGTGCGGCCCCGGGTGGTTGGTAAATTTAACGATCAGCGAGAATTGCAGCTTCCGTCATATGGGGAATTAACTCCTGCTGGAATCGCTCGCGTGCTGGTGGACCGCCTTAAGAAACTGCCCGGCGGCAATGCGACTGTAGATTCCAATGAGCATTTCAAAAATCGTTTAGGATTCTTAACCGCGAAAGAAAAATCCCTGTCGGAGACTAAGGGCGGTACCAAGCGCGTTCCTTATTTCTGCTCCGGTTGTCCCCATAATACCTCCACCAAGGTGCCAGAAGGCAGCCGTGCTTTAGCTGGGATTGGCTGTCACTACATGGCGCTGTGGATGGATCGCAATACCCAAAGCTTCACCCAGATGGGGGGCGAAGGCATGACCTGGATCGGTCAGGCCCCCTTCACCAGCGAAAAACACGTCTTCGTCAATCTTGGTGATGGGACCTATTTCCATTCCGGACTGCTGGCGATCCGCGCGGCGGTATCGTCTGGTGCCAATATCACTTACAAAATCCTGTTCAACGATGCCGTCGCCATGACCGGGGGCCAGCCCCATGATGGGCCCATCGATGTCCCAACCATGGCGCAACAGGTTGCCTCAGAAAAAATCGCGCGCCTGGCTGTCGTCTCTGACGAGCCGGAGAAATATGGCACCACGCCTGGCTACTTCCCGCCGGGCACAACGGTGCATCACCGCAGCGAATTGACCACCCTGCAAAAGGAATTCCGTGAAACCCCCGGATGCACAGTGATCATCTATGACCAGACCTGTGCCGCAGAAAAGCGCCGTCGCCGCAAGCGCGGCCTGTATCCTGATCCCGCCAAACGCGCCTTTATCAACGAGGCCGTATGCGAAGGCTGTGGCGATTGCTCCGTAAAATCCAACTGCCTGTCGGTGGTGCCGAAGGAAACCGAATTCGGCCGCAAACGAGAGATCGACCAGTCCAGTTGCAACAAAGACTATTCTTGTGTCGATGGCTTCTGCCCCTCCTTCGTGACCGTGCATGGTGGCAGCTTGCGAAAGGGCAAGGGGGCCGATGCTGGATCAGCCCAGGCAGCCGGTGTTGCCGATGTGTTTGAGGCCTTACCCGAACCCACCATCCGTCCCCTGACAGATAAACCCTGGGACATCCTGCTGACCGGTGTTGGCGGCACAGGGGTTGTGACCATTGGGGCCCTGCTGGGCATGGCCGCGCATTTAGAAGGGGCCGGCTGTTCCGTGTTGGATATGGCGGGCCTGGCGCAGAAGGGTGGCCCGGTCACCAGCCATATCCGACTGGCGAAATCCCCGGAAGACATCAAGGCCGTCCGCATTGCCGCGGGGGGTGCTGATTTGATCCTGGGCTGTGATATCGTTGTCGCCTCTGGCGCTGATGCGATGGCAAAGGCTGAACGCGGATCAACTGTGGCCGTCGTGAATACCCAAGCCTCCATCACCGGGGATTTCACCCGCAATCCCGACTGGCAATTCCCGGCCAGCGAGATGGAACAGATCATCCGCGATAATCTGGGCGCAGACGCGTCCCATTTCCTGCCAGGCACAAAGGTTGCTGAGGCTTTGATGGGCGACAGTATCGCAACCAATCCCTTCATGCTGGGCGTTGCCTTCCAGATGGGGTTGATCCCGGTCTCCCGTGCGGCACTGGAAAAGGCGATTGAGTTGAATGGTATCGCCGTGAAAGCGAATATGCGGGCCTTCCTTTGGGGCCGTCGCATGGCCCACGACCCGAAAGCGGTTTTGAAAATGGTGGATAAGGCAGAGGCCTCCACCGCCGCGCCGAAGCAGGATGACTCCATCGCCACCAGTCTGGAAGACATCGTTGCCAAGCGCATCGCCGCCTTGAAGGATTATCAGAATGACAGCCTGGCCCGGCGCTATAAGGACCTGGTTGATAAAGTCGTGACGGCAGAAGGCCGCGTTGGTCGGGCCGATGGCAGCCTGGCGATAGCGGTGGCGCGCTATTATTATAAACTGCTGGCGATCAAGGATGAATATGAGGTCGCCCGCCTGTTTACCAATGGCAAATTCATGAAATCCGTGCGGGAGCGGTTTGAAGGGGACTTTAAGCTGAAGTTCCACCTCGCCCCGCCGCTGTTTGCGGAACGGGACCCTAATACGGGCGAATTGAAAAAACGGGAATATGGCCCCTGGATGATGTCTGCCTTTGGCCTGTTGGCAAAGCTGAAGGGCTTGCGGGGGACCCCATTGGATATCTTCGGCTATAGTGAAGAGCGTAAAATGGAACGCCGCCTGATCACCGACTATGAAACCATGATCGGTGACATCATCGCCGGATTATCTGCGTCAAATTATGATACGGCGATTGAAC
>Ga0207892_1000292_pt1 | contig 10866 bp, 9 predicted proteins | sample LinPmetageLP54_FD_184063 | JGI IMG/M metagenome (GOLD analysis project Ga0207892, IMG submission 184063) | Marine viral communities from the Pacific Ocean - LP-54 (SPAdes) | ecosystem: Environmental > Aquatic > Marine > Oceanic | place: Pacific Ocean | collected 2010-02-09 | reverse complement strand
GGAAGACAATATCCCCCAGATACTGGCGGAATTCTTCTGGAAGCTCATTCAGATGGCGTTGGGCGATCTCTTCAATTGCATCCAGGCTGATCATATGTTTGTTCATGGTTATGATATACGGATGCGGCACCGATAGCGCGAGAGGGAGAGAGCATTTATGATAAAAAAACTGAGTCTTGAAGAACGCGAAGCGCTTCTGTCGGAGTTGACGGATTGGACGTTAGCGAATGATCGGGACGCGATCACCCGGTCGTTCAAATTCAAGTCCTTCAATCAGGCATTCGGCTTTATGACCCGTGTTGCGATGCAGGCGGAGAAGCTGGATCACCATCCGGAATGGTTCAATGTCTACAACCGGGTGGATGTCACCCTGACCACCCATGACTGCGATGGCCTGTCGGAGCGCGATTCAAAGCTGGCACGCTTCATGGACAAGGCCGCCGCGTCGATGGGGTGATGGCAATCACCAAGTACACTCACCCTGAGGAGCAAAGCGTCTCGAAGGGTGAGCCCTCTGGAAGCGCCAAACGTGCCGCGCATCCTTCGAGACGGCGCGGTGCGCCTCCTCAGGATGAGTGGGCGCAGAGGTATTGTCATTAGGCGCGATGGTGGCGTCAGTTCCCCAGAATGCCAGGCAGGCGCAGGCCGTTTTCCTTAGCGCAATCAATGGCGATATCGTATCCGGCATCGGCGTGACGCATGACGCCGGTGGCGGGATCGTTCCACAATACGCGGTCAATGCGCCGGGCAGCGTCTTCACTGCCATCACAGCAGATGACCATGCCGGAATGCTGACTGAACCCCATGCCAACACCGCCGCCATGATGTAGGGACACCCAGGTCGCGCCGGACGCACAGTTCAGCAGCGCATTCAGCAAGGGCCAGTCGGAAACGGCGTCTGAGCCATCCTTCATGGATTCAGTTTCCCGGTTCGGGCTGGCGACAGATCCACTGTCCAGATGATCGCGACCGATCACAACCGGTGCCTTCAACTCGCCAGAAGCAACCATTTCATTGAAGGCAAGACCCAGACGGTGGCGCTGGCCCAGGCCGACCCAGCAAATGCGAGCGGGAAGGCCCTGGAAGGAGATACGCTCGCGCGCCATATCCAGCCATTGATGCAGATGGGCGTCATCCGGGATCAGTTCTTTTACCTTCTGATCGGTCTTGTAGATGTCTTCCGGATCCCCGGACAACGCGACCCAGCGGAAGGGACCGACCCCGCGACAGAACAATGGGCGGATATAGGCTGGCACAAAGCCTGGGAAGTCGAAGGCGTTCTTCAGGCCCTCATCCTTTGCAACCTGACGGATATTATTGCCGTAATCCAGCGTTGGAACACCAGCGGCATGGAATTTCAGCATCGCTTCTACATGGATGCGCATGGATGCGCGGGCGGCTTTTTCCACGGCGGCAGGATCGCTTTCGCGCTTTTCCTTCCATTGCGCCATCGTCCAGCCCTGCGGCAGATAGCCGTTGATGGGATCATGGGCGGAGGTCTGGTCTGTGACAATATCTGGACGGATGCCCCGGTTTGCCAGTTCCGTGAAGACATCAGCGGCATTGCCCAACAGGCCAACCGATTTTGCCTCCCCAGCCTTGGTCCAGCGGTCGATCATCTCCAGCGCTTCATCAATCGTATCGGCGCGTTCATCGACATAGCGGGTACGCAGGCGGAAATCGATGGAATCTGGATTGCATTCCACCGCCAGACAACAGGCCCCTGCCATCACGGCGGCCAATGGTTGTGCGCCGCCCATGCCCCCCAGGCCACCGGTCAAAACCCATTTACCAGTCAGATTGCCATCATAATGCTGACGTCCCGCCTCAGCGAAGGTTTCATAGGTGCCCTGCACAATGCCCTGTGTTCCAATGTAAATCCAGGACCCGGCGGTCATCTGCCCGTACATCATCAGACCGACCTTATCCAGCTTGTTGAAATGCTCCCAGGTCGCCCAATGGGGCACCAGATTGGAATTGGCGATCAACACGCGCGGCGCATCCTTATGGGTGCGGAAGACACCAACAGGCTTGCCGGACTGAACCAGCAGGGTTTCTTCCTCCCCCAATGTTTTCAGGGTTGCGGTGATGGAATCAAAATCAGCCCAGGTGCGGGCCGCCCGACCAATACCGCCATAGACGACCAGTTCATTGGGGTTTTCTGCAACATCCGGGTCCAGATTGTTCATCAGCATGCGATAGGGGGCTTCGGTCATCCAGGACTTACAGGATAACTCCGATCCATGGGGCGCGCGGATCGTGCGGATGTTGTGGCGGGGATTTGATTTCACATCAGACATGGTCGGTCCTCTTAAGAAAGCGTTTCGGTCAGGAGCGGAAAGATATCACGACCGGCGGCACGGACCGGCGCGCCAGATCGCACAAGCTCGGCTGCCTTTATTAAGTCTGGCGACATGTATCGGTCCTCGCCCAATGTCGGCACAACGGCGCGGATGCTCTCCATGACGGCTGTCAGGCGGGGGCTGGTCGTCAAAGGCGCGCGAAACTCAACGCCCTGTGCTGCCATCAGCAATTCGATGCCAACGATCTGTTCCAGATTGCGGTTCATATCGATCAACCGGCGTGCCCCATGACAGGCCATGGAAACATGGTCTTCCTGATTGGCGCTGGTCGGCGTTGAATCGGTGGAGGTCGGGTTGGCCCGTTGTTTGTTTTCGGAATAAAGTGCCGCTGCGGTGACTTCCGCAATCATAAAGCCGGAATTGACGCCAGGGTCTGGGGTCAGGAAGGGTGGCAGGCCAAAGTTCAGGGCCGGGTCAACCAGCATGGCAATCCGTCTTTCGGTGATGGAGCCAACTTCCGCAATGACCAGGGCCAATTGATCTGCTGCAAAGGCAACGGGTTCTGCATGGAAATTCCCGCCAGAGACAATGCCCGCCCCATCGCTGAGGATCAGCGGGTTGTCGGTCACCGCATTGGCCTCAATCGTCAGTGTACGCGTACAGGCTCGTAACAGGTCCAGGCACGCGCCCATGACTTGTGGCTGACAGCGAATGCAATACGGATCCTGGACCCGTTCATCATCGATCACATGGCTGTCGCGGATGGCGCTGCCATCCATCAACTGTCGCAGGGTATGGGCGGAATCAATCTGCCCATGATGCCCGCGCAAGGTATGAATCTCTGGATGAAACGGCGCGCTGGACCCCATTGCAGCATCGGTGGACAAGGCTCCAGAGGCCAGCGCTGCACGGAAGGAGCGATGGGCATCAAACAAGCCAGCCAAGGCCAGGGCGGTTGAAACCTGTGTCCCGTTGATCAGCGCCAGACCTTCTTTCGGACCCAGCTCCGTTGCGGTCAGGCCAGCCTTTTGCAGGGCGGCGCCCCCTGGCATGCGCTCCCCTTGATAGACCGCTTCCCCTTCGCCAATCATCACGGCACTCATATGCGCCAGGGGGGCCAGATCGCCGCTGGCCCCGACGGAGCCCTGACCTGGGATTACAGGCGTGACGCCAGCGCGCAGCATATCCTGCAACAGGGTGATCAGTTCCCACCGCACCCCGGATGCCCCGCGTCCCAAAGAGATCAACTTCAGGGACATGATCAGGCGTACAATTGGCTCTGCCAGGGGTTCCCCCACGCCGCTGGCATGGGACAGGATCAGATTGCGCTGCAGCCGTTTTGTATCAGCGGGCGCGATGCGCTTCTGGGCCAGTTTTCCGAAACCCGTATTGACGCCATAGACCGGGTCCTTGCCGTTGGCCGCAGCCATCACAATGTCGGACGCCGCCTGAACCTTTGCCTGACAGGACGGGTCCAGTTCTACCGAAATGCCGTCACGATAGATTTTGCGCAGTGTGCCAATCCCGACCTTTCCAGGCATCAGCGTCAGCGGGCTTGCAGATTGGGTCATGCGTCATCTCCATAAAAGCGACGGATTAAAGGATTGTAACCTTGGCGGTAGGCCAGTTCTCCGGGACTTTCGACATCCCACAGGGCAATATCTGCTCGCTTGCCCGCTTCTAGCGTGCCGCGATCTTCCAGTTTGCCCAGCGCCAGGGCACCATTGCGGGTTAGGCCAACCAGGGCTTCTTCTGGCGTCATGCGAAACAGGGTGCACGCCATATTCATCGCCAAAAGGGGGGAGAAGAGCGGTGATGACCCTGGATTACAGTCGGTTGCAATCGCAATTGGCACCCCGGCCTCTCGTAATTCTTGCAGCGGCGGCAACTTAGTTTCACGCAGGGTATAGAAGGCCCCGGGTAAGATCACCGCAGCGGTGCCAGCGGCCGCCATGGCCGATACGCCCGCCTGGTCCAGATATTCCAGATGGTCCGCAGACAGTGCCTTGAACCCAGCGGCCAGGGCAGCCCCCCCCAAATTAGACAATTGTTCAGCGTGCAGTTTCACGGGAATGCCCAGCGCCGCCGCCTTTTCAAAAACGCGACTGACCTGAACGGCATCAAAGGCGATATTCTCACAGAAGGCATCGACCGCATCGACCAGCCCCTCCGCATGGGCGGCGGGCAGGATTTCGGTGCAGATCCAATCGATATAGCCATCCGCATTGCCCTTGTATTCCGGGGGAATGGCATGGGCGGCCAGGAAGGTGGTCACGACATCAATCGGGCATTCCAGGCCCAGACGGCGGGCGACCCGCAGCATCTTTAATTCGGTTTCCAGGTCCAGCCCATAACCGGATTTGATTTCAATCGTGCCGGTGCCTTCATCAATGAAGGAATGAATGCGCGGCAGGGCGGCTTCGAATAAGGCTTCTTCGCTGGCAGCACGGGTCGCGGTGACGGTGGACAGGATGCCACCGCCCGCCTTTGCGATTTCGGCATAACTTGCCCCGTTCAGGCGCAGTTCAAATTCTTTCGCCCGGTTCCCGCCATAGACCAGATGGGTATGGCAATCGATCAAAGCGGGGGTGGCGACCGCACCGCCACAGTCTTCATGCTCCCAGCCTTTAAAATCGTCCGGCAGCAAGCCTTTGGGCCCAGCATATAATATCCGCCCGCCCTCCAAGACGATGGCCCCGTCCTCTACCAAGCCATAGGGCGCATTACCTGCGACCATCGTGGCAAGGGTCAGGTTGGTCAGCACAAGGGCGGTGTCGCGGGTCATAGGCGCGGGCTCCTGAAATGGCGGTATGGACTTGCATTAAGTGCTGAAAATTATGTATATGGTTATAAGGTTATTTGTCCAGACATAATTGGAGAGAATTTGATGACTGCGCTGTTTGCCGATTGGGCGCTGTTGCCACAGGGTTGGCGCGCGAATGTGCGGGTACAGATTGATCCCGCCGGGCGCATTGCCTCTGTTTCTACCGGCAGTCATGCGCAAACCGGCGATACGCGCCTTGCCAACCGCCTGCTGATCCCGGCACTCAGCAATCTGCATTCCCATGCATTCCAACGCGCCATGGCCGGGCATGCTGAAAAGAAAGCCAGTGGAGAGGATTCCTTCTGGACCTGGCGGGAGGCGATGTATGGCTTTCTGGGGCAATTGACGCCTGAGGATGTGGAGGCGATTGCGGCCTTCGCCTATATGGAAATGCTGGAAGCTGGATTCTCCGCAATCGGGGAGTTTCACTATTTGCATCACCGCCCTGATGGCGGTTCCTATGATGACCCGGCGGAGATGGCCCAGCGCATCATTGCCGCCGCGCAGACCAGTGGGATCGGCATGTCGTTGCTGCCGGTCCTGTATGCGCAAGGGGGCGTGGATGGTCGCGCCTTGAATGACCGCCAGCGGCGTTTCGGCTGTGATCTGGACCGCTATGCCACGCTTCATGGGGCCATTAAGCTTTCGGCGGCGGATTCTGTCCTGGGTGTTGCGGCCCATAGCCTGCGGGCTGTGCCACCGGCAATGCTGACCCCGCTTGCATCGGATTTTGGCGGGGGACCTGTCCATATCCATATTGCAGAACAAGTCGCCGAAGTCGCAGATGTCCAGGCCGCCTATGGCGCGCGGCCGGTTGCCTGGTTGCTGGACAATGCGGATGTCGATCCCCGCTGGTGTTTGGTCCATGCCACCCATATGCAGCCGGAAGAGACCGTCGCTTTTGCCAAGACTGGCGCGGTGGCAGGCCTGTGCCCGATCACCGAAGGCAATCTGGGGGATGGCATATTCGATGGGCGGTGCTTCCTGGACGCAGGCGGGCGCTATGGCATTGGCAGTGACTCCAATGTCCGAATTGATCTGACGGAGGAATTGCGGGTGCTGGAATACAGCCAACGGTTCCAGGACCGTCACCGAACCGTGATGCGCCGCGACCCTGGTTCTGTTGGTCAGGCCCTGTATCAGGCTGCTGCAGACGGCGGGGCACAGGCCCTTGGGCGGCAGGCGGGTCGCATTGAAGTCGGCGCTTGGGCGGACCTGACCGCACTGGAAGCCGATGAGATACTGCCCTTCGTGCCGGGCCATCAGGAATGGCTGGATCACTATGTCTTTGTCGCTGGTGATCGGGCGGTTCGGACGGTCTGGTCTGCGGGGCGGATGATGGTGCAGGATGGGCGGCATATACACCGCGCGAAAATCGCCCATGCGTTTAAAGAAACCGTTGCCCATTTGATGGAAGGGGGGCGTTGATGCCAGATCCAGCCCCCTATCAGCGGATAAAGGATACGCTGCTGGAACGCGTCCATTCCGGCCTCTGGCAGCCTGGGGATTCAATCCCGGGGGAGCAACAATTGGCGCTGGACTTCAATTGTGCCAGGTCCACCGTGCACCGTGCCCTGCGGGAACTGGCGGAAGAGGGGGTGCTGGAGCGGAAGCGCAAGACAGGGACCCGCGTCGCCTATCCGACCGGGCGCAGTTTGGCGCTGGATATCTCGCTGGTCGAAGATGAGATCAAGGCGACCGGGGCCAGTTATCAATATCAATTGCTGGAACGCAAATTGGCTCCTTTGCCTCCGACCGTCGCAGCGCATTTGAACCGTGCCCCTGGAGAGGAGGCCCTGCATCTGTTGTGCCTGCATTATGCGGATCGTCACCCCTATCAGCTGGAAGATCGCTGGATTGATCCCCAGACTGTTCCAGAAGCCCTGGAAGAAGGCTTCGGTCAGATCGGGCCCAATCCGTGGTTGTTGAGGAACGTTCCCTGGACCGAGGCGGAACATGTGATTTCCGCCGATCTTGCAACCGGAACTGTCGCATCGGCGCTGGGCCTTAAAGAGGGAGAACCCGTTCTGATCGTCGAGCGCCGCACCTGGAACGCCAAGGGCCCGGTCACAACGGTCCGTTTCCACCATCCAGGCCGCACCCACCGCCTGCGCAGCGCGTTTGCGCCCCGTTAGATGATGACCCGCGCTGAAACAACCATAGTCCTTCTTAATGGCCCGGGGAGCGTTGGTAAGAGTTCCATCGCGCGTGCCTTTCAGGCCATCGCTCGGCGTCCCATGTTACATGTCGCGATGGATTCTTTTCTGGATATGATCCCGGAACGCTATTTAGGGCATCCAGAAGGCTTGGTTTTTAAATCGGTATTGAAGGATGGTTACCCTGCTACGGAGATAACGTCTGGGCCGGTTGTTGCCCGTACATTGCATGGAATGCGCGGGGCCGTTGCCGCGCTGGCCTACGCTGGCAATGATTTGGTCGTGGATGACGTTCTGTTGGGCAATGAGATTTCTGAATACAATGAGATTCTCGCCCCTTATCGTTTCCTAAAAGTCGGAATAACAGCGCCGGTAGAGGTTTTAGAACAACGGGAGCGCGATCGTGGTGATCGAGAAATTGGCCTCGCACGAACGCAAGTTGATATCGTCCATAGGGGCATTGAATACGATCTTATGATTGATAGTCAGCAAACTGGCCTTGAAGCTTGCGCTCGCCTTATCTGCGAGAAATTCGATCTTTGATTTATGCCTGTGATCGATGCAGTGCTGACGGTCCAACCTCTTCGAAACGCGCCTTTCGCTTAAAACCTCTTGGATCAGTCGCGCTTTCCTGCGTCGTTAGCTGATAGAAAACATTCGTATTCATATATCATAATAATTGTGGTATTTTAATCTAAGTTGTATTCTTAAAAATAAAAAACCTTAAATAAATTTTGCATTGGGAGGGCGTCATGATTCAATATTTTGCAACCAATCGGCACATGGAGAAACTGGGCCAAGCTGTTGAAAACAGAGATCGCACGCTACGACATAAAATGTCTGAGGGCGGGTACTACTTTGTTGATATGGATATCTACATGGCATTCTACATGGGAACGACGGATTCCTCAGAAATGCCGAGAGGCGCAGCGATTGAGGATTCATCTCAAGTCGTTTTCGATAAGTTCCTGGAAGATCCCAGAATCGGTACGATTGTGGTTTGTGTTCACGGCTTCAATGTCGAGCTCTTTGAGGCGTTTACCTGGTTTCGTATCCTAACGGAGACAATGAAACACAAGCCCGGCCTATCCGAAAAAATCATAACATCAAAAGCTGATTTGGACTGCTTAGTTGATGCCAAAGCGGGCAGTTTGACGGCTTTTATTGGATTTTCCTGGCCCTCGGATGGAAGCGCCCTTAAATATCCGTCCGATCAAAAGGAAGCTATTGGATCAACGGCGGCCTTTGGCGGATTGCTGGCTCGCATTCGAAAAACAGGTAAAAGGCTGAACCTCATATGTCACTCTATGGGGAACTATGTCGCCTGCCACACATTCAAAGATTTAATCAATAAGGTCGTTATTCCCCCGGATGTTGTCGGGGATAAAACGCTTACCCCATTGTTGGAACGAAAAGAACGTGCCCCTGGTGACGGTGTGGAAGATGTTGTGGGCAAGGATTGGTTTGTCGATACATTTGTAATGATCGCACCTGACGTGGAACGACGTCATGTGACGAAGTGCAAGGATCCCGATCAGCATCATGAAACGCTCTATGTGGGGCCTTTTTATTCAGGGCTGCAGCATCTTGTTCGCCGTAAAGTTAATGTTTATTCGCGGTTTGATGGGGCCTTATCAATTTCTAATATTGAGAAAATGCCCAGAGAGGCTGCTCTGTCCGTTGCCGATACAATGAACACTGTCACTTTTGGCTTGTTTAAGTTCCTGGAGAGAAACCCGGACTATCATTGGGAAAAGCGCCTGGGAGAGGCCCCCGCCCCGATGAATGCGGCGCCTGGTTTTTGTTCGCTTAATGCAACGGAGCTAGCCGGAAGAAAGATCGATCACAGCGATCATATCGATGCGCCTGAGATCGCATGGAAAATTGCTGAGGAATTGGGGATTCACTAACCATTTCGTGAACATCTCGGGCCAGACCTTGCCATTAGAGTGAATCGAACGACTTCCGTTCTGGGGAATATGTTTCGATGGAAATCAAGGAGAGGTCTAATGGTGTTAAGTGCTTTGAAACACACGGCTCTAGCCGGTGTCGTGCTTGTCCTGAGTGCCGCGATGGCTCAAGCAAGCACTGTGAAAATCACCCCACTGGGCAGTCATGATGGGGAATTTTGTGTCTTTGACCGGGCGATGATCTTTGAAGATCCGGATGGAACGCGCATTCTGTATGATGCCGGTCGTACTGTTGCCGGGCCGGATGATCCCCGCCTTGGGGCTATTGATGTGATCCTGGTCAGCCATATGCATGGCGATCATGTAGGGGATCGGCATATCCCCTCCGTGAATGCAGGGGAATGCGGCAAGCCCGATGTTTCTGTCGCCTCCGTTCCCAACAGCAACACAATCGATATTGCGCTGAAGACCGGGGCCTTGATTGTGACCGGCAGTGAAATGCCAAAGTTCTTTGGTAACAAGTTGAAAGCGCTGGGCGGTGATCCATCCAAATCCCAACTGGTTCGGTTTGGCGGCTCGCGGACTGTAGGGGGCGTGTCCATCACCACTGTTCCGGCGGTTCATTCCAATGGTATTGCAGGTGCGTTTGTTCATGGCGCGTTGGGGGAGTTGCTGGAACAGGCTGGATTGACAGCCTATGCCGGTCCGCCGACAGGATATGTCCTGACCTTCAGCAACGGCCTGTCGGTCTATCTTTCAGGGGATACCGGGGTGACCGCGGAACAGAAGACTGTTGTCGCGGATCAGTACAAGGCGAAGCTGGTGGTTATGAATATCGGCGACACCTTCACGACAGGACCGACTGAAGCAGCCTATGTAATCAACGATTTGATCAAACCGGCCACCGTCATCCCCTCCCATGCCAATGAACCGGCAACGAAGGATGGGAATGTGATTGCAGGCTCCAAAACAGATATCTTCACTCAGGCCGTCAACGTTCCTGTGCATCTGCCACTCAGTGGCAAGACCATGGCGTTTGATGGCGGCGGCATGTGTACAGAAGGCTGCTAGTGTGGTGCGCGGTTATTTGGGATCGACCAGGACGCTGTTTGCGGCGCTCCGGGCCGCGTCGCCTTCCGCTTGCGATTCCCCGCATCTCTTCGCGAAACGCTCCTAACCGGAGCACCGCAAACAGCGCCTTTGGTCCCTTTACCGGCCCGTCGGACTGCGTCGAGAGCGCTTGACGATGAACCACATCGCCTGCACGCTCTCTTCTAGCCGACAGGCCGGTAAAGAGATCCTGGTGATTCCAAATAATCGCGCACCACACTAGCCCAATAGGATTGCTCCTGCCTTGGCATTTTAATGTGTTTCGGCAGGGGTGTTTCTTATCGATTGGGTGGGGCTATGGAGACAGTTGAGCAGTTACCAGAGACGCTGTGGATTGAGAATGAGCTGTATCGTCTGCATACGGCCCCACTTGCTGCATGGCTGCGCCAGAATGGACCCATCGCGTTTGAACAACGCAGTGACGCCTGTCTTCGGGGCTATGTCGGTCGATGGGAAATTCGGGAGGGTGCCCTGTGGTTGATTGATTTGCATGGATGGCGCGACGGCAAGCGCATCCGTCACACCGATCTGTTCAATACGACAGGGGATGTGCGTGCGGACTG
>Ga0207892_1000282_pt1 | contig 11092 bp, 10 predicted proteins | sample LinPmetageLP54_FD_184063 | JGI IMG/M metagenome (GOLD analysis project Ga0207892, IMG submission 184063) | Marine viral communities from the Pacific Ocean - LP-54 (SPAdes) | ecosystem: Environmental > Aquatic > Marine > Oceanic | place: Pacific Ocean | collected 2010-02-09 | reverse complement strand
GACAACGCTGAATTGCTACGCAGCAGCAAAGGGCTGATCGTCAATATAGGCAGCGTGTCTGGGGTAACCACCACGCCCTTCTCAGGTGTCTACTGCGCTTCCAAAGCTGCTTTGCACGCCATCTCTGACGCGCTACGCATGGAGTTGCATCCGTTCGGTGTTCAGGTGCTGACCGTGCTGCCAGGCGCAATTGCTTCAGACTTCGGTAATAACGCCAGCGCCGCCATCACCATGGCAGAAACATCCTGGTTCAAACCCTGGGAAAAAGCCGTGCAGGCGCGCGCCAAAGCCTCGCAGAACGCCAAGTCCACCAGCGCTGCAGACTTCGCCAAAGAGTTACTCGGTTACGTAAAAAATCCGGTGCGCCCGGAGCAGGCACTTATCGGTCATAGCGCGCGCAGCATGGTGCGGCTGAAGCGCTGGCTGCCGCTATCGATCCTCGACAAACGCATGCGTAAGCGCTTCAAGCTGGAGTGACCGACGGCGGGACTAAGCCTGGCGCGCAAGCGCACCAGTCGTAAGCAGCCGGCAGCTTTACCTGATCAAAACCCGGCTTCGGGATAAATAATCCGTTCTGCCTGCCGGTCTGCCACCTCAGCCGGCGAGCGACCCTCGCCTTTGCTTTGCGCAAAAATGCTGTCCAGACGCTCACCGATCTGTTTGACCCGTGCGGCGATTTCGCCGTGCGCGACGCCGTTATGAGTTAACGCCACATGCAGCAAGCCACCCGCGTTAATCACATAATCCGGGGCATAGAGAATACCTCGCGCGTCCAGTTGGTCAGCCATATCGACATCAATCAATTGGTTATTGGCGGCGCCGGCCACAGCAGCGCAGCGCAACAGTCCAATGCTGCGCTGATTGATCGCGCCGCCCAATCCGCAAGGCGAGAAAATATCGCAGGGCGCCTCGTATACCGCGTCTAGCGCGAGCGGTTGTGCATCCAGCTCCTCTTCAGCAAGGCGTACCTTGCCATGATCCAGATCACTAACCATAAGTTCGGCGCCTTCGGCGTGCAGTAGCTGCGCTAGCGCATAGCCTACGTTGCCCAGACCTTGCACGGTAATACGCACACCGCTGAGGCTGTCCTGCCCCAATCGAGCCCGCACTGCAGCGCGCACGCCGGCCATGACACCCAATGCCGTATGCGGTGACGGATCACCCGCCTCAGTGGTGCTGGTCACATGGCCGGTTTGCTGGGCAATGCAGTCCATATCGGCGCTGCTTGTGCCGCTGTCCATGGCGGTGATATAGCCACCGCGCAAGGATTCGATACAGCGACCAAAAGCCTCGAACAGCGCCGCGCGATTGGCCACGTGTGGCGGTCGCAGAATGACGGCTTTGCCGCCGCCCTGATCCAGGCCAGCCAACGCGGCTTTGTAGCTCATGCCGCGGGCCAAACGCATAGCGTCGGCAACCGCATCATCAAGACTATTGTAGGGAAGGTAACGGCAGCCACCCAGCGCCGGCCCAAGGTGCGTGTTGTGGATAGCAACAATAGCTTCCAGCCCACTTGCCTGGTCTGAAAAGAAGTGCAGCCCCTGCATACGCTCCGCCCGCATTGCTGTGAACATTTAGGCCTCTCCTGCTTTTGCTGGTTGTCTGAAACAACAATACACACTAATCCTATTCGTTACCCGTGACGCTTTGGCAAACTAGCAGCTCTTAGATCCGGAGAAGTGAAACATGCGCTGGCTAATGCCCTTTCTAACCGTATTACTGATGATCACCGTCAGCGTGCCCGACGCCGAAGCCCGTCGCATGGGCGGTGGCAAAAGCTTCGGCAGCACCCCCAGCCATCAGAGCCAGCCAGCTCAGCGCCAGCAGGCTCCGCGCGACCAACAAGCCGCAGCAGGCAAGCAAACGGGCGCCGCGGGCTCGGGTGCCAGTCGCTGGCTCGGACCGCTGGCCGGTATAGCCGCTGGTGGCTTGTTGGCCTCCCTGTTTTTCGGCGATGGCTTCGAAGGCTTTCAGCTATTCGACATTCTGATTCTCGGACTGATTGCGTTCATGCTGTTCAAATTATTCAGCCGCCGCCCACAGCCACAGTTGCAATCGGCCGGTGGCGCGCCCATGCAGCGCGAGGCAACGCCGCAGTACCAGGCAGCGTCGGCAGCCAGCACCCAGTTTCGTGCTGAACCCGTGCAACAGAACGCACCGGCATGGTTTGACGCGGAGCTATTCCTGCGCGCCGCCACAGAGCACTTTTACACCCTGCAGCGTCATTGGCGCGACGGCGACACTGCCGGCATGGCCGAATATCTCAACCCGCAGCTGCTGACACAACTGATGCAGGAACGCGAGGAGCAACCACCTACCGCCAACGGCTTTGTCGACGAACTCGACGTTCGCTTGGATGGGATTACCCAGACCCAGGGGCGGACACTGGTGACGGTTAGCTTTACCGGCCTAGACCGCGACAGTGCTGAAGACCCCGGACATCGGTTTGACGAAAGCTGGGCGCTAGAACGCGCCGACGGGGAAGGTCAACCATGGATCATTACCGGGATCAGGCAGAACTGAGCGCGCCTCGGGCGCGCTAGAAGCTAGAAAAAGTGAGAAGCCCGTTCCGGAGATCGGTTCGGGCTTTTTTTGTTGATTGAAGCTTATCAGCGCCTGACAGGCCGCTTCTGCAACTTGCGCTGCAGTGTGCGCCGGTGCATACCCAGCGCACGCGCCGTCGCTGAGATATTGCCATCGTGCTCGGCCAATACCCGTTGAATGTGCTCCCATTGCAGCCGGTCAACCGACATCGGGTGATCGGGCACAAGCGTCTCCGGGTCAGCCTGATCAGACAACAGCGCAGTCAACACGTCATCCGCATCGGCGGGCTTGCACAGATAGTTGCAAGCACCGCGCTTGATCGCTTCTACCGCAGTGGCAATGCTGGAATAGCCGGTAAGGATGACAATCTTCAGGTCGGGGTAGAGCTCCAGCAGGCGCGGCATCAGCACCAGCCCGGAGTCACCTTCCATCTTAAGATCAAGCACGGCGAAATCCGGCTGCCGCTCGCGGGCAATTTGCATCGCCTCTTCGGCGCCACCCGCTGTGTCTACCCGCAGGCCACGTCGGCTTAGCGCCCGGGCAAGCACCCTGGTAAACGTTGGATCATCATCCACCAACAGCAGCAACGGCTGCTCTTCCGGGGTCAACTCATCGCTCATGCCTGATCTCCTGTGCAATCGGCAATTTCACTTCGGTCAAGGTACCACCTTCATCCTGATTAAATAGCCTTACCGTGCCACCGATTCGTTCAACCGCTGCCTGACTTAAAAACAAACCAAGGCCAAAGCCTTTTTTTCCCTTGGTGGTCAAAAAGGCGGTGCCCAGTTGCTCGGCAATGTGTAACGGCACGCCGGGGCCCCGGTCGTGAATACTCAGCGTAATGCAGCGTTGATCCCATGCAAGGCTGATGCGAATCCCCTCAGGACAGGCATCGGCGGCATTATTCAACAGGTTCAACATCGCCTGCCCCAGCTCCGGACTGGCCTGAAGACTAGGTACCTCTCCTGCCGGCAGCGGCTGCCATTGCCATGACACCTCCGGGCGCATCAATTGCCAACGTGCCAACATTGCCCGCAGCCAGTCATCGGCAGGCTCCACTCTTTCTGGCTGACGGCGGTTATCTTCAGCGCTGCGCACCATGTGCTGCAGGCTCTCCTTGCAAAGCTTGACCTGCTCCTGCAGCAACGCCAGATCCTCTTGCAACGCGGGGTCTGCGTAGTCCTTTCTCAAATCCTTGAGTAATACGCTCATGGTCGACAGTGGCGTTGACAGTTCATGCGCCGCGCCCGCCGCGACACTGGCGATGCCCAGTAATTGCGCGTCGCGAATACTCTGCTCTCGGCGTTCCGCGAGTCTGCCGGCATGCTGACGTAACGCATCCGCCATACGCACAACGAACAGACTGATCAAACCGGCGCTCATCGCGAAGTTAAGCCACATACCGATCACGTGCAGGCTTACCAAGCCACCGCCGAGGGGAATATCGAAGGCCGCCAGCGGCACATACCACACCAACAATGCGCTGTAGGAAGTGACCGCTACAACTGCCAGCACGGCGGTGAAGAACCACGGCAAAGTGGCAGCCGCGATGGTCAGGGGCACCAAGTAATAAGAGACAAAAGGGTTGGTCGGCCCGCCCGAGTAGTACAACAGCACGCTATGGATAAACATGTCGAACAACAGCTGCAAGGCATATTCGATACTGGTGACCGGCCAACCACGGCCAAGCCGCAGCAGCGTTAAAATACTGACCAGCGCAGACCCACCAAGCGCCAGCAGCAAAGGCCCCCAAGGTAAACTTAGCCAGCCGCTAAGGTACGCAGCCATCACCGACACACTCTGCGCCAGCAACACCAACAAACGAATGAGAATAAGGCGCCAGAGGTTCTGACGTGATGGCGACAAGGCCAGGGTATTTGGGCTCATGAATGATCGCTTGGACATACCAGACTCCAGTATAGGCGCGTGGGGCCGCCGCCTCGCGCGACACAGGGTCGCACAATGCAACGATTCAGGGGAGAGTGGAACCAGTGCAACTCGATCATGTCTGATTCACTATTACCAAGGAGACCCACTTTATGCGTTCACTTCACCTTCCTTTATCCGGCCTCATGCTTGGCATGAGCCTGCTGGCCGCCGGCGTCCAGGCGGAGCCGATGCGCTACAACCAGGTTTCACTGCATGCGCAGGTTGAACAGTCGGTCAACCATGACACCATGCGCGTGACGCTATTTACCGAGGCGCAGGATAAAGATCCAGCCAGACTGGCCGAGCAGATTACCCGCACCTTGAACGACGGATTAAAAGCGGCGCGCGCGCAGGACAAGGTTGAGGTCAGCAGCGGCAACCGCAGCAGCCAGCCGGTCTACGACGAAAAGCGCGAGAACATCATTGGTTGGCGGGAGCGCGGCGAAATTATTATTGAGGGCAGCGACTTTGCCGCCATCTCAACGCTGACTGGCGAGCTGCTAGGCGATCTCAGCCTAGCAGACATGCAGTTCAGCTTGTCCGCCGAGAGCCGCAGCAGCACCGAAGACACCTTGGTTGCTGACGCGATCGAAGCTTTCAAGTCACGTGCCAACATTGTTACACGCAGCCTTGGCGGGGCCGGCTACAAAATCGTCAACCTGAACCTCAACACCCAGTTCATGCAGCCTATGCGCTACCGTGGGCAGCAAAAAATGGCGATGGCCGCTGACATGGAAATGAGCAGCCCAGAGGTAGAGGGTGGACAATCCGATGTCACCGTCAGTGCCGATGGCACCATCGAAGTTCAGGGCCTTTGATCTGAACTGCGTACTGAGCTGCGTACGCGCAGCTCAGTTTTGAAGCTGCCCTTTCAAGGCCGCATAAAAGCGTACTCTTGATCCTCGTCAAGATTATCCGCCTGAAATTTAAGCTCGCTGGCAATGTCATCCATGCTACGGGCACGACGATAAACCGCGATCACTTCCGTCATCATCGCCCGCGCAAACGCCTGTTCGTCGTAACCCTCAGCTAACGCCTGCTCAACACCCTGAGCCATCACCGCCTTTGCCACTTTGTATGCCGACATTCTCGCTCTCCTTAAAACTGCATTTCATCACGCAACCCACGCCAGTATGTTGATCTGTCTCAGGGTTTATCGTTGGAATCAAAGGGTTCCTGCAGGTAGCGGTCGCTGTTGAAGGTGTCTACCCAGTCAGGATAAAACACAATTAGTGCGGCCACCGCGGTGCCGTTGATAAAGCCCTCCGGAAACATCACCAATAACAGATATCCAAATAGCTCGAAAATACTATTCGGTGCCTGAATGCTGCCCGACCACTGCAACAGCCCTATACCCACGAGCACAGTAGCGGCAGCAGCCAAGCCTGCAGCAAAAAAACCGCTGATAAAAATATAAAGGAAAAGATTACGCGGCTGAAAGGACTCCAGCGTGCGGCTCAGCAGAAGTGTAATACTAACCGGCACCAGTATACGTAACAGACCATTGGCACCCAGGGCAGAAAGATCGTCCAGCCCCAAGAGGCAAAGCCCGAGCTGAGCCAGGCTGCCAGCCACAATCGCCAGTGGCCAATCGAGTATCAGCATCACCGCAGTCAGCCCAATAAAGTGCACGGTCAGGCCATTGTCGAATTCGCGGCGCACCAGCCAAAGCGCAAACAGCGCGAAAACGCTGCCAAAAAACAGGTGTTGACGCCGACTATCAGTGATCAGCTCGACCCAACGCACCCGCTTCAGCGCCCACAGCAGCGCGAGTGCATAAAGCAGCGCACAGAGCAGCAGTTGGCTAGACGTCAACAACGCAGCAGAGAGCATGAGCAACCTCTTGATCAAGAGCAGCAGATGATAGCAGCCGACCGCTGGAATCTCAGCCTCGCCCGGTTTTCGAGTGAAGTATGGGCACTGATGCAATAACCCCCGCCAAGGACTAGAATGATCACATAGTCAGTCAAGCCTCCGCGCAGCAATGCACTGCGCCACCGTATAAAAGGTCACGCCATGCCTAGCCGCCTGAATCCGCAAGACCAGCAACGGGTCGACGAGTACCTCGCCTCACCCATACACCAAGTGCAGCGACGCCCTTTTAAAGTATGGATCATGCTCGCACTGGTCGTAGGCTCGGTAGTGGTCCTTGGTCTGCTCGCGCGCGTGCTGGGCCAACTGGTAGTGACCTGAAGCGGCCCGAAGAGCCACCAAAGCTTGTATCGGCCTGACTGACGCCTGGCTTCCTACACTTCCGTGAGTAAACACGCATGTCAGACGCAGAAAACGTTAATCAGCCACCCCGCATCCTAGTCGTTGGCGGCGGTGCTGGTGGCCTGGAGCTGGCCACCACCTTGGGCCGTAAACTGGGCAAGAAAGGTAAAGCGAGGGTTACGTTGATCGATACCAACATGACCCACATCTGGAAGCCGTTACTTCATGAGGTCGCGGCCGGCTCACTAAACTCCACCGATGATGAGCTCAACTACGTCGCCCAAGCCAAATGGAACCATTTCAACTTCCAGCTTGGCGCCATGACGGCGCTGGATCGTGAGCAACGCTGTATAACCTTGGCTCCCCTTCTGGATGAAAAAGGTAACGAGCTGGTTGCCAGCCGCACGCTGAATTATGACTATCTGGTGATTTCGGTCGGTAGCACCACCAACGACTTCAATACACCCGGTGCTGCCGAACACTGCCTGTTTCTGGATACCCGCGCGCAAGCCGAGCGCTTTCACCGCTCGCTACTCAATCAGTACATGAAGACTCAAGCCAACGATCTACAGATTCCCGGCCAGCAAATCAACGTCGCCATCATTGGTGCCGGCGCAACCGGGGTTGAGCTTTCTGCCGAGCTACACCACGCGGCGCAGATGCTGCGCGCCTACGGCTTTGACCGCATTAACCCCGAAGACCTGAACATCAACATCATTGAGGCCAGTGAGCGGCTGCTACCCGCCTTGCCGGAGCGCATCAGCGGACCGGTAACCCAGGTACTCAAGGACCTGGGTGTCAAACTGCATACCGGCTCGGCAGTGAAGGAAGTGAAAGAAGATCGCCTAGTGCTGGCGAACGGCGAGGAGATACCGGCCACACTCAAGGTCTGGGCTGCGGGGATTCGCGCGCCTGCCTTTTTGGCCAGCTTGGGCCTACCGACCAATCGCATCAATCAGCTGGAAGTTGAACGCACCTTGCTGGTGAAAGGCGAAGACCGGATTTACGCCTTTGGCGACTGTGCCGCCTGCCCGATGGGCGATGAGGGCCGCTTTGTACCACCGCGCGCTCAGGCCGCTCACCAGCAGGCTAGTCTATTGGCCAAAAACCTGCGCAAGCTACTGGACGGTAAACCGCAGGAAGAATACAGCTACCGCGATTACGGCTCGCTGATTTCGCTGTCGAGCTTCAGTGCGGTCGGCAATCTTATGGGCAACTTGACAGGCAATGTGATGCTTGAGGGCCGTCTGGCTCGGATGTTTTACGTTTCGCTCTACCGTCTACACCAGATGGCGCTGTACGGCTTCCCACGCACCATGATGCTCATGCTAAGCGACACCTTCGGCCGATCTACCGAACCACGCCTAAAGCTGCACTGAGGCACTGAGAGGCGCAGCGAGCTGCGCCCTCCCCCTACCTCCCTCGCACATCTACCCCGCAACCGTGAAAATCCATTTTGCTGAATAGCCAGGCACGATAAATCCGCGGCGAACAGCGCCGAGCAGACATAGCAAAGCCGAAAACAGATAATGCAGAGAAAAAGCTAATGGGAAAAAGCAGATGCCGCTCGAAAGAGCGATAAACTAAAAGGACATTACTGGAGAGGGGGCTTACTGAAAGGTATGAGTGGTGGGTCGTGTAGGATTCGAACCTACGACCAATTGGTTAAAAGCCAACTGCTCTACCAACTGAGCTAACGACCCAATGCTCAAAAAAAATGGTCGGGGTAGAGGGATTCGAACTCTCGACATCCTGCTCCCAAAGCAGGCGCGCTACCAGGCTGCGCTATACCCCGAACTTGCTTAGAAGTGGCTCCGCGACCAGGACTCGAACCTGGGACCCAATGATTAACAGTCATTTGCTCTACCAACTGAGCTATCGCGGAATTACCTTCAAAACATCTCAACCCGAGTAGTGGTTGGTGCCACATATCCCCTGCTGAGGCGCGCCATTTTACCGACCAGCGCAAACCTGTCAACCTTTTTTAAGTCTTTTATTTCAGTACGCTATGCAAATAGCCGTGCAATCACCCATAAACACAAAACCCGCCAAGCGGCGGGTTTTGTCAACAACAAAAGAACCTGTTTCAGACCAGCTGAGGGCCCGCTGCAACAATGCTATCTGCTACGTCGAACTTCTTGAAGTTCTCAACGAACAGCTTAGCCAGGTCAGCTGCAGCCTTGTCATACGCCGCAGGATTAGCCCAAGTGTTACGTGGGTTCAACAGTTTGGTCTCAACGCCCGGTACAGCCTTAGGCACATCCAGGTTGATGCCGGCAAGATGCTCGGTATCAGTGCCAATTAGCGCGCCAGACTGAATAGCGGAAATAATGCCGCGTGTGGTCGGAATGCTAAAACGCGTACCTTCGCCGTAGGAGCCGCCAGTCCAGCCGGTATTAACCAGGTAAACCTTGCTACCGAACGCGTTGATGCGTTTGATCAGCAGCTCTGCGTACTCACCAGCAGGACGCGGGAAGAAAGGTGCACCAAAGCAGGTAGAGAAGGTTGATTTGATGCCGTCGCCGGAACCCATTTCAGTTGAGCCTACCAGTGCGGTGTAACCCGACAGGAAGTGATATGCAGCCTGCTCGTTGTTCAGGATAGATACTGGCGGCAATACCCCGGTCAGATCGCAAGTCAGGAAGATGATCGCATTCGGCTCACCAGCACGATTGATCTCAACGCGCTTCTCAACATGCTCCAGAGGATAGGCCGCACGGGTGTTCTGCGTGAGGCTAACGTCGTTGTAATCCGCAGTACGAGTGACTGGATCAATCACTACGTTCTCAACGATGGAGCCAAACTTGATAGCATTCCAGATGACCGGCTCGTTCTTCTGCGACAGGTCGATACACTTCGCGTAGCAGCCACCTTCGATGTTGAATACGCTGCCTTCCGCCCAGCCGTGCTCATCATCACCAATCAGATTGCGCGACTCATCGGCAGACAGAGTGGTCTTGCCGGTGCCAGAAAGACCGAAGAACAGCGTAGTGTCGCCGTCGTCACCGACGTTGGCGGCGCAATGCATCGGCAAAACGTCCTTGGCAGGCAACAGGAAGTTCTGCACCGAGAACATCGCTTTCTTCATTTCACCAGCGTACTGCATGCCTGCGATCAGAACCTTGCGCTGTGCAAAGTTGAGAATCACGCAGCCATCGCTGTTGGTGCCGTCACGCTCAGGCTCGCACTCGAAGTGCGGCGCGTTGAGAATCTGCCAGTGGCCTTTCTCAGACGGATTGAAGTTCTCGGGATTGATAAACAGGGTACGACCAAAAACGTTATGCCAAGCAGTCTCGGTTTCCATGACGACCGGCAGGTAATGCTCAGGATCAGCACCCACGTGTACGTGCGACACAAAACTTTCACTGGCGCCAAGGTAAGCTGCAACACGGTTCCACAAGGCATCAAACTTGTCAGCCGGGAACTTGCGGTTGATCGGCCCCCAAGCTACGGCGTCTTGGGTGGAAGGCTCTTCAACGATGAAACGATCCATCGGAGAGCGACCGGTGCGTTCGCCAGTCTTGACTACCAGTGCGCCGTTGTCAGCCAGTTGGCCTTCCTTACGCTGAATAGCCAACTCAATCAGTTGAGCAATGCTCAGATCGGTGTACACAGTATTGGTAGCTTGCGTCATCAAACATAGTCCTCTTCGACTTAGACCGAATATTCCATAAAGACCGACGATCCGGCCTCAGCACGTGGGGGTGTAAGGTTTATCTATCATCCATTGATACAGCGCTGGCTCAGCGCGCAGGCGCGCCATTATGCCAAAAAAAAAGCGGCTGCGCTAAATCTGATCGCCCGGCGGTCAGTGCAACTGCCGCGCATGCTCATCAGCGGCGGCAAACAGCGACTCGATAGCGTCTGCATTAAAAGGGTAACGGGCATTACAAAACTGGCAGTCAATTTCTATACAACCGCCCTGTTCTTGTAGCAGTGCGAGCACATCATCTTTGCCTAGGCTGACCAGCGCGTTGCCGGAACGGTCAGCAGAACAACTGCATTCAAAGCGCACTGGCTGTGCGTCAAACAGCCGCAGCTCTTCTTGATGAAACAGACGATGCAGCACGGTTTCGTTGTCTAGCCCAATTAACTCTTCTGCCTTCAAGGTATCCGCCAACACATTCAAGTGTTGCCAGGTATCCGCACGCTGCTCCGGGTCAGGCTGACGATCAGCAGGGAGCGCTTGCAGCAGAAAGCCACGCGCCGTGCGCCCGTCTGCCTGTAGACGAAAACGCGTGGCCAGTTGCTCTGAGTTGGCAAAATAGCCATCCAGTGCCGCCGCCAAAGAACCGCCCTCAAGGGACACAACGCCCTGATACCGCTGGCCGTTGTCCGGGTCTATGGTGATCGCCAACACGCCGCCGGGCATCAACTCATCGAGACTTCCGCCCTCCAGGTCATC
>Ga0207892_1000279_pt1 | contig 11173 bp, 15 predicted proteins | sample LinPmetageLP54_FD_184063 | JGI IMG/M metagenome (GOLD analysis project Ga0207892, IMG submission 184063) | Marine viral communities from the Pacific Ocean - LP-54 (SPAdes) | ecosystem: Environmental > Aquatic > Marine > Oceanic | place: Pacific Ocean | collected 2010-02-09 | reverse complement strand
GTTGTGCCTATGCTTTGTATTTTTTTTCGCGAAGTAAGACACTACCGCGCTCTAAGCGCTAGGATAGGGTTGCCGGTACTGCAAACATCACCGGCGATATAACTAGGAATTTCAGGACGACTCACAATCCCTGTGAGAAGTGGTGTTGATACTGCCGCCACCGTCCTGAGCTGTCATCCCCGCACGATCAAAAATGCTCCCCAGATCACACTCCGCTTATTGAACAGTAAGCCCGAACTGGTAGAGGTACGTCATCAATGGGAACAGCAGGAATAGCACCGCGCCACTTGCAAGGAGATAGATAACGTTTCTAGTAAACGAATTCATAGGTCTGCCTCCTGAATGCCTGATGGGATATCGAGATTAGCATTTCCACAAACCGCCGCTAGGCGGTTTTTTATTGCTTGGAGAAAACATGACGGTCATCACAAATGAGAAAGCCGGCGGCGCAAACGTGTGCGCTTTTCTCGACATGTTGGCATTCAGTGAGATAGGGCCAGCGATGCTAGCTGATCCTGCCTCTGAAGATGGTTACAAGCTGCTGGTTGGCTCGCTGCCGGGTAGCTTAAAAACTTTTGCCACCTACGCAGATCACCCGCGACAGTTTGTTGCGCTGCCACGTTACGGCATCAAGTCCAGCGCTGCTGGGCGCTACCAATTCCTGTCGCGCACCTGGGACGCCATCGTGCGTATCTATGGGTTCCGTGGTCGCTTCACGCCAGAAGCGCAGGATCTGGCCGCGATCAAGCTGCTGCAGGAGTGCGGCGCGTATCCGCTGATTCAACAGGGGCGCATAGCGGAAGCAATCAAGCTGGCCTCGCCCATCTGGGCCAGCCTTCCCGGCGCCGGATACGGCCAGCGTGAACACCGCTTAACCAAGCTGCTAGAAATTTACGCAGACGAGCGCGCAGCTGAAGTGCAGCCCGAGGAGCATTTGTTGACGGTGTATGCCGGCTGCGGCGGGGAGGTTGCATGTTGAGTAAGTACAAGTTGGCCGCGCAGATTGTCGCAGCGGTGGCCTTAGTTGCTTCGTTGGTAGGTGGGGGGTTTGCTGTCGCCTGGCAGTGGCAAGCGGCAAACGGGGCTGCGCAACTTGCGGCAGCTGAAAGTCTGCACGCCAGCACGCTGGGTGAAATGAGCCGCGCGGCGGCAGGCCAACTGCAACGCCAACAACAACGCGCCAATGAGCTGCAGCAGCAGCTGAGCGAGTTGGACAACAAACACTACGTGGAGATGACCGATGTTCAACAAGACAATAACCAGCTCGCTGCTGATCTTGCTACTGCTAAGCAGCGGTTGTCAGTCCGTATCACCACCCCTGCAGCCGGCCCCGGTAGAGTGCCCGCCAGTGCCGGCGCCGCCGGCATGGATGATGACGCCGGAGCCAGAGCAGACATACACCCAGCAACTGCGGCAGACCTTGTCAGACTGACGGCGCGGGCAGATGAGTGCGGCTCACGGCTTACCGGACTGCAGGCTTGGGCGCGGTTGGTATCAACAAACTGAAGGATGAAGTCACGCGGCCAGAAAGGCCAAAGGAGGAGGGCGCCCGGCGCTGGTGCGGTAACACCAACGCCAGGCACTAAACCTGCAGAGCATGCCTGCAAGCCAGCCAAGGCCCCCCGCTCTCGCGAGAGCCGGGAAAGCCTAGCAGATTTTGAGGCTTTGCAGATGATGAGCGAACTGAGATGTGGTCATTGTGACCGTAAACTGGCCGAGGCAACCGGCCCCTATAACCTGACCATGAAGTGCCCGCGTTGCCGTGGCATGAATCACCTGAAGGCCTTGAGCCTCATTCAATCGCCTCTGAGCGCCCAACCTTCAGAGGTATTACATGCAACAAGCACAACCCATCGTTAAGTGGATGGGCGGCAAGCGCCGCCTGGTCGATCGCATTATCCCGTTCTTTCCGCAGCACAGTTGTTACGTGGAGCCGTTCGCCGGCGGCGCTGCGCTCTTTTTTATGAAGCCCGCACCCGCCGAAGTGGAAGTGCTCAACGATATCAATGGAGATCTGGTGAATTTGTACCGGGTGGTGCAGAACCATCTGGAAGAGTTTGTGCGGCAGTTCAAGTGGGCGCTGAGCAGTAGGCAGGTGTTTAAGTGGTTACAGGATACCCGGCCAGAAACCCTGACGGATATTCAACGTGCAGCACGGTTCTACTACCTGCAGCAATCGGCGTTCGGCGGGAAAATCGCTGGGCAAAGCTTTGGTACCGCAACCACTCAGCCACCGGGCCTGAATTTGCTGCGGCTTGAAGAGCAGCTGTCGGCGGCGCATTTGCGGTTATCTGAGGTGTGTGTAGAACACTTGCCGTGGCAGGACTGCATCAAGCGTTATGACCGCCCGCACACCCTGTTCTACATCGATCCGCCTTACTGGCAGACCGAGGGATATGGGGTGCCGTTCGGATTTGAGCAGTACCGGGCTATGGCAGAAATGATAGGGAGCATCCAAGGTAAAGCCATTATCAGCCTTAACGATCACCCGGACATCCGTGAATGCTTCAAAGCGTTTCACATTGAGTCGACGGATATTCGTTACACGGTGGGCAGTGGCAAAGGTAGTGAGGCGCGGGAGGTGTTAATTTTCAGTTGGGATATGGCGAGGGAGCCGGCTGGGTTGTTTTGAGATGAGGCCGCCAGAGCCGGTAAAGGGGTCTAAGAGTTGGGCAGTGCAGCAGACGCTGCACTGCCCATTTCTACCCTAGCGTTGGCAGAGGTAGGTCCTGAATCAAAAGCCACAGCTCAATTGCTTTTTGCATCAGGCTTAGCGCCAAATCCAAAACCCGCATATAAATCATAGGCAGGCCTCCTTTGGTCTAAGGGTTAATCCCACCACCAAGCAGAGCCCAATTTCATTGACATCTGCTCTCCATTTTTCAATGATGAGCAGGCACGCCGAGTGCATCAAGAAATCGAGTCTTCTGACTCAATGCCCCTTTGGGGCGATACGACGGTGATAGTGCTGTTCGAGCAGCACTTTCACCGGACGTATCAACCCCCCTTCATCCCGCCCGCAACCATTTTCAAGCGCTTGTAGCTGGTCACGTACGGCGGTTGAGTTAATGCTACCACCAATAACCAGCCACGACAGCGCCAAGAGCCCGCAAGTAAAGCGCAAAATTATCTTTGCGGTATTGGAGATTCGCCGTTGTGGTCTGCACTTTATCACTTGTAAATTTAGGCTGCTTTTTGCGTTACCGTGACATGCCGGCGTGACGCCTCCTGTTAACTGGCTATTTGCTTTCCGGGATGCCTGGCAAGCAACTAGTGCCATCCGTACAATGCGCGGCCCTTATCTCTAAATTGCTCCCACTATATGCACCGTCTGATTTACGTCCTGTTTGCCGCTTTTTCCTTTTCCCCTTGCGCTTTGGCCGATGCCCCTACCAGCTTCTCGACGGCGAAGGTGATTGCTAAAGAGCAGATTTTTATTGATCAGGCTTCTGGCCCCGTTGGCGATCTTTACTGTGGCTGCGATTGGGAATGGTTGGGGCGGTCAGGGGGTCGGATCGACGCAGGTTCATGTGGCTATGAAACCCGAGCACAGCAAGTTAGGGCGGAGCGGATTGAGTGGGAGCATATAGTGCCCGCTTGGACGTTTGGTCATCAAAGGCAGTGCTGGCAATCGGGTGGGCGTCGCAACTGCGTTACCAGCGATCCGGTCTTTCGGGCAATGGAAGCCGACCTATTCAACCTGTACCCATCAGTGGGGGAGGTGAACGGCGACCGTAGCAACTATAACTACGGCATGGTTTCGGGCGTTCCACCTCAATACGGGGCGTGCGCCACTAAAGTTGATTTCAAGGGCCGCTCTACCGAGCCCAGAGACGAGGTGAAAGGTCTGGTAGCGCGCGTTACTTTCTATATGTTCGATCGGTACGGGCTGAATATGTCGCGTCAACAGCAGCAGCTGCTCATGGCCTGGAGTCGGCAACATCCGGTTTCCACTTGGGAGCAGGAGTGGAACAACCGCACCGCAGGCATCATGGGCCACCCTAATCCTTTCGTAACAGGTGACCGGACTTGGTCTCTCGGTTATAAGCCGTCTCGCGACGGGGTAGTCAATGCAATGCCCGCGGTTGCTAAGGCAGCGCCGGTTCAGACGTTGAATGCGGGCGCTATCATCGGCAACCGCAATAGCAAGGTCTACCACTTGCCGCAGGGGTGCCCGAGTTACAGTCTAGTGTCGCCAAGAAACCAAGTACCCTTTAGCACTGAGGCCGAAGCATCGGCGGCTGGGTATAGAAAGGCCGGTAACTGCCGTTAGTTGCCAGATGGTTTGCTGCGAGCGATTAGCTCAGGGCCTTTGTTTTTAACATTCCCCACATCCTTGCCCACCTCGTACCACTCAAACTCATCAACCGGCACAGCATGATGTCGCGCCAGATCCTCGGCCCGTTCCGGTGCTAGCCCCAGCTCTAACCATTCCCGCGCCACATCAGGTGGCAGCACCACGGGCATGCGGTCGTGTATGTCGACCATGCCGCGATCGCTCGCGCTGGTGATTATGGCAAAGCCGTCTGCATCGCCAGGCTCTGCATTTTCATCCCTCGGAAACTCCCCGATAGCAGCAAAGAACATCGGCTCATCGGATTTGAGCTTGATGTAATAGGGCTGCTTACGCTTGTGGTCTGCCTCGTCTTTTACCCATTCATACCAGCCGTCTGCGGGCACGATGCAGCGGCCATTCTTCCAGGCTGCTGCCCAGTAGCGGCTGGTGCTCGCGGTCTCAATCCGTGCATTGATCGCAGGCGGGCGCTTGCCTTCGCCGCGTGCCCAGAAAGGCGCATAGCCCCAAGGTTGGGGTGACATGCGCAGGCCGTCTTCATCTTCATGCAGCAGCTGCACTTGGGTGGTAGGCGCTACGTTGTAACGCTCAAGCGGCACGCTGCTAGGCTCGAATGCCAGCGGGGCTTGGTAGTTGAGCTGTTCAAGGTAGCGCACTTGGGCCTGGTATTGGGTGAAGCGTCCGCACATGGTTGGTCCCGCCTGTCTGCTGTTTACACTTTCCGTTTGACCCTGATTCTCGAATTTTGTTTACTGTATGTCTATACAGCACTAATTCAAGGTCACGCACATGAGCGCCGTCACCATTCTAGGCCCTGTGGGCAGCTCAGTTATCGAGCTGCCCTTTTTTTCCTCCCGCGTTTCTGCTGGCTTCCCGAGCCCAGCGCAGGATCACATGGAGCAAACGCTGTCGCTCGATGAGTTGCTTGATATAGACGCGCCGCACACTTACCTGGTGCGCGCGGACGGCGACAGCATGACAGGCGCCGGGATTCTGGATGGTGATGTGCTGGTGGTTAGCAGGGCGTTGACTGGCCGGCATGGTGATGTGGTGATTGCGGCGATCAATGGCGAGACCTTTGTAAAGCGCCTGACTATTCAGGGTGATGAGGTGCTGCTGTGCTCAGAAAACCCCAAGTACCCGCCGCGCTATGTGCTTGAGGGCGACGACCTGGTGATATGGGGCGTGGTCACGGACAGCATACGTAGGCACCGCAGCCATGGCTGAGCCGGTATTTGCCTTGGTTGACTGCAATTCATTCTATGCATCTTGCGAACGAGTGTTCCGACCAGACCTGCAGCGCGTGCCCATAGTGGTGCTAAGCAACAATGACGGCTGCGTGATCGCGCGCTCTGCTGATTCAAAGCCATTCGTGAAAATGGGAGAGCCTTATTTCAAGATTCAGCACACACTGAGACAGCACGGCATCCTAGCCTTTAGCAGCAATTACGCGTTGTACGGCGATATCAGTGAACGGGTGATGACCGTGATTGAAAGTCTGGTGCCAGCCTTGGAGGTGTATTCGATCGATGAGGCCTTTGCCGATCTGACGGGCATACCCAACCGGGATCAGTTGGGCCGGCAGATACGTGCGCAGGTGTTGAGACAAACCGGCATACCAACCGGCGTTGGTATCGCCGCGAGCAAAACATTGGCGAAGCTGGCCAACGCGGCAGCAAAGAAATGGCAGAAGCAAACCGGCGGAGTAGTGGATATTTGCGATCCGGAGCGGCGCGACAAGTTGCTGAAGGTGATGCCAGTGAATGAGGTGTGGGGCGTTGGCCGGCGCATGACTGAGCACTTAACCCACATGGGTATTAAATCAGCCTGGGATCTAGCCCAGGCCGATGCATGGACGTTGCGTAAGCAGTTCAGCGTGGTGGTTGAGAAAACTGCGCGAGAGCTGCGGGGTATATCGTGCCTGGCACTGGAAGAGGCCGCACCGGCTAAGCAGGAAATTTGCAGCAGTCGTGCGTTTGGCGAGCGCTTGTATCAGATAGATCCGATAAAGGAAGCCGTGGCCACCTACGCTGCCCGCGCCTGCGAAAAGCTGCGCGCTCAAGGCTCACTGTGCAAACGAGTGCGCGTGGGCATCCGCACCGGCATGTTCAACCCAGATGAAGTGAAGATGGCAAAGGGTGTGGTGTGCGAACTGCCGTACCCCACAGACGACACGCGCCTGATCATTCGCGCTGCACAGCAGGGGCTTGAGTCCATATTCCGAGAGGGCTTCGCCTACGCCAAGGCCGAGATCATGCTGCTGGATCTACGCCAGCAAGGCGAGTTTACAGACGATCTGTTTGCCGAGGTGCAGCCCGCTGCCGCTGAAAAGGTGATGAGCGTGCTGGATGACATCAACGCCCGCTGGGGTAGGGGAACGTTACGGCCAGCTCGAGTGCCATTGACGCCTGGTTGGGGAATGAAGCGGGAGCTCAAGAGTCCGAGTTATACGACTCGGTGGGCGGAGTTGTGGGGGGTGCGGTGCTCCTGATTACACCTCAGCGTTTCTAATGATTACGTCGTTGACCGACTGAATTTTTGAAATCGCGACACTGTTTGCTGTGTTATTCGTTCGCTTCGCATGTAGGGCTTTGTGATAAATGTCTTTGGTCTTTTGTAGCGACCGGTCTGGTCCGGCTTCGCGTAAAGCGTCGTAAAACTCCTTAGCGGAGTCGGCATTTGGTCGGATCACTTTGGTGCGAATTTCATCTAGGTCTTGTGCCCAATCTTTTTTTAACTGGGTCACAGGTGGGTTGGTCAGAAGCATGTGACCCATAGCAGTAAGTTGACTTTCCATTAGGGCCATTTGCTCATGATTTGCGTGGGCTATTTCAAGGCTTTTTTCCCATAGATCATCCCGAGCCCGAGCTTTAGTCGTCTGGTAATTTACGATCCAAGCGATTGAAGGGGCTAGCACGCCCGTTATAAACCCAAGAGCAAAATTCAATAATGTTTGGATGTCCATATCACGGTCTCTATGAAATCCGCACCCCTATCTAGTAGGGGCCAGTAAGTTAAATGCTGCGAGTATTTTCATTTGGTCGGTGCTACATATTTGCTACTTGAGCTAATTTTTCTTTATTAAGTTATTGAATATAAATAGCTATTGTTTACTGTGTGTCCAATCCATCATCGGCGCAACGGAAAAGCGGCGATTGGGCTCGGGGCTCGTGGTTGCTGAGCTTGAGTGCTGATTTTGATGCATTGATAACTGCCTGTTTAGTGCCTATTTACTGCCGTTTTAAGCTGTTTTCTAACGATCATTGCTACAAAGTAGCAGCGCCCAAGAAAATGTAGCACTGCTGTGGGAGCGATTACGGCATTGAAGAAGAGTGCGGGTTCGACTAGCTACACGGCGCAGAGGAGCAATAGTTTATCAGGAAAGCCTGGCTATTGAGTAAACCGGTAGCCAGCGTGCAGTCTCTGCAATCTCAAAAAGAGTGTCCGCGTTACCGCCCCTTACTCCGTATGCATAAGAAAGCTGAGCAGTGGGTATGATAGTGACAATCGATACCGGTCTCTGTAGACGCTCTGATCTGTTATTCATCAAGCTAATAGCGCGTTGATCATGCTGCTGTAGAATGCTTCCGAGGTTCGTGGCATTAGTCCAGACTGCGAGGCAGGCCCTATCCATGCCCGACTGATGTTGCTCAGCAAAGTCTTGTTGTAGAGCTTGTCTATGCAGACTGCTGGCAGCGCTTTTCAGGACTATAACAACTAAAGGTAGCTTTCATGCAGCAGTCTCAACAAGCTAAGAACGCTTGGCGGGTTCTCTTCCTGCTTTTTCTCGCCAACATGTTCAACTTTTTCGACCGCACCATCCCTGCCATCATCATCGAGCCGCTTCGGCGGGAGTGGGATCTCAGCGACTTTCAGCTGGGTTTGGGTGGGACTGCATTCACCGTCATTTACGCGCTGGCGGGTATACAGCTAGGCCGGATGGCTGATGTAGGGTCGCGACGCAAGATTATGGGCTGGGGCTTGGCGGCATGGAGCGGCTTTACGGCGCTGACAGGAGCGGCCTGGAACTTCTGGAGCTTCCTGGCGATTCGCATGGGTGTGGGTGTGGGTGAGGCCAGCTATGCGCCTGCAGCCAACTCGCTGATCGGCGACTTGTTTCCGGCACACAAACGTGCGCGGGCGATGGGCATCTTTATGCTGGGCTTGCCGTTGGGTTTGCTTTTGGCATTCTTTACGGTAGGGGCCATGGTTGAAGCGTTCGACAGCTGGCGTGCGCCGTTTTTTATTGCTGCGGTACCGGGGCTGGTCTTGGCGGTTTTCGTATTCTTCATCAAGGAACCAGAGCGCGGTGCGGCAGAGACGGTAAAAATCAGTCGTGCTCCGGTCAGTAACCCGATACGTAAGATATTCGCGGTACGGACGTTTTGGTGGCTGACGTTGGCCGGGCTGGCTTATAACTTTGCGTCTTATGCCTGTAACTCCTTTATGGTGCCAATGCTGCAACGCTATTTTCATCTGCCTTTGCAGGAGGCTGCGGTCTCAACCGGGGTCATTGTTGGTATTACCGGGCTGATTGGTCTAACGACCGGCGGCTGGATTGCCGACAAAGTGCACCAGCGCTGGGCCACAGGGCGCTTGATGTTTGGCGCGTTGAGTATGCTAGTTGCCGCGTTGGCAACTGGCTATGCGCTGCTGGCTGGCGAGATTGAGATTGGCGTATTTATTGGTATATTCGCGTTTGGTTGGTTGTTCTCGTATAACTATTTCACCAGTGTTTACACAGCTATTCAGGACGTTATTGAGCCGCGTTTGCGAGCGACCGCCGTTGCCGTGTTTTTTGCCTGCCTGTACTTGTTTGGCGGTGGCATGGGGCCAATGGTCGTGGGGCTGCTTTCTGATCATTTCGCCGAGTCTGCACAACTCGCGGCCGGCGCTGCGGAGATGAGTGAAGTCTTTAAGGCGCAGGGGCTGCACGATGCCATGTTGTTGATTCCAGTGGCACTGCTGCTGGCGATGGCGGCTTTGTTGGTGGCGTCACGTTATTTTGTTGCTGATGCTAGAGCGATGGAAGCTGGTATGGCACTCGGTGCTGAGCAAGCAGAGCTTGAAGAGGCTGCCGCGGCATCAACCGCATCAGCCTAAGTTATCTTTGCTGATAAAAAAGCCCGGCGACTGCCGGGCTTTTTGCGTTCTTGGATTGAGAAGAGAGTTTATTGTTGTCCTTTGCTCAAGAAGTCCGGAACGATTTCGGCCATGTTAAAGCTCTTGTTGGGTTTTACCGGCGGATAATCGGCCAATGTTTTCAGGTGCGCGTCGATCAGCTCGTTCATCGGAGCCATTTGCCATGAGACTTGCTGTGCCAGGTGCCCGTAGGAATCGGGGGTGTCGTAGCTCTCGAAAGGATCCATGCGCAGGTTAAAGACTTTGGGGAAGTTACGACCGGTCATGTTGTCGTAGTAATTCTCTTGGAGTGCGAAGCGCCATTTCCAGGCCCCATGCGCACGGCGGTCAACTGGCCTTCAAAGTAGTACAGCTCAAAGTTGCGCTCTGAGTGATCTGATTTGCCAGGCCAGCAATCGTTGCTGTTGACGCCGTCAATGTTGTTATTTTCTTTGCGGACCTTGTCTGCGACATCTTCAATGCCGGCTGACGCGGTCAGTGAGGTAAACATGTCCTGGTGATCCTGAATGCCCTTGAGTATCTGACCGGGCTCGATCTCACCTGGTCATTTCAGCATTGAGATAACCCGCACGCCACCTTCGTAGGTGGTCATCTTCTCGCCACGGATGGGGCTGGTAGCGCCGTGTAGCCAGGTTGAGTGCTCTGGGCCGTTGTCGGTTGAATACCAAACGATGGTGTTGTCTTCTAGGTTGGAATCCTTGAGGAACTTCAGCACTGTGCCAATATCAAGATCGTGCTGCAGCATGCCCGAGCCATGCAGGTCGGCTTCGTTGGTGTATTCCTTTGCGGCGTTCCGCCACTTCTCATCCAGATGGGTATAAACGTGCATGCGGGTTGAGTTGAGCCAGACGTAGGAATGAAGCATTTCGCGTGCACTGAAGACCCACTCTACGCCTGGGCAAATCCAATGGCGTGAAATGCTTCATCTTAGGTATGGCCAGGAACGGTGTAGACCGCTTTAGACGTGTCGACACGGAAGGAGGTAGTGCAGGATTTCTTGGGGCAGTCAGGCAGGCTTGACGGGTAGGGCGCTTAGCAAATTGCTGATTTTGGTCAGGGTTTCCTGATACTCGGCATCCACGTCGGAATCGGCGACTATGCCGCCGCCGCCCCAGCAGTAAATCTGCTGGTTGGTGCAGATCAGGCTGCGGATGGCGATATTAAAGTCCATCTGGCCTTCGCAGCCTATGTATCCCACGCCGCCGCAGTAGAGGCTGCGTCTTACTGGTTCGAGTTCTTCGATGATCTGCATGGCGCGTATCTTCGGTGCGCCGGTAATCGAGCCACCGGGGAAGGTGTTTCGCAGCAGGTCTATGGCATCTTGATCGGGTCTGAGGGTGCCGGTAACGCTGCTAACCAGGTGGTGCACGTTGGGATAGCTTTCCAGGCCGAACAGCTCAGGTACGCGAATGCTGCCCGGCACACAGCTACGTCCTAAATCGTTGCGTAGCAGATCGACAATCATCAGATTCTCGGCACGGTCCTTAGCGCAATGCTGCAGCTCGGCGGCTAGCACCTGGTCCTCTTCCGGGGTGTTTCCACGAGCGCGGGTGCCCTTGATTGGGCGCGCTTCAATCTGACCGTCACGCAATTGCAGAAAGCGCTCGGGAGACAGGCTAAGTAGCGCTCCGTGCGGAGTTTCCAGATAGGCAGAAAACGGCGTGGGGCTGGCTTGCCGCAGTTGCCGATAGGCGTCCAGAGGATCGCCCTTAAAGCGCGTGCTGAAACGTTGTGCCA
>Ga0207892_1000277_pt1 | contig 11192 bp, 6 predicted proteins | sample LinPmetageLP54_FD_184063 | JGI IMG/M metagenome (GOLD analysis project Ga0207892, IMG submission 184063) | Marine viral communities from the Pacific Ocean - LP-54 (SPAdes) | ecosystem: Environmental > Aquatic > Marine > Oceanic | place: Pacific Ocean | collected 2010-02-09 | reverse complement strand
GTGCGTGAGCGCATTCACGAGGCGATTAATAGTCTGGCCGAAAACATCCCTCAGGTGCAGCGTGTAGCCGAACAACGTGCCTGGATTCAGTCGGCCGGCTTCTGGCAGCACTTGGATATGGCGCGTTTGGTCACACTACAAACCGTATTCGCCTCGCTGATGCGCTACCGCACCACCACACCCAGCCGCACGGTTGAAATAAGCCTGCCAGACAGCATCACCCATCGCAGTTGGATCATCTATGGCCCCACGGGTGAAGGTGCATTTGCAGAAAGCTATCGCGAACAGGTGGAGGTATTGGTGCGCCGACTGGCTGACCAGCTTCCTGAGTTGGCTAAGCTCAAGCAAGGCGAGCATTTAGGTGACGTCGAACTGGAACGAATCAGCACTACGCTGAACCAGGCCGACCTGTTCGTCACTGAAGATACCTTGCACAAAGCCTTTGAGGCTCCTGCAGCATCGCTGGCTGACTTTCTGCGGCACATCCTTTGCGAGGGCGCGCATCTGCCTAACAGAGAGCAGCGGATCAATGCCGCGTTCAACGCTTTCATTGCAGTACACGGCTATTTACGTGCCAACCAACTCAACTTCCTGCGAGCCGTAAAAGCCGCCGTGCTGCGCCATGGGCGCATTACCCGCGCTGCACTCAGCGAACCGCCGCTTTCGCGAGCGGGTCGAGTGGAAACGCTGTTTCCGCCGCAGGACATCGACGAACTCATCAACCTCGCCAACCAGTTGTTGGATGAGGCAGCCTGAACAATCAAGGACACCACCGAATGCTCGCCCCTCATATTAAGAAAAAAGTCGACGAACTCTGGAATCGCTTCTGGGCTGCCGGCCTCACCAATCCCTTGGTTGCGGTCGAGCAAATTACTTACCTGTTGTTTCTCAAGCGCCTGGAAGACATCGATCTCAAGCGCCAGCAGCGCGGCTTTCCTTCTATTTATGAAGGGTTCGAAAACTGCAGGTGGAGCTATATTCGGCAGGACAAAACCAACCCATCTCACCTGATTGAGGTGGTGTTTCCCTGGCTGCGCGAGCTCGACAAACATTTCACTGGTGCCAGCGCCGACGGCACGGAGCTCGCCAGTCTGAACAACCGCATGGCCGATGCGTACTTTCAGCTCGACCCCAACAAAGGCAAGGTGCTGAGCGATGCCATCGACAAAATTGACGAGCTGTTTGCTCGTGCCGGTGAAGGTTCTGCTGCCCAGGACATCATGGGTGACACTTTCGAGTACCTACTCAGTGAAATGGCCACCGCCGGTAAGAATGGCCAGTTCCGTACCCCGCGCCACCTGATCCGCTTTATGGTTGAGTTGCTAGACCCTGAGCCCGGTCAGCGCGTCATCGACCCTGCCGCTGGCACGGGTGGCTTCCTGTTCAGTACCCAGCAGCATTTGATGCGCAAATACTCAGCGCAAGAAAACCTTGTGCTGGAATGGGACGGCACTCCACATCGTACCGATGGCGCTGCCGCAACACCTGAGCAATACGCCGCCATTCACAACGGCGCCAACTTTGTCGGCCTGGATAACGACCGTACCATGGCCCGCATCGGCTGGATGAACTTGGTTTTGCACGACGTCACCGACCCGCACCTGCTGCAGGGCGATTCACTCAGCAAGCGCGAAGGAAAGGCCAAGCTCAAGGAACTGCTGGAGCCTGGCAGCTACCAGTTCGTAATGGCCAACCCACCCTTTACCGGTACTGTCGACAGCGGCGATCTGGAGCCTGACACCTTACTTTTTCCGCGTGTCGGCGGAGGTGGCAAGAAAAAAGACGAACCGATCACTAATAAAAGCGAACTACTCTTTCTGTGGTTGATGCTCGACTTGCTGGATATTGGTGGTCGCTGCGCAGTGATCATTCCTGAGGGCGTCCTGTTCGGAAGTACCGATGCGCATGTACGCATGCGCCGTGAACTGCTGGTCGAACATGTGGTGGAAGGAGTCATTTCCCTTCCCAGTGGAGTCTTTCAGCCCTATACCGGCGTCAAGACCTCCATACTGATCTTCAGAAAAGTCACGCGCCGCGACAGCAAGCAGACCCTACCGAGCAATGCTGCACCACTCAGCGAGCACGTCTGGTTCTATGAGGTGGAAAAAGACGGCTACTCCGAAAACGCTAAGCGAACCCCGCAGCCTGGCCAACAAAACGATCTATGGGATGCGCTGGAAAAATTTAAGGAGTGGGTTGCGCACGGACGCATCGGTGCTCAGCGCAATGAGAAAACCCTGCTGCAACCCAGCTTTTACGCTGAGCGCTGGCGTCAGGCCCTGCTGCGTGACACCGCCGACAAGCTCACTCCAGCTGGCGAGGCATTTTCAGCATTGCCTGACACCAGCATGTGGGATGGTCAGGTGTGGGGCATACACGAGCTGTTCCCTGAGCTTCCTGCCAATCCCAAAGAGGCTGAAGAGAAGGTGCGGTCAACCTCTGGCAGTGGGTTGATTGAACTGGCAATTCAGGCACTCACTCCAGCGGCACAAAAGGCCTGGGATGCCACGCTTAGCGCACGTCTTGCCGAAAAAGCCACCGATTCCGAACTCTTAGATGCTTGGAAAAAAGCAGCCAAGCCCTTTGAGGCAGAATTCAAGAAATTGGCCCGTGAAAAGGAGGCCCTTTTTGAAAAAGAAGACTCTCCAGCGCTCTCGATCTGGAAAGAGTTGCTTAAGACAGCACTCGCGGAGGTTCAAGGCGATGCCTATGTGCTGGGCCTATTGCGAGGCAATCAACCGCCTAAGGCCATGACGGTGCACGACATCGGCCAGAAGCTGACTGAAGCGGCCCGCGAAGTTGCCAAACTCGACGGCTTCGACGTAAACCTGCGTAGCCTGGCCATTGATCAGGCCACTGAGCTCAAAGCGGCCAAGCATTGGGTGGTGCCTGTACGTGACTGGGCGCGCAACGACGAATGGCAAAGTGAAGATGGCCAGCTCACTGGCTCACACGATGCCGATGGCTTGGTGCGCCCGGCCTATGTGCAAGCTAAGCTGGCCGACGGGCTCTACGACGACAAAGGCACACTCAGGGACGGTCTGCTTGACCCCGACTGCATCGAGGCCCGTGATTGGAACCTGTCCGCTGGGCAGTACAAGCCTTTTGACTTCACCCAACTCAAGAGCGACAAGAGTGTGGCTGAGTTGATCGGCACACTCAAAACCACCGAGCAAGAGATCATCAAAGGCTTGGACAAGTTGCTGGCGATGGTGGAGGGGCGGGAATGAGCTTGCCTGAAGCGTGGGTGCAGGCTCGACTAACAGATATTTGCGAGCTCAACCCTCGGCTACTTGCCGAAGATCGCCCCAATGGCGACACAATCGTCACTTTTGTGCCTATGTCCGCTGTCGATGAAGTTGGTGGCGTTATCAGCAAGCCAGAAATCCGTACGTTTACTGAGGTTGCCAAGGGCTATACGAGTTTTCGTGAGCGTGATGTGCTATTTGCGAAAGTTACGCCCTGTATGGAAAACGGGAAAGCCGCAGTCGCACGCGATCTTGAAAATGGCCTGGGCTTTGGGTCCACAGAGTTTCATGTACTGCGCCCAACCGAGGTCGTACTTCCTGAATATGTTTTCAGTCTTGTTCGGCAGAAAGCCTTTCGTGATCGAGCCGCGGCTGCGTTTGTGGGAACTGGAGGCTTGCAGAGGGTACCGCCTGGCTTCCTTTCTAGAGTGAAGATCCCACTTCCTACACTCCTCGAGCAGCAGCGAATCGTCGATGTGCTGCGGCAGGCGGAGGTGGTGGCCAAGGCTAAGAAATCCATTAGCGATCAAGTTGATCACCTAATTCGGACGGCTTACTGGGAGCACTTTGGTGCATGGTTCACCACTGATGGTTTGATTGATCCAGTTCGAATTAGCGACTACGTGGCGGACTCCCAATACGGAGTATCTGAAGCCATGGGTGAGACTGGAACGCACGCGGTGTTGCGTATGAATAGCATCACCACCAGTGGTTGGTTGGACCTGTCTGAGCTGAAGTACGCCAGTCTGTCGAAGAAAGACATTAACTCTACCGAGCTGCAAGATGGAGACCTGCTGTTCAATCGGACAAACTCCAAGGAGCTGGTCGGTAAATGTGCTGTTTGGCGCCCTGTCGCCGGCGCATACAGTTTTGCGTCTTACCTTGTACGCTTTCGCTTGAAGCCAGAAATGCTGCCTGAATACCTCTGGGCGACGTTAAACAGTGCCTACGGGAAATATCGCCTTTTGAATTCAGCCAAACAGGCTGTCAGCATGGCGAATGTCAGCCCGACAGGATTGGGGCGAATTACGGTGCCGCTTCCACCACTGCCGCTTCAAGAGACGTTCGCTAAGTTCGTGCGTGAAATCGAGCTATTGCGAGCGCAGATGCTTAGCAAGTTGGAGTTGTATTCTGAATTGCAGGAGGTCATTAGCCAGCGAGCCTTGATCGGAGAGTTGACTACCCAATGGCGAGTACTTCATACGGACGAAATCGTCGAGGCAGGCAAAGTTCGTGATGCGCTACTACGCAAACAGGGAACAAAGGTCTCTCTGACTGGCGCCGCCAAAATCCGCTTTACTGCACAAGCTGATCTCACAGTGCGCCCCGCGCGCCATTGGCTGCTCGCCGAGCTCAGTGAATTCCAGCACCGCGTCCTGAAGGGGTTCAGCGGGTATGAGTTTCATCCTGTGTTCACCGAGGATACTTCGGACTTCGCGGCGTTCTGCGATAGCGATGCAGTTCGCGATGCGCTCGGCGGGCTGGAGTGGTCGCCGAACCAAGTCGGCCGCGCTCTCGGTGTGTTGGCTGATTTGGGGTTGATTGCTCAGGTCAGCATTCTTCGCCGCGACGTCGCGACCAACAGCGACACGTTTCACAAGGCGTTTCGTCCTCTGCGGGAAGACGAGCGCACGCGTTTGGCCGACATCGCTACGTTGAAGCGCATGTCGCGCTTTGGTGATGTGGCTAATGTGGCCTACTATTTTCGTGCGCTTCTTGACCGTGAAGCGTCTGCGCGTGCGGGCGCTGGCGACATGTTTCAGGTCACGTTGCTTGAAGACGACTATGGTCACTCGCGAACAGATTGGATCGATCAGGGCTGTCACTATGCTGACCTTGATGCGCTGTGCGATGATCTCGCGAAGCGATTGGGCGTTGCACCGGATTTGGTGACCGTGGAGGAAATTGCATAGTGCGGCTTCGGTACTTGCACTTGCGGAACTATCCGCCGATATCTGAGCTTCGCGTGCGCTTCGCCAGCGGCTCGCCGCTCGGGCGCGAGTGCGCGATACGCTTCGTGATAGGGCTCAATGGCAGCGGAAAGTCGAACCTTTTGCGCGCGGTGGCGGAGGTGTTCCTCGCTTTAGCCGATGAACGCCTACCGCCGTTTCCTGTGAGCCTGATCTACGAACTGGGTAACCGCGGCGAGAAAGGCCACCGAACATTCCTAGTCGATTGCTTCGGCAGAAAATCTGAAGCGAGCATCTGGATGCGCGAGGGGTTTTATTGGCCAGACGATACGAGCGTGGAGACATTTGATGCTGCGGTGACGCAGATTCGCGCGGCTGATATGCAGGACCCGGAAACGTTTTCGCAGCACGAGCTAGAGCCGTTCGTGCTGCCCGGTACGTGGCCGCAGTCGCCTGGGATTGCAATGCCATCGGCCGTGCTGGCGTACACCACGGGTGACATTCGCCCCTGGCGCTCGGTCTGGGGGCGCAACCAAGACGGCGAGTCTGCTACCGAGGCTGATAGCCAAGGAGTAGCTGATGAGCGTCCACCGGGATGGACGATGGAACTTGAGCGAGCGTTTTCGCCTGCAAAAGATGACGATTCGCTTGAGGCTGATGGCACTGAGCGTGAGGGGCGCATCAACAGCGCTGGGCGGCCCATACTGCTCGATGCGACGCTATTGAAGTGCGCATTACTCGCGGTCGTTTTGCCACGCTCGCCACTCGCGGTTCACTATCAGAATGAAAGTCAGCAAACCGATGGGTTCGCGAAACTGCTGTCGAATGGTGGGTGCGACCATCTCGTGACCATCGCGTTTCGGGGCCGCTTTCTGCCTAAGGAGTGGGCGCAGGAAATTCAGGATTTGTCTTTGAAGTGGTGGCTCTGCGCGGGTGAGGTAATAGCCGAGCCGCACCCTGTGGAACCGCGACGAACCGTGATCTTCGATGTGGGCGGGCAGTTTGATGCGAGGACGTTACCCACACAAACGGGTGACGACGAGCTCGACATCTGTAACACGCAGCGACAAGCCCTTCTGCATTTGCTCGGCGGTGAATCTGCTACACCTTTCAAATTGTTTGAGCGATTGCTGGCGCTAAGAGACGGCGAGCTTTTTGACGACGTGCAACTACGAATGCGCCGAACGCCCGCGTCGGACGCGGTATCGAGCGCCACGGCAAGCGATGTCGGCGTTCTTCGTTATGAAGAAATGTCGGACGGTGAGCAGATGTTTCTGGGCAGGATGGCGTTGTTCCACTTATTGAAAGGGCAGCAGGATGCGTTGCTGTTGCTCGATGAACCAGAAACCCATTTCAACGACAAATGGAAGCGGGAGATTGTTGACATTATTGATGACGCAATTGGCGACACAGCGAATGACGTATTGATCTCAACACACTCGGCCATCGTACTTTCTGATGTGTTCAACAACGAGATCGTGATGGTGCAAAAAACGTCGGAAGGCTCCACTGTGCGCAACGTGGACGAGCCGACGTTCGCCACCGACCCGAGCGCGCTTATGATGACGGTGTTCGGTGCCGATGACAGCATTGGCAAACGTGCCCAGGAATTCATTGAAGGCAAGCTGCGGAAAGCCACAGGCACACCTGCCGAAATGGTCGATCTGGAACAATTGATCGCCCGGATGGGATCGGGCTTCTATCGCAGTGAGTTGCGTACCCTGCTGAACACTTGGCGGAGTGGAAATGATTAAACCAATCCATCGAGTTGCGTGCTCTCCTGCGCTGGCTGCCTGCCAGCGGTTGATGCAGCGTTTTGCGCTGTGGTTATGCGATCCTGAGACCACCGGCGCCCACATCAGTCAGCAGGAGTTACGGCCTCCGGTTGCGCCCAGTGCGATCGAGGCGAATTGGCTGTGGGACTTTCTCCAGCGCATTAATGATCGCCAAACACTGTTGAGTCGGGCACAAACCGTGGCGGAGATGCCTGTCGTACAAAAGACCACACTCGCCACCTGGATACTGACTGTCACGGAGCTTGTGACGCAGTTTCAACCCGTCCCCACACCGTGGCCAACCAATCGGCCAATTGCGAGCGAGTCTGACTGGAAAGCGTTCAAGACGCTGATGGAAGCCTTTTATGAAAAAGGGTTCCGTAGTGGTTTGCCTTACCTCCCCGATGGAACCCCCACAGCGGTAGGTGGCGTGAGTTACGCCGACTTCGTGAGTGCTTTTCGCAGTGCACACCGCCTGAACCCGGCTCCCGGCGCTCGCGAAGTTTGCGTGCTGTGCAGCGGTCCACTTGGCGACACGCCGCACGTTGACCACTGGATCATTAAAAGCGCCTTTCCTGTCCTGAGCGTATGTGAGGACAACATGCAATTAATCTGCAGCACCTGCAACGAGGCTCCGAACAAGGGTGACAAACCCGTCTATTCCGCTTGTGGTTTTGCTGATTGGTTCCATCCATATCTTCGACCTGGAAATGGGCTCTTGCAGATAAATTACGTGGTGCCTGAGCTATCCGTGCGATGCTCTGCCACCACTCCTGCTGACCAACCCAAAGTAGCCAAACTAGACGCGCTACTCAATCTAACCAGCCGATGGACTCGCGAATTCAAAGCGGAATATGCTAAGCATCAGGATGTTTTGATACGAAAGGAGCAGCGTCGACTTCAATCTGTCCAAGCGCGTCAGACTCAAGCCGAAATACTCGCTTATGTTCAGGAATGGGAGGCAAATTTGACGGCCAGTGAGCCTCATTGCGAAGTGTATCAAGCGCTGGCTGCCGCTTTGCAAGAGCCGACGCGGTTAGCTGCTTGGCACTCTGAGGTGGCGCTTGTTAATTAACTCTCCGTTTAGATTTCATGTCTGCGCTGCAGCAGACATGATTTGTTTAGTGGTGCAGCTGTGGTAATCGTTAGCTACTGTTGTAGGTTGGACGTATGTGCGCACCTCTTATTTTGTACATTCGATGCGGCTTCTGAGTTTATAGCTGGTAAAGAGGGGAGATGAATCGCTGATGTTTCAGAGATATGCTGGCGGGTTTACCTACCAAATAGGCTAGCGTACCGGCCACTGAATAGCGTTGTGCTTGGCCTAGAGAGACCACGATCATGCCGCTGGGTATGAGGTTATTGGACAGTAAATCGTGGTCGAAGCCGTCGGCGGCAACATCGACGGTGCGGCCTTCCAGCAAAAGGTGACGAACTTTTTCGACTTTGAATTGTAGCTTCTGGCCGATTCTGTTGAAAAGTCGAATTTTCAGCTCACCTGGATTCAGGCCCGATTCCCACCGAAGAGCTTACTCTCCACTTTGAGTGGTTTCTCGGCCACTCGTTGACCTTTTTTGCTCTATTATAGGGTTAATTTGAGGTTTTTTGCTTCGTGCAAGCGTACCTATCCCGTAGCTGGTGACTCTTGACATGTAAATTTGGCCAGCCGTCGCAAGTTCTGCGCCGTAGCGGCCAGTGTGAGCTCATCGGTCGCGCTACTCAAGCCACGTAGTCGCAAGCGAGCCAATTTCACGATACGTTTGAGGTGGGTAGACAATATTTCGACCTTCTTACGTTCGTGGCGAGAGTGTACGTACTCCGGCGTCGCTGCGATGCGTCGAGCCACATCACGAGCGGCTTCATGGAGGCTGTGGGCGATCTTGCGGAATGCAGTGTTCGGGCAGCATAGGGCATTCATCGGACACGCTACGCAGTCACTCTGCGGGGATCGGAAGATGAGGGTATTGGCTTTCGTGAAGTGCGAGCGCTCGTTCTAGAAGGCTTGCCATCCACTGCGCAATGTGTTTTCGGCTGGGCAGCGGTATTCTGCAGCCTCTTCATTCCAGTGGAATCGGTGCTTGGTTTTGTCCCAGACCGGCACATGCGGCTCGATATCCTTTCCTCGACCATCCAGGCCAGCATCGGTGCGGTCCCGTAAGCGGTATATCCAATCAGGCGTTTCGGCATGATGTCGACCTGCGCTTCGACCCGGTCAATAGCAGTCGTACGAATGGTGGACACATCTGGCTGATACCTACTTACCACCGCAGCGATGCTATTCAGTGATAACCTGTACCAACTGCTAAGAATTACAATTCACGAGCTTAGTGACATTAAGGGGGGACTGCTTGAGCGCTGTTAATAGCGCGGCGGAGTTTCTGCTCGTCGCAAACAATCCAGAACATTCAGAGTCCGGCGGTGGACACGGAGCCAAGGGTGTTGATTTTCAGCGCTGGTGGGCTGTCCTTCGCATGGTCCAATTGGAACAGGCTAGCGAGCCCGATTTTCTTCTTCTCTTCGAATCCGTCCAGGACGTCGCTGAGCTTGACTCGTCCACTGCGCCTACAAGAGCGAGGGTATACCAAGTAAAGAAGAAGGACAGTGGTACTTGGTCATGGTCTGTTCTGACAGGCACCAGAACCCCAAAGCTCCCTTCGAAAACTTCAAAGGCAGCATCTACTACAACGAAGACACCGACGTTCCAGAAGGTGGCTGAGTCCACGCTCGGCAAACTCTACTTCAGCCTTAGCGCCTTCAATGCGCTACCCGTCGAAGGCGTATTCCTCTCAAATGCTGGCTGCGATTTTCCACTGGCTAATGGTGGTTCCGCAGCGACGACGTTACCTTGCTCGCTTGCCGATTTGGCACCAGTTCATACGCAGCTACTCACCGATGCCTTCGCTTCTCTTTCAACCGGCGGGGCTGCGCCTGACCTGTCTCAAATAAAGCTGCAAAAGGTGGCTATTCATCCTGACCATCTGAACGCACCAGCCATTGCTGCAGCCCTTGAACTGCTGAACGAACGCAGCCCCGAGCACGCGAGTCAGGCCGCAGCGTTCGTAGATTCGTTGCTGATGAAAATTTCCTCCCTTGGCCGCCACACTGACACATGTGCTACGTTTGAGGATCTTGTTAAGGAGCGCGGGTTTTCGCGAAGTGCTTTTACTGCGGCCTTGGCATCACTACAGACGGTTCCGGACCGTTTAGAACTGCTTGGCATCTGGCTGAAGCAGCTTCAAGATGAGGGTATGGATTTCCGGACAGTTACTGCTATACGAGTAGCAGCAACTCGTGTCCAGCGGGAACGACTTGTCGGTGGAACGGATATGTTCCATGAAATTGAAAAATTCTGTGATGATTGGGCGGAAGCACACTCATGGACAACTACTTTGCGACCTCACATGGAGGCCGCTCTCACCGCACTCAAGGCGCAGTTTAGCGGATACCGCGACGATGACTTGATGGCGCGGTATGCTCTGAGGGCCATAACGAAATGCGTGGACCAGAACTAAGACTGCTCGTTCGTAACCTGAGAACAAAAAGCTATGCATCGCTTCCGATTCAAAAACATCTGGCTACTCTCTCATCGCGAGAAGAAAGCTCGTCACGTGGAGTTCCACCCGAACAAAAACTTGTTGGTGGGCAGGAACCACACGGGCAAGACGACACTGGTTCGAAGCCTGTTTGAGACACTAGGCGCGCGACCACATGGTAAGCTCGAGTCGTGGGACGATAACGCCGTATCGCTGGTTGAGTTCTCGGTGGACCGCAAACACTACTTCGCTCTCCATCAACACGGACGGCGCGCGCTCTTTGATATGGACTTCAAGCTCCTCATCTCCACATCGAAGTTTACGGAGTGGTCGAGGCAATTTTGCGAAATAACCGAATTCAATCTAGTCTTCTCAGATAAGCGGGAGGCCAAGATCGTGCCAGCAGACCCCGCGTGCTTCTTCCTACCCTTCTACGTAAACCAAGATGGAAGCTGGCAAGCTGACTGGAATACATTCGAGGGTATGAAGCGCTTCAGCGCACCATATGGACCAATTCTCGAATACTTCACTGGCATCTGTCCGCCAGAGTACTATGCGGCTCGGGCTCAAAAATCACAGGAATCGACAGTGCTTGAAGAGCACCGTCGAGAGTATCGTCTACTTGAGCGCGCTATCGAACGCTTCAGCAAGGCCATCCCGCTATCAGGCCCCAAGGTTGATTCAGCAAACTTTGTCGCCGAGATTAAGCAACTCACGAAGGAAGTC
>Ga0207892_1000274_pt1 | contig 11413 bp, 11 predicted proteins | sample LinPmetageLP54_FD_184063 | JGI IMG/M metagenome (GOLD analysis project Ga0207892, IMG submission 184063) | Marine viral communities from the Pacific Ocean - LP-54 (SPAdes) | ecosystem: Environmental > Aquatic > Marine > Oceanic | place: Pacific Ocean | collected 2010-02-09 | reverse complement strand
AATCTTCACTTTCATTACTATGAAAGACGCACTGGCAAGAATACACAATGGGGCCCAGAGACGCTTTGGAATCTACGCCTCATCTATGAGGAAACGACTTCCGATGAATTCGACTATGATACTGTAATAAAGGAAACAATGATCACTCACAGGCTGCATATGAACCATAAGGAAACCATTCGGCGGAAAGCTCGATTTAAGGTCACGAATATGGTTCTAACACCACACCCAGAGGAGCAGCGAAAACCTGTGCTTCGCGACATACTTGCGCTGAGAAAGCGAGGCCGTTTTTTTGCAAAAGCCACATCGACGCTGGAGACTTGGGCTTGTTCGGGGCTGGACATGCAGGTTCGGTGCAGTGGTTGCTGGAAACAATCGCTCCTAAGGAGCGTCGAGCTAAGACGTTTCGCCGAAGCTGGAATGGACAAAGATGGTTTAAGATCGAAGTTGACGTGCTTGAAGTGTCGCCGAAGCTCGCCATTCATCAAGGCAAAATTGGCGGCAGAAGTGCCATCTCCGTTTGCTGATGGATACGATCTCACTCAAACTGAGTGACTGATCATGGATCAATATCAAAATTTACTTGGTTTGGATCTGCTGAATCAAGTGACCTGGCTGCATGTGCCAAGAGCATTTTCTTCGGAGAAACTGGGCCGCAGTGCGCGGCTGCAATCGAACGGCGGATGCGGTTGCGAAAGAAAGTCGAGATGCTCTTCGCGCACCTCAAACGCATCCTTGGCTTGGGACGGCTCCGATTACGTGGTCCATGCGGCGCAAATGATGAATTCCTGCTCGCCGCAACCGCCCAGAACCTCTGGAAATTGGCTAAGATCTTTCCTGCGCCGCAGCAAACGCGCAAAGCCTGATAGGAAAGGCGCACGCGCCAGATTTGGAATAGCTATTTCTGCGTTTGCAAACGTTAGTTTTTCCACAGAATGGGCGGAAACCGGACTTTCGCTGCGCTCTGGATAGAGGTATGCTGTGCGGACAAACCTGCCGTTCGCCGCAGATGGCAAGGTGTTTTATTTGCGGTTTCTAACAGCGTTCCGCATTACCCTGTAAGCTGGACTCGAAAGTTCAAAGTCGTCTGGCAAGCCCCATTTAGTGCGATAAGCTTCCGGCGTCATGTCGTGCTTCTGCCTAATATGGCGACGCAGAATGCTCAGCTTCTCACCACATTCAAGACAGGTGATATAGCGGTGGTCATTCTGCTCGACCGCTTTTTCTAGCTCACTATCCACCAAGCTACGGGCTGTTGGGAGGCGAATGGTAAAATGAGTCCCTTTACCGAGCCCACTGGACAGAGATATGGTGCCCCCCAGCAAATCGATTTCACGTTTAATGATGTTCATCCCAAGGCCGGTCCCGCCACCGTCCCGGGCAGATCTCGGATCATGGCCCTCAAACTCATCAAAAAGCCTGCTTTGCAGATTTGATCCCATACCCACTCCGGTATCGCTAACGCGAATAATGACAGTGCCTTCTTGCGAAAGCACCTCTATTGTCACCCGAACTTCACCAGCGGCCGTGTATTTGATAGCATTTGCCACAAGCTGATCAACCACGTTTGTGAGAATGTGAGCGTCGAACAAAAAGACCATATTGTCTGGGGCCAGACTATTCGATGTCAGAGCTATCCCCTTGGCTTGCGCGGCCTCGCGGTTTCGGGCGACAACATCTTCGATGACGTTGATAGGATCAAAAGATTCTGCCGCAATGGAAGCAGTAGCGGTATCTAATTCAGCGATGCGAACCAAATCATCCGTGAGCGCGCGCAACCGAGAGGTATTTCGCTCGATCACCTCGACCAAGCTTTGCGTCTTATCATCTGTCGAAATAGCACCAAGAAGGCGCGCGGCCCCAGAAATTGCGCTTAAAGGCGTCCGGACCTCATGGTTCGCATGCGATAGAAAACTTGCTCGGGTCGACGCCGCTTTTTCAGCAAGAAGTTTAGCCCTTGCTCGATCTCTTACCGCAGAGGCCAAATAAAACTGGTCGTCCGCGATCGAAGCCAACTGCATCAAAAGCTCCACTTCCTGCTCAGTCCATGTTCGCGGACGTTGGTCCATGCAGCAAAGGGCACCCAGCGGCTTGCCTCGCTCGCCGTGAAATGGGACGCCAAGATAGCTTATAATGCCAAACGCATCTATTGCCGGATTGTGCATGTGCAGTGGATGTTCCCGAGCATCCGCCAAATACAAAAGAGCATCGCTATCTCGCACATGTTTGCAAAAGGAGTAGCTTAGCGGCGTGGAGCGGCTCTGTCGCAACTCGTCTGGGACACCTACGGCAGATTTCAGCAATTGCCGATCTCCCAGATCGTCAATGACAGTGAGTAGTGAAACAGGTGCCCGCAGAAGCTTTGAAGCCAGATGGGTGATTTTGTCGAAGCGGATATCCGATTCAGCAAAAGATAAATCGAGTGGCGACAAGGCATATGCGTCGTATTCCATGAGGATACCTCTCAGTAGCCGGGCGGGGGGGGGGGGCAAGAGCAACGCACCAAACTGAGTGCTAATGCTTGAAATCGCCATATAGGAATGACGGTCGGTTGAAACAACTGCGGATTGATTGATCATGAATGAAATTGCTGCGATGCAGCGAAAAAATGCTCAAACGCACACTTGTTCTCAGCGGAAGTTGGCCTATTTCGCTTTCTGCCGGAAAGTAGGGCGAGGCTTAACGAGCATTTCAGACCTGATGGGAAACGAATTCAGCTTGGTCTGGCACATTCATGGTCCGGCCTGGTAAAATATAGCTGCGTGACGCACAGATGGCTGGTTCGGCTCGGCACGGTCACTAAGGGCTATTCAGACCTTAGCTGCGCAATACCCCAAGGTCGGCTTAGGGCTGGTAGAAGCCTGAGCGTTCCAACTCAGTGTCGGCCGCAGCATTTCTTGTATTTGCGCCCCGACCCACAGGCGCATGGATCGTTCTGCCTTGGCCGGGGGCCTGCCTTGAACGGCCTACCGGGACCCATTTCGGAATGCCGAGGTGAAAGCTCAGGGCGAGACTGATGGAGTATTGTAGCGACACAGTTTGGGATCAGATCTGGTGCCTCCAGGTCGATCTCGTCGATCTCCTCATCCGTGAACTTACTTTGGCCGATGTAGATATCTTGAAGCGCCATCAGGAAGATCATCGTTGCCCGCGTCTCTTCGTCGGCTTGATCGAGAAGTTGACTCCAAGCTTCCGGCCGTAGCCGCATGGCGCGCGTGAAGCCATCGACCCAAGGCTCCCACATGACTTCGTCACTATTGGGATCAACCTCGTAAATCGGTTCGACCCAAAGCGAGCCGGTTATGGACGCGGCGATCGAATTATAATGTGCCATCACCGCACTAATGGTCTCCTCGGCGGCTTTTTCGTCAGGGAATTCTGCCTCTCCAGTCTCACCCCAGACCTGAGGCAGCCACCCCGAAGGCGGGATCATCTCCGGGCAGGCAAGAACACCGACTATGTAGCCATCGAGCTCGCTGAGCGTCATCGGCATGTTATCAACGGGCAGCGCACGCAGCAGCGCGTCAAGTTGATCGAGATCTTGATCGGACTGATCCATTGATATCTCCCGGCGATGGTGAGGACTTTTACGCTCCGCAACACGAGTCCGCAATTGCGTCAATGGCAGCTCCGAACGGGCACGAATGGATCGCCGCAGGCGGTCTGGATGTCGGCATTGGATCGGTCGCTACAGGTGTTTCTATATCGAAATAGAGAAGCCTCCGTGATCAATGGCTGTCGGCTTGCCCCAAACTCAACCGCTTTGTGTCGCATGCGGAGGCTCGGTGAAAGGGTATTTAACACTTTCCAAGTTTGGCCCGAGCATCGTGGCGTGAAACCGTATTAACAATAGTGTTAAGTCGGCCTCGTTTCCAAAGGTATACGAGGCCATTTGGGATGGCTGCCGGCTGCCAATGCACAGTCCAGCACTAAGTGTGGTCTCTTTGGGCGGAAACGAGACGTTGGCTGCGTGCGCAAACCAGATTAGGCAACTTGTAGAAAGCGGACGCTCGGGGCTGCGATGCATTTTTTTGTAGTGGGGATGCAGCGACTGGCAGTAGTGAGCCGATTTTGCCGCTTTTCGACAGCGCAGAAAATGATTGCTAAGGTGGTGATATAGGTGAAGATCATCAAAAGCGACTTGAACATTTAATAGGGTTTATTGAAGCGCCAAACGAAGAATTTGTGAGCTTTCCAATGTGTTTTTTCTCGGTAGGTTTGCGAAAAACTATTTGGTTAATGCATTTCATAGCTCATGCGAGAGTTTTGTAATTCTATAGATTATTTATCCAGACTTTTACGCGCCAACGCGCTGATCAGATCCGTGCGTGTCACGATCCCTATTAGTTGACCGCGTTCTAAGACGGGGACGGCGTCAACGGCTCCGTCAGCCATCTGCGGAAGCAGCGCCGACAAGGGGGTGTCTGCAATTGCTCGTGGGCCGCCGACGCTCATGATGTCAGTTGCTTGGACAGGTATTTCACGGCGGCGGTCAAGCAGTCGGTGTATTGCATTTCCGAAGCCCCGCTTGAGGCGCAAACTATCCTCACGAGCCCGGTCGATGAGATGTATTTGAAAGATGACCCCCAGAAATCGGCCCTCGCGCCCAACGACCGGCAATGCCGTAAACCGGTAACGGCGGAACAAATCTGCTATCTCTGCCAATGGCGTTTCCGGCTGAACCGTAATCAAATTGTGCGACATGATATCAGAGGCGACCGTTGGCCCCGACCTGTGGGCCGCCACCTGCATTTCCGCAGCCCCAAGCAGCCGCGCCAGATCCTCGACGCCAAGATTGAAAGATTGTTTATAACGGTCCAAAATGTCGGATAGTTCTGCCTCAGATAATCCAAGACGCTTCATTGGATCAAGGTCTTGCGTCCCATAGCGGTTGAGATCATCGAACTGGCGGAATGGATAGTGTCGCCCTGTCATGCGCCCGTATATCATGGCAATGAGGACCAAAACGACCGTGCCGATCCCAATCGGCATAAGGGCAAAATAAAACCCTAACTCCTGCACCGCGTCAGGGCTCATTGCTACTGTCATCGCGACGGCACCAGCCGGTGGGTGTAACGCACGACACAGTATAGTCACGGTAATTGCCAAGCCCACAGCTAAAGCAATACGTAGAACGGGGTCCTGCACGACCAGACATACCGCAACACCGACCAAGGCGGCGATCACATTGCCGATAATCGCCGACCACGGTTGAGCCAGCGGGCTGTTCGGAACGGCAAAAAGAAGAACCGAACTCGCTCCGAACGGCGCGACCAAATATAGGCCAAGCGCCAGATCAATCGTTGGTGCCAGAACAAAGGCTCCAGCTAAAGCAAGCCCGATGAATGCGCCAAGGCCCGCTCGAAGGGCTTCGAAAGGCGAACTTTTTGCAACGGCAGGACCAAATGAACCAAAATGAAGCAGAGCAAGAACTTTCAGTTAGCGGTAGGCTCGCTCTTTCAGAAAACTATAAAATTCGCAACGCCTGCTAAGTCTGCACTACGGACCTACAACACCTATAACGCCTGATCTTCTATCCGCAGCTGCGGCGAAGGTCAGCGGTGAGCCCAAACTACCGATTTTCTGCGAAGCGGCGAATGGCTGCTCTTGCGCTGCCAACGATTTAGCACCCCAGAATTGTAGTTGGGTTATGCTTCTAAAAGCGCGTCGATCACCGCACATTCCGGCGCGGCATCACCGGTGCATCGGGCGACGGTTTCCGACAGGACACGTTCGATCCGCGTAAGGTCGGCAATTTTCGCCTGCACATCTTCAAGATGCGTCTCGGCAACGGTCTGGACTTGAGCGCAGGTTTGAGCCCGGTCATCGACCAACCCGAGTAGCCCGCGAATTTCTTCCAGGGAGAAACCGAGATCGCGGGACCGCATGACGAATTTCAACCGTCTGACATGAATATCATCATAGCATCGATACCCTTTCGCGGTGCGCGGTGGGTCCGGCATGATGCCGACCGTTTCATAATAGCGTATGGTTTCAAGGTTGCAGCCAGTAGCGCGTGCCAGATCGACGCGTCGGAGTGCTTTCACGCTTCTGTTATCCATTTTCCACAAAAAACCCCTTGAGCCTGTATCAACTACAGACTGTAGAACGATGGAAAGAACAGAACAAGGGCGATTCGATGGAGCAAAGTATTTCAGACGATAACACCGACCAAATGCGCCAGATCGACGCCGACACTGCGAAAGGCTGGGGTGCGACCGGCTTTGGCGTTCTCGGTGCGCTGGCGATGACATCGTGTTGTATCCTGCCGCTTGTGCTGGTGAGTTTCGGCGTAACTGGCGTCTTCATCGCGCAGCTCGGGGCGTTCTATGCCTACAAGTGGGTCACGTTCACGTTGAGTGCCGCGTTTATCGGATATGGGTTTTACAAGGCCTACATGCCGGTGAGCCCGGACACTTGTGCCGATGGTACCTGTACTCGCCCGATCAACAGGACTGTCATGCGGGTGACACTTTGGGCCGCCGCTGCTGTTGTCGCCGTGGCAATTGGGTTTCCTTACATCACGCCCTTCATTCTCAAAATCTGAGCAAGGAACAAAATCATGAAACACATATTGCTGTCGTCAACGCTGGCCATTGCTGCATTTACCTCCACAGCCTTCGCCGGAGAGCGCACCGTCGAGATTGCAGTCGGCGAACTGACCTGCCCCTCCTGTTCGTTTATCGTTGCCAGTTCGATGCGCGGCGTTCCATCGGTCCAGATCGACGACTTCGTTGACGGTCCCGAGTATGGACAGGGCGTTTACAGTGTCACCTTCGATGATGCTGAAACCAGCGTGGAAAACATCATCGATGCCGTGGCGGCAAATGGCTACCCCGTCCAGGCTCTGCCGGACACGGCGTCCTAACCACGGGGAAATTTGCAATGCGTGACAACCTTATGGGCGGGCTGCTGGCTTTCGGAGTTGCGACTCCGGTCGTGATCGTGTGCTGCGGTGGCGGCACAGCTCTGCTTGCTGCGGCGTTCGGCGGCCTCGCGGCGTGGATGTCGGGGCTTGGCTGGATAGCCGTCGCACTGGTTGTGGCGCTCGCCTTCCTTGTCATTCGTGAATTTCGGCGGTCCGCCAAACGTTGTGCCTCGATTTCCAATCATTCTTTAGACAGAAAGAGCCTTACTTGACCCAAAACATTGAGAACCCCGACCGCTTGCTGAAATGGGGGCTGGGCGGCGCAGTCTTTGCGGCCCTGTGCTGCTTCACTCCCCTCCTGGTCGTCGTTGTAGCCGGTGTCGGACTTTCGGCTTTGACCGGCTGGCTTGATTACGCGCTGTTTCCCCTTCTTTTCTTTTGTCTCGCCATTGTGTTGCAGGCGCTCTGGCTGCGTGCGGGCAAGCCAGGTCCGGCTCCAAAAATCTGGGCCTCTGCGATTGCCGCTGCTCTGTCGATCCTCATCATTTGGATCGAGTTCCGCTTTGCTCTGCGCATCACGGTCGGCGCTTTTGTAGCTGTCGGGGTCTACGCCCTTTTCGTCAATAAAATGAAATCAAAAGTAGCGAAGCAATGATGATGGGATCTTGCACTGCGGTCGGCATGTTATTTGGAATTCTTGGCATGCTGACGCCGCTCATTGCCATTGGTGCGATCATATATTTGATCGTGGCCAAACGAAAAAATTCTGATCTGCACGAGGTACGCTGAAATGAAAGATATCAACATGAATGACGACGGTAACGGAAGCTATGATCTGATTGTCGTCGGCGCAGGCTCGGCGGGTTTCTCCGCATCCATTACAGCCTCCGACGCTGGCAAGCGTGTCGCGCTGATCGGGCATGGCACCATCGGCGGTACTTGCGTGAACTTCGGGTGCGTGCCGTCCAAGGCGATGATCCGCGCGGCAGAGGCGATCCACGGCGCACAGGCGGCCAAGCGGTTCCCCGGTGTATCAGGACAGGCCCAAGTTGATGATTGGCGCACCTTGGTGGAGTCAAAGAACGACCTGGTCGCAACCATGCGGCAGAAGAAGTACGCAGACCTGTTACCGGATTATCCGGGCGTCGATTACATCGACGCTGGCCCGGCAAAACTGGTCAAGGGCGGCGTAATGATTGGAAGCCGCACCCTGACCGCGCCAAAGATTATTATCGCGACGGGCGGCTTTTCTATCTTGCCAACCATTGACGGTATTGCGGATGTAGGTGCGTTGGACAGCAAGAGCATGCTTGAGCTCAAAACCTTGCCCGAAAGCCTGATCTTCATTGGGGCGGGCTACATCGGGGCGGAACTGGCGCAGATGATGAGCCGGATGGGCGTGAAGGTCACGCTGTTGACACGGTCACACCTGCTTCCCGGTGCCGAACCGGAAGTGTCCGCGGCTTTGACCGATGCTTTTGCCGCCGAGGGGATCACCCTGCTGACCGGCCTGAGTTATGAGAACGTCAGACGTGACGCGTCGGGCGTGACCTTGCGGGTTATGCAGGGCGGCGAGCCTGTCGAGGTCACGGCGGATCATCTTGTTTCGACCGCAGGTCGGCGTGCCAATACCGACAGTATGGGTTTGGACGAGGTCGGCGTGAAAACCGACGCGCGCGGGTCCATCGTCATCGGCGACGACATGCAGACGTCGGTGCCCGGCATCTATGCGGCGGGCGACGTGACAGACCGCGACCAGTTCGTCTATATGGCAGCCTACGGGGCAAAATTGGCTGTGAAGAACGCCGTTCTGGGCGATGATCAGCGCTATGACAATTCTGCCATGCCCTGGGTCGTGTTCTCCGATCCACAGATTGCCGGGGTCGGGCTGAGCGAGCAACAGGCTCGCGACGCAGGGTTCGACGTGAAGACTTCGGTCGTGCCACTCGATCAGGTCCCGCGCGCTCTTGCCGCCCGCGACACACGTGGATTGATCAAGCTTGTGGCGGATAAGAAAACCGACAAACTGCTTGGTGGCCAAATCATCGCACCCGAAGGATCGGACACGATCCAGACACTGGTCATGGCGTTGAAGTTCGGCATGACGACCAAAGACTTGGGCGCAACGATCTTTCCCTATCTGACGACGGTCGAGGGCCTGAAATTGGCCGCGCAGACTTTCGATATGGACGTGGCAAAACTTAGCTGCTGCGCCGGATAAAGACACGTAAGAAGGATCTAAATATGAGTGAGACGTATGACCTGATCGTTATCGGGGCGGGCATGGCCGGGGTTGCGGCGGCGAACAAATGCGGTGCGGCAGGCTGGCGCGTGGCCATCGTGGATGCGCTGCCCTACGGCGGCACCTGCGCCTTGCGTGGTTGCGATCCTAAGAAAATATTGCGGCGTGGTGCTGAAATCGTCGATGCCGCACGGTTGATGGACGGCAAAGGGATCGATCCCAGCGGACTAAAGATCAACTGGTCCGATCTGATGGCTCACAAACGTGGTTTTACCGATCCGGTGCCGGACAAGATGGAAAAGGGTCTGACCGGAAACGGCGTCGAGACATTGCACGGTGCCGCGCGGTTCACCGGTGCCAACGCGCTCGAAGTTGACGGGCAGTCCTATCAATCGAAACGTTTCCTTATCGCCGCTGGAGCGATCCCGAGACCTGTCACCTTCGCCGGTGCCGATCTGATGATCGACAGCACGGATTTTCTCAATCTTGAGGCTTTGCCCAAGCGTATCCTGTTTGTCGGTGGCGGCTTCGTATCTTTTGAGTTTGCGCATATCGCCGCACGTGCTGGGGCCGAGCCTGTCATCGTAGATCGCGGTGCCCGCCCGCTGAACGCTTTTGACCCTGATCTGGTCGAGATGCTGATCGCGCGCAGTGCCGCTGTTGGTGTGGACCTGCAACGAGAAACCGAAATCGTCTCGATCACAACCTCCGGTGCGGGTTTTGCCGTTGAAGTGAAGACAGGCGACAACACAACGACCATCGAGACCGATCTGGTCGTGCATGGCGCGGGTCGCATCGCCGCTCTTGCCGATCTGAACCTTGAGGCCGCCGATGTCGCGTATGGCGACAAGGGCATCGTTGTGGCTCCGCATCTGCAAAGTACGACGAACGCCGCCGTCTTTGCAGCTGGAGATTCCGCCGATACCAAGGGAATGCCGCTGACGCCCGTTGCCGTGATCGAAGGTAAGGTCGCGGCCTCGAACATGCTCAAGGATCAGAAGATCTTGCCGGATTATTCCGGCATCCCGACCGCAGTGTTTACGGTACCCGAACTGGCCCGCGTCGGCATGTTGGAGGCTGAAGCCAAAGAGGCCGGTTATGATGTCGATGTCCGGTTCACTGATACGGGCGGCTGGTATTCCAACTACCGAATTGGAGAAAAATCCGCCGCCGCAAAGGTGTTGGTGGATAGGTCGGACGGCAAGTTGCTCGGCGCACACCTATTCGGACCGGAATATGGTGAGTTGATCAACTTTTTCGGCTTGGCGATCAAATTGGAACTGACGGCCAAGCAGCTCAAGTCGATGACAGCCGCCTATCCAAGCGTCGGGTCCGATTTGGGTTCGCTCTTGTAGTGGCCATCTTGTAGAGGAGACATTCAGGGCAACGACATGAATGTTCGCAATGTCCGTTCTGCGGTCATTTGACCTAAAAAAATGCTGCACGATGTGCGAATGGCCGCTCTGACGGGCCGCATTGCAGCATGAGGTCAACAATTGAATGGCAGGTCTGGGCCGAGAGTGACCTTGCTATGGTGTGCAAGGCCTTATGATGCCGCGATGTGGAGAATGACCACTGTGAGCCCCAATTACGAATCCTATCTTTTGCAGCGAAGGTCCGGTATCGGGAAACTTGTACGACGGGGTAGTGATCTTGGCCCTTTGCAGGATTTCGGAGTGGTTCGAGCCGAAGATTGTGGACGGTCTCCAACCACCCTTTCAGCCGGTTGAGCGAAGGGATATCGCCCAATTCGATTTATCATGTATTGCGTTTCGTCGCGCTTGGCATCGTGGTGCAGAACGAAAGTCTTGCAGCTCAACACCCAAGCTCACTTAAGCCCGCGTATTCTAACGGTCGCGGCCCGTGGAGCCAGTGAAACAGACGGTCAGCATCTGCGATCGGGACATCATTGATCGATGCATGTCGGACTGCCATGTAGCCAGCTTCGTCAAATTCCCAGTTTTCGTTTCCATGTGCCCGGAACCACTGTCCGCTTGCATCGTGGTATTCATAACAGAAGCGCACAGCGAGGCGGTTGTCGCCGTGCGACCAAAGTTCTTTTATCAGTCGATAGCAGTGTTCCCTTGCCCATTTCTTCGTCAGGAAGGCACATACCGCTTCACGTCCGTTTAGAAATTCGGACCGATTACGCCAGCGTGTATCGGGGGTATAAGCCAGCGCCACCTTTTCGGGATCGCGGGTGTTCCACGCATCCTCCGCCATACGGACCTTTTTGACCGCGTCGTCATAGCAGAAAGGGGGCACTGGCTGTCGCATCGCTTGTTTACCAGCTGTTGTAGCCG
>Ga0207892_1000261_pt1 | contig 12038 bp, 12 predicted proteins | sample LinPmetageLP54_FD_184063 | JGI IMG/M metagenome (GOLD analysis project Ga0207892, IMG submission 184063) | Marine viral communities from the Pacific Ocean - LP-54 (SPAdes) | ecosystem: Environmental > Aquatic > Marine > Oceanic | place: Pacific Ocean | collected 2010-02-09 | reverse complement strand
GGACTAGTCCGGAGCCAAGGCATAGAAGCCGAAATTAGTGGCGAACTGCTCCCAGGTTGGCAGGTTCTCGCTGGATATGCCTACGTGAATACTAAGTATGTCGACGACCCGAACAACCAAGGAGAAGTGTTCGCAACTTGGATGCCCAAGCACTCGGTCAATCTTACAACGCAATATGATGTCCAGGGCGGCCAATTTAGGGGCGTAAATTTCGGCGCTGGAATGCGAGCGGTTAGTTCGTACTTCACCGACTTTTCTGGGATGCGGGCCACACAAGATGCCTATGCCGTGTTTGACCTGGGTGCCGGGTATAAAATCTCCGATTCTCTGTCCACACGTCTGTCCATAAATAATGTATTCGACGAGGAATACTACGAAAGGCTTGGGGGAGCTGCGAGAAACAACCGCTGGGGCGAGCCCCGCAACTTCATGCTCACCGTCCGCGCTGAATGGTGAGAAGAACATGGCGCAGGGAAGGTCTGCGAAGCAGGGGCTCTTGGTGCGCATCGTGGCTGCGGCGGTCGGTGGATACGTAGTCGCCATGGCGACCGCCATCTGCCTTTCCTACGGTCTGCCTATGCGGCGTGCCGACGCCGTCCTGACGGGTGTCCTGGCGAGCTTCGTTGTCTATATTGCAGCCGTTCTCTGGGCCTTCGCCGCACGGAATACTGCGCATGCGTGGCTTGGGATCGCCGTTCCAGCCGTCGTCGCCGGCGGCATGGCCTGGGCCATCGGATGGTTCGGCGCACTATGAAAGGAGCCTTTCGCCAGTCGATGAGCTGGCTTCACACGTGGGTCGGGCTACTGACCGGCTGGCTTCTGTTCTTCATCTTCCTGACGGGCACGGCTGGCTATTTCGACACCGAGATCGACCGCTGGATGCAACCGGAGCGGCCGCTACATACCGCCGAACTGCCGGTCGCCGAGATGTTCGCCATCGCGCGGAAGCGCCTCCAGGACGTCGCTCCGCACGCTGAATACTGGTTCGTTTTGACATCAAACCGTCGGAATGTGCTCGACATGCGCATTATATGGACGGACTCGACGAGGACGGACGGAAAACAGAACGGGCGAGAATATCTGGAGATTTCGAGCGGCCGCCCCGCGGAGTATCGACAAACTGGGGGCGGCCAGCTTCTCTACAAGCTGCACTATCAGCTTCACTACCTGCCGGACGCGGCTTCGTACTGGATCGTGTTTCTTTGCACTATGTTCATGGCGGTGGCGATCGTCACCGGGGTAATCGTCCACAAGAGAATCTTCCGGGATTTTTTCGTTTTTCGACCGCGGAAAGGCCAGCGGTCTTGGCTCGACGCGCACAATCTGTTGAGCGTCCTCGCGCTGCCGTTTCACGTGATGATTACCTATTCGGGACTCGTCTTCTTCGCGTACGCCTACATGATGCCCGTTGTCATCGCAAACTACGGGTTTGGCCCTGGAAACCACGACCGATACACAAACGAGCTCCATCTACGCGCCGAACAGCCCGGGCCGGCTGGCTTCGCTGCCACAGCGGCCCCGCTCCGTCCGATGCTTGACGAGGCCGAACGGCGGTGGGGAAAGGGCACGATCGGGCAGATCCGCCTTTACAACCGGGGCGATGCCAATGCACGGGTCCTGTTGAAGTCGGGACAGCAGACGCCCGCCCGTGACCACGGCGCACTGCTCTTCGACGGGGTCACCGGCGCACTGCTCAAGGCCGACGTGGCGCGTACAGCCCCGAGGCTGATCGGCGACGTTCTTCTCGGCCTGCACGAAGGCCTGTTCGCCGGGCCGGCGCTTCGTTGGATCTACTTCGTGTCCGGTCTCTTAGGCACCGCAATGATCGGCGCCGGGCTGGTGCTGTGGACGACGAAGCGCCGGGCGAAGAGCGGCGATACGTTCGGTTTCCGGCTGGTCGAAGGGCTGAACATCGGCACCATCGTCGGCCAGCCCGTCGCCATTGCCGCGTATTTCTGGGCTAACCGGCTGATCCCCGTCGGCATCGAGGGCCGCGCGGCCTGGGAAGCCCACGCGATGTTCATCGTCTGGGCCGTCATGCTGCTGCACGCATTCATACGCCCCGCCTCACGTGGCTGGACGGAACAGCTCTGGGTCGCCGCCGGCGCCTTCGGCCTGCTGCCGCTCCTGAACGCACTGACCACCGACAAGCATCTCGGCGTCACCTTGCCCGCAGGCGCATGGGAACTCGCCGGCTTCGACCTTACGGTCCTGGCCTTCGGCATCGCCTTCGCCGTCGTTGCCTGGCGGCTTGGTCGTCGTCACCGGTCCGATCGCGAGCATGACCAAAGGTTTTGGACGCCCGCTTACCAGGAAACGGAGGCGGCCGAATGATCGACCTCGCGGCCCTGATCCTTGCCACCGCTGGCTTCGCTGCCATCGCGCTCTCCATGCACAGGCACCATCGCGACCTGTTCGGCAGACCGCCGTCGCGCCCGCGCGCATTGGCCTTCGCCGGTACGGGCTGGACGCTGCTCGCGCTTTCATTCAGCGCCTGCATCGTCGCATCTGGATGGGCTATCGGCCCTGTCTTGTGGATCGGCCTCCTCACGGTCGCGGGCCTCGTTATCGTCCTGGCCCTCACCTACGGCGCCGGGATCGTATCGGGCGGCGAGCGTCCCGCTCCGCGCAAGGCCACGCGTGCCGCCAGGGGAAAGGACAAAACGCCAATAACTCATCGCAATCCCGATCCATGGCTTGTGACGCGGCCTGCCGCTCGACCGCATAGGCGTCACGCAGCGGGCAAGGCCACCCAACTTGTCAGTCAGCCCGCCCGTAACTCCCTTCCCATTGTCCAAAAATGGTTGGTCTGCTGATGTACTTTCTTGTTCCTTATTGTATCCCCCAATAAAGATAGTGAAGAACAGTTTTCGGTATATGCGATGGAATTTGTGCTGGTGAAAATACATGCGGGTGGGGGAGTGCCTGGAAAAACAAAGGTGCACTTTTCCAGAAAAGACCCGGTTGAAAACATAATCGTTAACGAGATTCAAAATGGAAAACGTAAGCGGTAGTGAGACAAAAAGTAATTTATGGTGACATTCATCGATCACGAAACCCAGAAATGCGTTGCTGCCAACGTAAACGCTAATGAAATCCGTCAATATTTATCAATCTTATTGGCAATGCGTGCGGACGCCTTGCTACTGCTGCAAGACGATAGATGTGATCGAAAATAGGGTTCAGACGACAGCAACAACCGGCATGGTGTGTCCGGTTTCCGCCGCTTCCCAGGCGCAGAGGCAGATGTTCATGACCTGGAAGACATCCTTGGCATCGACAATCGACGGTCGATCTTCCCGAATGGCGGCGATAAAATCGGGCAACAGGTCGCCTTTTTCAATACCCGGATAGGGAACATCAAAGGGTTCTTCGTCTTCCGGCTGGTCGCCATGATAAAGGCGCGCGGGCCCATTTGCATTCTCGAAGCTCAACTTGGTTCCATAAACATTCAAAGAATGAAACTTTCGACGCTGTGGCCCGAATGTGGTTGTGGACTTGGCCATCAGGTCGCTGCTGAAACGCATCAGCGTTGTCATGGTATCGGGATAGGCAAAGCCGGTTCCTTTTGTCAGTTTCTTCGCGGCCATCGCTGTGACTTCCGTCACTTCCTCGCCGGCGATCCAGCGCATCAGGTCTATCAGATGAATACCCCCGCCATAGGTGACGCAATAGAAAGGCATTTTTCCACGCCACCCTTCTGTGATTTTCCACAGAATCTGGTGCAGATAGTCCCCTTCCATATAATGCAGGTCCCCAAAGGCACCCTTCCGGACCATGTCCCGCACCGCCTTGAAACGCGGGCTTTGTCGCAGAATCAGATTCGAGGACAGATGTTTGCCGCTGTCAGACCAGGCGCGAATGACCTGGTCCAATCCAGCGCGGTCCAGCGCAATTGGCTTTTCGCAGAAGACATGTTTTCCTGCGCGAAAGGCGGCGACGGCCTGTTCAACATGCGCATCATCGTAAGAGCATAACGAAACCGCATCGATCGTCGGATCCGCCAGTAATGTGCTGTAGTCTTTGTGCAGATGGGGCACATTCCGACGGGCTGCGACGGCGGCCATTTTTACCGGGTCGATATCGCAACAGGCGACGACTTCTACGTCGGGGATCTCCTGATAGCCAACAATATGGCGTTCCCCCACGCCGAGTCCGATTACGCCAATGCGAAGGGGAGGTGCTGTTGTCATGAATTCCTATCGTCCCGCCAATTCCAGGGCCTGGAACATCTGGTTGATCGTATCAATGACGCGCGCGCTCGCGGCATACGCATTTTGCAACACGGTCAGGCGCGCCATTTCCTCATCGATATTCACGCCAACCTCGTCGCGCAGGGCCTGGTTCAAGCCCGCACGAAGGCCTTCACTTTCTTGTGCGTCCAGGGTTGCCCGTTCGGCGCGTTGGGACAGGCCCGTCAGAATTCCATTGGTAAGACCAGTATAATCCGTATTGGCGATTGTGCTGCCAGACCCGCTGATCGACCGATTGCTGCTGTTCAGAGCGGCCAGAATTTCTGTCCGGTTGCCGGTCCGCAACGATAGGCTGTTATTGGCAAGTCCGGTTGTGATTGCCAGATTGGTGCGGTCCACATCCATCGGGCTGTTGCCCGATTCTGCGACAAACAGGGTAGCGCTTTGTCCCGTGGCAGTTGTGCCGCTGATACTGGCGGAGGTCCCGTTCACGGTAAAGCCCAGCGCGGTCAGGGGGGTGTTATTCGTATTGGTCAGGGCCAGGCCACCGGCTTTGCTGGTGATTTCCAGGACATTTCCGTCCCCGATGCGGGCATACATGCCGTCTTGGGCATTTATCGTATCCAGCATGGTCTGGACCGTATCACCGGCGCCGACAGTATAGGTCACCGCCCCACCCAGGGACGTGTTGTTGAAGCTGAAGGAATCCCCGACGGCGATGCCGTTAATGCTGCTCATCACCGTTGCGGTGGTCAGTGGAACCGTCCCCTGACTGCGTTCCGCTTCATAGGCATAGGCCAGGGTATCATCTGAATCTGCAGCAATCTGGGTTGTTGAAAGGCCAAATTCTGCTGCAGCGGTCCCTCCAATCGTAAACTGACCGCCATCGCTTAAAATCTGCAAATGACCATGGCCATCGACCCGGGCACGCACCTGATTGATCGCATTGATATTTGCGACCACCGTGTCGATGCTGTCGCCCGCATTGATGGTCACTGTACCCTGTAGCGCCCCGCCAACCGTGAAGGTTAAGGTATTGCCAGCGGTAATGGTGCCGCTGCCGGTCAGGTCGGCATTGGCGTCAACAAAGGTCGTGCCGGAGGTTCGGGCGGTTGAGTTGTCTGCCAGCGAAAAGGCCAGCTCATCCAACTGATTGCGCAGTTTCTGAATGGTGCCGGTCCCGGAATCCGAACTGGATTGCGCCGTGGCATCGGTTCTGATGAAGTTTGCCAATGCACCAAGCTCACCATCGGGCAACTTGTCGCTGGTCAACAGGTTCGTGCTATTTGACCCAGAAATTGTCAGGGATCGCGTTGCTTCATCCCAGGTGAAGGTCTCTGGACTTGCATCAACCAGGATAAGTCCAGATGTCGTGTAAACCGCCATGGATCCATCGTCGCGCTCAAAGGTTCGCAACTGTGAAATGCTGGCGAGTTTGGTGATCTCGGCATCGCGCTGGTTTTCAAGCGCCGTTGTCGACCGACCGGCAGATTTCTCAACAACGATTTTATTGTTCAACGTGTCGATTTCCGTGATGGCGCTGTTAGCGTCAGTCACCACCAGGCTGATGTCTCGAAGCACCTGGTTTTCAATCAGATCCAGGCCATCGGAAAGGCGGGTGATTTCTGATGTAAGATTGTTGGCGGCGATTATAACATCGTTCTCAGCCGCATCGCTTTCCGGCGTGGCTTCCAATGCCTTAAATGCGGTGCGAAGGCGCTCGATACTGTCGACCAACGGGGTCTGGCCGTTGATGGTTCCGGTCAATTGCTCCAGCTGCTGAAACAGCTTGTCGCGCATTTCGTCAGCCGACGCGACCGTGGTTTGCTGAAACAAATCCCGCAGCAGGCCTGTATTCGCAGCGCGTGTAATATCGCTGACCAGAACGCCACCATATTGCAGGTTCTCAAATTTGGTTTCGCGGCGGTTATAGTTTTCGTTATTCGCGTTTGCGACGTTGTCAGACACAACGCGCGTCGCGGAGTTCAAGGCATTCACCGAAGTGATTGCGACGTTAAGGGCGCCAAACAGAGACATTTTCTTTGCCTTTCCTGTGCACTAAGTCCGTGGGGTTGAAGAGGATCGTTTCTACGTCCTGGGTTTTCGTGTCACGGGGTGTTGTGCATCGTTGCGTGTAAAAACCTTGCAGTTAGATTTCTCGGTTCATGGCGATCGGGGCGGCTGCGCGTCCATTGGATATCGCGCCCTGGCGACCATAACCGGGTATATCGCCCGCAGCCTGCTTTGCCGCCTCAATGATCCGGTTGACGACGTGTTGGCTGGACTTTGTCAAGATTTCCAGCTTTCGCCGGTTGATGGTCATCAGGGCTTCGAAGGTTTCAGCCAGCGTCTGCAACTGCGTGCGCAAGTCATCGCTTAAGGCCACAGCAAATCCTGGATCTTGTGAGATGGCTTCGACATGGTCGTTGTAATGTTTGAATAAAGCCTGCTTTTCTTCGACAACCGGGCTGAGTTCTGCGGCCTGAGGTGTCTCTAAAAGCGCGTTTTCTTTTTCCAGAACAACAACCAGATCTTCCATCAGTTCGATCAGATTATGGGCGCGGATAGTGGCGTTCATCGGGATATCTCCCCTGTGGTGTTGGCGGCTGATTTGGATTGGGCCTCCTGGATTTTCAGCATTTCTTTCGCGACCGTATCGGCGATCCCCAGTGACCCTTGTTGCGCAATGATTTTGCCGAATTCCTGGACCATCATGGATTGGTAGATCCCTTCGGCGTGACCGCCACCGAACATGCTGTCATTCGATATTTCAGCGAACATTGGCTCCAGCATTTGCTGGGCGAAGACGGCTTCAAATTCGATGGCTGACTTCTTTATCGCGTCTGGTGTGCCGTCCATTGGCATTTTAGGCTTGGCCGCAAACGCTTGATTGCGCGCACTGTCCAGAAGCATTTGGCTGCTTGTATCGATCATTACATCACCTCGATTTCTGCTTGCAGGGCACCAGATGCCTTGATCGCCTGCAGGATCGTAATCATGTCGCGTGGGCCAACCCCCAGGGAGTTCAGGCCGTTCACAAGCTCTTGTAATTCGACGGTGCCAGGCACAAGGCCCAGGCGACGGTCTTCCTGCTCATCCACGGTGACTTCTGTGCGGGGAACAACTTCCGTCGTACCCGTGTTAGAAAATGGTGTGGGTTGCGAGACCTGCGGGGTTTCGGTGATGCGTACGGTCAGATTGCCCTGAGCCACAGCGACGGTGCTAATCCCGACATTTTCACCCATTACGATGACGCCTGACTGTTCGTCGATGACCACGCGGGCGATCTGATCCGGCTCAACGCGCAATTGTTCGATATCGGTCAGCAATTCAACCAGTTCACCATTATAGCTGGGCGGAATGTTCAATTGAACCGTGCTCAAATCTGTTGCCTTCGCCGTGGGTTCCCCGACAAAGGCATCAATCGCGCGGGCAATGCGGCGTGCCGTGGTGAAATCAGGATTGCGCAGGTTCAATTTAACCTGGTTCAACTGGGCCAACTCAAACGGGATTTCGCGTTCAATAATGGCCCCATTGGAAATCCGTCCAGAGGTTGGAACGCCTTTCACGACCGTTTCAGCAGCGCCTTGCGCGGAAAAGCCGCCGACGGCGACCGTTCCCTGGGATACGGCATAAATTTCGCCATCCGCACCCAGCATCGGGGTGACAAGTAATGTGCCGCCCAACAGGCTGTCTGCGTCCCCCATAGAGGATACTGTCACATCCACGCGGGACCCCTGACGGGAAAATGGCGGCAATGTAGCCGTCACCATGACAGCGGCAATGTTATCGGTATCAAGATCGGAGTCACTGGCATTGACGCCCATGCGCTGCAACATCCCGACCAGGCTTTCCCGGGTAAAAACGGCGCTGTCCAGACTGTCTCCCGTCCCGTTCAGGCCAACGACAAGACCATAGCCCACCAGCATGTTGTCGCGAACGCCTTCAATGTCGACGATGTCCTTGATCCGTGATTGCGCGGCGGCTTCCGCCGGCACCAGGGCCCATCCCAGAATGAGGGCCAGTATCGCCAGGAAAAAGCGTGCAACTCGGGCCATCGGGCGCGTTCTGAGATCGCCATAGCCTGCAGATCGTTTTGTGAAATCTCTGGTCATGTTTCTCATCTCTCATTTCGGGCTGGGTAAACACACCCGTCTCGGTGAGAGTTATGCGAAACCCGTGCCAAATTCGAAAAAGACACAAGCTATTGAATTCATTGATTTACGCGAGTAGCCTTGGTGCTGAGTTCCCGGTTTAGGCAAGACTTGCCGGGTGCCATTGCGCTTGATTCCGGGTGGGAATCGGCGCGCAGTTACTAACACAGGGATTTCCCCTGCGGCGCAAAATGGATACACTGTAACGATGAAAGTCGACGGACCCGGATCATCTGGAAAGCTCAGCCAGTCCAAGAAGACCGCCAAGACCGGCGGGGCGAAAGGGGCGGGATTTTCCAGTGCCTTGCGACAGGCCGACGGCGGGGCGGATGATACGGTCGACAGCGCCGGTGGTTTGGCGGGTGGTTCTGGTGTCAGCTCAATTGATGCTTTGCTGGCCCTGCAAGGGGTAGACAGCGTCGATGCGACGGAACCGGATGCCAAACGACGCAACAAGGCGGCACTGGATCGCGGAGAAGACCTGTTGGATCAATTGGATGAGATACGAATTGGTCTCTTGTCCGGTGGTTTGTCACGGCAGCGCCTGGTGCAATTGCAGGCGGCGTTGAGCCAGCGCGCCAGCGGTGCTTTGGATCCAAAGGTTAAATCATTGGTCGATGATATTGAACTGCGCGTTGCCGTTGAACTGGCAAAGCACGGACAGGACGATTGATCCTGTTGCGCATTTAGGCAGGTCTTGTGTGCACCTGCGGGATGCGACGAATAATCCTAAAAAAATGTGTTGTAATGACCTGCCTAGGGCCATATAAGCCGCCGGTCTTGAAGTATAGGACGCATTTGACCGGGAGATTGGCATGTCGGGCAGTGAGGCTACGAGCAATACCAGTGTAAACCCGAAAGCGACTGTGTCGTCGCCCTTGCTGCCGCCGGATTATCGGCCCAGTGAGTCTGAAGAGTTCATGAACCCTCTTCAGAAAGAGTATTTCCGCCAGAAGCTGTTGAATTGGCGTGCAGATCTGCTGAGAGAATCTTCAGAAACGCTTGAAAGCATGCAGTCGGAAAGCTTGGCACAGCCGGACTTGACGGACCGCGCCTCGATGGAAACGGATCGTGCGATTGAACTGCGCACCCGGGACCGGGAGCGTAAATTGATCGCCAAGATCGATTCGGCGCTGGAGCGTATTGAAGATGATAGTTATGGCTATTGCGAAGAAACCGGTGAGCCCATTTCGCTGCGCCGGTTAGAGGCCCGACCAATTGCGGTTCTGAGCCTGGAAGCACAGGAACATCACGAACGGATGGAACGGCTGCATCGGGAAGATTAAGTTCGGACCCCGGATGTCAGCATGACGCCGTTAAGAATGCTAAAGGCCCGCCTGGATCTGAATCCGGCGGGCCTTTTTTGTTATCAACCTGTTTGGGATCAGGGCTGTAATCGGGTTTAGAAAATAAGGGGGCCCGACCATGTTGGTCAGGCCCCATTCGGAATCGCCGCGAGAGAGAGAGGAGAGAGAGAGTACGCGGGCGACACCGAAACTGTGGGTCCCAAAACGGGACCGTTGATTAGAAGGGCATGATCACGTCCATGATCTGGGTGCCCCAGCGGGGTTGTTGGAAATCGCTGACCTGGCCGCGCCCGCCATAGGCAAGCCTGGCTTCAGCAATCTTTTCGTAGCTTACTGTGTTTGCGGTCGAAATATCCTGGGGTCGGATGACCCCAGCGATCTGAAGTTCCCGCAATTCAAAGTTCACCCGTGTTTCCTGGCGTCCATGTATGACCAGATTGCCATTGGGCAGAACCTGGGTCACGACGGCCGCAACGCTGACCGAAATGGCTTCCTGGCGATCGATCGCGCCACCACCTGCATTGCTGGTCTGGCCGTCGAATGCCAATAGGGCTGCGGGATTTACCGCTTCGGGCAGGACAGAATTCAAGGCATTTTCATAGCCCAGTAAGCTGTCGACATCGACATTTTCCGAATTGTTTCGGGTCCGGGTTGTGGAATTATCCAACTGTGCGTTTTCGTCGATATCGATCACGACGGTGACAATATCGCCAATGTCAGAGGCCCGAAGATCCTTAAAGAAGGCCCGGCTGCCGGGGCGCCACAGTGAGTTTGGCATGTATGATGCCGTTACTGGCTTTGGCATTGGCATGGTGACCTGCGTGTAATTCGGGTCATAGGTCGGGTTTGCCACCGGGTTCATCGAAGGCTCTTCACCCACAGCGGCCAGACGTTCCATCGAATTGCAACCGACCAGCAGGGCGCTTGCCAATGTCAGGCAAGCCAGCGTCTTGAAACGCGCCGAAGGGCGGGAGGGATGATGTTTCATGGTTACTCTCCTCATCTCGATTGCATTCAGGTTAACGGCGTGTCGGGCAGATTATTCCGTGCGCATCGCCAGGGGTTGCTGAAGCTGAACTTCCACGCGCCCGGAACCAATCACCACTGCGTCAATTACCGTGTTGCTTTGTGTGTTCTGCACCCGGATGACATCATCCAGGGCACCATTTTCCATCGCCCGACCCTGAACGCTGAGCACCATGCGGTCGGTTTGCAGGCTAACTGTTATAATCCGGCCCTTTTCGACAAGGATCGGGGCGCCAACGTCACCAGCGCGAATGGGTTTCCCCGATGTCAGCGACCGTCCAACGGATTGTCCGATCAACTTGTTTTCATCGATGATCAGGTTGGTTCCCAAACCTTCTTCCCGCATGCGCACGATGGTCAGATCACCGGCTTCGATAATATGGTCTTTGCCCAGGCGCCGCGTTGGAACGGGCAGTTCAACCATTCGGTGGAACCGTCCGGATATGTTCATTTTCTGCAAGGTGCGGCCTTCTGCAGGGGCCAGCAGGGTTGCCGTGAAGCGACCGGAATGGGCGTCATAGTCAAACCGTTCGACCCGGGCCGTTGGCGCGACAGAGCGCGGCAGATGGATCCGGTACGGACCGCCATCTTCTTCAACCTCAACCAGGTCATCCTCGCCGGTGCGTTTGAAGAAGGAATCCAGCAGCAGTCCTTCGATCTGGCTTGTTGTAATCACTGAGCTGGGCCGCGTGACGGTCACTGTTTCCGCGGTGCTGGTTGGGCGCCAATCAATGCCAAAGGTTTTTGCCGCTTTCCATAACCATACGGCCGGCAGGACCAGTTCCTGTCCTGGTTCTGGCGCACGTATGACCGTGCGGTCCGCGTATTGCCCGGCCGGTTCGAATAAATCTCCGACATGGATGAATTCTGCATCCACTTGAACGATAGGATTCAGTACCACAGGAACCTTTACTTCCTCGGACTCTGCCTTGCTTGCGGTTTCAGCCAGGGCCGGGAAAGTCAGGACCGGGAAAGTCAGGGCGATCACGAACCCGGCCAGGACCAGGGCGTAAATCACGCTCAGGCAATGGTTTGATATCGGTTTCATGATCACTCTCCTTACTGTCGTCAGCGTCTGTGGGTGACTATGAGTCACTATTAGCGAAGGTTCGTCAGGGTCGACATCATCTGGTCAGATGTTTCGATTACCTTCGAATTCATCTCATAGGCGCGTTGGGCCGTAATCAGATTGGTGATTTCTTCCACAACGTTTACGTTCGACGTTTCCAGGAAGCCCTGTTGGATCGTGCCAAATCCGGCCGTTCCAGGGGCAGCCACTGTTGCGCCACCCGATGCCGGTGTTTCCAGAAACAGGTTGTCCCCGATGGCCAACAGGCCGGCGTCATTCGGGAAACGCG
>Ga0207892_1000249_pt1 | contig 12459 bp, 19 predicted proteins | sample LinPmetageLP54_FD_184063 | JGI IMG/M metagenome (GOLD analysis project Ga0207892, IMG submission 184063) | Marine viral communities from the Pacific Ocean - LP-54 (SPAdes) | ecosystem: Environmental > Aquatic > Marine > Oceanic | place: Pacific Ocean | collected 2010-02-09 | reverse complement strand
GCCTTCACCCCCTCCAGCCAGACAACAAACGGCACTGTGTCGGCAGGAACGGTGGAAACCTGCGCAACTGTGGTGTCCTGAGCGAAACCAGGGGCGACACTGCCCAGGCCCATGAACAGGGAAATCGACCCGATGGTGATGAATTTTCTCATGATTGGCTTTTCTGCCTTTAATTTCTAGGGACTGTTACGCATACGGCATTGCAGATTGGAACTGCAAGACCCGGTCGCAAGGTCATGTTACTATTGACCCTTCTGAATTGATACAACACTGCGGGAATATCAAATGCGACGAATCGCCAATTGATAATTGATTGCCCCCTTATGCTGGTATAACTCACAATATCAAAACACTCTGACAGCAACAGGAACAGCACCCGCAGATGAGCGGCCAAGAAGACCATACCGACAGCGATGCGGAACGGCGGACATTCCAGGCCTATATCGATGAAAGCGGGCGCATATCCATGGCCCGGGGAAATGCGGATCGGTGGCTGGGTTCTAGTCTGGAAGATCTGGAAGGCCATTCCATTGTCGAATTCGCCGCAGAGGAATCGCAATTCGCGGTCAGTGAAATTCTGGTCCATGCGGCATTGCGCGAATTCATGCCGCCCAGCATCTTTTTCATGCGCGATGGTCGAACCGGCTCAGTCAGTGGGTTTGAGGTAACCGGGAAACCGCAAAGTTTTAACGATCTCTACCGGCTGAATTTCGTGCAGGATCCGCGCATGGAATATGGCCCCCAATCCAAAAATTCGCGCACCGGCTTTGTGGGCGCGGTGCAACGTGCAATCGACAGTGCCGCGCAGAATGAGGCCGATATTGACATGACATTTGTCGATATTGGCGATGTCGGGCGCCTGGGATCGATTTCCGGCCTGGATGCGGAAGGGATGCGCCGTTTTACCGATCGCATCGAATCCCGATTAAAGGCCGAAAGCCTGGGCGGCGATTCTCTGGGGCGCGTTGATCGCGGAAAATACGGGCTGGTCCACAATCGGGATGCCGATTTATCCAGTCTGCGCACGGAAATTGAATCCTATGCCAAAGACATCGATCCGGAAGGCATGGCTCTTGCTATTGGCACCTCAACGGTGGCTTTGGACGCAGAGACTATGGAAACGGATGCAATTCGCACGGCCTTGGAACATGCCGTTGATCAATTTGCCGATACGGGAATCGATTCCGTCATCTTTGATACTTTGGCCGACAGTCAGGCGTCCTATCTGGATCTGCGGGAAACCCGTACAACGCTGTTAAACAGGTGTCTGGCCGATGATGTTTTGACCTGTGCCTTTGCGCCGGTCTGCACTATTGCAAGTTGGACCGTGCATCACCTGATCGCGGAATTCCGGGCAAATCTGGATGATGATGGTTTGGGCGCCGCGGAGATTCTAAAGCTGACCAAAGAGGATGTGGACCTGCGCACCCAGGTCGATATTGCCCAGTGCCGGTACATTCTGACCCATCCAGATGTCGATTCCATCAGCGTTGCGGTTAATGTCGCCATTCATTCCCTGCTGGATATCAATGTGATCGGCATGCTGCTGGATTTCCGAAGCCGCGCCCCGCAGCGCCGCGTTATCCTGCGCCTGTCGGGTTTGGATCAGATCCCCTGGGAAAAGGTTCAGGCACTCAATATCCTGCGCCGGGCCGGTTTCTCCATCGCCCTGTATGGCAAAGATGTGGGCGCGGTCACGGCAGAAAAACTGAAAGCCCTGCCCGCCGATTACATCATGCTGGATCCCAGCTTTGTGACCAATCTGGACCAGTTGAAACGAGGCCTTGGCATGCTGGCGGGCATGGTCAATCGCTGTGCCGAACATGATATCTCAATCGTCTTTGATGGCGTCCTGGAATCCGCCGCCGCCCGGATGTTGTCAAAAATTGATGGTGCGCTGTGCAGCGGCCCCTATTTTGGCGAACCCGTTGAAAGCCTGGACAACCTGCAATTGCCCATTCAGACACAGTAATGCACAGAATGTTACAATTTCTGTGATCCAGGCTTGATAGATCACTCCCGATAATGCTAATCACCGCCACCTGATGGGCAGCTCACCCCTCAGAACAGCGGACAGGTGGCCGAGCGGTTGAAGGCTCTAGTCTTGAAAACTAGCGTGCGGGAAACCGTACCGTGGGTTCGAATCCCACCCTGTCCGCCATTCTCACATTCTCCAATGAACACAGACGACCAAACAACCCCGCGTAAATCAGGGGTTCTGGCTTCTGTATTGTCTTCTAGCGACCATTGACGACCATGGACAACGCAGCGTAAAGTGTGGGTTGAAGTGTGGTCTCATTTGGACCGAGGGGAGTATCATGGCGCGCAGCATACACAAACTGAGTGCAACAGGACTGGCGACATTGCCAACCGGTCTGCATGCCGATGGTGATAAGCTATATCTCCAGGTTGATTCCAAGATAGATGCCCGATCCTGGATTTTTCGGTATCCGAACAGGAAACCAGACCTTAAAAGCGCGACCCGATATATGGGTCTTGGCCCCTATCCGTCTGTCTCGCTGAAAGAGGCCCGCCGCCTTGCTGAAACCTGTAGGGCGATGGTGCGGGCCGGTCTTGATCCATTAGACGAACGCGAACGCGAACGCCGGGAAGCCTTGGCACAAACAGCAAAGGCTCACACATTCCGGGAGTGTGCCGAAAAGTACATGGAGTCGAAAGGGCCGGAATGGCAAAGCTTGAAACACGCAAAGCAATGGCGCGCAACACTGGAGACATACGCCTATCCTGTTCTAGGAAGCCTGGATATCCAAGCCGTTGATGTTGGGCTTGTGCTGGCTGTTCTGGAGCCGATTTGGAACGAGAAAAGAGAAACCGCCCGTCGCGTTAGGGGCCGCATAGAACTGATCTTAGATTCGGCACGGGTGCGCGAATTGAGAGAAGGCGAGAACCCCGCCCGCTGGAAAGGGCACCTGGACCAGCTACTATCCAAGCGGTCCCGCCTGAGTGTGAGGAATCACCCCGCCCTGCCCTATTCAGAGATTGGCGACTTCATGACAGCCCTGGAGGGGCAAGAGGGTGTTGCAGCGATGGGTCTGCAATTTCTGATCCTAACAGCATGTCGAACCGGGGAAGTGATAGGGGCGCGATGGTCTGAGATTGATATGGACGGGATGACCTGGACCGTTCCAGGCGAACGCATGAAAGCCGGTAAGCCGCACCGCGTCCCTTTGTCGGATAGACCCATTCAGATCCTCAAAAAAATGAATGAAACCCGCCTGTCTGACTATGTGTTTCCGGGAATGCGACCCAAGGCCCCTCTAAGCAATATGGCATTCGCAGCGCTATTGAAGCGCATGAAATACGGGCATATCACGACTCACGGTTTCCGCAGCACGTTCCGGGATTGGGCCGCCGAAAGCACGGCATATCCAAACGAAGTATGTGAACAGGCCCTAGCCCATACCATTGCAAACCGTAATGAAGCCGCCTATCGCCGGGGAGACCTGTTCGATAAGCGCCGCCGCCTAATGAATGATTGGGCCACATACTGCAATGCGCCAACCGTCCTGGCCGGATCGTCTGTTTCCCCTATCAGGGCGGAGGCCAGATGAATGCGAATGCCTACACTAGATAAGAATTCAAAGCCTGTAGAATCGTCTCATTCAAACAACGGATCGGAGAAAGGCGACCCTGTACCGGGGGGGTATATTCGTCTATCAGACTTTATCCAGGAGACCGGACGAGCGTTCTATCCATCGTCCTGGACGGGGAAAGAATGCCAAATTCTATCAGACAATGGATATGATTTCTGGATTGAGAGTCCCATAGAGCGCTTGGTTCGCAGATCGATCCATCGCCAGACAATGCGACTCTCATATATCGCAAAGGGACGGACGCCCCAAGAGGCGAGACAGCGTGTCAAATTCGACATTGAGTGCGCCAAGCGTCTTGATAGAGAGAGCGAACTTAAAGACGAGTTGAACAAGATAGAGGGGTTGTTAATCCAGCAACAGAGAGACCCGGCAAGCTTTTCCGACTTGTTTTCTGAGATTCGCCTAAGGGCGCGATGGTCTGAGATTGTCGAGGAATTAAAGGAATATGAAAACGATTATTTTGTTGATGATGATCTGCCAGACCCTAGCCCCCAGGATATCAAAGACCTAAACGATAGATTTGCGACTAGGATTGAACGGTGCAAGGCAATCAAAGAGCGTCGGCAAGTCGCCATCATCGATGGACTGAGGGGGGCGCTTTGGAGGGGGGATATCCCAGCGGGACACTTGAGCCGAAACGGCGAGTTTGTCCCCCTGAGTTGCTCTATCTGGTATCAGGAGCCCGAATGGATGAGGGCTATTGTATGCCCCTACATTAGAAGCCGGAGAGACCATGAACCAGAATGGAAGGGCGAGAGGCGGTCAATCCTTGTCGAGCATGCCAAGGCCAAGGAATGGGTTGATCGTGCCTCAGTAAACTTCCGATCAACTGGCGTTATTCAAGAGCCGCCCGTTCTAAGTAATTCGGACACGATAACGAATCTCACACCGTCACAAGCATATGATGCAGCGGTTGAATGGTACAAAAACATCTTCAAAGATGATTGGGAAAAATTGATACCCCCGGAACGCCAGGGAAAATCCCTCAAGAGACCTAACAGAGTAGATTTTCAAAAAGCATACGAGGCTCATGGCCCAGACGATTTTGTAAAGGTCACTGATTTACACATAATCCACAGAGACAACTGGAAAGCCTACTGGTCCTAAAGGCTTTTCGAAAAATACAGTAAAAACAAACTCGTACAGAAATGCCCTCGTACGTAGCCTACGAGTTATGGCTACGAGTTTTCCAGCTTTACCTTTCCATCACAAACAGCGGCGACCACTGAAATCTAGGGACGCCAAAACCGATGGAAAGGAACTAAGTCTATGTCTAGCTGCAACGGCAAGACCATTACCCAGAGGGCAGCAGAAGGCCCTTTAGCCAAGGCGACCCTTTACAACGCTTTGAATGACGGACGCCTGAAAGCCAAGAAATTCGGACGGCGCACAATCATTCTGGATTCGGACTGGTCCGACTTCCTTGAAAGCCTTCCCGAATACACGCCGGGCCGCAAGGTGGCATAACCATGAGCGCACATAGAAACGCCCAAGGCGCGACTGAGGCAAACAGTCAAGCCAAGGGCGGGTATCTATCAAAGTGCTGTGACGGCATGAAAGATACCCCAACCCCGCCCCATCCGCAACACATTGTCCCACGCATCCCCGATGCTGGCAGTGATACCGCTATCCTTGTTCGCAGCGACGGCATGCCCATTATTGTCGACAAGGCAGACTATGCCCGCCTGAATCAATACCGCTGGTTTCCTGCAGGCACGAAAAGCGGATATGCCGCCCGATCTGTAAGCCGCAATGGCAAGGGCCGTATCCTTTACATGCACCGTGAACTTGCGTCCCCGCCGCCTGGATATGTGATCGATCACATTGATGGAAACCCTTTGAACAATACCCGCGCTAACTTGCGAGTATGCACGAAAGCCCAGAATTCCGCTAATCGCACCGTCTGTCTAAATCATACTGGTTTCCTTGGGATTGGTTACGATCCTGTCCAAGACCGTTATCAGGGGGCAGTAATGCGAGACGGCGCAAGATTTCGCGGTCCCTGGAGGCTCACAGCGAGAGAGGCCGCACAAGATTATGACTGCCTAGCAAGGGGCGTTCATGGCGAATATGCGCGCCTCAATTTTCCACAATCTGGAGAACAGGGTGTGTCACGTCCAGGGGGGCCGTCATGCTAAACATACCGGACAAACTCCAGACCGTGCCCGTCGCCTTGCTGATCGCAGCCGTCCGGCATGGCAATCGGGAAGCAATGGGCAAAGGGCGAATGATGCCGCTTATCGGTCAATTTGCCCCGCGTTTCTCGATAGAGGATGAATCCGGCAAGGTGACTGAGTACGCCTTCACAGATTGCCCGATCAACCGTTTTGTGCGCGCCAGCCTGGACCTGACAGAGCATGACAAACCTTTAGGCATGGCTCTTATTGCCCGTGCCATGTTGGCAAGTGAAGCCCTGGCGGATCGTCGGTTTCGGTCATTCATGCGCGACGTGCCAGACCAGCCGGACGTGATCGAGACTTCCGAGATTGTATTTGAGGCAGCCGCTCGGATTCGGTTTGAATCGGAACGCCCGCCCAAGATGCAAGATTTGTTGCGGGTCGCGCGCCAACTCCAGGCAGGCGATACGGCGGTGCAGCCATGAAGAATCGCAAGACAGACGCAACGGGTCGCAGCCGTGGGACATACACCCGTGTCATCGCCGCAAACCTAAAGCCGCCCGGTCAATTCGTATGGCTTACCGCCGAACTTCTGGAGAGTCCCGCATGGTGTGGTCTGTCTGCCAATGGACGCCGCTTGATAGATCGCTTGATGATTGAACATCTGTCACACGGCGGCATTGAAAATGGCAGGTTGCCAGTCACACACAAGGATCTGGAGGAATACGGGCTTTCCCGGAATTGCATTCGATATGCCATTGAGGAAGCCGAAGCCTTCGGGTTGATCCGCTTCAAACGTGGTGGACGGTGGGGAGGGGCTAACCGCCCTTCCCTCTACCGTTTAACCTGGCTAGGGAATGCCGATGCAGGCCCTACGAATGAATGGAAGGTCACGACACAAGAGACGGTGGACGCCTGGAAACGGCACCAGTCCGAAGCAAATAAGGGTCGAAAAAAACAGTTTGCTACTCGCAAAACTGCGAGTGCTGTACCCCCAAAACTGCGAGTAGTGGGCAGCCTTTCAGAGAGTGCCGGAAAATGAGAAACCCGGATTTCTGCGATTTTGCCTATGGCTGGCCTACCCCCATTTCTGCGAGTCCTTTCTATATCTCCAGGGGTTTGGGGGATGCTTCGGGCAGGAATGCCAGTACAGCAATCCAGAGCAAGGGCACTGTCACCACAGAGCGCACCGATGCCGATAGATCAGAAGCATATCCAAAAAAAAGGGGAGTAGGCACGTCGGGACGAAACACTGCGTCGTCGGGCAAAGCCAATGCCTGACAAATCCGCAACGAGAACCAGGGCTTACAGAGACCGAAAAAAAATTGGCGTTTCCGTTGCGTCAATTGCGATTGGTCCAGAACTCAAAGCCGCGCTTGTCGAGTTTGAGTTTCTTAGCGCTTCCGACACAGACGACCGCGCCGCGATTGAACAAGCGACACAAGCCGCATTGCGCGATTGGCTGGGTGTGACGCGTCACAGTGAAACCCATGCAGAATCAAGGGGATGATGCTATTATTCGTATGTCGGAATCGTCGGAAGTCGCGCCAACATGAGGAAAGCAGGACATGAGAAACACGAAACAGAATACCGCCTTTGAGCGGTCACAGATGCCACCACCGGATTGCCGCAATCCTCATGGTTCCGCCGCGTCCGACAACGCCCTTGATCCGGTGGTGGCTACCCTTCACCAATCCCATCGACGGACTGTAGGAGCGACCTATGGAACCGTCTAATAACGGTAAAATAACGGATGATCGCACCCCGCTAGGCACGTTTGCCCCTGGCAACAAGGCAGGCGCAGGCCGTCCGGCTGGCTCTCGCAACAATGCCACCAAGGCTATGGACGCGATGCTGGACGGGGAAGCGGAAGCCATAACCCGCATCGCAATCGAGAAGGCAATGGAGGGCGATATGACGGCAATCAAGCTTGTGTTCGACAGGGTATGCCCCGCCCCGAAAAGCCGCCGCGTCAATATCGCTTTGCCGGATACATCGGACGCAGCCGGGATTGAATGCGCGCATGCAGCAGTGATCCAGGCCGTTGCCGATGGTGAGATATCGCCGGATGAAGGCACCGCCCTGGCTGGAATGCTGGAGGCGCGACGCAAGGCCGTTGAAACGCATGATTTCGCGAGACGTCTGGCGATGATTGAGACCGCCATAGCTGGAAAGGATGAAGCATGACCGCCGCTAACGACAAGCGCATGACCGCCGCTATTGGGTCTCTCGGTCCCCGGTCCAGGGCAATCGCCGTATTGAACGCCATTCGCGCCGACGATAGGGCTCTCGCCGATTCCTTGGCAGAAACCGCCCCCAAGAGAATGTATCGATGCATTGATGTTGGCGAGACTGCAACCATTGAAGCAGCGGAAAGTATGGCGCTCCGATTTGACCGCAGCTTTTACGGGCTCCTGGCGGTCTATTGGCAACATCTAGCACAGGATGAAAAGCAAGAGGCGTCAGAGCGTCGGGGAGAAATCGCCGCAATCGTCCAGGCTACCACGGCATTTGCGGAAAGCCTGGATATCCCATTCGAGGCAGCGTTCGCCTTTTCCGTCGCAATAGACGATCCCGCCTTTACAGAGTTTCAGAAGGTAAAAGCCGACCCCGCGACGGTGCAGCGCGTTGCCGATTCCTATGCCGGGGTCTGGAGAAGCAAAGCCGCTGCAATTATTCAACCCCAATCGGCACATTAGGAGCGACCCATGCAAAGCCTAGAAGAAGCCTTATCGACCTTTGCCCCTAAGAGACCGGGCACTGATTTTCAGGAAGTCAAAGACGGGGTTTCGCCCCCGCTTGGCGACGTTGAACTCGCCCGCCGTATTGCCTTCATTTTCACCAGCGCTCAAGAGCGCCAAACACAAGGAGAATAAGCTATGAATCCGAACCTACCCGAAAAGGTTATCAACCCCATGCCGCACGCCAGCCAATTGCAGCCCCTATCCAGGGCCGCGCACGTCAGCGTATGGCACTATCCAACGAGCCTCACGATTGAGGACGTGTTGCGCCGTGGTCACTTCAACAATGCACAGCGCATTATTCAGCGTTTTGACCGAATCTATGTGGCAAGCAACATTGCCGATGTGCCCCTACACTTCACTGTGATTGTGGACGCATCCACAAGCCAAGGCGTGCGCGTCCATCTCGCAAGCATTGAGGGTTTGGGGGAATCTGTCGCCATGCCTGCCCGCGCATCCTTGCAATGGGATATGAAGGCCGATGATTTTGCGATGCCAAGCAGTGATAAAGCTTGGACGGAATTGGCAGAGTTGACCCGCCGCGCTGGTATGCGGGACTTGTGTTCCAAGATTGCCGAGGCAGCCGGGGGCAATCGCCACGAAAAAGAAAATGCCTGGACCGCCTGGAAACGCCAGCCGATTACCATTCGCCAAGGTCTTGGTGAGCAATACCGCACCGAAGCCCTGGATCGGGAGTCCGAAAATGCAGCCTGACACCCTGACACGGGGACAACGTGCCCGGATGAATGCCATGGCTCAGATCGCGAAGCATTCCAACGGCACGAATGTCTATACAAGATTGCTTGCCCCGGCCTATCGCCCAGAAGACTGGCAGGCGTTTGGCGAAAACATTGAACCGATTAGGAAAGGCTAGATCATGGCCCGCGTTCCCGTACTAGAGCCCCGCGTCTCGCCGAACATTGCGAGAGACCCCGGACTAAACATTCCAGACAATTCCGGTTTTCTGGACGAGATCGGGCGCGCCGCCGAAGGTGTGTTGGACCTGTCCCTGAGAACGCAGCGGGCCGAACGTAGCAAGGCGGTATCAGAAGCGGGTTTCGGGTTGGATGCGGACCTGAAACAATTCCAACTAGATCACCTGGACGACCCGGAACCGGAAACACTCCCCGCCCGTTTCGATGATTATTTCCAATCGCGCCAAGCGGTCCATGAAAAGGCCCTGACTGATGTAGACAGGCAAGCATTCAACGCCCGGTCTTCACTTGCGGGGCAGGACTTCAAGATTCGGGTGGTGGAACTCTCCAAGGATGGGATGACTGTTCGGGATATCGCCGAGGAGACAGGCATTTCAAAATCCACTGTTAACCGCATGCAGAAGAAGGCAAGGGCAGATGGCGAAATCGATTAACTCAGTTTGTCCCACTGTCCCAGCCCCTAGCAGTGGGACAGTGGGACAAGGCTCTATGAATGGGACAACAAGCGGGACGACTTCGGGACAAGGTACACTTAAAGCACTGGCAAATAAGGTTTTAGGGCGGGACACCGCTCGGGACAGATATCGGGATAGCTTGTCCCATACCATGCCTCAGAATGACGGTGCCTGGGACAGCCATATTGCATCTAGGGATGAGTTTGAAGAGCGCGCAGCCTTAATTGAATATGGCTCTGGCGTACCCCGTAAATGGGCGGAAGCATTCGCAACACTGGACCGCGCAACGCCCCCAAAGAATATGCATCCGCAGCGGTGGCACCAAATCATTAACGATGGCGGGCTGTTTCTTGATCAATGGAGTGTCCAGGCGCTCGCCTTGGGATGGCGTGCGGTGGACGTTTTCGGTCTTTCGAAGACCGGACCATCTGCCCGATTTGACGGCATGGGACTGGTCGCCTGTCTACGGGGGCGGCCTGTTGTGGCAATCAGCGACCGCAGCGCCCGGATAGCGACCGATCACGGATATCAGACATTTCACAGAACGCCGATGGGTGAATCCGTTGCAATGTGGGATCTGCAAAGTCGAAAAAATACAGGACTTTAAACTGAAAATCAGTTATATTGTGTATGTCGGATTAATGAACACAAGATGAAGGACCGCGACAATGGAATTCAATTCTGACACCACCGGAGCCCCCCGGTTAGAATCGCTTCCGCTGGGCCGTGCGCCCTTCATCGCCGCTTCTGTGTCCGACAACACTCGAAGCCCAGCGGAGGCGACCCCACAATGAACGGCGAACCGTTAAATAATCGGTCAGAAACGGAAGGCCGCACGGAACGCGGCACGTTCGCCCCTGGCAACAAGCTGAGTCCTGGACGCCCCCCGGGCGCGCGCAAACGTGCCTCTTTGGTGGTCGATGGATTACTCGAGTCCCAAGCCGAAGCACTGGTGAAGAAAACAATAGAGGCCGCTCTCGCCGGTGATGTTGCGGCATTGCGAATTTGTTTAGACCGCCTATCCCCGCCTCAGAAGTCCAAGCCAATACAAGTCCAGTTACCCGATACATTGTATGCCGATGGAATCGAGAAAGCCCATGCCGCTGTTATCCAGGCCGTTGCCGATGGTGAGATATCGCCGGATGAAGGCACAAGCCTTGCTGGAATGCTAGAGGCACGACGGAAAGCAGTAGAGACGCATGATTTCGCGAGACGCTTGGCGATGATTGAGACTGCGATAGCTGGAAAGGATGAAGCATGACCGCTGCCAATGAAAAACGCATGACCGCCGCTATTGGGTCGCTCAGTCCCCGGTCCAGGGCAATCGCCGTACTGAACGCCATTCGCGATGAAGATACCGCGTTGCTGGATGTCTTGCGCCTGCATACGCCAAGGGCGACGTATCTTTGCGACGACCGGGCTGAATCAGAGGTTGTCGAAGCATCACACGCGGTATCGCTGCGATTCGATAGAACGTGGTACGCCATGTTGGCAGATTTCTATCGTATGACGGTCTTTGGTGAGCGTCCCTATGCCTTACTTGCCGCCCTGTCGGATGAACAGGAAGCGGCAACCGTGCGTCTAGATATCCTGGACCATGCAAAATCAATCGAAGTCGATATCCTGGCATGTCAGCGGATGATGACCGCCGCGACCAAGGGGGCCGAAGCATTCGCGGAGTCTCTAGGTCTGCCCATCGCCACGGTCTTTGCCTACAGCACAGCAATCGACGAAGCGGAATTCAAGGAATTCAGCAAGGGAGAAGCGGACCGGGAAGACATCGCCGCAATCAAAGACATTTTAACCCATGTGTGGACCCAAAAGGGGCACGCGATCATCCAACCGACGACACAACACTAGGAGACTGAGATTATGAATCCGAATATCCCCGAGAAGGTCATCAACCCCATGCCCCATGCAAGCCAATTGCAGCCCCTTGCCAGAGCGGCACATGTTAGTGTCTGGCACTATCCAACCACACTCACGATTGAGGATGTGTTGCGCCGTGGTCACTTCAACAATGCACAGCGCATTATTCAGCGTTTTGACCGAATCTATGTGGCAAGCAATATTGCGGATGTGCCTCTGCATTTTACGGTGATTGTAGACGCATCCACAAATCAGGGCGTCCGCGTCCATCTTGCCAGTATTGAGGGTTTGGGGGAATCAGTCGCCATGCCTGCCCGCGCATCCTTGCAATGGGATATGAAGGCGGACGATTTTGCGATGCCAAGCAGTGATAAAGCCTGGACGGAATTGGCAGAGTTGACCCGCCGCGCTGGAATGCGTGACCTGTGTTCCAAGATTGCCGAAGCGGCCGGGGGCAATCGTCACGAGAAGGAAAACGCCTGGACCGCGTGGAAACGCCAGCCGATCACCATTCGGCAGGGTCTTGGCGAACAGTACCGGACAGAAGCCCTGGAACGGGAGATCGAAAATGCAGCAGCCTGACACACTAACACGGGGGCAGCGTGCCCGGATGAATGCCATGGCTCAGATCGCGAAGCATTCCAACGGCACGAATGTCTATACAAGATTGCTTGCCCCGGCCTATCGCCCAGAAGACTGGCAGGCGTTTGGCGAAAACATTGAACCGA
>Ga0207892_1000242_pt1:5000-12853 | contig 12853 bp, 6 predicted proteins | sample LinPmetageLP54_FD_184063 | JGI IMG/M metagenome (GOLD analysis project Ga0207892, IMG submission 184063) | Marine viral communities from the Pacific Ocean - LP-54 (SPAdes) | ecosystem: Environmental > Aquatic > Marine > Oceanic | place: Pacific Ocean | collected 2010-02-09 | reverse complement strand
AATTTCCGTGGTCCCAGTGGCACGCCGCGCCAAGGTCGGCAGTTTGCGAATGTCCAGACCCGCCGTATCATTTGGGATCAGCAGGACAGACAGTCCCTTGTGCTTTGCCACATCGGAATCTGTCCGGACCAGCATGGCGATCACAACATCGCGCGCGGCGGCACCGCTGCACCACAGTTTTTGGCCCTTTACGATGTAATGGTCCTTATCCAGGCGCGCCCTGGTCTTTGTTGAGGCGGCGTCAGAGCCAGCCGACGGTTCAGAAATTGAGATGGAGAACCGCATTTTCCCGGACATAAACGGTTCCAGATAGGCCGCCTTTTGATCATCATTGCCAAATTTGACGATGTTCATCGCTGTAAAGGTTGGCACCAGAACCGTGGTGGCAAAGTCGAAGCCAAACTTCCCAAGGCCTTCGCACATAAGGGCGTAATCAAAGATATCCCCGCCAAAGCCGCCAAACTCCTCTGGGATCAGAAGCCTTAGCCATCCTTCTGCGGCAATCCGTTCATAGGCAGAATAGGGATAGGCGCGTTCGGCATCATGCTCCCGAATGTATTCGCGGGTGATTTCCTTTTCCATGAAACGATCCACGGTTTCACGCCAGGTAGTCTGTTCGGTGTTCAGGAAATTCATGATGATGACTGCTCCTCAGATTCAAAGGGATTGCTGCTGGATGGAATGAGACGTTTCGCGCGAATGAGCAGATGGAAGTCACAGCGTAAGATTACTTCCGTACGCTGGTTCATGCCCTTCAGCTCCATCGTTGCGACACCGGCGCCATTCTCTTTTGGTTTCAGCGCGGTGATTTCTGACCGCGCCCAAACTGTGTCGCCGATAAAGCTTGGCTTTAGAAAACGCAGCTTATCGATGCCATAGAATGCCTCAACAACCGTCGAGTCGAAGGGGATCAGCGCATTGACGATGGAAAAAACGAGAGACCCCTGCACCAGGCGTTGGCCATAGAGAGCATTTTTCGCAAACTCCGTGTTGGAATGGATCTCAAGCCAATTGCCGGTCAGCATGCAGAAGTTAACAACATCCGTTTCGGTCAGCGTGCGCCCGCGGGATGTCTTAACGTCCCCTACGACCAGGTCCGGATAAGGATTGTCGATCATCTGTGTTTCTCTTCCTGTTTGAAGTTATGTGCCGGTCCAAACGGGTGGACGGCCTTCCACAAAGGCCCTTGGCCCCTCTTTGGCATCATTGCTTTTATAGACAGGCACATGCAGCGCTTCGGCGCGTGCAAGCCCCTCTGCACAGCCCAGATCCATTCCCGCCGCAAGGGTTGCTTTCGCGGCACGCACCGACAGCGGGGCATTGTTTGCAATGACTGTCGCGATCTGATCAGCCCGTCGCGTCACATTCTCAATACTGTCGCAGACATGATTGATAAATCCATACTGCGCCAACACGGTTGACGTGACAGGCGCACCTGTCAGGGCCATTTCAGCCAAAATTGGTTGGGGAATCATCCACAGCATCGGGACCATCCAGGATGTTCCACGACCATGGCGGACCTCTGGAATGCTGGCCAGGGCTTCGCGAAAGGCAATGCGAATATCTGCATGCATCGCCAACAACAAACCAGCCCCCACAAAGTGCCCAACAAGGGCAGCCACAATCGGTTTAGTGACCGTCCGCATCCGCATCTGAAATGGGTCTGTCATATGGGTCAGGATATCGTCGCCACCCGATCGATACTCTGCCATCTGTTTCAGATCCATCCCGGCACAGAACGTACCACAGGGTACCGCATCCAGTATGACACAGCGGATGCTGTCATCGTCATCAATCAAGTCCCATAGCTCGGTCAAGCGATTGGCCGCTGCGATGTTGATCGCATTTCGCTGCTGGGGCCGGTTCACCGTAATGCGGGCGATACCATTGTGACTGCGAAACAGAATCGGCTCATCCGCCCCCATCATCAATATCCCTTTTACCAGCGGAATTTCCCAACCGCTTCATGACCATACGTGACCGTCATTTACCCTAGGCATAGTGCTCTTTTAGGTCAATAAATAATTCCATCTTGCGGAATTGAATTTCAAAAACTCGTTGACAATCCATTTTGAACAAGCAATTTTAGATGAAGAATTTGGCTGTTTTGTTGAGGCCTCGACGCCCCAAAATTGTGGGCGAACGACAGGCATAGACCCGCGTTTAGAATGATCAGGAGCAGGGAATGAAAAAGCAACTGCGGTTGGGGTCTGGGTCGGGGTTTTGGGGTGACGCGCTGGACCCGGCCGTAGAGTTACTGGAGCAGGGCTCTCTGGACTATCTGTCGATGGATTACCTGGCAGAGCTGACCATGGCGCTGCTTCAACGCCAACGATTAAAAGACCCATCCTTGGGCTATGTTCCCGACCTGACCACCCATATGCGAGAATTGCTGCCTTTGGCACGTAAGGCCGGGACAACGATTATTTGTAATGGCGGTGGGGCCAATCCTCGGGCTGGTGCGGAGAAGGTCCGAGACCTGGCGCGCGACCTGGGATTGACGGGCACAAAAATTGCTGTCGTTGAAGGCGATGACATGCTGCCGCGCCTGGATGAATTGTTGGTGGCCGGGCACGACCTTACCAATATGGATACGGGGGAGCAGGATCTTGCTGCTCTGCGAAACCGCATTGTTTCTGCAAATGTTTACACCGACTCTTCTGGAATCGTGTCTGCGCTTGAGCAAGGGGCTGATGTGGTGATTGCCGGGCGGGTATCAGATAACGCGCTGTATGTTGGCCCTGTTATGCATGAATTTGGATGGACCTATTCTGACACATATACAGACCGGATCGCCGCAGCGATCACGGTTGGCCATATTGTGGAATGCGCGGCGGCGACAACAGGGGGCATGTCCTCACGATTTTCCGACATGCCAAATATGGGGCGCGTGGGCTTTCCAATTGTCGAATTCGACTCCAATGGATCCGCGACCGTCACCAAACTTCCAGGCACTGGCGGTCGTGTTGATGAGTTTACCGTAAAGGAACACCTGGTCTATGAAATCGGGGATCCATCCCGCTATCTGATGCCAGACGGCATTGCAGATTTTTGTAAGGTGAAAATCGACGATCAAGGCAATGACCGGGTGCGGCTGACCAACATGGCGGGGGCGGCGCGCCCAGAATTGTTAAAGATGGTCGTTGGCTATGAAGATGGGTGGATCGGCGAAGGCATGATGTTCTTCCCCTGGCCCTATGCGCTGGATCGGGCGGAAAAGGCACGCCAAACGCTGGGGGAACGTTTTGAACGACTGGGCCTAAAGGCCTCTGCGATTCATTTTGATCTGGTCGGCGTCAACATGTTGCATGGACCGGCGTCCCCCATGCCAGATTATGACCCATCGGAGATTGGACTGCGTGTTGCGGTTCATACGGAAAGCAAGGCCGAAGCCGAGAAAATCCGACGGGCCTGCGCACAGCTTTGGATCATGGGGCCTGGTGGCACATCCTTTGGCACCCCGATGAAACCAAGACCCGTCTATGGTGTCTGGTCCACGCTGATCCCCAGGTCTTACATTTCTCAGACAGTTGAAATTCTGGAGGCATGAGCATGACATTACTTCGCGACATTGCCTATGTTCGGTCTGGGGATAAAGGCGACGTCGTCTCCGTCGGTGTGATCGCCAAACACCCTGAAGATTATTCCGCCTTGTTACGCAGCCTGACTGCGCCAGCGGTGAAAGATCTGTTTGGCGACTGGATAACAGGGGCTGTGGAAATTTACCCCATGGACAATATCGATGCCGTGGTTGTAATCATGCGCGGTGCCTTGGGTGGTGGCGCAACCCGAACACTGCGACTTGACCAAACCGGCAAGGCAATGGGCAATGGCCTTCTGCGCCTGCCGGTAATCAAGGAATAGACCGGCATGGCACTTGACGCTGATACCTTTCGGCAAATTACAGAAACCATCGACCGTTTTGTTCGGGACCGATTGATCCCGGCAGAAGCACAGGTCGATGAAGACAATGCTATTCCACCCGACATCGTATCCGAGATGCGTGACCTTGGCCTTTTCGGCCTCTCCATCCCAGAAGAGTATGGTGGGCTTGGCCTAACCATGGTTGAAGAGGTGGAACTTGCCTTTCGATTGGGGCGCGCCTCACCCGCATTTCGGTCCTTGATTGGAACGAATAACGGCATCGGTTCTCAGGGAATACTTTTGGATGGCACAGAACAACAGAAGCAGACTTGGTTGCCACGCCTTGCCTCGGGAGAAGTTATTGGTTCTTTCGCGCTAACAGAGCCAGATTCAGGATCCGATGCAGCCTCAATCAGCCTATCGGCGGATCCGGACGGAGTTGACTTCATTCTGAATGGCACAAAGCGATACATTACCAATGCGCCCATCGCCGGCTTGTTCACGGTAATGGCCCGAACCGACCGGACAATCGAAGGGGCAAAGGGAATCACAGCCTTCCTGGTGGAAGGCAACACGCCTGGGCTGAGCGTTGGACTACCGGATCGTAAAATGGGGCAACGCGGGACCAAGACCGCTGATGTTGTCTTTCAAAACTGCCGCGTCCCGGCCAGTTCCATTATCGGCGGGATTGCTGGACGGGGCTTTAGCACTGCAATGAAAGTGCTCGACCGAGGACGATTGCATATTTCTGCCGTCTGCGTTGGTGCCGCGGAACGTCTTCTGGACGATGCACTTAGCTTCGCAATGAACCGGCGCCAATTCAATGCGCCCATTTCCGAATTTCAGTTGATTCAGGCAATGTTGGCAGACAGTCGCACAGAACTTTATGCCGGAAAATGCATGGTTATGGACGCTGCCCGTCGGAGAGATTTGGGTGAGGCTGTCTCCTTGGAGGCAAGTTGCTGCAAACTTTACTGTTCCGAAATGGTCGGCCGGGTCGCCGACCGTGCTGTGCAAATTCATGGTGGCGCAGGATACATGGCCGATTACCCCGTAGAGCGCTTCTACAGGGATGTCCGACTATTCCGTCTCTACGAGGGAACGTCTCAAATCCAACAACTCGTTATTGCGCGCAACATGATTAGACAACACCAAGGCCAGAACTAAATTCAATTTGCACCTGCTTACCTATTGCTTACCCAAGCAGAAGCCCCGCTGGTGAGAGCGGGGCTAAGTGTTTGGAATATATGGTTGCGGGGGTAGGATTTGAACCTACGACCTTCAGGTTATGAGCCTGACGAGCTACCGGGCTGCTCCACCCCGCGTGGGTGTGGTTTGGTAGGAGGTTGGGGGTTTGCATGGTGTATTGCTGAGGTGACTTGAGATCTGTCCGCATGGAAGACTTGGCAGCGACCTACTCTCCCGTGGCTTGAGCCAAAGTACCATTGGCGCGGGAAGGTTTCACGGCCGAGTTCGGGATGGGATCGGGTGTTGGGCCTTCCGCTATGGCCACCAAGTCGTCGATGCGGACAGATATCCTGTCGGTATCAGCAAATGGGGTGTTTTGAAGCATTTGGTTTTGTTGTTTGCGATATGCTGATCTTGTTTTCCGGGATCCGCTTTATGGGCGGTGCCTGGTTTTGTAAAGATCGGCGGATCTCTCGCGAGTAGTCTTAAGTATTGCATTGAACTTTGTGTACCTGTGGCTCTTTTCAGTCCAGACGTGCAACGGCTTTTACCGTCATACGAAGGGAAGATTGGAAGCCGATCGAGCAATTAGTACCGGTAAGCTTCACGTGTTACCACGCTTCCACACCCGGCCTATCGACGTAGTGGTCTACTACGGCTCTCAGGCGAGACCTAGTTTTGAGGTTGGTTTCCCGCTTAGATGCCTTCAGCGGTTATCCAGTCCATACATAGCTACGCGGCAGTGCCACTGGCGTGACAACCGCTCCACCAGAGGTATGTCCATCCCGGTCCTCTCGTACTAGGGACAGATCCTCTCAAGTCTCGTACACCCACGGCAGATAGGGACCGAACTGTCTCACGACGTTCTAAACCCAGCTCACGTACCTCTTTAAATGGCGAACAGCCATACCCTTGGGACCTGCTCCAGCCCCAGGATGAGATGAGCCGACATCGAGGTGCCAAACACCCCCGTCGATGTGGACTCTTGGGGGGTATCAGCCTGTTATCCCCGGAGTACCTTTTATCCGTTGAGCGATGGCCCTTCCACGCGGGACCACCGGATCACTAGGACCGACTTTCGTCTCTGTTCCACCCGTCGGTGTCACAGTCAGGCGAGCTTATGCCCTTGCACTCAACGAGCGATTTCCGACCGCTCTGAGCTCACCTTCGCGCGCCTCCGTTACTCTTTGGGAGGCGACCGCCCCAGTCAAACTACCCACCACGCAGGGTCCCGGACCCGGATAGACGGGCCGCGGTTAGACAACAAGACAGTTAAGGGCGGTATTTCAAGGGTGACTCCACAAGAACTAGCGTCCCTGCTTCAATGTCTCCCGCCTATCCTACACATAACGGTCCTGTTGCCACTGCGAAGCTATAGTAAAGGTTCACGGGGTCTTTCCGTCTGACCGCGGGAACTCCGCATCTTCACGGAGAGTTCAATTTCGCTGAGTCCGCGTTGGAGACAGTAGGGCAGTCGTTACGCCATTCGTGCAGGTCGGAACTTACCCGACAAGGAATTTCGCTACCTTAGGACCGTTATAGTTACGGCCGCCGTTTACCGGGGCTTCAATTCGGTGCTCGCACACCTCCTCTTAACCTTCCGGCACCGGGCAGGCGTCAGACCCTATACGTCGTGTTAACCACTTCGCAGAGCCCTGTGTTTTTAATAAACAGTCGCCACCCCCATTTCTGTGCCCCCTCACCCTGGTTGCCCAAGGCAAGGGCCTCCTTATCCCGAAGTTACGGAGGTATTTTGCCGAGTTCCTTCAACGCGGTTCTCTCAAGCGCCTTGGTATACTCTACCTGCCCACCTGTGTCGGTTTCGGGTACGGTCTAATCTCGGGGCTATTTCCAGGGACAGCGTGGCAGCCCGACCAATCCAATAAGGTCAAACTACGTCTACCATCCGTCATCTCCCGAGAGGTTCTGGAATATTAACCAGATTCCCATCGACTACGCCTTTCGGCCTCGCCTTAGGGGCCGACTCACCCTGCGCGGATTAGCCTTGCGCAGGAACCCTTGGGCTTTCGGCGAGAGTGTTTCTCACACTCTTTATCGCTACTCATGTCAGCATTCGCACTTCCGATATCTCCAGGTGCCCTCACAGGTCACCCTTCACAGACTTACGGAACGCTCCGCTACCAAACGATCAAAGATCGTTTCCACAGCTTCGGTGCACAGTTTGAGCCCCGGTACATCTTCGGCGCAAGGCGGCTTATTTAGACCAGTGAGCTATTACGCTTTCTTTAAACGATGGCTGCTTCTAAGCCAACGTCCTGGTTGTCTTGGCCTCCTCACATCCTTTCCCACTTAACTGTGACTTAGGGACCTTAGCTGGTGGTCAGGGCTGTTTCCCTCTTGACGACGGACCTTAGCACCCGCCGTCTGTCTGCCTAGATTGCACTCTTCGGTATTCGGAGTTTGGTTAGAGTCGGTAAGGATCGCTCCCCCCTTCCCCATCCAGTGCTCTACCCCCGAAGGTGAGACTAGACGCGCTACCTAAATAGCTTTCGCGGAGAACCAGCTATTGCCGAGTTTGATTGGCCTTTCACCCCTAACCACAGGTCATCCCCGTCTTTTTCAACAGACGTGGGTTCGGTCCTCCAGGGCGTGTTACCGCACCTTCAACCTGCCCATGGCTAGATCACTCGGCTTCGGGTCTAATCCGACGAACTTAAACGCCCGTTTAAGACTCGCTTTCGCTGCGCCTACACCTATCGGCTTAAGCTTGCTCGTCAGATTAAGTCGCTGACCCATTATACAAAAGGTACGCGGTCACCCTTACGGGCTCCCACTGATTG
>Ga0207892_1000237_pt1 | contig 13095 bp, 31 predicted proteins | sample LinPmetageLP54_FD_184063 | JGI IMG/M metagenome (GOLD analysis project Ga0207892, IMG submission 184063) | Marine viral communities from the Pacific Ocean - LP-54 (SPAdes) | ecosystem: Environmental > Aquatic > Marine > Oceanic | place: Pacific Ocean | collected 2010-02-09 | reverse complement strand
GCAAGAACCCTTACCCCCTCCCCCTCGATATAAAAGACCCTTTAAAATATCATTAATTAGGTAGGCCACTGGATGTAGTATCCGTAGTCCTTTTGGTATAATATGAGCGTAAGTATTCATATAATATATGTTTAGCTAACCAATTAGCTAACCATCCTCCTTTAAATCAGTTAGTTCAGCCTCTAAATACCTGCGTTTGTCAGTTAATTCAGTCTTACTAACATTAATCACATCAATCTTCTTAGATACATGCTCTATTCTATGAGTAGCGTTACCGCCCAATAGAGCCTCTTTCTCTAACGCTATGCCAGTTCCTACCATTAAATCTTTAAATGACGCTTCTGGGGCTTTCTCGTGTGCTAAGGATAAGAATTTAGATGCACTAGCTGTTAATCTTGACTGTAGATTGGCCTTTAGCTGCTCCGCAATGCTTTGATAATCGATACTATCCACACCTTGACCATTCTGCCAATTATGAACTGTACTCGGTGGAACATTTGTCATCTTAGATATATCACGTTGGGAATAAGAAAGAGAGGTTAAAGCTAGAACTACCTTCTTCTGTTCATCCGTATATTTATTACTCCCACCCTTCTTCTTCTGTTCAATATAATCAATAGCAAGATCAGAAATCCTATCTACTTCCACATTCTCATCTGAATTGTTATTATTGTAATCTATTAATTTCGTCATAATTAAGAAGATTGACCCCGTACATCAAGTGAAATTTCATCTTGTTGTGCTGAAACTTGTGCACGGGTTGTTTTGGTCATGACCTTAATTATAACCATAAAATATTTTTCTGACAAATAAAACAATATATAAACAAAATACCCAAGTAAAAATACCTGTTGACATAACATACAAACTTAGTATATATTAATTAACATCAAGTCATAACAAGTGACATAAATTAATAAGAGGAGAGAATAAAATGACTACAACAACTAATCTATCAGAGTTCGGTAATAGAGAGAGAGCTATAGTAATAGAATTAATGACGGCATGGAATAATGGGGGTTTACCATCTGATTTTGAAGAGAAAGGTGTCCAAATCATGATGAATACAGCAAGTGGCAATGTATTCTTGACGAATGATGAATATCAAGTCGCAATGATTTATGATGAGAAACTAGAAAGTTATTATACGAGGCGTGGTTTGACGATCACCTTATAGCGGCATCGAAGGTTTTTATGATGATCTTTCAGACGAATACAACTGGAGTATATATTATGAATCAATGCACGAGGAGGACATTTACGAAGAAGTAAGGAATAAAATAAATTTAAAAGGAGAAAATAAAATGGAATTTATAGACCAAACAGTAGATGGGGAAAAAGATAAGTTTATTGATTATGTTTGGGGATTTTATTCCCCAAATAGCGATTTATATCCTATATATGGATTAACTAGAACAAAGATAATTGAAGCATTGAAAGTTTATAAAAAAAGGATGCTTGTTGGTTGTACTTGGGGCGGTGGTGACTCATTAGATCGAGAAAGAGTTAGAGATATTATACTTAAAAATAAATAATAAAAGGAGCAAACAAAATGACCAAAACACAAGATATAATAATAAACTTAACCCTAGACCAAAATAACAAATACACAACAACCAACAACACAAACAATTGGAATAATAACATGCAAATACTAAAAGAGTGGGGTGATGCCATTACGAATAAGCCATTAGCATTAGCATTAAAATAAATTAATAAAGGAGTAAATGAAATGACTGCACAAAAAATAAAAATAAAAGAGCCTGATTTAGATATAACAAATATTTCTAAATTATACACCCAAGTAATAAATCTATTTGACAATAAAATAAAAAAAATTACATTAGATTTAGAAAACGTTAACTTCATCGATTCTGAGGGAATATGGGCATTATATGATATTCATATAAAAGCAAATAAAACAGGGAATAAAATACAATTAATTAACATAAACTCGGAGGTGCGAGAAATTTTAAAAATAACAAAATTATTAAATAAATTAAAAATATTAGATTTATCACATAACCTTTAGGAGTACAAAAAATGACCAGAACAGAAACCCAACCAGAAGAAATAATAGACTACATAATGGAATCAATTTTAAATTAATTAAGGAGCTAAATAAATGTACATTTTAACAAAGCTATCACTAATTTTAATATCAGTACCATTTATACTCCCAATAGCATGTATGATTATGGAGAATGAAATACACCGACGTAAAAGGGATAAATAGAATGGAAATAACAAAACAAAAATTAAAAGAATTACAGAGTAGTAAAAATACAAGTATGTACAATTATATTGTTAAAGATTTAATAAAAGAGTCTAGGAACCATGATAGCCTTGAAGACCTATTCAGGCAAATACTTAAGATAGACGGTTCCATACCTCAGTTAGAGGATGAAAGTAAAGTATTATCATTTTATAATTTACACTTAGATGACATTTATTATATGTGTGATTGTTTAAAAGCGGGATGTTCGCTTTGGGATACCACCAATGCCTATGGGGACAAAGACTATACCATATATGATTATTTAAATTTATTTATTGATGGATCACGTCACATTAAAACTGCTTACGATCATCAGAAATTAATAACTACAATTGTTTATAGGGAGACAGTTAGCTCAATATTTTACGAGTTAACTGGGCGGTTAGTTTAGTGGTTAATTAATATGGATGGGTATGAATCAGGATTGTTTGATAAATGGCTTAAAAAAAATAAACAAAAGATAAATTAAGAAATAAAACTACTATTCGAGTGTAAAATTTATTTTTCAATAAAGATAAAAAGGAGATAAAATGTGTAAAAACAAACGTTCTTTCGGATCAGCAAAAGGAGAATTTAAATTAAAAGAATCTTTTAATGACCCATTAAAGTGTAATTTTTACGACAACATAATGACAAAATTAAAACATATTATACCAGGAAAGACATTTAGCAGAGATGAAATGAATGATAGAGAATTGGAGTCAAAATGACATTAATATATTTTTTAATTGCAATTTATATTTTTACATATGTTATCGGGACATCAAATATATTGTTATTCTTATCAAAATTTAAGCTATACTGTATAAAATATTATAGAAATAAAAAAATTGATAAATCAAATCGTATAAACAGTAATATTAATAATTCTATTATAATAACAAAAAGAGAGATGCGTTATACGAAACAAATGTATCCACATTTGAATTACAATCAACTTAAACAAAGAGCAGCAAGTATTAAAAAAATGGGGATATTTGATGCATTGAATATTAATAAATACTATTGATATTATTGAATATCAAATGAACTGGGGATTTATTATTTTCTGTGTAATTTTTTATTATTCTATTATAAATTATAAGAGAAATCTAAATATTATAAATTTATAAGAGTTATAAATAGGATAATCTTATTTGATACAAACCATTAAAAAACCAAATTTTACATCATATTCGTACCTAAATCTTATTTGATGGTTATTTGATAATAATTTATAAAACGTTAAAACTATCTATAGAACCATAAAATAATATCCTTTTTACACTCAAATATCTAAATTCTAATTAGTTATAAGAATTAGTTTGAAGACGCTGTAGCAGAACTATGTTTCAAGCGATACTTCTTAGTTAAGGGAAAGGGATTCACGACCATGAACCATGGTCTCCCACCCCTAATTCCCTTAACAAACCCAATCCCCAGTATAAAAACAAACTATAATTTATTTTATATTTTTTAAGAAAATAACCTTATAGAATAATTTGGTTTAGAGATTATAGTCTTTTAGACTGTTAATGCTGTTAGTGATTTATTAGATACACGAGCTGGTAACCATCGTGGTCAATATTTACAGGATAAGTAGGAAATGATTAGGATGATTTGTAAATCTTTCCTTGATTTTAGCATGGTTTATTTGATCCGTAAATATTAAATGCATTGAAATACTCTGTTTTATTTTAATTACAAATAAATAAAGGATTAATATATATTTTTGGTGTAAAATATAAATATGAAATGTGAAACTGACAAAACATTAGAGTCTCACCCAATTAAAACCAGTGATAAGTTAATACCAGGTGATTTTGTACAAATTAAAGATGGTCTGATATGCCATTACACATTTGACTACAATAAAACGTCTGTATCAGATGCATTGCTATCTAAAAACCCCAATAGAGGCATATTAATTAAAATCAATGATGATGGTACAGGATTAGTTAAATTCCCCGATAAAAAGGAATCTTAGTTGCTTTTTGACTGGTTCCCATAGGGTCAGTCTTTTTAAGCTCATCCATTTCCTTTATTAAGCTATCCAGTTTAATTGTCATTTTATTTACTTCTTTTTTTAGACGAGGTCATCCAAACGTTTTTGTATAACTAAAATTACTGCAAAGAATCCAAAAAATATCATTTCATGCGTATTTTTTTGTAAGTTAAAATAAATTAATAAAAACAAACTTATAACAAACCCTATAACCTGACTTATTCTATATAAATAATAGCATATGTCTATGAATTTATCTGTCACTAGAACTCTCCTGAATATTATCAATCTGCTCTGCTAACTTTGTTACTTCATGTAGGACATACGTAAAATTGCGATAGACTTTTTTAGTATATATTTTTTTCCTGTAACGACAAATCTCTAAGTCGAATGAGTGCATGGTGTCAAACCCAAATACCCAAGAATTATCACTTATGATATGGTTCAGATTTAATTCGCCTCCGGTCCAATTTGATCCAGGCTCAGAAAGTGTTACACCACCATGCACCTCAAAGTATTCATCCAAATGGGAACACATATCATATGAAGGGTGGCTTTTATTTACAATCACATAGCCATTTAAGTTCCCATTAGGAATTCTACGCAGGATTACACAAGAAAGATGATTATTTTTCCACGCATAAAAATCTGGCTCGTCTTTTATTTCAGGGACATTTATTTCCCAATTTGAGCGAACCTTTGGACTAAACCTGTATTGAGGGTCTGGATCTTTTCGTATATGTTCTGGGATATCATTATAGTTATAAAATTTATTTAATTTCACTAGAATCCTCCTCAAACTTAGAAAGATATTCTTTAATAGCAGTATTAATCATGTATGTGACCATTTGGGTGACAGATCTTATCTATAAAATTATCTATAGCCCTATCAACTATGCTACTAACTAATTCATCTAATGATGCATCTTTATTTTCTAAACTGGGGTACATATTATTTATCTTTGTAAGATCTTCCCATAAATCCTTATTGACCTGCACAGTTATTCTTTTTTTACGCATGGTCATTCATAATGGGTATTTTTTTTCCAATATATGTGCAGAATTATCTATAGAATCATTAACTAATTTAGATAAAGGTACCCCATACTCTTCATTTATCTTTTTAAGCTTTTCCCATGAAGTCTCATAGATATACACAGTTACTCGTTCTTTTTTTTCCATATTTAGACATAGTATCATTAATAAAATAATGTATCAACATTGGACGTCTAAAAGATCATATGTCATAAAGTGTTGACAAATAATAATTATAACGTCATTATGTTTATATCACTCAAACGCCTGGCGGTTAGTTTAGTGATTACTTAATAAACACTACAGGAGGTACAAAGGAAACGATTAAAGCCAAGACAGAGACATTAGGATGGTATGGCTATACAGACCAAAACGTAGCCATATACATCCTTATTAAGGATAGGAGGTTAAAATGTATAATAGAAAATTCAATATAAAAAAAGATTTTTCAGCATTAATAAAATTCAATAAAATAACTGATAGTATTTTAAATGGATTAGGCGGTGTTCCCGATGGTGGACATTGGCATATAGATAAATTAACTCCATCCCAACATGAAATAAGGGACTATTTAAGTTCTATTTTTTATAATCAATGGAAAATAAGTAAATGAGCTTAGACAACGCAATAATAACGTATAAAGGGGCATCACTAATAAGTGGACGTGATATATGGCAAGGGTTGGGAATCGGTAAAGATTTCTCTACTTGGATGAAAGACCGTATTAAAAATAGAAAATTAATAGAGGGTAAACACTTTTCCCCAATTTTGGCGAAAACCTCAAACCCACAAGGAGGACGGTCAAAAAAAGAATATTACTTCACATCAGAAATAGGAATAGCCTTAGCAGCAAGTGAAGGGACAACTAAAAGCTGGGAGTTTGCAGTCTCTTTAATAGAAAGATTAAAAACCTTCCATAAAAATGAAACAAAACAACTAACAATAAACTATGCTTTATCAAGAACAAATGATAAATCAATTTTAAAACAAGAAAACGACTCACTGAAAAAAGAAAACGATCATTTAGTATCAATAATTTCTAAACAAAATAAAAAACGAACAAACACACCAAATAAAATAAATAACCATATCGGATACACAATGAAAAACGTATTCGAGTCTATTATATAAGGATAAACCAATGACAACACACGAAATAACGTTATTAGACTGTGAATTAGAATATGATAAACTTTGTAATAAAATTCAAGAATTAGCATTTTTAGGAGGTCAAGCAGGCTCAAACCTTAATAACTTAAAGAAAATAGAATTTTTTATAAATAATTTAAAATAAAGGAGTGAGAATGACTAAAAAAAATAAACTGGATATGTTAATAAAGGAAATTTGTTTAAAAGGAAATATTATTACACCTATTGGTCACTTCAGACATATTTTAGATTTTGAGTTAGATATTAATTGTAATATGTCTGAATCTTACGACGGGCTACTGGAAGTTAGTTTTTGTTTGAATTAAAAAGATTGAAAAATAAACAAGGGGACAGATCACGATGAATAACCTAAAGAAAATAGAATGTTTTATAAAGGAGATTTGTAAATGAATGAAGAAAATAAACTAGGAAAAAATCTTTATGATTACGTGGCTACTAAGGTTGATGCTGCTGCTGCTAAGGCTTATGCTGCTGCTAAGGCTTATGCTGATGCTGCTGCTGATGCTGATGCTATTGCTATTGCTGCTAAGGCTTATGCTGATGCTGCTACTAAGGCTTATGCTGCTGCTAAGGCTTATGCTGATGCTATTGCTATTGCTGCTAAGGCTTATGCTGATGCTGCTACTAAGGCTTATGATGCTGCTACTGCTGCTTATGCTACCAAAGGAGAGATAAATGAGAGAAATTAAGTTTAGGGCTTGGGATGAAGGCGAATTTGCAGAGGAGAAATGCATGATTGAATGGAATGATACATTTTTTTCTGATATGTCAGCAGTAACCATGTACGGATCTTATTTTAGTGATATTTCAATGCCATTAATGCAATACATAGGCCGTAAAGACAAAAACGGTAAAGAAATTTACGAGGGGGATATATGCAAATATGCCGTGCTCTCAGAGTGCAATAATGAAGACTGTATTAATTATAGTGAAGTGGAGTATAAGCAAGGTGTTTGTGAGATTATACACGGGCAATGTGTGGTTGGTGAGGTAGCATTGCCTTGGGCATATAATATAGACATAATCGGAAACAAACACGAAAATCCAGATTTATTGGAGGAGAAATGATGAAAGAATGTGTTATTACATTGGCAGATGAGTATTGGAGGAAAGAATACGGCAAAAATTTTAATTCCGTTAAGAGAAGAAACCCGCTTGCGTACAATATTGATAGGATCGATCCTATCAATAAGGACGCAGATATCTGGGAAAGTGAGGGGCTATTACATGTAGATAATTATATGTATGTATATACCTATCCATTAAAATATGTCAATCGGTACACCGTCAGGGAAGTTGAGGATATCCCTTAATAAATATCATAACTTTGTATATAATGTGCGTAGGAGTAAATAATTGAAATTGAGTGTGAGAAAGAAGTTTTTATATAGAATATCTCAGAAAGTGAATAATGGTTATGACACTTATGACTCGGCTGTCGTTGTAGCTACCTCAGAGGATGATGCAAGGACCATTCACCCCCATGCATATGAAAACATTGTAAATGATAAAAAGTATTGGTCAAATGATTGGGTTGAGTATAATGACCGACACGAAATAAAAGTAGAATATATTGGTGTTGCAGATAGTGAACAGCTAAGAGGCGTTATATTAGCATCATTTAATGCAGGCTAACACCGATGAGCAAGACCAAAACAAGAAGAGCTCATCGGCGGTAAGATTATAACATAAAATATGAGGATGAATGTATATTTAAATGAAACACAATAAATACGACTACGCTAAAATTAAAGAAATGTACGAGACTAAGTTTCACCGCCAAGACAAGGCTGGAAATATCAAAGAAAAATACCTGACTACACACGAAATAGCACAAAAATTAGGCCATGGTACCAATACGTTTGCGAAATGGGTAAGTCGGAATGTTGTAATTTCAGAACATAGGGAAATTGAGTTTAAGTACTTAAAATAAAACGCCTGTCTGTAATATCAAATGCTGGTATTTTATATCAATTTTATCATTATTATTTTTCATGTTGCCCTTATGGACATTATACGAAACCTCCAATAAAAGTGTTTGAGCATATATTATTCCGCTACCTATAGCATAATATAGCCCTCCATTTAAATTATAACCATCTTTAATCGAATCATTCCCCATAAGATAACTATATCCCAACCGAGACACCATGAAAAAATTAACACTACTGTCCACATAATTTGTAAAGTAACATGAAAAATACAATGGAATGCTATTTAATTTTGATTGCCCTGTTTTTAACTTAATAGGAAATCTTCCTGAAATACCTGATCCCAATGAAATTAAATTATTAAAATAATATAATTTCTCTACCGATATATTAAAACCCTTGTTTGTCTTAACGTGGTTCTCTTGGGGACTTTTAGGTTCTGATGTTACAAAATAACCTGAAAAATCGCCTCCTATTTTAAATAAGGTACCTGATAAATCATTATAAGCCACAGCAATATGTGGTATTACTCTAAAAATAATTATGGTGAAAATTAATAATTTCTTAATTTAATAATTCCAATATTTCATCTATTTTAATAGACAATAATCTTTCTCCTTGTAAAAAAACAAATAAGAAAGTAGATAAAGATATCCACCAAGTAAAAGAATACTTAAATTGTAATTTCTCTACTTTGTAAAATAGTACCTGTATAGGGGTTAATTTAACCCCATCCTTCGTCTCTTCGGTATTAAACATATCATTAATTAACTTAATACCATGCTCAACGGAAGGAATAGACACTTCATTTAGCCTTATAATAGATTTTTCTTGAGATTCATTTTTGGAGGCTATACTTTTAATACTTTCTTTAATGTCACTACAATCATTTTCAATTTTTTCTAATCTATATAATATTTTTTCGTTTGATGCTTGTAAGTTCTCTATCTTAGAGATTACGACAGCAGTTAAATTCAGATTGCCTGAATCATCATCTTTATATATCACAATAAAAATCCTTCTTGTTTTGTTTGGTCGTAATTGAATATATTTTATTTTAAAATATTTGTCTAGTTTAACCATCTAAAATCGATCGTGTTTCATCGAGTAAACTACCTGTATAGTGATCCCTTCCAATGGATTCAGAGTGACCTAAATATTGATTTCTTAAATCCGTGGACATATTTTTATTTATTAATCGAGTATTAACAGTCGCTCTTAGCATTTTAAGACAGTTACTAGAATGTTTCTTGCTCATTTCAAGCCTACTGCATAGTCTCCTAAAGGCACGTCCCTGATTCGCAGTAGGGGAATGCTTAGAGTATGTGAGTGAGTAGGGATTTAGGTGCCCATCCTCTCTAACCAGTCCACACACAATACGGTTGTTAATCAGTATATTTAAATGTGTGGATAAAGGGATAGTTCTCCCTCTTTTGTTGGCTCTGCTAGATTTTATAACAATCACCTTATTCTCCAAGTCACAATACGTTTTACTTTTTGGATTTATGGATAAATAAGCCCCTTCCTCTGGCCTCATTCCAGTCTCTAAATAAATGTGGATAAGAAACTGTTGATCTTCATTTGCATTTTCTAACAAAAATTCAATATCTTTCTCTGAATAAACATCAGTGACCTTGATATTGACTACTTTATCTATTTTTATTAGAGGTAAATCAGGTATTGAAGTTATGAATTTTTTAGATTTCGCATATTTAAACAGTCGTTTAAACTCGATAAACACCTTACTCATAGTTACTGGGGTCATGTTTTTAAGATGTAACTGTTCAAGGATTAAATCACTGGTATCAACATCATACGAATTTAATTTCACATGTCCAATTAATGGCATGATGTGATTAAGTCGTTGTCTTAAAATGTCAGGGGCAGATAGCCTACACTTCCCATTATCGACAGCCTGAATAAAATGCTCATAAGAACTATATCGATCAGGTTCCGTAATCTTTAACCCATTATAGTAATCCATTGCTTTCTGTTTTTTGTATACAGGCAAAAAGGAATGATATAAATCCTGGATCGTTTTAGGTGTGAGTGATTCTGATACAGGGTTATCCCCCCTTAAATTGTACTCATATAGCATTAACTTAGCCTGTTTCAGCGTGATGTAATTTCGACTGGGTTCAGAAGATGAGGGTTTTCTACCATTCATCAAGACACCTAACGTCTTAATATTACGCCTGCTCCAGTATTCGGTTCCATTTTCCCTATACTTCTTTATTTTTTCTGCAATTTTAAGGTAAGTGATTTCCCCAAACTTAAGTGTTTTTGTTTCTTTGAATAGGAAAGCCATTAGACTACCCCATTTATATCCAAAATAACGTGTCTAACCACTCCCAGAACGAGGTAGTTATCAAATTCAGAGCTATTTATTTCCATGTGGAAAGACTTATTTTTTTCTACAAATAAAATTTTATTAGTATCGTGATTAGCCGACACAGTGAAATATTTGATTTTATTTTTTGGTTTGCTATACATTACACAAATATCATTATTATTTAAGTTATTCATATCAAATGTTTTTTGGATAATCAGTAGCTCATTTTTATCGTACAAGCCATAGTCTTGTGAGGTTTTAATCCCACAACAATCATCATAGTTCGTTTCATAAAACATAGATCCCACAGGGGTCAGACCATCAAAACAATCAATTTTATTACCGTGGAAAAGAAAAATATCAACTATATTATTTTTCGATTCAAAGATACCCGAATTTTGCTTGAAAAACTGAATAAGTAAATCATTCGTAATATATCCAGCCTTCTGCATAACCTCTAAGAAATTTAATCCCCACCCCTCAATTATTTTCATGAGAAATGAAAATGATGGTTTTTTATTCAAGTTAGACATATCACTTAACTGATAAGCATAATATCCCTGAGACACATCAATCGCTTCGACAGCCTGTTTTTGTTTATCAAAAAGCTCCTTCTGTTTCTCCTTTAAATACTCCTTCAAACTCACGTTTTCTTTATTATTCATTTTTTGTTTTGGTCTCTCCTTAATTTTTAATATGTTACATAGCATATATAAATAGTAAAGAAAAGTCAACTTTATTCATATTTTTATAAAATAAAGTATTCTAAATTAAAATTTATGCTAGACAAATGCAATATTTTATAATAAAATAAATTTCGTTAATTTTTGACAAGTAGATTTTAAATTAGAAAAAGGAGAGGTTATGCAAGTTGCAATTAAAAAAAAAGAACTGTATCAAGTTCTATATCATATGAAATTGAAATATTCAGACTTAGCGAATAAATCAAATATACAGCCCTCATTATTGTATAAATATATGAAGCCAAATAAATATGGATGTTCTATAAATAAAGAAAAGAGTGACTCAATATTAGGTGTACTAAATAAAAATTCGGAGAAAGAATATAAATTTGACGAGTTTTTCTATTTTTATGACAAAAATAGACAGGACATCAAAAATAATAAGGAGTCATAATGAGAAATATTGACAATAAAAATAAAGAAGTTTCGTGTATTTTACCTGATTATAAAAATGGAAAGGCTTTATACCCTGGTAAAACATGGCTTACCGTTAAACAGGTTCATAAATTATTTAATATACCGCTAAACAAACTGTATACAGCAATAAAATACAAACAAATAAAACATACGATAGTCAAAGGTACTGGTCCCACGAAATCAAAAGCGTTATTTCTTCCTGAGTACATCGAAGAATATAACCACAAGGTGTTTAATGAGGGGTTTCTTGGTATTGATTATGAAAACTAAAAAATATAAAGAATTTATTTTGAATATAAATGATCCCAGTTTATTTTTAATACCAATATTAAACTCAATGACAAAAGGAAAAAAGAAAAAACCTAGTATTTTAAATTCTATTAGGAAGGTGACGTATGGCTAAAAAAGAAAAGGTTAAGAAAGAAGAATTAGAGTTTGAGAATGTGCATGAGGCGTTGTGGTATATACAGGTAAATTTGTCATGCCCAAAAAAACAACTTGGGCGAAACTATAAGTATCGTAATTGCGAAGATATCATGGAGGCTCTAAAGCCATTATTGAAAAAGACTAATACCATTTTGACTTTTCCTGATGAAACTATACTTGAAATAGGGGGGAGATTTTACGTTAGAACAGTTGCAAAACTTACCCATATACCTACAGAAGGTTCTATAGGCGTATATTCACAGGCAAGAGAACCAGAATCTAAAATAGGAAAGGAAGGAAAAGAGATCATGGATCGAGCCCAAATATCAGGGGCAAGCTCATCCTACGCAAGGAAATACGCCTTAAATGGCCTATTTGCTATCGATGATACCAAAGATGCTGATTTCTATGATAACACCAAATCTACACCTGTTAAAAAAACCACAGATACACCTCGTGAGACATGGAAGCCTAAAGGATTACCACCTACGCCTTTAGTCGAAAGCAAAATACCTGAACCCAATGTAGAGATAATGGAACAAAAAACCACACCTGTCTTTGATTTTAATAAAAAATAATGGAGGTAATAAGAAAATATAAATTAATTATTGTAGCAGTAATAAGTGTGTTTATTTTGATTTTGAGGAGAGTGAGAAATGAAAAATGATAACGTATCTTAAGATGGGGTCTGGGTCTAGGTCTTGGTCTGGGTCTGGGGCTTGGTCTGGGTCTAGGTCTGGGGCTGGGTATGGGGCTAGGTATGGGGCTGGGGCTTGGTC
>Ga0207892_1000235_pt1 | contig 13274 bp, 11 predicted proteins | sample LinPmetageLP54_FD_184063 | JGI IMG/M metagenome (GOLD analysis project Ga0207892, IMG submission 184063) | Marine viral communities from the Pacific Ocean - LP-54 (SPAdes) | ecosystem: Environmental > Aquatic > Marine > Oceanic | place: Pacific Ocean | collected 2010-02-09 | reverse complement strand
AGTCGTCGTGCTGGGCGTGAATGAGCGCGACCATGGATCTCTCTACAATGCGCAACTGATCTTCGACGCAAACGGCACTCTGCTGCTGAAACGGCGCAAGATCACGCCAACCTACCACGAGCGGATGGTCTGGGGCCAAGGCGACGGTGCCGGCCTACAGGTCGTTGACACCCGCGTGGGCCGCATCGGCGCGCTGGCCTGCTGGGAGCATTATAACCCGCTGGCTCGCTATGCCCTGATGACCCAACATGAAGAAATCCACGTTGCACAATTCCCCGGCAGTCTCGTGGGTCCAATCTTTGCGGAGCAGATCGAGGTTACGATGCGCCATCACGCGCTGGAATCGGGCTGTTTCGTTGTGAATGCGACGGGTTGGCTGACGGACGCGCAGATCGAGAGCATAACGCCCGATCCCACGCTGCAAAAGGCACTGCGTGATGGCTGCATGACCTGCATCGTGACCCCCGAAGGGCGTCATGTCGTGCCGCCCCTGACAAGCGGCGAAGGCATCCTCTACGGCGATCTCGACATGGCGCTGGTGACCAAGCGCAAGCGGATGATGGATTCGGTTGGCCACTATGCCCGGCCTGAACTGCTGGCCCTGCACCACAAGACCGATCTGACGCCCACACGGCACGTGAGTGCGACCGGATCCCAATTTCAGCCGATCCCATTGGAGGATTGATATGCAAGCGACCACCGGCGACCTGATTAACGACCTGCAGACCCGCGGCATGCGCCTTGTCGACCCCCGCGCCGGGGCCGATAGTCGTCGTGGCGGCGCTGGACCGACGGACCACAAGGCCGTCACCATCGGCGGCATGACCGTGATGATACCGGTCCACACCGCGACAGCATTCGAGTCCCCCTATCTGGTCGAAGCCCCAGATGCGGCAGGCAATGCGCGGGTCATGAAGGACGGTGCGTTCTTTGCCGACGTACAATTCCCGCAGCGGGCCAAGTTTCTCGATCTGTCCACCGCCGACGGCGTCCCTTACGGACATATCGCCCAACTGCACGCCAAGGATGTGCTGGCGACGACGGTTCTGCAGACTTGCATTCGGTATGAAAGCCGCAAGAAGACCTGCAAATTCTGCGCCATTGGCCAAAGCCTTGCTGCCGGCCGCACCATCGGCCACAAAACGCCCGCGCAACTGGCGGAGGTCGCACGCGCCGCCGTTTTGCTGGACGGGGTCAGGCACATGGTGATGACCACAGGCACCCCCGCTGGCAAAGATCGCGGAGCCAAGGTACTGGCTGAAAGCGCAGTGGCCATCCGCGCCGCCGTTGACCTGCCATTGCAGGCCCAATGCGAACCGCCTGAGGATGACGCCTGGCATCGCCGGATGAAGGACGCGGGCATTGACAGCCTTGGCATGCATCTGGAGGTCGTCACGCCTGCGTTGCGCGAACAGATCATGCCAGGCAAGGCGCAGGTATCACTTGAGAAATACTTCGACAGTTTCGCCGCCGCGGTGGAGGTTTTCGGTTGGGGGCAAGTCTCGACCTATATCCTTGCCGGGCTTGGTGATACGCAAGAGACGATCCTGTCAATGTGCGAACGGCTGACGGCTATAGGCGTTTATCCCTTCGTTGTGCCCTTTGTTCCCGTCACGGGTACGCCGCTGGAAAGCCATCCTGCACCAACCTCTGCCTTCATGCATGGCGTGCTTGGCCCGTTGTCGCAGATGATCGTGGATCAGGGGATGCGGGCCGAGAATATTAAGGCAGGGTGCGGACGCTGCGGGGCCTGTTCGGCCCTGTCTGCCTTCGAGAAATTCAAACAGCCTGCGCGGGAGACCGCAACATGATAATCGAACGCCCCGCAGCCTTCGTTACACCCGAATTCCTGATCCGCCTTGCGACAGAAAGCTGGGAGATCGGCGGTGCGGCCTCCTTGCGACACCGCACCTTTGTCACGGAACAGGCAATCTTTGCAGATCATGACCGAGATGCGATCGACCGAGCCGCTCTACCACTGGTGGCCGTCTCCACGATGGCGTCAGAAGCGGATGAAGTCGTGGGCACCGTGCGCATTCACGAAGAAAGCCGCGGCATCTGGTGGGGGTCGCGTTTGGCGGTTGCGCCTGATTATCGTCGTGTCGGGCGGCTGGGTGCGGAACTGATCCGCCTTGCAGTTGGCACGGCACACGCGCGCGGATGCATGACATTCCTTGCCCATGTACAGATGCAGAACGTCGCCCTGTTTGAAATGCTGAACTGGCAGCCCCTCGACCAGCAGGATCTGCACGGTCACCCGCATATGAAGATGCAGGCCGATCTGGCCGCTTACCCCCCTGTCACCGACCCCGCGCGCGGCTGGATGGCGCTGACACGGCGCGCCGCGTGACGGACGTGGCCGCCCTTGCAGCACTTCTGGCCGCGCATCCGCACGTGACTGGCAAGCGCGACATCGACGTTGCCTGCGCGGCCCTTGACCTGACGCAGAACAGCCCCGGCCGCCCCGGCGATGACGCGGCGGCGATCCCGGACGGCGACGGCTGGCAACTGATGGCGACTGAAGGGTTCATGAACGATTTTGTGGCCTCTGCCCCATGGTTCGCGGGGTGGTGCGCAGTGATGGTCAACATGAATGACATCCTCGCCATGGGTGGTAGGCCGACTGCCGTGACAAATGCGCTCTGGGCACCGGATGCCGCCACGGCGCAAGAAATTCTGCGCGGGATGAAGGAGGCGTCAGAGGCCTACGGCATCCCCATCGTCGGAGGGCATACGAACCTGCGCACGGCGCAACCGCAACTTGCTGCGGCGATCTGGGGGCGGACGACTGCGCTGATCACCAGCTTTGACGCACAACCGGGCGACGTTCTGATCGCCAGCGCCGATCTGCGTGGGGCCTATGCGGGCGATAGCAGCAACTTTCCTGCCTTTCTAAATGCGCCCCACGAGCGCCTGCGTGGCGATATGAAAATTTTGCCCGCTTTGGCCGAAGACGGTCTTGTAACCGCGGGCAAAGACATCAGTCAGGGGGGTATCGTCGGCACGGCGCTGATGCTGGCGGAATGTTCCGGCGTTGCCATCACAATCGACGCTACCCGCATCGCGCCGCCTGATGGCGACCTGACACGCTGGATGACCGCTTTTCCCAGCTTCGGCTTTCTCTTGACCGCAAAGCCCGAGAATGCAGCCGGGGTGCTATCTCGATTTCACCAGCGCGACATCGCGGCAGCCGTCATCGGTAGCGTGTCATCCGGGAGCGCCCTGACCTTGGGCGAAGGCTCGGCGCACCATCTGATCTGGGATCATGCCGCTGCTCCCTACCTCGGTCTTACCCCGATCAAGGAGCCCGCCCATGCCTGAGACATCGTTTCGCATCCGTTGGCCTGACGGGGTGGAAGAGGAATGCTATTCCCCCTCCACCGTTATCCACGACCACCTGAAGGCGGGTCAGACCTACCGCGTGGATGACTTCGACCTGCGCAGTCGCACTGCACTCGATCTTGCCGCCCGGCGGGTCGAGGCAAAGTATGGATTCCGTTGCAGTTCTGCCGATGCACAGGCGGCAAAGCTGGCCATCGCCATCGCCCGCTACAAACCCGAGGAGATGATCAAATGTCTGACAATTCGCTAAAGTACGCGCCCCGTACCCATGTCACTACAGTCATCGTCGGTGCCGGGCAGGCAGGCATGTCCGCATCCTATTACCTGTGTCAGTCAGGTATCGATCACGTCGTGCTGGAACGTTACAAGCGGTTCCACGCGTGGAAAGAAGATCGCTGGGACAGCTTCTGCCTGGTGACGCCGAATTGGCAGTGCAAATTACCGGACTTTCCCTATCGGGGTGACGATCCGACAGGCTTCATGGTCAAGGACGAGATCATTGCGTATGTCGAAGGCTTCTGTGAGAGTTTCAATGCCCCTCTGCGCGAGGGCGTCACCGTCACGCGCGTGGAAAAGGTAAATGGTATCTTCCAAGTCGACACCGATCAGGGACTTTGGTCCGCTGACAATGTCATTATCGCGTCCGGGGGGTACGACCGCCCGATCACGCCGCCCTTCGCCAGCAAGCTGGACCCGAGCATTCCACAGATACACTCCAAGTCCTATCGTCGCCCGTCAGATATCCCGAATGGCACGTGCCTTGTCGTTGGCACCGGCCAGTCCGGCGTGCAGATGATGGAGGATATGACCATCGCCGGCCGGGACGTGAGGCTGGCTGTCGGCCCCGCACCGCGCAGCCCGCGCTGGTATCGCGGCAAGGATGCGACGGACTGGCTGCATCAAATGGGATACTACGACATCACCATCGCGCAGCAGCCCGACCCGAAAACAACCGAGGCAAAGACCAACCACTATATGTCGGGCCGCGACGGTGGTCACGAGATCGACCTGCGCCGTTTTGCGCTGGAGGGGCTACAGATGTACGGTTCGGTCGCTGATATGGATGGGACGAAAATCCGCTTCCTGCCTGATCTGGAACAGAACCTCGACGCCGCCGACAAAAGCTATGTCGGTATCCGCACAATGATTGACGACTACATCGCGCGTAAAGGGATTGATGCGCCGCTTGAGCGCCCATTCGAAAAAGTCTGGCGTCCGGACGCCGAGATCACAGAAATTGATGCCGCTGCCGAAGGCATCACCTCTATTCTGTGGTGCATCGGCTTTCGCCCGAATTACGACTGGCTTGAAGTAGACTGTCTGGACGCGCGGGGTCGTCCGATTCATACGCGCGGAATCTGCGATGAGGATGGCATCTTCTTTCTGGGGCTGGGCTGGCTGCATACATGGGGTTCAGGCCGTTTTCTCAGCGTGGCAGAGGATGCCGCCCATGTCGCCAAGACAATTGCGAACCGTCTCAAACCAGCAGCCAAGCGAATTAAGTCTGCTGTATGATCAGGCAGTCTGAAAGCCGAAAAGCACATGTTTCACTGCGAGCGTTAACGATGGCCATCGCGGGTTCTTTTTTACCATATGCCCTTTTTTGTTCATCGACGAAGCAAACTCCTTAAGTGCTTCACAGTTCAAGGCGATCCATGTGCGGGACTTTGAATAGCCTCTCGTTTCCTGAACACGTTCTCGTTTCGTCGCCTAAAAGCATGAACACCACCTTAGACACCTGGCCCAGAAAGGATATATTCCGATGGAAACCCGCCCCCCATTGCCGCCCTTCACCCATGACACCGCACTGCAAAAGGTTCGCCTCGCCGAAGACGGCTGGAACACACGTGACGCCGCCAAAGTCGCCACGGCCTACACGATGGACACAAAATGGCGAAATCGTGCGACCTTTGTGAATAACCGTGAAGAGGCGGAGGCGTTCCTGACAGCAAAATGGATCCGCGAACTCGACTATCGCCTGATTAAAGAGCTCTGGGCTTTTGCCGACAACCGCATCGCTGTCCGGTACGCCTATGAATGGCATGACGACAGCGGCAATTGGTTCCGGTCATATGGCAATGAAAACTGGGAATTTGCCGAAACTGGGCTGATGCTAAACCGTTTTGCAAGTATCAACGACTTGCCCATAGCCGAGGCTGACCGCAAGTTTCACTGGCAACAGGGTCGCAGGCCAGACGACCATCCGGGGCTGTCTGAATTGGGTTTATGAAACCATGACGAACGGTCGGCAGAGTTGAAGATCGGTGCTTGTCGAATGAGGGATGCGTAAAACACCAGTGCGGCCCTCACCCAATGCCGGAATGACTTACTGCGGCGCGGCATAAACAACTATCGGCGAATGTCGGCAAAGGGCCGTTCGCGGTAAACATCCGGCGAGGGCCGTCTGGCTGTTTAGCGGGCTGAGCGTTTATTGAGTGTCCTTATGGACGCACACGAGAACACCCGCCGTATTCAAGTTTTATCGGTCTCTGACACGGGTCGTCGACGCCGCTGGACAGATGATGAGAAGATCCGGATCGTTGAGGAAAGCCATGGCGATGGCGTGACATTGGCGGAGGTCGCACGGCGCCATGACATTTCGCGATCACAGCTTTACGATTGGCGATATAGGCACAAGATTGGGCTGCTTGGGACTGGCCCGCAATTTTTGCGCGTTTATCAGGTCGAAGACGGCTGTGGCCGTGATGATGTTCCAGCGCCGCCAGCGCCAGTGTTGACGATCGACCTTGGCCCTGGGTGTCGCGTGACGATCCCATCCGGCTTTGACATGGAGGCAGCAGCGCGTTTGCTGAACTGTCTGTCGGTACGGCCATGATCGCGTTTCCGGCGGGCACGAAGGTATGGATTGCAGGTGGGGTCACGGATATGCGGCGCGGGATGAATACGTTGGCGCTGTCTGTTCAGCAGGGGCTTGGGCGTGACCCGCATGCGGGTGAAATCTTCTGCTTCCGGGGCCGCAAAGGTGATTTGGTGAAACTGCTCTGGCATGATGGGGTCGGCATGTCTTTGTATTTGAAACGGCTTGAGGCAGGGAAGTTCATCTGGCCTGTGAGCCAGAACGGGACGGCGGTGGCGATATCAGCCGCCCAGCTCGGCTATCTTCTCGAAGGCATAGATTGGAGAAATCCGCGCTGGACGCAAAGGCCCAAAACGGCTGGATAATTTGCGGTAAAACACTTGTATTTATTGGTCTTTCATCGTGTTCGTGGTAGAGATTTGCCATGTCCGATGCCGCCTCGCAAATTGCCGAGTTGAGCGCTGCGCTTGCCGCGCAGACCGCCCGTGCGCAAGCTGCGGAATCCGAATTGGCACAGGCCCGCGCTTTGGCATCCTGCACGGAAGCGATGATCCAGGAACTGAAGCTGGAGATCGCCAAGCTGCGGCGCGACAAATACGGCACCTCCTCCGAGCGCCGCGCGCGGCTGATCGATCAGCTGGAGTTGCAGCTTGAAGAATTGGAAGCGGCCGCCACCGAGGATGCGCTGGCCGCTGAACAGGCGGCGCAGGACAAGACCAGCACCGTGCGCGCCTTCACACGGCGCAAGCCCGTGCGCAAACCCTTTCCCGAGCATCTGCCGCGCGAGCGTGTCGTGGTCGAGGCTCCGACCAGTTGCACATGCTGTGGTTCCGACCGGATCGTGAAGATGGGCGAAGACATCACCGAGACGCTGGAGGTCATCCCCCGCCAGTGGAAGGTGATCCAGACGGTGCGAGAGAAGTTCACCTGCCGGGCTTGCGAGAAGATCAGCCAGCCACCTGCGCCCTTCCACACCATTCCGCGCGGATGGGCCGGGCCGCAACTGATCGCGATGGTTGCTTTTGACAAATACGGTCAGCACCAACCCCTGAACCGACAATCCGAGCGCATTGCGCGCGAAGGCATTGATCTCAGCCTGTCCACTCTGGCTGATCTGATCGGCCATGCCTGCGTAGCGCTGGCCCCGATCCACGAATTGATCGAGCGCCATGTGCTGACCGCAGCGCGCCTGCACGGCGATGACACGACCGTGCCGTTATTGGCGCGTGGCGGCACCAAAACTGCGCGGCTCTGGACCTATGTGCGCGATGATCAGCCTTGGGGCGGCAGTGCGCCACCTGCCGCCCTGTTCAAGTTCTCGCGTGATCGCCAGATGATCCACCCCAACAAGCATCTCGCAGGCTGGCAGGGTGTTCTGCAGGCCGATGCCTATAGCGGCTATAACGATCTCTATCTGGCTGACCGCAGCCCCGGGCCTGCACGCAGCGCACTCTGCTGGAGCCACGCACGGCGTAAATTCTTCGAGCTGGCCGATATCGCGGGGAACGTGCGCAAGAATAAGCCCGCACATGATATCTCGCCCGTCGCCTTGGAAGCCGTGAAACGGATCGACGCGATCTTCGATATCGAGCGCGACATTAACGGTATGGGCGCGGCTGCTCGCCTTGCCGCGCGGCAGGCGCGATCTCGACCGCTTGTCGAGGAACTGCATGCCTGGCTGCTGGAAGAGCGCTCCCGAATGTCGAAACACAACAGCGTCGCCAAGGCCATCGACTATCTGATGCCGCCCAAGGGTGACCGATGGAATGCCTTCACCGCTTTCCTATGTGACGGGCGTATCTGCCTGACCAACAATGCCGCCGAACGCGCCCTCAGAGGCATCGCATTGGGCAGGAAATCATGGCTCTTTGCAGGGTCTGAGCGAGGCGGCGAACGCGCGGCCTTCATGTATACCTTGATCGTCAGCTGCAAAATGAACGACATCGACCCACAGGCCTGGATGGCAGATGTTCTTGCACGCATGCCCGACATCACAGTGACACGCTTGCCCGACTTGCTCCCATGGAACTGGAAGGCCCATCAGGAAGCTGTCAAGGTCGCATGACCGTGCCCCTCGCCGGATGCTTACCGTTCGCGTTGTTGGGGAACACCTACAAGACGGGCGGAGAGCTGCCGTTCGCTGCGACTGTGTCGAATGACTGCAGAGTCAGAATGCTGTCGAAGCTGCGGTAAGTTCAATCTGCTTATTTCGCAACTTTTTCGCGGGTGGTGTCGAACATGTCTGCTGTCGAAGGGACGCCAAGTATCATCGCCTTGACACGATGATCGGCCTTCCCAAGCTGCCGAACGATCACGCCGTGATAGTCCGCGACCTGTTTCGCAACGTAGTCGTCGAGGTGCTCGAAGGGTTGACGTTGATTGCAGAAGGCGAAGGATTTTTGCCATCCGTATATGCGCTTACCTAAAGAATCTAAAGTGGCGCTCTGTGAATGCTTGGAGTTGAGAGAAGTCCCCTTCGTGAGCACCTCCTTGATCGCAGCCTTGGAAGTTGCAAGCGTCTCTCGGACGCCTTCCTTCATGTTGTCGATAGACTTCGCACTTGGGACGCACCGTTTGGGCTGTAGTGTGCAGCCAAGGAAGTTGATGGATTTGCTGCACTCGCCTTGCGCGGCCTTTTCCGGGCCATCTGCGGGTGTGTAGAGACCGAACCCAAAGTCTGTCAAGGTTTTCTCAGCATACGCTTTGGCGGCATCGATAGTTGAAAGATCTGCACCAACCATGAGAATGTCGTCGATGTATCTCACCGCCGTCACGCCCATGGTGTTCAGCTTCTGGTCCATGTCGTAAAGCAGCACATTCCCCGCGAAGGCCGAAAGAGAGGACCCTTGAGCAACGCCGATTCCGCCCTTCGGAAACAGGTGCGTGTAGCCAACAAGCTCATCTTCATTCCCCAAGTGAACCTCAAGAGCCTTGCCGAACAGCTCAACGAATGCTTCGTCCCCGGTTTCACGCCGAACGAAGTCGACCACCTTCTCTGTCGGAATCTTGGTGAAGAAGGCCCGGATGTCGGACTGGAAGTAGAATTTTGAGCCGCCGTCAATTGCGGTCATGATTGTCTCGATGGCGGGGCGAACACCGCCGTGAGGGTAGATCAGCCCTCCAACACCATACTTGGATCGGTTGACGTCGTTGATGCGCCCCAGCCTGTCGTCGCGAACGGCCTCATATCGGGTGTCTGGGTCGCGTAGGTCACGCGCCTGCCTTGGCTGCAGAACCTGTAGGATTGCCCGCTGCACTACACGGTTCTGGATGGTGGATATTGCGATGGGCCGTGGGTCTTTACCTGCTGCAAGGCGTTTGCGCTTGTCCTTCAAGACGCCCTCGACAGGATCAAAGGAGAGCTTGCCCGTGCGCAGTTGACCGATGATGCGCCTAAGGTGGCGCTGGTGAGCATGCTCGAACTCGGAAGCTTTGCCGCGAATATCGGCGTTGCCTGATGTCAAAGCGCTGCGCTTAACGTGTCGCCAAGCTGAGAAGATGTTTTGTTCGCTTCTGACTTCTTCAAATAGTGTCTTCGCCATGTTCTTCGCTCGGGTCCTCCGCTCATACAATCCCGACCGTTGACGGACACCCATCCTCTGCGCACGGCATGGCCGCTACGACAGACACCTCAGCGGAAACAGCCACCTTGGCGAGGTCTCCCTGGCGCACGATCCGCATGGACAGCTCCAGCTTCACGTCGGACGCCATGGCGACCATGGACGCTGCGGCGAGCGCAATCAGAATTCCGCGCACGCCGGTAAGCCAGCTCAGGCGAGCCGGTTTTTCGGGACAAGTTCACACATTCCTCCACCTTCCATCTTAGCAGGTTTTTAGCGATGTCAAGCGCGTTTCGCCCCGGCCACGCCCGCCGCTTTGAATGCTTATCTGCTGCTTGGAGGCCGTCAGAAGACGGAGCATTCACAGCTTCAAAGCCAACGGTCAGGCTCAGCCCATCCTCTGCGCACGGCATGGCCGCTACGACAGACACCTCAGCGGAAACAGCCACCTTGGCGAGGTCTCCCTGGCGCACGATCCGCATGGACAGCTCCAGCTTCACGTCGGACGCCATGGCGACCATGGACATACCAGATATAGTGGTGACGCGACGCCATATCGTCAAGAGGGCCGTTGTTGCTTTCACATCGAGTCAATGAAGTAGTTCGACACCAGAGGCTCACCCGCCGATTTCTACAATCATGTCGAATGACCAGTATGTGCTGGCAGCACCGAGCATTTGGCCAGAGTTGCCGGCCTGTGACCTGGACGACCGCATTGCCGCAGTTCGGCTTCGAGCCAGAATTGTTCGCGTCGATGACGGGTAACCTGGCAGTTGCAGTGCGGAAGCGCCCGTCGCTCCATACTAAGGGGCGATAAGCCCTTTAAGCGATTGGCAAATCAGCGGATTTTTATCTGACTTTGCGTCAGTGTGGCACTCGGCGCGTGTTCCCCGAGGATGCGCTCGACTTCTTTACGGGTCGCGCTGCCGGCCTTTGGTCCGATCATTACTTCAAGCTCATTGATGGCTGTAGGCGCTAATGGGATGAAGAGGGCTTCCGCTTCGACCGGGTATGTCTCGAGGTCGAGTGTCACGTTGTTGAAATACTCATCGTCTGGGAACTGCGCCTCGAAAGAGAGCGCTGCGATTTTGAAGCGCCACTCCTGTTCGTAAGACCAGTGCGTGCCCTTCACCATGCCCAAATCGTGAGGATAGAAATAAGCCGTGCCTGCGTGGCGATAGACCAGCGGACGATTTCGGTAGGCGGGATCGTCGCTGTAATAGATTTTGTTGGGCCCGATAATGGCGCAACTGTTTGTGCTCATTGCCGGAGGCTTTCGATTGATCGAGTGCCAGGTTTCGACCGTGAGCAGGGCGCCGCCTTTCTCGAAAATCATGGGTTCCTTGCGCCCGACAAACATGTTCGACGGCAGCCTAATCCGCACGCCGCTTAGATTTTGGCCATACATCGACCACATCGGGATTTGCTCGACCTCAGTGCCTGACCAACACGAAACGAATACAGAACTGGCTGCGAGCGCCACGTCTGATGCCATCGCTTCCTCCGGGTCGTTAACTGTATCAAGACGAGAGAAACGAAGTGTGCGAGAAGCGAGGATTTTCTCGAGGCTGGCTAAGGAGGTGTATTGATATAGTGCGGACGGTAGTTCTTCGATGCCCATTACATCGAACATGAAATCGTCGGTGTAGAACCCTTCCGATCCTTCAGAATACAAGTGCTGCCTCCAGAAACAAATTGATAATCCATTATACTTGCGCAGCGCCGGTTGCCACCTGATAGCGTGTCCGCATGCCTTCCAAGCGCGGCGTGGACTGATCGAGTGCGACGAATGACATCTCTGCCCGCACAGTGATCATCTGGGCGGTGGAGATGCCGCGCTATGCGCGAACGTCCGGTTCGAAGAAGCCGCTTCGCAGCGATGAATGTCCGTTCGCGTCGCGTGCAAAAACTTTGTGGATAGGAATTTAACACTTTCCGTATGCGACCACAGTAGCATCGCGTTAAACCATATTACTAATAGTGTTAAGTCGGCCTCATTTTCAAAATGTATCCGAAGCCATTTAGGATGGCTGCCGGCTGCCAATGCACAGTCCAGCACTAAGCGCGGTCTCTTTGGGCGAAACCGGAAATTCGCTGCGGCGCTAACCAACGACCGCTATAGAATAGTTGGTTCTCGTTGCGCTGTTGGTAGAGATGACTTGCCCAGAACTATACCAGCCGTAAGACGGGGTAACTGCTCATTTTACGAACCCCGACGCTGCTGACCAGCTTAGGCGTTAATGGGTTTCGGACTTTTTGCGGCTGCACGATCAGTTTTGCGACTGTATCCCCGATTTCCTCACAGGTGGGAGCTGCTTTGATTATCTCTCCCTCATGCCAAGCGGCATTCAGTTGTGAGGCTTAAAAACGGATCATCAAAAAGGGAAAGTAAAATGGCAAACTCACGGCCCACCAACGGCCCATCAACCACCGGAAACAAATCTGGTTCTGGTCGCGGTAACAATCAGCCGAAGGGAAAATAAGCAGCCTGTAGTCAGCCGTGTAAAGCACGCATAAAAACGTTGCTGCAAAAGGCTGGGCCACATCAGCTTCTGAAAACAACCGATGGGATGGTGGTGGTGCCGCCATCTCGTTATCGAGGTGAAAAGTGTATTATTCCAAAGATAAAGAGCTGAATAAGGTGATTGCAGAGGAGGTTAAGTCTGGGGCACGGTATGTTTCTGGAAAGAAACACGCAAAGCTATTCTTGGAAGGCGGCGGTTTACTGGTATTCTCACGAACGCCGAGCGATCGACGGGCGTTCCGAAACCTGAAAGCAGAACTGTCCAGGCTGCATCGACAACAGGCTGAGTTGTGACCGTGGCCGACACTCTACCGATAGCTCAACTCCCGACGTCACACTCCGCACTTCTTTACGCCGTGTCATTGTTTTGCCAGCCCGAGTGGCAGCACACAGAACGCCGCCGCTTTGCAAGATCGGAGATGCGTTTAGTAAAAGGAGATGACCGTAGCGTAGAGTTGCTTGATCTTCTGCGCCGATCACTTGGTCAAGAGCACGCTCAATCTCCAACACTCTGGTTGGATTTTCTAAGATCTGTTTCCGAAGGTTTAGGCACTCTGGATGCCCTGGAACTCTATACGCGGACATATTCGGCAACTCGGCAGCAAGCGCTTTGGGTGCTTCTTGCGTTCGACATTGCGCCTGCGCTCGGCAGAACTTGGGGGTTTTGGTGCCAGGATGAGGCACTTCTGCCTCAGATGCCTGAAGACAACCTCTGGTTTTTACCGCATCAAGATCCTGCAGATCCAGATCGTTTGATTCTTCCGGTCGAGACAATACTGTCATGGTGGTTAGAGCAAATTGCACCCCCTTTAGATCGGCTTTGGGGGGAATACGACGACGAAAGGCGACGTACCCTCAATAACTGGAAGTCAGGCCGGACGACGCCAGCGATTTCCCGGATCAGGGAGTGGTTTGGTGACGATCAGCAATTTTCGTACAAGAATTCAGACGAAGTTCATCTGTCGACAACACAGCTGCGCTCATTGTTGCTTTGGGCGCGTGCGATTGAGCAGGCCTACAAGGAACTCGT
>Ga0207892_1000230_pt1 | contig 13426 bp, 13 predicted proteins | sample LinPmetageLP54_FD_184063 | JGI IMG/M metagenome (GOLD analysis project Ga0207892, IMG submission 184063) | Marine viral communities from the Pacific Ocean - LP-54 (SPAdes) | ecosystem: Environmental > Aquatic > Marine > Oceanic | place: Pacific Ocean | collected 2010-02-09 | reverse complement strand
AGAGCGGAGCTACTACGAGAAATCTTATATGCCGCTTCGTCTGGGGGCGTGGATTCAATATGGATCGGGCGAGATTTAGGACACAGAGGTGGTCGAAGAACCGGCCTTGCGTTAACGGACGATGTTAGTTTTTGGGAACACACACAACGTTGGTCTGTGGTTGCCGAACGGCCATCTGCAGGCCATCCGATGAAAGAGCGTACCGCTTCGGTTATTTGGGACGTTCTTAGAAAGATCGACGATCCAATATTTTTATGGAATGTGTTTCCTTACCATCCTTATCCGTCAGGCAGTGTGTTTGAGAACAGAGCTCACAATGCTGTCGAAAGGAAGTTTGGTGTAAGAATTTTACAGAAGATTATCGACCTGCTTGCCCCTAATGCTATCGTCGCTCTCGGCAATGATGCTGCAAAGGTGGCCGGAAAATTAGGAGTGAAACAGGAAATTCATAGTATTAGACACCCTAGTTTTGGAGGTCATTCTGTTTTTATCAGGCAAACTTCCGAACTTTATTCTATCGATGTACAAAACAAAGCTGAGAGGCTTTTGTGATCGGGTGAAGGGGTTCTTCTAAATTTATTTATCGCGTGTCTTATTCGCAATGCCGATTATTCTTGAACCTTTCTCGCGGGTTGTTGATCCACTTAACGTGCGTTGATCGCCTCTCGAACGCGGCGTCAATTGCCTTAGAAAGAGTATCCGAACGAGATGGGTACGACATATACCTTGCATAGCAGTCTTTCTGATCGTCAGACTGCTTTAAGTTTATATTAAGCCGGTTAGGGAACATACCTTTTGTCTCTGAATAGCTTGGAAGTTTGATACCAAGCAGGCCATTCGGCGTCACGGTCTCACCATTTCGAAGAGATGCTTGGATTTCCCAATCTATATAGCGACGCGCCCAGGTGCATTTTCCTAACATTACAAGCGTTACGGTGGAGTCCTTCAAATACAGCTCTCGTATTCTCTTCATCACATAGGTCGTATCTTCACTATTTATGATACCCAGGCCTCTACAGCCGCTCGATCCATTGGAGGCACTTCAATCCAGTCATCCGGCTTTGCCTTTTGAGAAAGTCTCAACGGTAGCTGGTTTGAGGGAACACGCTGAGTACCAACTAACAGGCATACATTTTCTGGACATGGCAGCAGGTAGTTAAACAGGTGCTCCATCTGTGTAATGCTTTGCTGCTCGCGCCAGACATGATCTAGACCGTCTACGATTAGGTAGAATCGCTTATTCTCTTTGGCAAAATGCGCACCGCAAGATTTCACCCATTCACGTAGCTGGTCCGGCGCGTTCTTTTAGCTTCGGACTGCATCTGGGTACAAAGCAAAAATCTGATGCATCAACGAATGCGCAATCTCCGGGAAGGACGTTCTGTCGATGGTACTATCGTCAAGCGATAGAAAATAGTGGTGCCGGATAACGGGTAAATCTTCATCCCTAAGCGATTTAGCCAGATAACTCAAAAATGTACTCTTACCGCGACCTGGCGACCCCCATAGGACAGATATCGGATGAGATTTGGCGCGAATGCGTCTCATTAATACCCGGTGAAAGTCATCCGACGGAACTTGGTACGATTCGGGAACGACAAAATCCTGTGGAATCGGCTTTGGTCGGCGTTTCGTAATAATCTGGACAAGATGATCGTGCCGGATTTTTCCATCAGGCTCTGGTAAACTTTTCCTTGAAGCCCATTTTTTTACGTGGTCTCGCAGCAGGAGCCAGCCGGAATGGTCTGTATCTGAAGGTACGATTTGCTGTTTTAACGCCGTTTCAAGGTCGTCGACGAGTTTCTCCGAGTGACCGAACTCGAAGCGTTCAAAAAACGAACGAGCACTATCTTCGCCCCCCAGTTCGTCAGCTACTTTGTGCTTCATATTGGGTTCAAGACTATTGAAGTCGATAAAGTTTCCTACTAACGACTTTTGGAAATCGCTATCGGGCAAACGATTTGTTCTCAGCTTTGCGGAAAAGACTGGGCCTAGGGCCAGGACACGCTGGAGGGCATCCGACCACTTTTGTAACAGAGACGAGCCCTTGCCTTTTCGTTCAAGTAGCCAAGCCCAACCCAACCTATACGTACCGGAATCTGCCGTGAATTTGACTTGGATCAGTTCAAATTTGCCGTCTGTGCGGGCAGCAACAACGTCATCAAGTTTTCCGACTTTTGGTTCGTCAGACTCTAGCTCTACCCATTCGAACAACGAGGGATCTCGAAAAAAACGAATTAGAACATCGATTCCCATCAAATCTTGATAGTCGAAGCCTGTTCTCGGAATTCCAGCAGTTTTAAACGTACTATTTGCCACTGTTAGAACGGCGCCCTTCAAAGCTTTAAATTGCGTATCAGACTATGATTCGTATCTAACAGAGATTCCTACATAAAGCGAAGATTCTGTAAATCGGTGGACAGTTTCAAATGTTCGCAAACGGGTTCATATTAGTGCGAGGGGCGTCTGCAATGTTGATTGAAAATTTCGAAGCTTCACCTTTAATGTTGCAAGACAATCTTCTTCCGCTCGGGTTAATTTCCCTGTTCAATTAACATACGTCACGATCCAACGACCGACTTCATCGACAATTTCATACTCATGCCCCCTTGTTGCATACCAGCGTGTAGCCTCGGGTGAATGCCATCTTGGTCATGTTGAGGACGCTTTCACGGCCTCTTGGAGCGGGTCTTTCGATGTTTTGATGCTCGCTCCGGGTTCGATCTTGAATGTATATTGCCCTTCGGTTCCAGCTTGCCTTTTATATATGCTGGTGAGGGCGGCGGCAATGAACGTCTGTCCCCGCCGATTTGGCCGGGCACAAGCTATGCTATTCAGTTCTTCGGCTCGTTGGCGAGGCACCATTCCATCATGTAGATTCCCGTCTCGCTGCTGGGTTTTTCGATTGTGGTGCCGAAGCCGCGAAGGCCGCCGGTGATGAAATATTGGAAGCCGGTAAAGCCGCCGTAGCTGTTCTTCGCGTTCACCTCGCCACATACGGCGGTTCCCTGTGTCGGGGTAGTGATAAAGACGTTCCGGAATTGAGCCGACTCTGGGTCTTTTAGAACGCTTAAAACTGCAGCCTTTGCCTCTTCAATCTTGGCGGCGTCGTCATTGAACTCCGTGAAAGTCGTACTGCCGAGTTTGGCAGTGCTCTCGAAAACGGCGATTGACGCTTCCTTGACGCTTTTCGCCCATGTTGGCTGGGTGACCAGCGAGAAGCATAGCACTGCCACAATCGTAGTGATTTTCTTCATTTTCATTTTCTCCCCGGTCAGAGCTCGCGGCACGCCTGCCGCAAGGTGACGTTTCAAGACCTGGTGATCGGGGAGTTCATAAACCGCACGAAGACGGTCCCTGTGACCTTTAGACGGGGTCCTGGACATACGTCACAGGCTCCCCGACCATAGGGTCGTAGGACGATTTCTCGGTCTCGCCAGACCGCTTCGTGCGGAGTTATGAAGCCCCGGAACCGTGCGTCTCGGTTCTGAACTAACGATACGAAAGACACGGGAATATTGGAAGTGGTAATTGTGTAAACTGTGCCAAATAAATTATTGAACGGCTTAAATGACTTCGTCCTGTCCATACAAATATGAAGGGTTGCGGAAATGGTAACCGAACCAATTGAAGACTATTTGACGGAAGTTTTTATTGAGCAAGTCAACTCAGCGCTTGGGATGAATGGCTTCGTATCCGACGAGCACGACTTCGCGCCTTACAGAGAAACAGTTGCGCGCCACTATAAGATAATCGAAAGGGCGCTTGGAGAGGCCGGGTTCAAATACACATTGAATTCAGGTTTTGTATCCGGCCACCCTAAAGCAGGATATGCGTATTTCATTTACGACATGGATCGCTTCGCTAGCACATTCGAAGCCGACGCAGCTGTTGTTGCATGGCTCGATACTAAGTACGAAGCCAGATCAGAGTAAGGCCCCCACTGCGTTATTCATGAATAGCTCTCCTGAACGAACGTAGCGCGCTAGCATGCTATCTGAAGCGTGGCCGGTTTGCCGGCGGATTGCAATGGTACTGACGCCATGCATTGCGGCGCTGGTGGCGAGGCCAGCCCTCAAGCTGTGGCCGGAGTAGCTTGCGGAATCTAAGCCTATCAAGGTAACGGCACCTTTAACAATCTTAGCGATGGCTTCTGTGGACAATCGCGTGTCTCGAATCTGTCCCGCCTTGGTGACAGGCCGGAAGATCGGACCAGGACTATCAGGAATGCGTTGTAACCACTTCTCTAATGATAGGGCTGGGCAATGAGGTCCTCTCGCGTTGGGGATGCCAATACGGCGACCCTCTCCCAATTGATCTGTCTTTGACCGGCGGATTGTAACAATGATCCCCTGCCGCGCTACCTCAATGTCGTCTCTGTCTAAAGCGACTAATTCTGACCGACGGAGACCGCCAGCAAAACCAATGAGCAAAAGGGCCTTGTTCCGTAAAGATTTTACGTCGTTACCCATCAAACAGATGATGTGTGTTAGGTCTTCCACTAGCAGAGGAGAGACCTGATTTTGAGGAACCCCATGTGCTCGTTGAATGCCCCTTAGAGTGGCTTTGATAAGTTTTGTGTTGGTTGGGTTGGGTAGGCCTTTTGCCTCATGGATGGCACTTATAAACGTCATATCGAAGCGTTGTTGATCAAGTTGTGATGCTCTTTCTGCGACAATCATTAAGTCATCAGCAGCGCGGCATTTTGGGGCAGCGCACATGCGTTGGATCAAATGATTTGCCACGCTCCATTCACCACCCAATTCCTTCCGGACTGTCTTGCCTTTCAATGACACAGAGACATAGGCAACAAGGTCCAGGTCAGCGATTCCTATATCTTCATAAGCTGTAACGCACAGACGCCGCCAAAGTCGATCTGGTGAGACATCGAGTAGTGTCACTGCGGCAGCCAACGCCCACTGAATATGTCCTCGCCGGATTGCCTTTTGCAGCAGCGACATCGCCATCCATGGAGAAATCGCGAGTGGCTCAGGCATTTTATTTTTTGCGTTTTCGAGGGCGATAGCCTGAGCAAGTTTGAACCGAAAATCATTCAATATGCAGGAACCGTTCATATCTTTCTCCTCCTTGAGTTTGATCAAAGGGAGGACGGAAACTGCAATCCCACTATTAAGCGTAAAAGAGATAACTTCTTTGTAAATTGGAAACGCACGACTAAGCGCCATACTTTGAAATTGATTTCAAACCCGGAAGTGGGGGAGAGAAGTTTTTATGGTTCAGATTAATAAAAGTCTCGAACGTTTCCCCCTGACGTATTCATTTAATGCACTGAAACAAAAATGTTTCTACAGATTTCTCTTGAAGAAATCCGCCCCGGTTCCTTTCGTCCTAGTGGTCTGACTCCGACGCTTCGAACCCCCACCCGAGCCACCTCTCATGAATAACTGCACTGCGGACAAAGTGACCAAAACATCGGTCTTGGTTGACGGCAACTTCGGGCGGAAAGCGGTCGTTCGCTGCGGTCAGTTCGAGCGGCAGCTCTGCGGGACAAACCCGCCTTTGCGCAGATGTCAGCTTTCGAGAACAAATGGCGAGTTGGAACACAACTTCCGAGGGCGGAAAGGCGGTAGATTTGAGTGCATAAACCCTCTATTATTTGGATTTGGATCAGTTGAGGGTGCCACATTCCATTTGAAACGTTGGGGTATCAGTGCGGATTTAGGTGCCTCCCGCCGGATTCGGTAGAGGGTGCATTTAGACGTTGGAAATACTCAAATGATGAACTCACTCTTCAGATACTCAATTACGTCTCGGCGAGCCGAGGAACGAAAGTCTGGTATGCGCAAAGCCTCTTTGTCTGATTGGGCTCCAAGTGCAACCCTAACGCAGGTCAGTCCGGCAGCGGTGGCACTTTGCAATCCGTTCTCCGAGTCTTCAAATACCAAACAGCGACTTGTCGATTGCCCGAGCTTTCTCAGAATGGTGTTGTAAATCTCTGGCGATGGCTTGCCTTTGGTCACTTCATCACCGCAGACGGTTGCAGAGAACTTCTCGCCGATTCCCAGCCTCTCAAGAATCTGGTCAACCGACCTCCGCCAAGATGACGTTGCAAGCCCTAATTCAAAGCCCAACTCAAGGAGTTCGTTAATCATTTCGAATATTCCGGGGTTCACTATCTCAGTAAGATTTTTTTGAACCGCCTTGAACTGCATTTCCTTTTCAACGGCTAAAATTCTATGGACGTCTTCGTCTACGCCGTGTTCTTCAAATAGGGTCGACCACATTCTTTCCGCAGACCCGCCTACGAAGCGATCCCTGTCGACATTTTCAGGTTGAATGCCCAGACTGATGAGCAGTTCCGAAGCTACATCCGCATAGAGCTTTTCTGACAGGATTATCACCCCGTCCAAATCAAAAATAGCAACCTCGAACCGACCCATGGCATTCACGCCTTCGCTTCGCAAGAGGTCTGAAAGGCGTCCTTGACTGGTTGAGACCAACGAGGGTCACGTACGGTCACTGCCATTTGACAACTGGACCTGAAAATGAGTTTTTCGTATCCGTCGCGACACACGCGATTGACATCGTCTGGGACGCTGTAGCGGTCGTCGTGATCGTGCCATACGACGATTGCATCGTCCGTGAGAAACGGCTTCAACGACAAATAGTCTTGGTAGGGCTGACCGTCATTGTGATCCCCGTCAATGAACACTAGATCAATAGACCGTGGGCGAAGGAAATTTTTTCCGATCTCACGACTTGAACCAATATGGAAATTCATGAGTTGACCAAAGCTGCACATTTCAGCGATTGACTGGGCAAATTCATGCCCTTTTCGACCTATTCCACCTTCTTGTAGCGTGTCGAAAGAATGCACTTCGCCTGCAGATTTCGGAGTCCGGAAAAGCCCTAGTGCAATCCAAAATGCTGAATAACCAAACCCTGTTCCTATCTCTACGACGTTTTTTCGGTTGGTCTGCGAGACTATCTCGCAGAGGAACCTCCCTTCTAGTTCATCTACTGATACAGGGCGATTTGTACCGCGCAGCACCCAATTCGGCCCGGATCCAGCTACCGCGTCTTGTCTTCGACCGGTTGGCCAAATTGGATCCAACTGTTGGTGGATTTCAGCAATGGTCTCAATTTCGGAGGTGCGTCTGGTTTGCATATGCGTTTGCCCAACTACGGTTGACAAAGGAGCCTTTGAACAGCCAATAGAGAATTGATCGACCAAAACGCTGTGAAAGCGAAATATAGCGCACGAACTGCAGTGCCCGCAGAAATGAAAGGGCGTGGTGGCATTCGACTGAATACGCATATCTCGTGCTTTTCTTCGAACTCGCGCGCTAGCTGAACAAAGGAACTCCAGTATACAACGATACGTTCGTCTTGGATCCAAAAGATGAAACAAAACAATAATCCACCCAAATAGAGGACTATTTTTGGGATGCCGATGCTGCCCTGTCCAGTTGAAAAGCCGCCCGTTATCGCGACAGCCATTACCGCCATGAAGATGGTCATGGACACCCAACGCATTCGTTCCCAGTGATGCACGCTGTTTGCGATTTCCTCAAATTCTCTGTCACGTAGATCACACATTTCCTTGCCTCCAGAGCCGGCCAACACTAGCTCGTGCTAGAGCTAGTGTCCCCCTTCGTTTCTGTGAATTCAACTGAAAACTGAAATACGAGTGTGCTATCCGCGATTTATGAGTGTATCACCTAGACTATGTGTTGTGGGTTTAGTGATGGAGGTCCATTTTTTAATAATCCACTTTGCTTGACCGCGTTTGGCCAGTGCATCCAAATCTTATCGGGCCGCCATGTGAGTTTTGCTCTTGCATTCAGTGTATCTTTGCAATGACCGGCTACTGAGGCTGGAAGTCGTTCCAAAGCGTTTGGTATGCCCCGCAGTCGGCAGCTGTCCAGAAAGAGTTCCCATGTCAACGGATCTATTGAATCTGGTGGTCCCGAAGGATGTACGATAAGCAGCCTCGACATTAGGTTATCGATTTTACAGATTTTGTTAAGCTTCTGAGTGGATCCCTTCTTGATCATTTCTACACGAGTGTGAACCCCACCAAAGTTGGGCTTGGTGCCCTTCTCTTGGCTCTCTACCCACTTATTATAGTAATATTGTTCACTGGCTTTTGTAGGCTTTGGAAGGCCTGCATAGACGGTTTCAACACTGCCAGTTTTACTAAGGTAAATATGAGATTTTCCAGTTACAACTGAGTCCCAAATAAGTTCATCCGTTGGCACGTTGTACATATCCACAGCAACTTCGAGACGAGACGCATTTCCAGATGACACGAACATAGGCCATTCCAGGGCACCGGCTGTGATATGTTGTATAGCGGCCTTGAAACTTTCTAAGCCTGTACTGCCAAGCTTGTTGGGATTCATTTCTAGCCGAATGAAATGATTTCCATGTTTGCCCTTTTTGGGGTCCACTTGGATAAGCACGCTATCTTTGCTATTGGCTGGTGTGAAATTGATTTCAAGCTTGTAGCCGCTATGAGTGCTTGCATTCTCAATTCCTTCGATGTGCTCGTTGGCGGTGTCCATTAGACAATCGCGGATTGTTTCTTGCTGACAGGAATCCGTGATTGCTAGTGTTATCGCGATCTTGTCAATGAATGGTCTTGAGACATATCCCATGTGCCCTTCTCCAAATTCATAGACGTATAGATATTTAACAACTTCTTCATTCCCACCTTCTAATGTTACCGCTGCCTTGTTAGAGGAGAAGATCAAAGGGGTAACCTTGCTTTGGAAGACAACGGGCATTTGACCCTCCTTGGTCAACAAGTTCATTTCTCAGGTCCCCATGAGATGCGATAACTCGACAGGAAATTCGGTTTTGTTTATTGCTTTAAATAGAGCAGGCAGTGGTTTGCCTTGAGATCCATAAATATTTTTGGCTTTCTGTTTGTCTAGATGACCCATTAGTGCATCCTGCATGCTATCCTCGATATTGGCATTTGCCAGTGCGTCTTTGAAATTATGGCGGAAGGAGTGGAATGCTGTCTTATCGGTTTTAATTCCATTTGATATAAGAAAACGGCGAAACCACTTTGAAAAATTATCCGAAACATCACCCCGTGTACCAACAGCGATATCCCAGAACAGGCGTTTACTAGGGGTGACCTCTTTTCCTCTTTCCGCCACATAGTTGAGAAACCCCAACTTGATTAACTTTCGATGCACAGGGATGCAGCGTTGCGACTGGGCTGTTTTGAAGGTCTTACTTTCTCCCAGCTTCACTCCGCTCTTAGTAGCACCCTCGTCGGTTAGTCGGAAAAAGTGGATTCCTTCGTCAAAGCAGATATCGGACGTGTGCAATTGAATTATCTCACCTGCCCGCATGCCGGTAAACAATGCGACTAAGGGGATCCAGAACTTACTGTCTTTTAATACAAAGCTGCCCGGTTTCGAGCGCCGTCCAAGACTGTGGCAACCTGTATAGAGCGGAGCCGTAAAAATTTTATTTAGCTGAGCCTTGGAAAACGGGTTTCTGCTTGCGCTGGGGTCACCGATCACTTTGATCCCAATTTTTGAACCAGGAACAGTGGTGATGATTTCCTCACCCTCGCACCAATTTAAGAAGCTGCGAAACATACCGAGATACTTGTTCGCCGTACGATCTGATATTGGGGAGATGCCCGGACTTTGAATTGATACTATCTCAAGAGATGTTAAGTCTTTGTATATGTGATGCTTGGAGTAATTGCTCGGCACTATCTGAAGAAAGTTCCGAAATTGGATGACGTGATCCTTGCTCACGTTACTGATTAGAAAGTCAGCTGAAACAAGTTCAGAAAACCAGCGAAGTACTCTTTGGTAATCTAGCTTTGTTTTGTGACTTTTGTAATTCTTTGCAACCATGTAACGTTCTACGGCTTCACTTACAGTGACAGGTTTTTTAACCTGGTTTAGCCCCATGTCGCCCTTAGAAACTGATGAATTGAAAACAAATTCATCATATTCACCAAGGTACCGAGCCCGCAATTCTTTAAAGTTTTCGGCTTTGGCATACATTATTCCACGCAGTATGCGCCCTTGAACAGTTATCGGTAGTTCGGTGAATTCGAATTCCGTTGTCGAAAACAAATCCCTCGCCGTATCAACAGCCCAGGCGGGATAGTCCCCGCACCCAGCCCGGTCCCGGAGGATTTGGGAAAGTTCACCGAGCCCGTCGACCTGCCCGTCAATATCCAGTTCGTAATTCTCAAGATTTCTTTCGTAATCGTCCTGAAACGCGGCTCGTAGATTATTGAAATAGTCCTGTAGGGTTGTCTTGATTAAAGCCTCAGACAGGCTCGAATGCTCAGTCATTTTTTCAACCTTGTCCAGCAGTCCGCGCCAGAAGAGCTCGGCCAGAAGCAGACGCTTCCGAGCCTTCTTTGGGTCGGATGTTTTCAGTGAAACCTTTACTTCGGGAATGCGGAGCAATCGCGCAAATTGCACGGGAATCCACATTCTAAAGTAAAATTTGTCACGTCGCCGGACGAGGTAACGAGTTCTGAGCGATCCCATTCAGTATGGTTCCTGTACCAGTATCCTGTACCAGCACGGAAATCGCCTAGGTCCGCATTCTGCAACGTATTGATCATAAACGATCAATCATGAAACTGGCGGAGAGAGGGGGATTCGAACCCCCGAGGGGCTCTCACCCCAACACGATTTCCAGTCGTGCGCCTTAAACCGCTCGGCCATCTCTCCGCAGGCATCCGGCTGGGCCGGGTGTCGTATTCCTTTCGCAAGGCGGCGGACCATAACCGAGTGCGCGCGGCTGGGCAAGCTCTGGAATCACAAAAAAAGCCATTGTGTATTCTGCTGCCAAGCCTATGGTTTCTTAGGAAAATCGTGTTAAGGTCACCTCGCGATTAGGCGTGTCTTTGTATCCATGCGTTAGCAAAAGGGGATTGGCATGGCCGTCCTGCATTTTTTTGGGCGTATATTTATGGCGCTTGCCTTTATTTTTTTGGCGCTGGGGGTTTTTGTCTGGCTGGATGGGCGCGCGACGCTGCCCGCCGGTCGCGTCTGGTTTGAGACCCATTCCCCCAGCCTTGGCTATGCAGAAGTCATTGTGTCGCGCCATCTGGGGGCACCGGATTTCTGGCAGGATAAGGCATTGCCTTACCTGAAACGCGATGCCTGGGAAGCACTGTTGTGGCCAGTGATCCTGTTCCTGATCCTGGGCGGTCTGCTATTGCTGATTGGCCGTCGTAGACGCCGACGCAGCGGATTCCACTGACAAAATTATCCCCGGTGACGACTCGATCGTCTCACCTGAACGGACTCAGCCTTCGCGGTCCTGGATCAGCGCGTCAATTGTCGCCCATCTTCAATGCTTCCAGGAAGGCGGATTGCGGGATTTCGACCTTGCCGAATTGACGCATCCGTTTCTTGCCTTCCTTTTGCTTGTCCAGCAGTTTGCGTTTCCGCGATACGTCACCGCCATAGCATTTCGCCGTGACATCCTTGCGCATGGCGCTGAGGGTTTCGCGGGCAATCACCTTGCCACCGATCGCGGCCTGCAGGGCGACCTTGAACAATTGCCGGGGGATCAGATCCTTCAGGCGGGCACAGATATGCCGACCACGATAATCGGCCTGGCTGCGGTGCACGATCATCGCCAGGGCATCGACCGGGTCTGCATTGATCAGGATTGAGACCTTCACCAGATCGCCCTCGCGATACTCCGTCATCTCATAGTCAAACGAGGCATAGCCTTTGGTAACGGATTTCAGCCGGTCGTAAAAATCGAAAACCACTTCGTTCAGCGGCAATTCATACACTGCCATCGCCCGGTTGCCGACATAGGTCAGGTCCCGCTGTTCGCCGCGCTTTTCGGTGCAGAGAGTCAGCACAGGGCCCAGATAGTCATCTGGCACCATAATGGTCGCCTTGATCCAGGGTTCAGAGATGGAGGCGATATGGGTCGGGTCCGGATAGTCGGCCGGATTGTGCAATTCGATGTCTTTGCCGCTGTTCAGCGTGATCTTGTAAACCACAGACGGCGCGGTGGAGATCAGGTCCAGATCATATTCGCGGGATAAACGCTCCTGCACGATTTCCAGATGCAACAGACCCAGGAAGCCACAGCGGAAGCCAAATCCCAGCGCGGCTGAGGTTTCCATTTCTGCATGGAAGCTGGAATCGTTCAGCGCCAACTTGCCCATCGCGTCGCGCAGGGCTTCAAAGTCTGAGGCATCGACCGGGAACAGGCCACAGAAGACCACAGGTACCGTGGGCTGGAAGCCGGGCAGGGGCTTGTCGGTGGGTCGCTTGTCTTCGGTGATCGTATCCCCGATCTTACAATCGGCCACCGCCTTAATGCCCGATGTGATAAAGCCCATCTCGCCCGGGCCCAAGCTGTCAACAACCAGACCTTTGGGCGTGAAAATCCCGACCCGGTCCACTTCATGTGCCGCCCCGGTGGACAGCATGCGGATTTTCTGACCCTTCTTGATCGTGCCATCGACGACGCGGATCAGGGTCACCACGCCCAAATAGGCATCATACCAGCTATCGACCAGCAAGGCGCGCAGCGGTGCCTTCGCATCGGATGGCGGCGGGGCAGGCAGGCGCTTCACAATCGCTTCCAGCAGGTTATTCACCCCCAGGCCGCTTTTGGCGGAAATTTCCAGCGCCTCGCTGCAATCCAGGCCGATGACATCTTCGATCTGTTGTTTGATGCGGTCTGGTTCGGCGGCGGGCAGATCAATTTTATTCAGGACCGGCAGGATTTCGTGATCATTGTCCAGCGCCAGATAGACATTCGCCAGTGTCTGGGCCTCAACCCCCTGGCTGGCATCGACAATCAGCAGCGACCCCTCACAGGCGGCCAGCGAGCGGCTGACCTCATAGGAAAAGTCCACATGGCCGGGCGTGTCCATCAGGTTCAGCGTATATTCGATACCATCCTTGGCCGTATACAGCAGGCGCACGGCCTGGGCCTTGATCGTGATGCCGCGTTCGCGCTCGATATCCATGGAATCAAGCACTTGCTCCTTCATCTCCCGATCGGTCAGGCCGCCGCAAAGCTGGATCAGGCGATCCGCCAGGGTGGATTTGCCATGATCGATATGCGCGATGATGGAGAAGTTACGAATACGGCTCTGGTCAGTCATAATGGTTTGGTTCGCCTAGTTTAGCAGAGGATCGGTCCGACCCTGAAAGAAGCGCAAAATAGGGCTCAAAAGCGTCGCTTGCAATCCTTGTCGGTGGGGCGGTTTCTGATACGCTCCCCTCAGTTCACTCTCAGGGATTTTGGGGCACGTAAAATATGAAACTGAAAGACATAAAAACCTTTGTCACCGTTCCGCCAACCGGCATTGGCGGGTCCTTCTGGGTGATCGTGAAACTGACCACGGATAATGGCATAGACGGGATCGGGGAATGCTATGGCATCCCGGTTTCCGGCGACATTGCCTGTCGTATGGTGGAAGACACGTTTG
>Ga0207892_1000223_pt1 | contig 13743 bp, 11 predicted proteins | sample LinPmetageLP54_FD_184063 | JGI IMG/M metagenome (GOLD analysis project Ga0207892, IMG submission 184063) | Marine viral communities from the Pacific Ocean - LP-54 (SPAdes) | ecosystem: Environmental > Aquatic > Marine > Oceanic | place: Pacific Ocean | collected 2010-02-09 | reverse complement strand
CATACCCCCCTTAATGAACCCCGACGGACCCGCCGCCGTTTTCTGGTCACGCACGATGCCGCGTGCCAACATATAGGCGGACCCTGGGGTCTTAAGGCTTGAATTCGCCCCGCCGCCGCCTGCGAAGAAGCCCAGAATAAGTTTCACGTCCTCTGATTCAAACCAGCGGCTAAGATAGTCGTAGGCGCTCAATGTCAGTAAATTGTAGATATCATAGAAATGTCCGCCGATCTTGCGGAAGCGCCAGACGAAGCCAGCAAGCCGTTTGAGGTCACGAAACCTGCGCGAGCCCGGATCGACAGGTGTTTCAAAGATAAGCTGCTTCATGAAGGGTGCCAGTTTTTGCATATGCGCTACATAGGCTGGATAGACATCCGCGTCTCGATTGGACAGCCTGGCCAGTTCACCCCGGAACCGGTCTGGATCTTCCCACATTGTTACGAAACGGTCGCCTTGCAGCGCGTAGACGATCGGGTCGGGTGACAGGACCTCATAGCCGTATTTTTGCAGTTCAAGATCCAGGATCACCTTGGGCTGTAGCAATCCCATGTAATAAGAGGCGGTGGAAAGACGGTAGCCGGGCCAAACCTCCTCGGTCACCGCCGCCCCGCCGCTGATCGACCGTCGTTCCAACACCAGCACTCGGACCCCGGCCTTCGCCAGATAAGTGCCGCAGACCAAACCGTTGTGGCCACCGCCGACAATGACGGCATCGAAATCAGTCTTCATGACCGGAGTCTCCTAACCAGACGTTTTCCTGCCGATCAAAGCTGCCGGCCCGCAGGTCGGACACCCCTTCGGTTATTTTTGGCTTGGCGATCTTCAGAGAGGCGGTCCGTGGAAACTCCTCAATAAAGGTATAGAAACGCGGCACCTTAAATGGTGCCAGACCGCTCTGCGCAGTTTCGATAACCTCGGCGATAACGGCGTCGTTCTCTTCCACGTTGGGTTTCAGCCGCAGATAGGCCTTCACCTCCTCCCCGCGCAAGGCATCGGGTACGCCGACCACGGCGCTTTCTGCGACTGAAGGCGCCGTGTTTAGTACGGTTTCGACCTCACGGGCCGCTATATTCTCCGCGCTGCGTCGGATCATGTCCTTCTTGCGGCCAACAATATAGTAGAAGCCTTCTCCATCCTGTTTGAACAGGTCGCCGGTTCTGAACCAATCCCCTTCGAATACGGCATTGGTTGCTTCGGGATTGTTGTAGTAGCCCAGCATGATGCCAGGCCCGCGAACCTGCAATTCACCGACCTCACCCTGCGCAACAAGAGCGCCATTGTCATCGACGATCCGGCATTCCCGAAACGGGCATGGCCACCCGCAGGAGCCCGACCCAACCATGTCCGCGCGTTCGATCGGCATGAACATTGCCGGCCCCAGCTCCGTCATGCCGAAGGCTTCGCGTGCGTTCAGTTTGAACCGTGCTTCTAGCTTGCTGTGCAGATCCTTGGCGACGCCGTAGACGTTGCCCCGGATTACCTCGATATTGCCGTCGTCGGGTTGTTCCGGCTGGTTCAGCAGCACCCAGGGGAATAGGCAGAATTGAATGCGGTAGTCTCGCAGCCAGGACAGAAAGCGGCTGGTGCTTTGACGGGCCGCGACGAACAGCGTGCCGCGATGGTAGATCGTCATCAGCAGCAGCCATTGCGGGTCCATGTAAAAGAACGGCGTGGAGGCTAGGATGCGGTCGTATTTCCGGCCGTCGCGGAAGGCGTTCACTTTGCCAGAGCTGATCCAGTAGCGTTGCGTCAGCATGCAACCCTTCGGAAAACCGCTGGTTCCAGAGGTGAACTGGATGTTCATCAAGTCGTCGTGCCCGACCGGCTCTGGCGGCGTAAAGCTTTCCAGCGGCTTATCTGCAAGTTCTTCCCAGTGTCGGAACGGCTCATCCCCATCATGACCGTGCGTGATCACCCGTTCCGGCCTCACATCGATCAGGCCTTCTGATATCGCTTTTGTTACAACCTCCAGGCAGGCCGAGTCTGCGACGATCCAGCGCGCGTCGCCGGTTGTCATGACGTGACCCAGTTCGCGGGCGCGATAGGCGATGTTGATCGGCACCATCACCGCGCCAATTCGGGCCAAAGCAAACCAAGTCAGCGGCATGGCCGCGACATTGGGCAGCATGACCCCGACATGGGTGCCCTTGCCGATCCCTAAAGCGACAAGACGCGCGGCCAATCCGTTTACGCGCTGTCGCATCTCCTCATAGGTGATCGTCTCGCCGGATTCGAAGAAATTCCAGAGCATTTTGTCACCGGCCTCGGCCGCCGCTTGATCCAACAGCGCGCCGATATTCTCCGGCAATGGGTCTGCCTCGATGCGCTGTCGGCGCACGGAATACTCGGGAACAGTTTCGGCCAATAAGGCATCGGTGCCCATAGAAACAATTGCCTCCTTGCGGGAGTTGAAAGAAAAGGCGCGGGCCCCAGGAACCCGCGCCTTATCGGATCAGTGAGCGAACCAAACCGCCTTGAGATCCGTGTATTTATCCATCGCGTGCAGTGACTTGTCACGGCCAAAGCCAGATTGCTTGAATCCCCCAAAGGGCGCATTGAATTGCCCGCGATCAAAGCAGTTGACCCAGACGACACCGGCACGTATCGCCTGCGCCGCACGATGTGCATTCTTAAGGCTGCCGGTCCAAACCGAAGCCGTAAGGCCGTAAGCGCTGTCGTTTGCAACTGTCATAGCGTCGTCGAAATTCTTGACAGTGATGGTCGACAGAACTGGACCGAAGATTTCCTCCTGCGCGATTTTCATGCTGTTGTCGACAGCATCAAAGACCGTTGGCTCGACGAAGTAACCGCCGCTTTCCTTCAGCGCCTGATTGCCGCCCGCGACAATCGAAGCACCGGCGTCGCGGCCTGCATCGATATAGCCGAGAACCCGGGTCAATTGCTCCTGCGTCACGATTGATCCAAGCTTGGTCGACGGATCCAACGGATCCCCAGGCTTCAGCGCCGTGGCATGAGCGATGACCTTCTCAAGCAGCTTGTCCTTAATCTTGTCCTCAACCACTAGGCGAGAGCCGGCATTGCAGACCTGCCCAGCATTGGAAAAGATGCCCGCGGCAATGCTCTTGGCGGCTTGATCCAGATCCTCGCAGTCCGCAAGGACGACTTGGGGTGACTTGCCGCCCAGCTCAAGGCCAATGCGCTTCATGTTTGATTGACCGGAATACTGCATGAAATAGCCACCGACCTCGGTCGAGCCGGTGAAGCCGATGCAATCGACATCCATGTGCAGGCCAAGCGCCTTGCCAGCAATATGGCCGAGACCCGGTACAATGTTCAGCACACCCTTAGGCAGGCCTGCTTCGATTGCCAATTCGCCGATGCGCAGCGCGCTGAAGGGCGATTGTTCCGCTGGTTTCAGGATAACGGAGTTGCCCGTCGCCAATGCCGGACCCAGTTTCCATGCTGCCATTGACAGTGGATAGTTCCATGGCACGACTGCAGCGACAACGCCCACTGGCTCGCGCACAATCATGGTGGTGACGTCTGATGGGGTTGCTGCGACTTCACCATAGACTTTATCAATCGCTTCGGCATACCAGGCAATGCAGCTTGCGGCGCTGGGGATGTCGCCATTCAAAGCGTTTGTGATGGGTTTGCCGACATTCAGGGTTTCAAGCAGCGCCAGTTCTGCACGGTGCTCTAACAGCAACTCGGAGAAACGCAGCAGAATCTTACGGCGATCCAACGGCGACATGCGGGACCAGACACCGGATTCAAAGGCGGCCCGGGCCGACCGAACTGCTGCGTCTACATCCCGCCCATCGCAGGACGCGACCTTGGCGATGACGCGTCCATCTGCCGGGAAGACACAGTCGAAGGTCTCCTCTGAAATCGGGTCCACGAAGGCGCCGTCGATGAAGGGTTTTGTTGGCAGAGGCGCAATACGGGCGCGTTCATGCCACTCAGCGGTCGTTAAATCCATTTTCTGTTCTCCTATGTCCTGTTCGTAGAAAGACTTACGCCGCCGAACGTTGTGCAGCGCCTTTTTCTTCGCCCGCACGCAGGATGCCTTCGCGCAGTATTTCGCACATGCTGTCGATTTCCTGACGCGTGATGATCAGGGGCGGCGACAAGACGCACATATTCCCGATCGGCCGTACAATAAGGCCAAGGGAAAAGCAGATTTCGTCAATCCGTAAGCCGAGCGCTTTGTCTGCGTCGGTCACTTCGGAGCGGCCCGGGTCCACCATGCATTCGACACAGCCGACGAGGCCTTTCGAGCGAATGTCCGCGACTCCCGGCAGATCTTCCAGAGCCTTCAGCGCCGCCGCGAAATGCCCCGACACTTCGTTCACATGCGCCAGGATACCGTCGCGCTCAATCACCTCAATATTCGCGAGCGCCGCTGCGCAGCTTACGGGATGACCGGAATAGGTGTAGCCGTTGGTAAAGCTGCCGCCCTTGGCATTTTCCCCGCTGACCCGGTCCAGCAGCTTTTCGGAAATAGCGAGACCACCGAGCGGCACGTAACCTGATGTCACACCCTTGGCGAAGGTGATGATGTCCGGCACGACGCCGAAAACCTTCTCGGATGCGAACCATTCTCCGCAACGGCCGAAGCCTGTTACGACCTCGTCAGAGATATAAATGATATCATTGGCCTCGCAGACCGCCTTGAACCGGGCATGGTATCCCGTTGGCGGTATGATCACGCCGCCTGATGCCAATAGCGGCTCCGCCAAGAAGGCCGCGATGGTATCAGCGCCTTTCTCTTCGATAAGCGTCTCGAATTCCGCCACCAGATCGTCCAGAAATTCGGCTTCTGTCCGATTGCCGGCCAGCCGGACATTTGGGCTGGAGAGAAAATTGATCCGATCCTGCGCGACATCGAAATTCGGCCAGTTGCCGGTCCGGCCCGAACATGCGGCCGTAAGGCTGGTGGATCCGTGATAGCCGTCCATGCGTACGACGATCTTCTTCTTTTGGGGGCGGCCCAGAATATTGTTGTAAAACTCTGTGAAACGCAGCGCCGTGTCGACGGCCGTTGACCCCCCCGTCGTGAAGAATATCCGCGTCAGATCACCAGGCGTCATTTCCGCAATCCGTGCGGCAAGCTTGGCGGCAGGCGAATTCGAAGTGTACCAAGGCGAGTTATAGGAAAGGTGCATTGACTGATCGGCCAGCGCGTCGGCGATTTCCCGACGACCGTAACCGATCTGTGTGCACCACATGCCAGCCGGCCCATCAATCAGTCTGCGCCCTTCGGAATCAATGACATAGATTCCCTCACCACCCTTTAACATGGGCAGTCCCTTGCGACCAAGCGTCGACATTTCCTGTGCTGGTGCAAATAGGTTTGTACGGACAGCTTCGGCTAGAGTCTCCGTCTCGGTGTTGAATTCGGCCATTGGGGGCTCCCCTAAAAAATCACATTGCGTTTAGCGACTGAGTGTTTGGCGGAGTCCGCCAATGTCGTGGTCGCACCTTGTCTGAAAACAGTGCGTTCCTGTTTGCAATTTGCCTAATAATTGATTGCTTAGTCAATCAATTATTTTGTCGAAATCATATTGATCTGCTCCATATTTCTGGTTCAGCTTGATTGATCGTATTGCGCATATTCGTGACTCATGGGTGTTGCACCTCTCCTGATTCCGGCTTCGACTATGGTATCTGCCTCAGCACAAGAGTGGCGGGATGGGGCTGGGTCATCTTGACCACCTCCTGTCCCATTTGGTCCCCGACCATACGATTTAGCCCCGCGACGGCAGAGGTCGGACAGGTGGTCTTGTTGCTGCGGTGTCTTCGTCTACAGATGCTTTAGCGGTTTTCAATCGGCGCCGAAGCCCAGCAACGCCTGTTCAGACAGTCTACCGGCGTCTCGAAGGTTGCCCGTCTGGAAGGATCTCTCGCTCCCTTCTTGCCGAAGGCCTTGACTCAATCGGTCGGGACACGCGCATGAAAATGTAATGTATCAATGGTGTTTAGAGGGTGATTTCTGGATATATCGACAATAATCCGCGCGTGCCAGATGGTCGATTGCCAAGCTAGCGCATGCCTCTAAAATCGCTGGATGTTTTCGATATCAATGCCTTGCGGCATGGTTGGCGGAGACGGAGGGCGAAACTTTAAACTCCGTCTTTAAGGAATTGGTAGAATGGGAACACCAACTAAAGGCGCTTGAAGAGGTTTCACCCATTGAATGGGAGGAGCCAACGCCATGAGCTCCTATGCGAAGCGAGACTTTACTAAATCATCCAAGCGGACAAAACGGCCCGCGCCATTTCCGGTGCGATTTAGCTCAGATGAACGTGCTGTTCTTGAGGACAAAGCCGGAGACATGCCGCTTGGTGCCTATATCCGAGCGAAAGCATTGGATAAAACGCAATCGGCTGCAAAAACAGACTATGTGATGTTGGCTCGGATTCTGGGTTTGCTGGGTAAGTCTGAACTGGCATCCAATCTTTGCTTGCTTGCCGTGGCGGCGGAGCAAGGGGCGCTGATCGTCGATGAAGAGATTGAGACTGATCTGAAAGCCGCCTGTACCGATGTGAAAGAAATCCGCCTTATCCTCGTTGAGGCACTGGGGCTGCGCCCGTGATCCTGATCGGCAACCAGCGCGGGGGCGGGCGTGATCTTGCCCAGCACCTCCTCAAGGAAGAAAACGATCATGTACGGCTTCATCAGCTTCGGGGATTTATTGCCGATGATCTGGAGGACGCATTCAAGGAAGCCTATGCTGTCAGCCGAGGGACACGCTGTAAGCAGTTCCTGTTCTCGCTAAGCCTCAACCCGCCGAAAGATGCCAAAGTCTCCACCGAAGCCTTTGAGAGTGCCATAGAGCGTGTTGAGAGAAAACTGGGGCTCAACGGACAGCCCCGCGCCATCGTCTTCCACGAGAAGGAAGGAAGGCGGCATGCCCATGCGGTCTGGAGTCGTATCAAGGTCGATGAGATGAAAGCGGTGCAGCTTTCCCACAGCACGCTCAAGCTGATGGATGTATCGCGCGAACTCCATATCGAGCATGGCTGGAAAATGCCGCGCGGCCTTGCGGAGCGCAGCGAACGCGACCCACGCAACTTCACCCTCGAAGAATGGCAGCACGCCAAACGCAATGGCGTCGATCCCCGTGATATCAAAACCCATATTCAAGATGCATGGGAGATGTCGGATTCAAAAACTGCCCTTAAACATGCACTGGAAGAACGCGGCTATCGCCTAGCCAAAGGTGACAAGCGCGGCTATGTGGCAATCGACTATCGGGGAGAGGTCTATTCTGTTCCTAAATACGCAGGGGTGAAGACCAAAGAAGTCCGCACCCGTATCGGCGATCCAGCAGACCTGCCCAGTGTTGATGAGGCAAAGGCCGCTTGGGCCTCTGATATGCTCAAAAAGGCGCAAGAGCTCCAGCGTGAAGCCGATCAGAAGCGAGAACAGGAACGCCAAGCTTTCGCCGCCAAGCGTGCTGAATTGGTAGCACGGCAGCGGGCGGAACGCGCTGCACAGGATCAGGCGCTGACGGCGCGTAAGACAAAGGAAGCCATCGCGCGGCAAGATCGCTTTCGATCCGGCCTTAAAGGCCTATGGGACAGACTGCGGGGCGAACACAGGCGCATTCTGGAGGAAAGCCTGAGAGACGGCCTCGCATCTGACCGCCGCGATAAACAGGAGCGCGATCAGCTTATCGTCCAACACCTGAAGCAACGCCGCGAGATCGTGAAGGGCCAGGTGCAGGAGCGGCAACGCCATAATGAAGTTACGCGCGGGCTTGATGCAGACCGTGCGGCTTTCACTGTCGCTGCAAGAGGGCAGATTGTTGATGAACCTGAGCGGATGGAAAGGCCAAAACCTGTCCGTACTCCTCCCCAAAGAAATGAAACGCCTGTTCGGCCAAAGTCATTATCTACCCAGTGGCAGGTTGCCGCCATACCGGAGCCCAAGGTCTCTGCACCGTTGAATAGGGACCAACGAAGAGAGGCTTTCAAAGAGCGCAGACGCATTGAATCGGACAGCCCCGCTGTGGGCAAGGATCGAACGCTGGATCGCTGACGATCAGAACAGATCGAGTTGTTCTGTTTTATCCGGCGCGAAGTATTCCGGCTCACCACAAAGCACGCAGCACTTTCCGCCATGGGTGACTTCCATGCCGTGGTAAAAGCCTTTCGGGTTGCTTCTGGCATTTTCTCCATCGGCAACGGTGGAGGCATAGCTGCGTGTGGGGCCGTCAAACAGCGAAAGGGGCAGAAGGCGATAGGCTTGGATACGTCGCTCCCGCTGATCGCCAGCGCCGCCAACGCTCACCCAAAGAGCGCCCCTCCAGCGGAACGGTTGGCTGACGGGCTCTCCCATGCCAATGCGATCCGCGCTGTATGATGCCACAATATCCCCTTCGCCACGCTGGCGCTGTGAGGCCTCGCACCAATGCCCGTCCTCAAACCGCTCCGGCGGCGCGAAATTGATCTTAATGGCAGGCATAGACAATCCGCTCCCCCGCAATCTCGGTTTCCGAGAAATCGGCACTCAAATCACGTGCAATGGAGTCATAGTCGATGTGATGGCGCAGGCTTTCCGGCACCTCGCCATAGAGCCCTTCATCCACGAAGCTTTCAGCAAGGTCGCGTAGGCTGTCGAGAAAGTAGAGGGTTAGCCTGCGAATATCGTCCAGTCGGTCACGGTCGTAACCGCGATCAGAAAGCTGCGCCAAGAAGCGTTCGCGATTGTCGGGATCGCTCCACATCGTGCGAAGCTGGTCTTCGTCCGCCACGATGCCCTTAAGGTCGCCAAAAAGGCGCTCAAGAAATTCCGTCGCTGATATCGGCTTGCCTTCCGGACTCCAGTACGTCGTTGAGGCGATATACCGGATGTTGCGCGCCTTTCCGTCTGACAGTTTAACGACAATCTTCTCACGCGGCGGCTCTTCTTCGCCTCCGCCGCCGGGCTCACCTGGCTCATCAGGACCAGGCTCAGGTCCCGGTTGAGGCGGGCGTGGTTCGCCGGGCGGTTCCGGCTCAAGAGGCTCGCCGTCCCATTCTGGATCGTTAAAGTTTTCATGTGCCTTCACAAAGTCCCAGATCGTGAAGAAATCCTTCCCGTCATAGGTCCGTGTTCCGCGCCCAATGATCTGTTTGAACTCGATGATAGAGCGGATCGGGCGCATCAGCACGATATGGCGGATATTGCGGGCATCGACCCCTGTGGACAGCTTCTGTGATGTCGTCAGGATCGTCGGAATCGTCTTGTCATTGTCCTGGAAATCGCGGAGATGCTGATCCCCCATCTGCCGGTGTGTAAACGAACTCTGACTTAGGAGGTTGAGAGCCCCCAACGAAAGTGCATGTCTCTCCCAGATTGGACCTTGTCCAATGCTCTGGGCTGTCAGAAAAGACAGAGTCGAGAACGCTTGAAAACAACTCACGCGAGTTTTGAAGGTTGGCTTCGGCGTGGGCGCGGGCGCGGGCTAGACCCTCGAAGGCCTCGTCCAGGACCGCAGCAATCCGCTGTTGTTCTTCTATGTTGGTCGGAATCCGATACAGCTCACCGTGGACGTCGTTGCGATTGAGCGTCGGCACCCCAGCTCCTGACGCAAAGCGAGCGAGATCAACATAATTCAGCAAATGGTATACAAAGCGCGGATCGTTTCCGTGAAAATCTTTGACATATAGAGCTGTGTTCAGAGGCCAGAAATCGTCCTCAACAAAAAAGACATTGCCAATGCTACCGCTTCGTCCAGTTGCAACGCCGGGGCCTTTAACCTTGGCTTCCGAATGAGTGTCAGTTGGGCCACTGGAAGTAACGAGCGGAAATTCCCCCGGCTCGCGTAACCTCGTCGGCAGATCAAACCCCCTTTGAAGGGTCGAAATCTCACCAAGTGGCTTTTCTACCCAGCCTTGCTTGACGGACGCCTTCACAGCATCCCCCGAATGTCTTCAAGGATTTGCGCCGTTTCGGCATCCCGAGCCAGCATGTCGGCGATGATCTCTTCAGGGCTGCGTAGGGCCTCGGCCTCGGGCGCGTTGGGGTTCTTGACCGACAGATCGTAGGTGTCCTCGTCCAGATCAGCGCGGTTCACGATCCAGCTTTTCGGTCCGTTCGGACGGGTGCGTTGCAGCTCGATGAATTCTGCCAGATCGTCATCATTCAGCGGGTTGGTCTTGCCAAGGCTGCGGCCCGGATTGAGCTGGTAATACCAGATGTCCCGCGTCGGTGCGCCTTTCTCGAAGAACAGCACCACGGTTTTCACGCCCGCACCCTGAAAGGTGCCTTGCGGGCAATCGAGGATGGTGTGCAGCTCCGCCGCCTCCAGCAATTCCTTGCGCAGCGCGATTGAGGCGTTGTCGGTGTTGCTCAGGAAGGTGTTCTTGATCACCACGGCGGCCCGCCCGCCTGCCTTCAGCTTGCGGATGAAGTGTTGCAGGAACAGGTAGGCCGTTTCGCCCGTGCGGATCGGGAAGTTCTGCTGCACCTCGCGCCGCTCGCCGCCGCCGAAGGGGGGATTGGCGAGAATGATGTCGTGGCGGTCCTTCTCCTGAATATCCATCACGTTCTCATTGAGCGTGTTGGAGTGGATCAGGTTCGGGGCCTCGATGCCGTGCAGGACCATGTTCATGATCCCGATGACGTATGCGAGGCCCTTCTTCTCTTGTCCGTAGAAGGTCTTGGTTTGCAGGGTCTCGTAGTCAGACGCTGAGAGCTTGTCGGTGCGCATGTAGTCGTACGCTTCGCAGAGGAAGCCCGCAGAGCCGACTGCGCCATCATAGATCGTCTCGCCGATCTTGGGGGCGGTGACCTTGATCATGGCGCGAATGAGCGGGCGCGGCGTGTAGTATTCGCCGCCGTTGCGCCCCGCGTTGCCCATGCGGCGGATGCGGGTCTCGTAGAGCTGGGACAACTCGTGCCGCTCGGCCTGGGTATTGAAGGACAGGCCGTCCACAGCTTCGAGCACATCGCGCAGGATGTAGCCGGAGCGGAACTTGTTGCGCAGCTCGGTGAAGACCTCGCCGATCTTGTAGTTGATCGTCTGAGGGCCAGTGGCGGACTGGCGGAAGGATCCGAGATATGGGAAAATCTCCTGATCAACAAACTTGATTAGGTCGTCGCCGATGCGGGCCGCGTTGTGGTCAAATTCGCCCGAGGCTGTTTTGGGGGCGGCCCATTTATCCCAGCGGAATTCGCCGTCAATGATCGGGGTATAATCAACGCCATCGAGTTCAGCGCGGTCGGCGCGTTCGGTTTCGAGATCGTGTAGGTATTTTAGGAACAGAACCCAAGAGGTTTGTTCCACGTAGTCCAATTCGTTGGCGATACCTTCTTCCGCGCGAAGGTCTCGTTCGATCTTGTTGAATGCGTTTTCGTACAATGTGTTCTCGCCCCTGAATTAGTAACCTCGTTATGACCTTAGCAGACACACCTATTGCGCGCACTCACAAACCAAATCACCAGAAGTTTGTCCACAAGAGGGGATACATCTGGGCGTCTGTCACATGTCATAGACGACTTGCTTCAGCATGGTCTAGCGAAGAGGCGATGGCCGGGATGAAACGGCGGAACGTTTCGATTGGCGCGCAAGCGGCAAAGGCGGGGGGGATGCAACGGGGGTGCGCAGCGACCCCCTTGCCGAGGATCGCGAAGCGACCGCAGACAAGAGGCGTGGGTATTACCCACGCACCTCTTGCGCGTGCGTGTAACGTTAATAGCCTATGCGCCGCCCTTGGCATTCGATTTGGGGCCAAACGCTCATAATACACCGCCTTTCAGGCCACAGAGGGATGGGACAAAATCCATGAATATTGTCTGATCGGTGATTAATTATGAAATATGGAAATGTAAACTTGAATTTTCGCAGAAAAAAGCCATTCTTATTTTCTGGAAGCACCCGCTCAACCGCTGAAATAGCGCGTTTGCGCCGCCTGACAGAAAGGATGAATTATGTCTGCGGTAAGACAATCAATTTTTCAAGTAGAGTCCGGTGATAATTCACAGAATTATTTGATTTTTAGCGATAATAGGCGTATAAATGTCCTAAATATTAATGATATTTGTAATTTTATTTTAAGAATAAAAGATATGTTAAGTGCCCTACGCGATACATTTAAATCCCAAAACACCGACGGCATAAGCCGCCGTAACGCATTGCGTCTTGGTCTTGGCGGTCTAGCGGCGACGGCATTAGCCTCACTCCCTTATGCCAACAAGGCGGAAGCTGGAGAGGCCAACGCTGCGACACCTTCAACCCCGCTGGAATACCGAGACGAAATGGCCAAATATTCACGTGATCCAAAGACACAAGGCATCGGCGTGTTTATCAATTTGCAGGAAAATGCGACGCTTGAACAAGGACAAGAGTTGGGTGATTGGCTTAAAAATGCCTTTGCCAGCCGCAATGTCCCCGTCGAATACCGGATCAATCAATCACGTGGCACTGCAACCGATTTGACGTTTTATGTGAAGGGTTATGACTTTCCCGTCAATGTAGGTAACCTTAAGACAGAGTTACCGAAACTACTCGCGCATCATCAGGGGGCATGGTTACCAGAGCAAGTTTCCGCAAACACACAGCCGCAATAATTATCCTAAAGTATTTGCCGGCGGCTGATTTGCAGGCTCCCGTTCTGTCGATAGCTCTATTGTAGCATCGGGCTTAACTATGGCGGTATGCGAAGATGCTGTTTCAAACGCCGGTTTTACAGGCGGGGCAATGTCCCGCAAAGGATTGTTCCCACCTAATGCGTGGGCTGTTGACAATGATCCAGACGGAGTTCCAAACGCGTCGTCAAAACTAAGGTTTGAAAGACCAAAATTATCCGACTGGTCATTTTGCAGGTCGGCATTTCCAGTGTTGTCTCGTTGAATTAAGGTTGTTTCGACATCTTCCAACAGGGAAAGGTCGCGGATTTCATCACGGCTTTCCCGCACAGAATCTAAGTTTCCTGTTTCCGCCTCTGCTTGTATCTCGGCATCCGTTCCGTGCTTCATAACATTCTCGACGCGCTCGCGGTCTTTCTGCAATTCAGCGCTGGTTTCGTTCCATTTTCTCCAGTTGTCGTATTCTTCCTGCGTCATCTCGCCGTTCTTAACTTGCTCTCGGAATTCTTTGTCTTTTGCGGCAAATTTCTCGTCGGCGGGTAGAGTGTCATAATAAGCGCGTTGTTCGGGCGTAAGATGTTTGTCTTCGAAATCTGAAATTTTATCGTTCAATTCTCCGATTTCACGATCCAATGCATCCAGCATGGCTTGCAGCGCAAGAAGCTGTTGGTCTCGGGCGAAGGCATCAGCGCGGGCTTTTGCCTGAAGGCGGGCCTTTTCTTTTTCCTTGGCCCCCAGCCCCGTGGTTTCTATGCCGCTGACCAGTATACCTGCCTTTTCCGCCAAAGCGTTGCTGTCCTTGCGGTCCCCGGAAAGGCGTGACTCGATATTGCGCCGCTCTGTTTCTGTAAGAGAACCATCGGCAAGGACAACCTGTCCCTCGAATTCAATGCGCTCTATGTCGTCAGCCAGGAAAGCAGAAGTGTCATTGATATCGCTTTGGATATTTGCCGTGTCTGCCATAACCCTTGCGGAGGCCGTCAAAAGGGAGATGCTGCCGTCTGCGCCAAAGCCAGCGGCGTTCGCATTTGCCTTCATTTCATCGATTTCGGCTCTAGTAATAGCCATGATTAATTCTTGCCCCTAAACTCTTTTTATATATTTTACATAATAAATAGTTTATAAATTCTTTATATCTGGTTATATAATTCACCAACAAAGAAATAATATCAGGTAAGTGTTTATAATAATTGAATTATTGGT
>Ga0207892_1000217_pt1 | contig 14237 bp, 18 predicted proteins | sample LinPmetageLP54_FD_184063 | JGI IMG/M metagenome (GOLD analysis project Ga0207892, IMG submission 184063) | Marine viral communities from the Pacific Ocean - LP-54 (SPAdes) | ecosystem: Environmental > Aquatic > Marine > Oceanic | place: Pacific Ocean | collected 2010-02-09 | reverse complement strand
TCTTTGCTGACGATGCCCTCATGCTTGGCGTCCCGCATGGAAATGCCCCATGCGGGCGCGGCGACATAGCCGCCATACATGATTTGCTCCAACATGCGCTTCACCCGCATCTGGCGGATACGCCCGTCCGGGAAGTCCTTCGGGAACTCCGGCTGCGCTTCGAGAAAGCGTTTCACTTCGGACTGGCTTTGAAAGCGCCCCGAGGCGAAGCCTTCGAGGGCTTCGCGGACGATGGAGGCGAGCGGCTCGTCATGGACGAGCACCTTGCCGCCCCCCTTCGCCGGAACGTATTTGAGGCCGATGGGCGGCACGGATTTGACGGCATAGCCTTGTTCGACGCGCGCCATGGCCTTTTGCTTGTTCTGACGCCCCATTTGCAGGCGTTCGAGCTCTCCGGCAGCCACCGAGATAATCTCGTTGAACTGACCTTCGGGGCTGTCCTCGAAATTGAAGTTGAGGCATTCGCGCACCGCGCCGCGCGCGCTCATCTCGCGGCGGAGCTTAAGATGGAATTCCGTATCGCGGGAATAGCGCTTCAGATCGTCGAAGATGACGACATAGCGCTCGTCCGGGCGGGCATCGAGATAGGCGAGTAGCGCGACCATACCCTTGCGGTTTATGAAATCCCCACCACCGGAGACGTCATCGGGGAATACCGCTTCGATATCGTAACCCTTGGCCTCGGCATATTGGCGGCAACGGTATTCTTGGCTGTCGAGCCCCGACCCGTCTTTCGTTTGTTTCTTGCCCGAGACCCGGCAGTAGATCAGCGCCTTGGTTGGGCGGGCACTGGTAAGGCTATTCATCCATGACTCCCTTCTCACCCGCGCCGGGCTCAGCCCCGCTCAGGCGGACGAATTTTCCAATCAGATCACTGTATGAACAGTCTAGCAGATCATCGTCCGAAAAGGCGGACTCTGTGCGGGTTTCGGGTTGTTTTCCACAGGCATTTCGCGCCTGTTGTACCGGATGGACATCGAAGCCGAGCGCGACGAACTCGCAGACGATGGTCCAGATGAGGGTGATGTATTCGGCCTTCTTGTCGTCCGGCCAATCGGTTTCACCGAGGAAGTGATAGAACTCCGCCGGATCGAACTCCATGGCCCCGCCGCCCGTGGCGGGCGGGCCTTGCTTGGCGGTCTTGGTGTTGAACTCGGTCTTGTTTTTGTGCGCGGTCATGGCGGCGGCTCCTTATGGTTCAGTGTTGCTTATTCCGCCTTGCCTCCTTTCCGTGCGACTGTTTGGAACAAAACAGGAATAATATCCTATTTCGAGGCGGAATTCCATAGGCGCATACATCCGTGTGCGGGATTAGCGGTTCCGATCGTCACGCCCTCGCGGGCGCTCCTTGCTCTCCGCGTCCCGCTGCTGCTTGAAGGCTTCGCGGCGTTCTTCGCGGTCGAGGATGCGGGACTTGTTGTAGGCCTGCCGGGAAAGCTCCGAGACCTTCAGAAGATCGGTTCCCGAGAAGCTGTGGGCATCGCGGGTGTTGCCGTCCTTGTCTTCGTAGGTGCGGGCGAACGTCGTGGAGCGGAAAGGCCCGCCCTCGGCTTCATTGCGCCAGATCGAGGCTTTGACCCTGCCATCGCGCAAGGTGGCTTCGGGGCGCGGGCCGGAGGTATTGTCATTATCGTGTTCAGACATCGTAACTTCCTTTTAGCGGTTGAAGGTTTTATTGAGCGTGCGGATATGCCCGCCCGTTTCAGGGTCGGTGCGTTCCCTGATGAAGGCGGCTTTCCGGGCATCGCGTGCGTCCTGCGCCTCCTTGTCCCACTTCGCGGAGAACGCGGTGCCATCCGGGCCGAAGGCCAGGTCGGGGGACGGGCGCGGCTTGGGTACGGGCTGATCCTGCTGCACCATCTGCGAACCGCGCCCCGGCGCGGACGAACTGCTTTCGCGGGCGGTTTCGAAGCTTTGACGCGGCGAGTGCGCCACGATGGGCGTCGGCGATTGGGTTTTGGCGAAACTGGTCATCCGATACGGCTCCAATATCCGTTGGCGTATTGCGGGTAATGCGCGAAGGCGCGCGGCACGGGCTCGACGATGACAGGCCGCCAGACGGGGCCGCGCCGCGTCATGATCTGAACGCGATCTTCGGGTGGGAAGAACGGCGACGGGTGATAGCGCCCCGCCATTTGCGGCTGTTCGTAATAGGGTTTGCGATCCGCCCAAAGGGGATGAGAAAGGCCATCGGCGAAGACCACCATTTTGTCGCCCGGCATACCCAAAAGCTCGGAGGGCGTTCGGAGCGGTCTGCCGACGGTTTTGGGGATGCGCGCGAGGCGGGTTTGATGCGCGAGCTCCGTGGCGGCGCGGAACGGGTCACGCCCCTGCATGACCGCTTGCGCCATCTGGGCGCGGGCGTGCCGCGCGGCCTCCATGGCATGCTTGTCTTCGAAGTTCAGCGTCTCAGTGCCGATCATGGCGGAGAGGTGATTGGCCGTCCCGCTATCGCGCACGCCGAACCATGTTTGATAGGCGGCGGAGGCCGGGATGATCGTATCCCCATCGGGCGCAAGTGCGCGCATCTGCTGCGCCGACTGGAACACACCCCAAATGCGGATGCCGGTGCCGGCATCGCGGGTATAGGCCTTCACGGCGAGGGGGAATTTGCCGAGTTGCCCGAGTTCATCCATCACCCATGTCTGGCGCGGGGCGGAAGGCGCGCGGGATTTATAGACCTGCGCGGCGACGACCATGGATTTGATGACCGCGCTCCATGCCTCGACGAAGTTGGCATCAGGCATCAGATAGACGTTATAGGCCTGATCGCTGATCACCAGATCGGAAAAGGAGAAGTCATAAGGAGGGGAAACGGAGTCCAGAAGCACCGGATCGGAGAGGCAGGAAAAGGCCGAGGTGATCTCCCCCAGAATGCCCTTGAAGCCGCCGGAGGAGTCCTTGCGCGAAGCGGCGATCTCTTCTTCGACCCGCGCGGCGATATCGAAGCCGGATTCGGACATCTCGAAGGCGAAATCGAGCCAGTCATCGCCGCCGCGCACCATCAGGTTGATGGCGTGGTAAAGCGCCGGATAGGTGAGCACCCCATCGCGTTTGACGCTGGTCAGGCACACGCCTTCCAAGAGTTCTCTCGCCCGCCCTTCGAAGTAGCGGCCGTGCGGCGCGCCGCTGTCGGGGATGGCGTTTTCCAGAAACGTCTTCGTGTCCGAGACCAGAACCGGATTGTCCGCGCAGATGTAATCGAGCGGGTTGATCCGGTGCGCGGGCAGGCCGTGTTGCTTTAGCGGGTTCCAACAGATGCAGAACTTGCGATCCGCTGTCTGATTCCGCGATATCGCGGCCAGTTCCCCGCCTTTGATATCGAGGATGATCATGGTCGGGGCATGGATACCCTGACAGATGTTGTAGAGCAGCAAATCCCGACCTTTGCCGGAACGCGCCCCGGCAATGGTGAGCAACCCGCCCATACCGGAATACCAGAGCGGCTGATTGCCCATGAACCCCACCAGAAGAGAGTGAGGCTCACGGGTAAACAGCCCCGCCTTTGCTGCCTCCTCCGGCCCGCTGAAACGCGACGAGCCGAAGGGCAGCAAGGAGTTGTCGACGAAGGCCGCCATGGATCAGAACGCCATGGAACCCATGACCGCGCGCTGCGCCATGTAGGCGACAAACGCGGCAAGCACGTACCAGAAGAATAGGCGCGCGGCGGTAAATAGTACGCCACCGATCAGCCCGAAACTCAACCAATACATCAGGTCCGCAAGCTCACGTGAGCCGTAAGCATTTAAGACGAGTCGCTCCACAAATGGCCCGATCCATTCGAAGACATAGGGCGTGACAAAAAACGCCACGCACCCCGCGAGCAGGATGCCCAATGCGTTTTGTCCCGGCGGGCCGCTTTCGCCCCCGCCGCCTTGCGGGCCGGAGAAATTCGGGAAGGGATTGGTCATGCTGCGCCTCCTTGATTGGGGTGATAGCTGATGAGCGGCGTGCCGCCCTTGTTCGCGGCCTCAATGGCACGGCCATAAAGTTCGCCGCGTTGCTCCGGCGAAATGTGCGGATCGCTGACAATCGCCTTGAGGTTCTGTTCGTGACGCTTGGTGCGCTCTTCGGTGTGTTTTTCACCGAGGCGGCGGACGCTGTAGACGACCCACGCGACGACCCCGCCGATCCCCGCGACCACCGCCGCGAAACGTCCCAACATCGACATTTGGCGGTTGAAATCGCGCTTGGTCTCCGCCGCGAGCACGTTTTGACGGCGCGCCGTCTCCGCGTTCAGATCGGCGATGTGCTGATTCAAAATCCGCTGCTGACGCGCCTGTTCCGCCGCGATGCGGGCTTCGTGTTCGCGGATTCTTTGGCGCTCTTCTTCGGAGTTGCACCCGCTCAGCATGACCCCCGCAATGAGCACGGAAGTCAGCATTATCATGCGACGCTTCATAACCCTGTCTCCTTTCATAGGCCGTTACGTCCACCGATTTGCCGAGACGGATTCCCGTGCAAAATCGATAGGCGTTGACCTGAAAGGAGATTTGAAAGGGTGTTTTTCTGATGTAGCGCTGTTTCAATAAGCTGTAAAATCGACTAGGGAAGATGAGCGTGAAGAACTTTGTTTTAAGGTTCTGAAATAATGAAAAAAAATGCCCTGCATAAATCTAAAAAGCGGGCCGCGAAGAAGCCGCCGCGCAACCGATTTCATCGGCATTCCAAGCTTTCCGAGTACAAGTTTTTGCAGGTGCTAGAGGCCTTCTCGGAAGACAAGCCTGCGGCTTTAGCGGCCTCCGAAACCCGGATTTCCGTAAAAACCGTCCGAACTATATACAGTGGTTTTCGAGATCGTCTCATTGCCGCTACGATAAGCGACCCGTATGAGTTTGGCGGTGCCGGGCGATTTCTTCTAGACGGTGGAAAGTTGGGTGATCGGGGGCGGAGGTTCCTAGCTGAGCTCGCCAGAAGCGAAACCTATGCCGCGCATGTCCGGCGTCATGATTTTCGACTGAAGAAGGGCGAGCGGTTCACGGATGAGCTATTCGAATGCGCGGTGCGGGCATTTTGTACGCTTGCCATGCACGGGCAACCGGAAGATCACTATCCGCCTAAAACCGTCGAGGCGATTTTGATCTTTCGGGAGATCGCGGACTGGATAGCCGCAAATCGCGATCAGGCAGGCTTTCTCGAACAACAGGCATCCTTTTTGAGCCGGTTTGATGCCATCGTTGAGCAAATGCCCCGCTTGCTAGAAAAGGAGGATCTGCTCGCGCTGAGAACGCATAGTAAGCTGCATCGCTTTCCCGAGAACATCCTACTGACCGGGCTGCGTCACTACTTACTGAAAGACCCGCTTTAACCTGAAAATTGACAATCTTTGTCAAAATATGTCATTCTAAAATATATGGAGGATGACATGGCGACCATGAACGTATCTTTACCGGATCCGATGAAACATTGGGTTGAGGCACAAGCCCGCACAGGGCGTTACAGCAACGCAAGCGACTATGTGCGCGATCTGATCCGCCGCGATCAAGAGCGCGCGGCGCGCAGCGCCCAGATGCAGGCCTTGATCACCGAGGGACTGGAAAGCGGCGTTGCGGAGGATTTCAGTATGGAGGCGGTTCAGTCGGACTTAGATAGCCGCTGATGCCTTCCTATCGCGTCACGAAAAAGGCGCAGAGCGATATCCGCGAAATCGGCCTGTATACACAGCAGCAATGGGGTAAGGAACAACGCCGCGCCTATCTGCAAGGCATGGAGGCACGGTTCGAGCGGTTGGCCGACTCTCCCCTACTTGCCGCAGAACGGGGCGAATTCGACCCGCCCGTGCGCATTCACCCCTACGAAAAGCATCTGATCGTCTACACGGCGCAGGAAGATGGAATCCTGATCGTGCGGGTGCTGCATGAAAGCATGGACGTGCCTGCGCAGTTATCGAGTGGATAAAGAGAAAACGCAGCAGTGACCCCTGCTGCCTTATGATTTTCCGTCACGCATTCGGCAAATCCCGCCACTGCGCCAGAACCCAATCGTAGTAGTCCTTCCGCGCACTTTGCGCGTACCCATTTATCCAAGCCGAGATTAGGCCTGCCCGAAGCCCAGTCGGAACATCCTGCGCGGTCTTTAGCAACTCCGACTGCCCGACGCCGCTTCGCGCCCGTTCAGCAATCAGCGCGTCGCGCCTTGCGGTGGTAATTGTGACACGCACAATTGCGCGGGCCTCTCGCTTGGCTGCCCTTCGTGCCTGCATCCAACCGGACACCCTTGGGGTTCGGTTTTCAAGCGCGAAGGTCCATACCCTTTTGGCGAACTCGACCACCTCCGGCTCCACAGTCTTGACCTTCCCCGTCAGATATCGATGCAGCACCGTAGGCGTGGCATGCCTCGGGATATCGAACCTGTGCATCTTTGCTAGACGCAACATCGCCGCCGGACCAAGCCCGGTCTTATCACGAAGCGCCTGCATCTGGCCCATGATGTTCTGTGTAAGCGGCACGCGGCCTATTCTTGGCCCGAAGCGTTGGGCCGATTCCGGCGGTAAGGACGTCCAGAGAGACAGAATAAACTCATAGTGATCCCGCCGCGCCGATTTTGTCGTCTCGCTGAACCAAGAGAATACCACCGCTACGCTCAAACCATCGGGAACGCCGTCCTCTGGAATGCTAAGCAGAACCGTCGGATTAACCCCTGTGCGCTCGCGTTCCCTCCATAGGGCATCAATTCGCTCCGGGGTGAGGTCGATAATGTCTTTCCTCTCCGCGATGACGGTGTTCAAACGCGATACAAGCCAATCATACCGATCCTTCCGGACGAGGGTTTCGTATCCGCCAAGCAGGCGCCGGAGGCCTGCGGCCGTCAATCGCTCAGGCACGGGGCAATCCTGCCCGCGCAGCAAAGTGGATAAGGGAGTGCCGCTCCGTTTGATCAAATCGCGCAGGCTCCCTCGAAGGCTCTCATCAAGCTTGACCATCTCCAGGCGCGGCAGGCTTTTCCACGCGGCGATCAATCTTTCAAGCTGCCGACGATCAGCGTGGGTACAATAACCCGTCATCCAACTTCGTACGATCTGCGCGCCGGGAAGCGCGCCTTTGGGCTTTCCCTCGGCAATCAACGCTTCGGGGCTAACTCCGGTCTCGCGTTGGAGGTCATGAAGTTTCTGGCGGATCGCAGGGGTAATTTCGCAAAAATCTGAAGTCATACTAGGTCTGACGTAATAGTACATCAGGTCGCGATAAATTAGAAGTATATAAACTTTTAAGAAAATTTATCTCTATTTGTATTTTTCATAATTTATATCAGAATTAATGTGCCACTATTACAATATGTACAGTAAAGGTCAAACAAAAAATCTTTTGATGTACAGGGGCAAAATGGGGATTTCTGACGAAGCGATAAGAGCACGCGAAGCGGTGCCGGAGCAGTACCGGCCAACCGATAACGCCGTCCTTGCGCAGGGCTTTGCAGAGTCTTCCTTACAAGCAGACGATATCGCCATCATCGACGCCGATGGTAACGAAGTGATGTTGGACGGCGTAGCCAGTGAGGTTCAGCGCCGGAACGCTGCGCTGACGGCTGACGGGCACAAACTCAACGAAGACCGTATGGCGGAATTGGCGGGCACACGAAGCGGGCGCATCGAGATTACAGGCGCGATCAGCCGTGAAAAGGATGCCGCCGCCGCGCGCGCTGAAAACCGGAACCGCACAGAGCGTGCAACTTTCATGGCTATGGCGCTTGCTGCTGCCTACGCGCAGCCGATTGCACTAGACTTCGGGAACGGTCCGACTGACACCACCCTCGGCGAGGTGCGCGACAAGGCGTCCGAGATGTACAACGAGGCCGCCGAAGAATACCGCCGTCTTAAGGTCGAGGGCGCCAGTCAGGACGACATCGACGAAGCCAAGCGCCGTATGGATTACTACCAAGACATCATGGATACCACCGACGATGTTGCTGCTAGTGATAAACCGCTCTCTGACCTTCAGGATGTGCTCGATTCAAACAAGACTTTGGCGACGGGCTTTGAAAAACAGCTCCAGGCCAATGCGCAGACACAAGAAGCCCTTTCTGATGCAGAAGTTGCGGAAGCCGCAGCAGAGTTACGTGGTGAATTGGAAGAGCTTGCCGCCATTGATCAAGACGCAGCCAACATGGAATCACTCTTTGGTGATGATTTTGAGGTTGCCCACGAGCACGAGGTAGATGCTGCGAAATCAGGTGATCTAGAACCTTCATCACCAGATGACTTTAATCTCGCAAGCCTAACGCCGCCTAAACTGCCTGGCTTTGGTATGTAGAGCTATTACTCCAACGACGCCGTAGTCACACCAGACGGATCGACGCCGCAGGCCTTCCTCGCGACCCAATCGACTCCATTCTGAACACGCGCCGCCGCAATGTCCTGTAAGCCACCATTGTTGGCGGCACTGTGTATGATCTTGATCAGTCCCTTGAAACCGCGTGTGAATTCGCGTTCCCCGTCTTTGGTTGGAAACTTGAGGAACTCTTTATCCAAGCAGTGGAGGGCATCATTACCCTTGGCCTTACCAATCGCGTAAACACGACGTGAGGCTTCATCAAAAGTAAATAGAACGCGTTCGTTCGGATTCATGCCACTTGCGACATCGCCTACTGTCAAACTGCGACAAGGGGAGTGATAATCGAAGACACGCTTCTCATAGTCCACGTTCTCCATGTAATTGACACATTTCTCGATGGCGGTGCGGTCGATCCCTGCTGCCACGGGTTGCACATCGCCCGCCTGTGCGGCGCTACCAAGGGAGGCTAGCGATACGCCCGCCATCGCGACGGCTGCGGCTATCGGGTTTCTGACACCTTCAAATGTCTTTCTTGCAATGCTCATTGTCCTTTCGGTTGAATAACCGACTCTCAAATAAATTAAACATGCGTAATTTATACGCTTATTATAATAAAAATGCAAGAAACGTGTGGATTCTTGCGTACTCTTATCTTGTTCGTGACTGTGTATTTTGGCAGACATAATCCATCGTTATTGTCATTGAGGAGATTTAATCATGATTTTACAGAATACAATCTTGAAAAATTGCGGAAATCCGCCAATCTGTGATTTACGGGCGATCCGAACATCCCCGAAAAACCGCACTCAACGCCGCCTGACAAAAAGGATGGGTTTTGTCCCGTCCCTCTCTGCCGTGAAAGGTGGTGCGATATGAGCGTTTGGCCGCAAATCGACTGTTCCGGGCGCAGGCTCGGCTATGCCCGTGTTTCCACCAAAGACCAGAAACTCCGCATGCAGCGCGAGGCGCTGAAAGCCATTGATTGTGATATGGTGTTTGAGGATTTCGGGGTGTCAGGCTCCAAGAGCTCCCGCCCCGGCCTTGATAAGCTGATGAAGGCGCTGCGCCCCGGTGACAGCGTCATCGTCTTCAAGCTCGATCGCTTGGGGCGGAGCGTCCTTCACCTCTCCGACCTACTGGTGCGGTTTCAGGACATGGGCGTGCATTTTGTCTCACTGTCCGAAGGCATCAACACGACCACGCCGGGCGGCAAGCTCGTATTCCATATCTTCAGCGCCGTGGCCGAATTCACCCGCGAGATTATCGTGGAGAACACCCATGCCGGGCTCGACGCCGCACGGGCGAAGGGAAAGCGGCTAGGCAGGCCGAGAAAGCTCTCAATCGAACAAGCCATGATCGCGCATCAGATGATCGCCCTTGGTAAACTCACCGCGAACGACATAGCGGCGCGGTACGACGTTCATCCGCGCACGGTGGACAGGGCGCTTGATCGGGCAGATGTGCGGGAGGCGGCGTGATGGATGAGAAACGACCCAAAAGGACAACACTAGAAAGAACACGCTACGCGCAAGAGGTGCGTGGGTAATACCCACGCCTCTTGTCTGCGGTCGCTTCGCGATCCTCGGCAAGGGGGTCGCTGCGCACCCCCGTTGCATCCCCCGCGCCGATTAAGATGATTGGACAAACTGAATGACGAGATGATTTTAGCGTTGAAGCGCTTTCAGGACACTCAATCGCGCAGATTTAGGCGTCCTAATCCGAGTCCTACAAGAGCGGCTATCTCGCTCGGACGGTAGGTTGCTGCCAATAGCGCATTTTCTTCATTGGTTAATCCATTCCCATCAAGTCGCCATCCGGTGCGTTCGATAGCTTCTCTCAAATTAGAAATTCCTTTTTGAAGTCGTTCGTCGGGCTCTGTGTTTCGCGCCGGAAACCATGAAACCAATTCAGGATTGATAGCTTCGAGCAGATCAAGCGTAACTCCACCGAAACCGCCGGCCAAATATAAGGGGTTCCCTGATTCTACGGAGAAAAGTGCCTCTTCTATAAGGCCTGGTATAGCACCCTGGAAGCCTTCACGTTTTCCACCAAGTACAATGCGAGCCCTAGTGTTTTCTGCCAGAAACCGCCTAAGGGCAGAGAGTGCCTGAGTCTTTTCATCGGCTGAAAATTCTGTTGGTCTATCTTCGGTGCGTCGCGTCAATTGAACCGGGCTATCATCGGCGCTCAGAAAGATAAGTTCTCCAGAAAGACCTAGGTTTTCGCGTTGAACCTCCAACTCTTCGTCCGACAAGAGTTGATGCTCTGCCCAATTAAGGCAAACCTTTAGTGGTCGATCTCGGCGCCCATATTTTTGAAGTTCCTCTAACAAGAAAACAGTGTATCCGTGCGGCCTAAGATGCCCGCCGTAAAAGATATCACCTCCCGAAACCAATACCGTTCTAGCAATCTCAGCTATGGCAAGCCGAAAATGATTCTCGACTAACCCAAGCTGCGATAGGTCGGCACTTTCGGAAACCGAGATCCCGACAGATACCCCCTTAAGTGCATTTTGAGGTAGTAATTCTCTATCTTCATCAACATCCATTCTCTATCCTCCTCTTGCCGCAAGCAATCGGGGGGTCATTATGTCAATTTCACATGATAGCGCGCTGAGTTTTGCCTGCTTTTGTAGAATTTTTAGCTCTTCTGGCCCGAGAGGTGGATCAGGATGGAGAATCCTTAATGAATCCCCCTTAGCCCTCTTTAAATCTTCAATATTGAGATCAATCCATTCAATTAAGGTTAACAACTCCGGAGCATGCGGTGCCCACCATGCCACACGAAAGCCACCCTCTTCCTCCGCCAATCGTCGTTGGTGGACCCAAATTGCACGCTTTAAACATTCGTCTGTGAGCAAATTAAGCGCAGCGACGACATCAAGAACAACCCATTCGTCCTCTAGTTTTCTAACCGGAATTCTAGGAACATGATCCATTAAGAACGAACCACGCTCCTCGCCCCATCCAATGGCATCTATGGTGATAACAGGCATACCAGAGTTCTTTGCAATAACGACTTCTCTTTGACACCACTCCCTGCTCGCATAGAGGTCACTTCGAATTGCAAGCAGAGAAGATTTTCCTGCGTGCGTCCGGAGCACTTTATCCCAGTCCTCGCCGGGCTGAAGATCACTCGCATCAAAAAACTCCGCCAAATGCGTATTTGCGAGCACATCTCGTGTAAGGTCAATTAAGGCCTCTACAGAAGCCCCTTCTTTGTCCGAGCCGTGCTTTGTATGGCTAATAAAAACGGTAAGACGCTCCTTCTGATTTCCCAAGAATTGGGCTAGTGACTGGGTAAGGTCGCGTTTTAATGCACTCTCCCTGCTTTCTCCGAACCTGTTAACGTTGCCGGCTGCCAACGCTTGAAACCTTGAAACAAGCTTCCCCAAGCAAGTGCCATTTGTTGCCTGTCGGCTAACGCTGTAAGGGAATATCGCAAACCGATCCGGATCTGCGCTTTGAAAGTCAACAATACTCTGAACGTAGTCGTGCCACTCTGACTTCTCGTCCTCGACAGCTTCCGCAAGGCCAAGCCCCAAGACAGGAATAACAGCAATAAATTCGGCAGGTCGTATTCCATTAGGCGCAGGATTCTGTCTGCCGTAAATTGGTCGCGGCGGTGAGTCATCGTCAGTCCATCCTACGCTTCTAGTAGAAATTTGAACTCCGCCACCGATGACCCCGGAGAAACATGGCCCCCTGAAATGCTCAATGAGCATATTCGCAACGTTTTCTCCCTCTCCATCGCCTGGATGCCAGAGGACATACAACTCTATGACTGGTGGCAACATTTTACCGCTCCTGGTGCATAAGACTCGATAATATCTCAAATTTAGTGTAAACTTAAGGCTAATCTAACTTTGCATCTTCTCGAAAAAGCGAGGGCAGAAATGCCGAACGAAATCAAGAATGTATTTATCAGCCATCGGCATGAAGACGATGCCGGACTCGATAATGTAAAAAGCCTTTTGAATAAAAATGGAATAGATATTCGTGACGGATCAATAAACTCTGACAAGCCGAACAATGCTAAGAATCCTGACTACATTTGGAATAGTATCCTGAAACCACGCATAGATTGGGCAGGTGCTATGATCGTTTATATAACGCCCGGCACGAAAGAGAGTGAGTGGGTTAACCGTGAAATAGAATATGCGAATAAATGCGACAAAACAGTAGTTGGTGTATGGGAGCAGGGTAGCAACGGCTGTGAGGTGCCAGAGGCCTTAACAAAGTTTGGAAATGCAATTGTGGGTTGGAACAGTGGTAAGATCATTGACGCACTCAATGGTGACTTCAACGAATTCCAAAACCCCGATGGTTCGCGCTGTGAGCAAGTCCCGATACGACGGCATCCGTGTTAGTGACTGATATGCCCAAAAGCCTGTTTTCATACGTTGTACGCTACGATAGCGGCTTCGCGCCCAATCCCTTTTTCGGCTTTTGTACCTTGGCGACTTGCAAGCCAGACATTCGTAAAGCTGCGCAAAAGGGCGACTGGATTGTTGGAACAGGTAGTGCGAGTAAAGCGATCAATCGAGGAGGTCATTTGGTTTTCGCAATGCGCGTTTCCGAAACACCGTCGACTGCGGAGTATTGGAGCGACTCGCGGTTCAAGAGAAAAAGAGCCTCCTTATACGGTGGTTTGATGGTGGCCTCAGGCGACAACATATACGAGCCAATTGAAATGGGGTGGAAGCAGTTAAACTCATACCATAGCAACCCAAACGGTACGCCAAACCATGATCATATAAGGCGAGATACTAGTGTTCAGCGCGTACTAGTAAGTGATCGTTTCATATATTGCGGCGCCCAGGGCGATAGGCTTCCCGATCGATTTCAGCCAGATGGTGAATTTCCGGTTGTAATGACAGGGATCGGTTACAGGCGAAAAAAAAATCTAAAAATCATCGCGGCGTTTGAGGAGTGGTTTGAAACTCTTCCTGAGACAGGGCTGCGTGGAGAACCTTGGGATTGGCTACACAGGAACAACAGACGAAAGTATTTCTAATGATCTTAAACGATATTTCGATTTCTGAGTATGAAAAGGCCATTGTTGATACCGATGAGCTCCCACCCGAAAAAATCCGACCGGTTGTAATGGGTCTTTACGGTGAAGTCGGGAGCATCATGGCAACCTCTAAAAAACTTCATCGCGAAGGCGGAGACGTCTTTACTGCGTTTACGCGGGAGGCCCGCGAAGAACTTGGAGACACACTCTGGTACCTTGCTGCGTTATGTAGAAGACTTGGTATAAGTTTGGAATCTATTGTAGCAGAAGTGATTTCCAGTCATAAACTTGATAAGAAAATAATTGCGGGCAGTACAGCAGATTCACCAATTGCTGAAGTTCGCCAATTTCCAAGTTTGGCTAGTATAGATGAAGTTTTAGTTTCATTGGGCCAAGCGGCTTCCAACCTACTAACGATTGAACTAGACGATCCGGATGCAAAAGACCGGATTGTCTCGTTTGTCGCCTCATATCTGATGGCGGTTCAGGCAAACAAGATTTCTCTAGCTCAAATCATTAAGGAGAATGTTGAAAAAGCGAGGGGCAGTTTTTTGAAGCCCACGTTAGAACGCTTGCCAACTTTCGATGAAGATTTTCCATCTGAGGAAAAGTTGCCAGAAAATTTTGAGATTGAGATTACACAACGGGCGAGCGGAAAATCATACCTCAGAATGAATGGCGTCTACATTGGGGACCCGCTTACCGATAATCACAGAGATAAAGACGGATATCGGTTCCATGACGTCTTTCACTTAGCGCATGCGGCAGTCTTGCATTGGTCTCCTGTGTTTCGTGCCTTGATAAGACACAAGCGAAAGAGCAAAGCGGAGATTGACGAGGCGGAGGACAGTGGACGCCCAATTGTAATCGAAGAAGGGCTGACCGCATATGTGTTTTCATATGCAAAAGACCTTAATTATTTTGAAGGCCAAGGTAAGATTTCACTCGGGC
>Ga0207892_1000212_pt1 | contig 14741 bp, 23 predicted proteins | sample LinPmetageLP54_FD_184063 | JGI IMG/M metagenome (GOLD analysis project Ga0207892, IMG submission 184063) | Marine viral communities from the Pacific Ocean - LP-54 (SPAdes) | ecosystem: Environmental > Aquatic > Marine > Oceanic | place: Pacific Ocean | collected 2010-02-09 | reverse complement strand
GCGGTCAGTCCAATCCATCATCGGCGCAACGGAAAAGCGGCGATTGGGCTCAGGGCGCGTGGTTGCTGGGCTTGAGTGCTGGTTTTGATGCATTGGTGACTGCCTGTTTAGTGCCTATTTACTGCCGTTTTCGCTTGTTTTTGATGAGTCGTTGCTACAATGTAGCAAGGTCAAAAAAAATGTAGCAAGGAAATATGGGCTCAATTATTTCGCGTAAGCGTAAGAACGGTTCTGCTAGCCACACCGCGCAGATTCGGATTATGCGTGGCGCAAAGACAGTTTATCAGGAAAGCCAAACCTTTGAGCGCAAGGCAGCGGCTACCGCCTGGCTGAAACGGCGAGAAGGTGAGCTGGCCCAACCAGGCGCGCTTGATCGCGCACTGCGCACTGGCGCGTCCGTGCGCGAGATGATTACCCGATACCTAGATGAATTTGAGCGGGTGCAGCCGCTGGGTAAAACCAAGCGAGCCACGTTGAAAGCGGTAGCCGCTAGTTGGTTGGGCGACCTAGCTGATATTGACCTGACCAGCCAGCGGTTGGTTGAGTACGCGCATTGGCGGCGTGGCGTTGAAGGTGGCGAGGTACAGCCGCAGACCATTGGTAATGATCTGTCGCACTTGGGTGCGGTGATGTCTGTGGCGCGCCCAGCTTGGGGTTATGCCGTAGACCCGCATGCGATGACCGATGCGCGCAAGGTGCTGCGCAAGATGGGCATGGCTTCGCGCAGTAAGGAGCGGGACCGGCGGCCCACGTTGGATGAGCTGGATCGGTTGATGGACCACTTTGGTGAGATGCATTTGCGGCGCCCTTCATCCATACCCATGCAAAAGATCATTGCGTTTGCGGTGTTCTCTACGCGGCGGCAGGAGGAGATTACGCGCATTCGTTGGGCTGATTTGGATGAAGAAGGGCAGCGCGTGTTGGTACGCGATATGAAAAACCCTGGCCAAAAGATCGGTAACAATGTGTGGTGTCATTTGCCTGATGAAGCTTGGGCGATTGTGCAGAGCATGCCGCGTGAGTGCCCTGAGATTTTCCCATTTAACTCGAGTTCAATTTCTGCTTCGTTTACGCGGGCCTGTCATTTTTTGAAGCTGAGCGACCTACGCTTTCACGACTTGCGCCATGATGGGGTGAGCCGGCTATTTGAAATGGACTGGGATATTCCACGTGTCTCCAGCGTTTCAGGCCATAGGGACTGGAACTCGCTACGGCGCTATACCCATTTACGCGGGCGTGGTGATAGGTACGTGGGCTGGCCGTGGCTTGAGACGATTCTCGCGGCGCCCGTAAATCTGGGCGCGCGGGTGCGGTTGAAGCGTTAAGCCGCTTTGGGTTTGCGGCCGTGTAGTTTGTCGTTTTCGATGATTGCCTTGGCGCGTTGGTCGTCCAGGTACTTCGCCAGATCCTGCACATGCACACCTCGTGCTGCTTTCTGGCTGCCTTCCATTCTCACAATCGGCAGGTCTATCTCTGCGGCCATCACCTTGCGCTGCAGCTTCTCTACGTTTAAGTGGCTGAAGTAATCGGCGCAGACCTTGGTCAGCGGGATTACGGCTTGGCCGTCATACTGTGCCATCAGCAAAAACAGGGTATTCATGCTGCCTTCCTCATGGTTCTGAGCGCGACGGCAAACACCCGCTCTGCTTTCTGTTCTTCAATGTCGTGCTGTACTGGCATGGCGATCCAGCCAAATGAATGCACCTGCACGCCGTTGCCTTCAAGGGCGATGATGGTTTTCACGCGGGCGAGGAGCTGTTGGTGCTGCTCTTCCAGTGTGGCCACCATGTCTGCCTGATTGATGGGCCGGTCTGCGTTAGCGATGCTTTGATGCATTTGGCCGTTATCAGTCATGACGCAGAACAGCACAGCCCACGGGTGGGCGCGGTGTGCGATCGCGGTTGCTTGGTATTCGTCTAGGCGAGTCACGCGCTCCTGCTTTGTGTCTACCACGCGTACTTCACCCAAGCTGAGAGCGCTGTGATGCACGATGGCGACGGAGCGCAGCAGAATGCCCATCATTTTCTGGCGGCGCTTTTCGATGCTGTGATTGCGTTTCACTTAGCGCCCCTCCGGTTGTTCTGTTGGCGTACGCGTGAGCAGCGCTGGTGGTTGCCTTGATTCCGCCTTTTACCGCAGATATCGCAGAGTTGTGGCAGGTCTAGTGGGCGAATGATCATCGGTGGTTTGTTCACGCCGCCACCCCCTGCATCAGCTGCTGGTCATGGTTATTGGCCTTCACCAGTGCGCACTGCGGGTATGGGCTGACGCTGTTGCCTACCATCTTGACCTGGTCGGATTTGGTGAAGGTGCGTCCATCGTGGCCGCGTTCGTAGTTGTAGTTGCTGGGGAAGCCTTGGCACCCGTATAGCTCTTTGGGTTGGAGCATGCGCAAGGTGATGTCGATGATGACGTAGGTGTTGCCCTGGTACATCACGGTGACGAGCGCGAGCCGGTCTTTGGTGGTGATGGTGGGCGCTGGTGCGTCTGCGGCTGAGATATTGTCTGTGCCGTAGTAGCTCATCAGGAAGGCAGCAACGCGGAGGGCTTTTTCTTCGATTACTTCTGGCGACAGGGTGCATTGCACTAGGGCGTGGTGCTCGGCGCCGGCGGTGATGGCTGGCAGCGGAGCGCCTGCTGCATGGCCGGTGCAGTTGCGGCGCAGGGTGACCATGTTGGCGGTGACCAGCTGTTGTGTGCTGCCCTTGCCAACGATGGTGCTGGCGGGTTTTGTGAGCTCGTGCCCGGGTGTGGTGTTATAGCCGCCGTTCATTTGGGCCATGAAGGCGGTGGCAATGCCCATTGCATGCGGGCCGCCCGCTGGGCGCTTGCTGCCGCCTCCGCTGGTGATGGTTGGCAATGGTTCATCCAGGCGCTGGCCGATGTGGTCGGCCCGGAATTTTACTAGCGTGGGGGCTGCCACCATCAGTTCACCCCGATTGGCGCAGGTGATGGTGGGTAGCGGGTTGCGGGCGTCGTGCACTCGGTCGCTGCCTTGGTGGGTGGCGGGTGCAATGACGGCAGACGCCAACGCAAAGGCTCCGCCCTTGGGTGAGCCGGTGATGGTGCGTAGCGGTTCGCTGACGGGGTGCAGGTTTTCGGTGCTCCAATTAGCGATCGGCACGATGAAGGGTTGCCCGGTATCGAGCACAAAGCGTTGGATGCCGTTGGCGATACGGCGCAGGGTGGCTTCTGCCAGTGGGCGGGGGCGGTCGAATATGGACTTGCTGAGCAGGGTGAAGTCGATATGGTCCGCCGCTGCTGGCCAACGCTTTTGCCCGCGCTTGGGGTGCTCAAAGTGAGTGGGCTCTGGCCAGCAGATGGGCAAGCCATCGCGGCGGGCGACTAGAAACAGACGCTCGCGGGTGGTGGCGGCGCCAAAGTCGCAGGCGCGCAGCAGTTTATGCTCTACCTGGTAGCCGAGCCCCTGCAGGTGCTTGAGGAAGGCGCGCCATGTTTGGCCGCGGCGCTTTGGGTCGGGAATCAGGAACTGTTGCTGCACGGGTACGCGCTCACCGGCTGCGGCCACCCGGTTGACTGGCTTGCCGGTTTTGGGGCAGGTGATGCGATCTGTGGTGACGACGCGCCCGGTGGCTTTGCAGCGCTTGGCAATGAGTGGGCCCCAGTTGCGGATCTGCTTGACGTTTTCCATGGTGATCATCGCGGGTTGCGCTTGGCCTGCCCACATGGCGATGACCCACGACAATGAACGGCTGGCGGAGCTGCGAGGTTGGCCACCCGCTGCCTGGCTGTGGTGGGTGCAGTCGGGCGAGGCGTGCAAGTGCGCTACACGTCGACCGTTGGTGACCTGGTGCGGCTTTACCTCGTATACGTCGCACGTAAAGTGCTGGGTGTGCGGGTGGTTTAGCCGGTGCATGCTGATGGCGTTGGGGCTGTGGTTGACGGCGATATCGACCGGTTTGCCGGTGGCCATTTCTGTGCCGGTGCTGGCTCCGCCGCCGCCGGCGAACAGATCGATGCGCAGGTCGTTGGCGTAGTTGAGCTGGTATTGGGTGTTGAGGTTCATTGTTGCTGAGCCTCCATCCACTGATCAATCTCCGCTAGGCGCGCCTGTGCTTCAGTCACGTACGCTGGGTCAAAACCATTAAGCACTCTTGGCTGGCACCCAGCTAACCAAATTACCTTCTGGCAAGCGTCCAAATCGCGGTGTACCCGGCGGAGCACTTCGACTGGTACCAACCGATACTCTTTGGGCACAATCAGCGCTTGTTCCAGTTCTGCGATCCGCGCCTTGTCTGCTGCGCGGGATTGTTCGCCATAAACATTGCAGGTGTCCCACTCTGGCGAGCGTTCGCGGGCATTGTGGGTAGAGCTGCCCGGTTTCAGTGGGCTGTGGTCAAACCACGTCGTTTCGCCTATTTCACGGCATAGGACGGCTACCACCTCTGGCTCGTCAGTCATGAAGTGGCCGCCTTGCATATTGGATACAGCAAGCATTGCTGCCATCGCCGCTGTCACTCCGGTGAAAGAGGGACAGTCAGGGGCATGATGCTCGCCTCGGTCTTTGTTGGCTGTGGAGCAGTTGCAGGTGCTGAATCTGTTCATAGCGGCTTCACCTGCGGGACTGGGTTGGGCATGGCCGGCTGGCATGCTCCCAATACGTCATGGCACAAGTCGTAATGTCCGAGTGGATCATCTTTTAAGGTCTCGCGCCTGATGCGCTCAATCACATTAGTCAGCGCGGTTCGTTGGCGCTGTAGCTTGCTGTGATCCTCAATCAGCGCGGCCGTGGCACTCTCGCCCCATTGCCCGATGTTATTTTGCTGGCAGTACTCGTTTGCTGCAGTAGCGGCTTTGACCAGCCCGGTAAGTCGCTGCTTTAGTTGGGCTGCGCAGCTGTGTGACCCGTCTTGGCCGTGCCGCCACGTGAAGTCGCACCGGCAGCAGCTGTGGTTTTCAGGGTTATTAGTCATGGCTGCCGCCCTCGCTATCAATTCCCACTGGAGGCGCCTGGCGAAGCCAGACGCAAACCGGACCGTCTTCGCCGTCATGAATTGAGAAAACAAACCAGCCTTCGCCCGGTGGTTTGCTTGGCTCCCATCCGGAACAGTCGGTATGTCCAGTCTCGAACCAGGTGTCAGTCAGTTGCTCGTCAGCGTCGTTCTCAAATTCAACCGTTGCAACTTCGAGCCCTTGGTCGGTGAACCAAGCCAGGGGGATAAATTCATAATCACTGTGCGGCATGGCGGAATGGGTCCACATGCCGTCTTCATCGCGGATAACTTCTTCTGGCTGGATCACTGGGCAGCTCCTACAGCTTTCGCACGGTGAGTGTTGCCCAACAGCTCCATAAGGCGCTGATGGAATGCCCACTTGGCGTGCGGTACGCTCATGAGGTTGATGCGCTCTTTTAGGGGTGCGATGCCGTCCAGACATTCCCACTGGGCGGGGTGCTCGGGCATGAGGTCGCGGCGCTCGGTGGCGAGCATGACCATGTCGGCTTCGTGCACGCAGGCGGGCAACACGGGGTCGATATCGAAGCGGGTGCAGATGATGCGCCAGATGCGTTGCTCTATGTGCTGATAGCCCGGTAGCGATTGCTTGAGTGGGCGTACCATATCGCCGACGTAGGCTTCTGTTGCGTCGTGCAGCAGTGCAACCAAGTGGTGCTCTTCCGGTACAAGCGCGGCTACGCGCAAGCTGTGCTCGGCGACTGAATAGTGATTTTCGCAGTGGCCGTTGAAACGACATAGGCGGGCCAGGCTGTGGGCAATATCGCTGGGGTGCACGGCTTCGGCTTTAGGGTCCAACAGATCGAATTGCACGCCGCTATGAGTGAGTATCCAAGACATGGTCAGGCCTCCTGTGCGCAGCTGATGCGCATGAGCTGGGTGTCGATGGCCAGCATTTGGTTGCGCAGGTTGTCGATGGTTTTGAGCTGCCGTTCGCGTGCGGCTTCGCCTTTGGCTGGGGTGCGTAGCAGTAGGGCGATGTTGGAGGCGTGCGCGCTGTGTTGGGCTTTGAGGTCGCGTTCGTGGGTGGTGGCTTTGCTGCTCATGGCTTTCTCACCTTAATAGTGCTGCCTGGCGCTGCGGGCTTGCCGTTTATTTCAGTGACATTGCCGATGGTGATAAAGCCCTGGGCATCTGGCGTGTTGCCGGCTTGGAAGCGCTCTTCAAACAGCCGGTCAATCAGGCGCTGACCAACGGCGGCGCGGTTGGCGGCTTCTTTGGCATCTTTGAAGCGGTTGTTGCTGCGTAGTACCTGGCTACACCAGTTGAGCATGTCCGCGAGCCGTTGTAGGTTCTTGAGGTCTGATTCGGTGATGGCGGGTGTGCTGGCTTTGGCTGCGGTCAGCTCTTCGTCGTGGAATTGCTGTTGTAGCTCCATCGCTAGTGCGGCGTTGCTGCGTTCTTTGCTGATGCGTTGGTTGAGGCTGCGCACGGAGCTGCATAGTTCTGCATTGGCGGCGCGCAGTTCTTTCAGAATGCGGGCGTCTACTTCCTTGCGTTCGGTGCGGCCAGCGCGCTTGCCTTCATGCCAGGCGCAGCGGCAGGCGGCGATAGTTAGGATGATCAACGCGGGTACTGCAAAGCAGGCGGCGATGATGATGTGTTGGCTGTTCATTGGCTGTGTCTCCCGTGCCCGGCGCCGCTGTTGTGGTAGGAGCGTCGCCGGGCTGGCTGGTTGTTGTTGGTTGTTAGTTGCTGAGCTTGAATGTGCCTACGGTGAGGGTGGCGACCTCAGCTAGCTCGCCCTGCAGCACCTGCTTGAACTCTTGCGCCATTTCTTCTTCCTGCTGCTCTTGCCGTACCCAGCGCGGCATAAGGGTTGGTTTTTCACCTGTGCGGATACTCAAGCGCAGGGTAAAGACGCGCGCGGTCAGCCCTTCATAGGGGACGGTGAGGAACTGCAGGTCTGCGGGTTGCTTCTCGGCGTGGGCGGCTTCGATGCTGTCCATGCTGCTGCGGCTGTTGCCGAAATTGTTTTCGCTACTGGTGCGCTCTGCCTTGGCGGTTACGGTGATGGTGCGGATCTTTTGCACAGCCGCGGCGACTTCCATGGTTTCGCCGTTGGCGTCGATCACCTGGATGTAGTCGTGCCAGTCTTCCATCCATTCGGCCAGTTGGGTCTGGCTCAGGTGCTGGCCAGCGATTTGGTTCATGGCTTTGAACGCGGCGGTGGGCTTGAGGATCAGCAAGGCTTCGTCGTCGCCGTGGCCGGGTTCGTCGATATCGCCCAGGTTGAATAAGGCGTTGCAGGTCATGCGCTCGGCATCAATGAAACCGTTGGTATCAAAGCCTTCCGTGCGGTGCGCTTTGGTGTACTTGCAGAAGTCGGCAATGGATTCGGTGCGCAATTGGCCACGGAACCGGCTGCGGAATTCTTGCAGGTGCTCGATGTTGCTCAGCTTGTAGGAGCTGGGCATTAGCAGGGTGGGCACGAACGATTCGACCGGCTTGCCGTTGGCGACGTGCGCGGTGTCGGTGATGCGGTCCAGGGTGTCGAGTGGCAATGTCATGTTGCTTTCCTTGTGGTAGGTGGTTTGGTGTTGCGGTGGTGCTTAGCTGCGCGCGGTGACCGGCGCTTGGTCTTTGCTGAACATTTGGCTGGTGGGGTTATCTGCAAACAGCTGCAGGCCGTTGGCGGTGAGGTAGAACGGGGTTTCGAGCGCTGTGTCTTCGCGCTTGCTGCCGCGCTTGGTGGGCTCTGTGAACTCCAGCTTGTGTGCCACCTTGAGCTGGTGAGTTTCGCCGATCTGGCTCATCTCCAGCGTGATGGTGACTTTGCCCTTTTTGCCGTGCTCTACCACGCCGCTGGCGACCGCTGTCAGGGCGGTGCCGAGCTGCTGGTTGAATACGCCGGCGTTGAGGTTGGCGATAAATTCGCCGGGGTCGGTTGCTTTCATGGTTTGCTTCCTTGGGTTGTGCCGCTCAGGCGGCTTGGCTTTGCTCGAGCTGGGCATCCAGATAGCGGGCCAGCTCTTGCAGGGTGACTATTTGCGGGGCGCGCTGTGACTTATGCAGCTGCGTGAGGGTGATGCTGACGGCGCCTTCGTCTATAAGGCGCAAAAGGTGCCGGTCTGTTTGGATATGCGGGAAGCACTCGGCGCGCAGCTCTGCCAGCGTGAGATAGGGCAGGGTGTAGCGGCGGCGCAGCTGCGCTAGGGTGGCGTTGCTCATGCGGCGGGCACCTCGGCGGCGGTGGCGGTTTTGCGCACGCGCAGCAGCTCGATCAGCCCTTGCGGGGTTTTGGCGACCACCTGTTGCACTAACACGGCGCCGTTGAGGATGACGGCCAGCAGCTCGCTGCCATCAGTGCCAGTGGGGGCTACGCAGGCAGTGAGGTGCTTGGGTATTTTTGCGCTGACGGCGGCGTGTGCCTCAGCCAGACGCAGGGTGCTGGGCTGGATCAGTTGCAGGCGCTCGATTGCCTCGGCCACCGTATCCGCCGCTACCTCTTTGCTGATGGTGGTGGGATGGTCGAAGTGCACCTGCATCAGCCTGAGCACGCCAATGGCCTGATCAATGATCGGCATGGGGTTGTAGGGTGTGAATTTTGGCTGGTTCATCACGCGGCGTGCTCCTGCGTTGAAGGCACTTGCACTACCTCTACGCCTAGCTCTTTGGCGAGCCAGAGCAGCCCTTTGCTGGTGACGAAGGTTTTGGCGTAGATAACGCCGTTGCCGTTGTTCATCAGCATGTTGCCGGTGTGCTCGCGTAGCTGAACGTGAAAGCGCCCGGCGTCTACATCGCTCTGACGTGGCAGACGGTTGCAGTCCAGTATCTTGCGGCGCTTGAGTTCGGCGATTAGGCGGTTGCGCCCGGTGCCGAGCATTTTGGCGGCGGTGGCCAGGTCGTGTTTATGCGGCATGTAATGAACCCCGCGGCTTGTAATGCTGATTCGCGTGCAGAGTCGCGTTACCCGCAAGAAATGAAAGACGGCGAAACTCCTGATAGCTAATGAGATGCGCAATTTCAGCCATGGTGATCAAACCCAGGGCCTGGCCATAACTGATGCTTTTGCTGTGGCTGTCACTCATGTATCGGGTTTGGGTCAGCCCTTGTTTTATGTGGCGTATGGCTTCGCTGCGATTGCTCATGCCGCCACCTCCGCTGTATCCAGCGTGCCGTTGGCGCAGGCCTCAATCCATTCAGCCACCCGGTGTGCAAGCGTCTCAGCTGGCTGTTTGGGCAGGGTGAGTGTGTTGTGGGTGCCCTCGGCACGAAAGCAGAGGCGGATATGGTCCGGCAGCTGCGTGATGTGCAGGGTGGCGTGTATGGGTTGCGGGCGAAACGGCGCGCTGATGTTGATCAGCTTCAATTTGAAGCAACCCGATAGGCGCACTTGAGTGTGCAGCAGTCGCTGGGTGACGGCGGTGAGATGGATCATGCGGCGTCACCTCCGGTCCAGGGGCCTGTGGGCTCTGGGGTGGGAGTTGCGCGCATGGCTGCGCCGCTGCGGTTGCCACCGATAATGATGGCAAGGCCGGTGCGGGCGGTGATGGCTTTTATGTGGTCCGGATTACTGGCTGCAGTTGGGTGCAGGTAGATCCGGCAGGTAGTACTTGGCTGTGTCCGCATTGTGTTGACCCTGTGTGGTAGGTGGGTTCAACACAAAAATAGCTCAGCTAATTATTTAAGGCAATAGTTCAGCTAATAAAAACCTAATATTTTTATAGCTCGACTATTTTTCTCTTAGCTTTGCCACAAATTGACCACTCTTCGGTCAGCTTGATGATGCGGTCGGGAAAATCTGGGTTGGTTGCTTCCAGATAGAAAACTCCGCCCTCACGACGCAAACGTTTGAGCGTTACGCTCTGATCGCTGGTGCGTTTGGCGAGCACGATATCGCCGGGTAGGGCTTCGAGTTCGGGATCTATGACTACCCGGTCGCCGGGGTATATGTCTGGCACCATGCTTGTGCCCTCTACCTTGAGTACGAATGCCCGATTGCTCACTGGGCCTCCTGAGTGAATCCATTCGTCTGCGTCGCCTGGTTGAAAGTTATCAACGGCTTCGCAAAAAGAGCCAGCTTGAACTTCACCAATCACAGGCAGCATGCGGCCTGCGGTCGGCATGGAGACTACGTTGTCTGATACCAGGTAATCGGCAGAAGGTTCTTGTATGCGCTGGTTGAGTAACGTGGCCAACCGTGGGCTGACCTCTTCAGGTAGAAAGTCGAGCGCTTTCGCTAGCTTTAGCAGGGCTTCGATGTTGAGTGGCATGCCGCCATTCATGTACTGGCTGACGCTGCCTTGCGAAAGCCAGCCGCACTGTTCTGCCACCACGTATTGGTTAAGCGTTTTGTCTGCTGCCTTACGCGCTTTGTAAATGGCTTTGAGGCGTGCGGATTCCTCGTCAATGATGACGCGGTCGACCTCTGGCGGTTTGTTGGGGTAGTCGTTGCTCATGTGTGCATCATTATTAATTATACCAATATTGACAAACAGTCAGGCTAATAAATACTTGCGCCGTAAAATTGGTAGAGCTAATATCTAGAGCATTGTTGTTAGACAGAGGCGATGAAGCCATGAAACTCACCGAAGCAATGCCGCTGAATGAATTTGTGCAGGGACGTAAGCAAGATCAGATTGCCGCCGCGTTGGGTGTTACCCAAGGCTCGGTTTCTCAGATGATGAACTCTAGCCGTTCGATCTGGGTAAGGGCGCTTCCGGACGGGGGCTACCAAGCTTATGAGGTGCGCCCGATTGGGCGTAAGCCAGCACAGCAGATTGCCGCATAAAACAAACCCTGCTGCTTTGGCGGCAGGGTAGGTGTCAGTGCCAAGGGACCACCTACCACGGAAGACCCTTGACCCTGACGGGATGATGAGCAGCTACCACACCGCTCATCTCAACAGCCGGCCCCCGACACAGCCAGTGCAGAAGGGGCCGAGCCGCTGTAGACCAAGCATAAGCGGTATAACCGCGCCTTGGCTACGGCGTTACAGGGGAATTAACGCCAATGAGTAGACAACACCTTCTGCCGGACGCTGGACCGGTGCTCGATATCCACCAGGCCGTTTATGTGGCTGCCCGCGAATGCAGGGGCGGTATGACGGCGTTGGCTGCAACGGTGGTTGTGCCTTACGACACTTTTCAGAAGAAAGTGAGCGTGGCCAATGCCACCCACCATTTACTGCTGCATGAATTTATGGCGGTGGCTGAGGCGGTAGATGATGATCGCATTGATGATGCCTTTGCTCGCGCTCGCGGCAAGCTACTGTTCAAACCCCAACCGGTACCGGCCACCCGTCAGGCGCTTGAGGCGCTGGGCAAGATGCTGGCTGCTGAGGGTGCGTTTGTTGGCAGCCTGCATGAAGGCGTGGCCGACAGTAAGTGGGAGCAGCACGAGGTTGAGAAGCTGGAGCACTGCGCGCATAAGGTGATCAGCGAGATTCTAGGCATCTGCGCGGGTGCGCGGCAGGCGATGGAGGGCGACAACCATGGCTGATGCATGCGACCTGGGCAACGATCGCGCCCAACAGATCATCGACGATGCCCTCGCGGCCCGCCGACTCCAGGCCTCGCGGCCTGTTCTTGATCACCTGTTTTGTGAGTCTTGCGGCGTGGCTATTCCGCTCAAGCGCCGTGAGTTGTTGCCTGGTGTTGAGACCTGCGTGCATTGCCAAGAGATTCTTGAGCATAAGGGGGTGGGCCGTGGCAGACCTGCCTGACATTACGCTCGATGACCTAGCTGGCCTGCTCGCCCATATTAACGCCGACACTGACCGCGATAGCTGGGTGAAGATCGGCATGGGCGTTAAGGCGCACTTTGGCGAAGACGGCTTTAACGATTGGGACAGCTGGAGCCAGAACAGCCCGGATTACAAGCCGGCTGATGCGCTAAGCGCGTGGAAGTCGTTCAAGGGCGCGAAGGTGACCATCGGCACGGTGGTGCATTTGGCGAAAGAAGGCGGCTGGAAGTTTACCAAGCGCGAGCTGACCGCCAAAGAGAAGCGTGAGCGGAAGGCAGATCAGGAAGCCCGCCGCAAACAACGCCAGGCTGAGGTTGAGGCTGACGAGGCCCAACTGGCGGCAATGCAAGCTGAGATTCAGCGCGTTACTGGGAGGCTGCTAGCGGAATTCACGCAGGCGCGCGGTAAGAGCGAGTACTTAGAGCGTAAGCAGGTGCCGCCCTATGGTGTGCGGTTTATTACGCGCAACGTGGTGCTGAGCATTGATGCGCAGCTGGTGCGCTGCGATTTGTGGGCGGGTGATGATATCGCCCGTTTTTTTGCGAACCTGCCCAACCCAAGGCCTGACCATCACAGCTTCATGAAGCTAGACGCGGGCACCTTTCTGGTGCCGCTGCGCGATATCGACGGTGTGATTTGGAGCTTTCAGGCGATATCGGCCAACGGCACGAAGCTGTTTCCGAAGTTTGCGCGTAAGCAGGGCTGCATGCATTGCATCGGTACGCTGGATGGTGCCGAGGTGATTGTGGCCGCTGAGGGTTATGCGACGGCGGCGAGTGTTGCCCAGGCCAGCGAGTGGCCTACGGTGATGACGGTGGATGTGGGCAATATGGCGGTGCTGGCTCGGCAGCTGCGGGCGAAGTATCCGGCGGCGCGGCTGATTTTGGCGGGCGATGATGACCCCAAGCCAGATGGTAAGAATCCGGGCCGCACTGCGGCTGAAGCCATTGCTGCGGAGTTGGGCCTTACGGTGGTGTTTCCGGTTGTGCCTGAGCAGGTGGCGGCATGACGGCGGCGCGCAAGGTGGATTGGAATGATCTGCATGTTGAGTTTGGCCTGGCGGTGGTGCGCGATCAGCTGCTGGCTGCAGCCAATGAGCCGGTGCGCTGTGTTGCGCCAAGCGCGGATGATCTTCCCCCGGCCCCATCTGGCATTGAGCCGCCGCCGGCGGCTGAACTAACTGAGGGGTACGGGGAGGGCTGGCATCTGGAGAAGGTGCGGGCTCGGTTTGCGTTGGTTGAAGGCGAGACCAAGGTGTTTGATTTGCACCGCCGGGCCATCGTGAAAAAGACGGGCTTTGAGGCGCTGGTAGGTAAGGCGCTGGCTAAGCAGTGGTTTGAGTTACCAGTGAAAAAGGCAATCGACCCAGATAACGCGAAGCGGGTGGAGAATGACGCGAAGCTGGGCAAGCGATCGAAGGCCACCAAGGATGGCGGTGATGTGTATTGGCGTTATGTGTACCTGGATGGCTCACAAGACATTTACGACCGACAGTTGCGGCAGCGCTTGCCTGCGGCGGCGGTTAAGTTGGCGATGGGTGATGGCTTTACGCTCTGGCAGAACAGCGAGCAGCGGCGTGTGATCCCGTCGGAGAACCTGCTGTTTGATCCGCAGATGGTTGAGAGCCCTGCGGATACGATCAATACGTTTGAGGGTTTGCCGCTGACGCCGGTACCGAACGGCTCGGCGTGCGAGGGCATGGTGTGGTTGATTAGTTTTCTGTGTAACGGCCAAAAGGATGCCATTCAGTGGCTGACGCGCTGGCTGGCTTATCCGCTGCAGCGTGTGGGCGCGAAGTTGGACACGGCGGTGCTGATGCATTCGACCATGGAGGGCTCGGGTAAGAGTCTGTTGTTTGGCGACATCATGCGGCCTATCTATGGCCCTTACGGGGCTACGGTGGGGCAGGCGCAGCTGGAGAGTAATTGGACGCAGTGGCAGTCGAACAAGCTGTACGGTTTGTTTGAAGAGGTGGTGAGCCGCGATCAGCGTTACAACCAGGTGGGCAAGATTAAGCATATGGTGACGGGCAAGACGGTGCGGATCGAGAGTAAGTTTGTGAACGGTTGGGAGGAGGCCAACTACATGAACGCGGTGTTTCTCTCGAACGAGATCCTGCCGTGGCCAATTGGCGAGAACGACCGGCGCATGCTGGTGCTGTGGCCTGAGAAGACGCTGCCCGAGCGGGCGCAAAAACGAATCGGTTATGAGTTGAAGAACGGCGGCATTGAGGCGTTCTTTGATTACTTGCTGGAGTATGACCTGGGCGATTTTGACGAGCGCACGCGGCCACCGGCTACACCTGCTCGGCAGCGCCTGGTTGAGTTGAGCAGGGCTAGCTGGGATACGTTTTATTACCAGTGGAAGGCGGGTGAGCTGGGTGTGCCGTTTGATCTGTGCCGCACGCAGGATCTGCACGATCTGTTTCTGGAATGGTGCTCGCGGCTCAAGGAGCATTCGCTTAGCGAGACGAAGTTCAGCCTGTTTGTGTCGACCAAGCCGGACACGTTTAAATCTGACTCACAGATATTCTGGACGGATGACAACGGTGACCGGCGGCGCTCTATCTTCTTTATGCCTTCCCCCGACCCCAACCTTGATATGAGCAATGCCAAGCAGGTGGGGCGGCAGGTGTATGCGTGGCGATTGGAGGCGCTGAAGGCGGGCTGGCACCCCGATAAGTGGGAGAAGTGCATAGGCTTTGCTGCGCCGCTGGCAGGGAGTAGGGCTGATGGCTGACGTGTCGGGGGTGTCTAGGGTATGTCTACCCTTGCTTTGCCCAACCCTAGACAGCCGAAAGCCGCGTGGTTTGTGGCTTTGCGAGGTGTTGTCCGGGGTGTCTAGGGTTTACACGCGTGCGCGGGTGCGCGCATTTACATAGTGATGATATTCCGGTTTTTTTCTCATGCGTGAGCAAATAACCCTATCAACCCTAGACACTATAGACAGTTGATTCCAAGTAAATGAAATGTAAAGAGTTTAGATGTCTAGGGTGGTGTCTAGGGTTGGCCGATATCTGTCCGGGGTCTGATTTGAAGGGGAATGCCATGATTGAAGTAGTAGAACGGGCGCTGATTGCG
>Ga0207892_1000208_pt1 | contig 14961 bp, 11 predicted proteins | sample LinPmetageLP54_FD_184063 | JGI IMG/M metagenome (GOLD analysis project Ga0207892, IMG submission 184063) | Marine viral communities from the Pacific Ocean - LP-54 (SPAdes) | ecosystem: Environmental > Aquatic > Marine > Oceanic | place: Pacific Ocean | collected 2010-02-09 | reverse complement strand
CCGAGGATCACCGCCCAAGCCAGCTTGGCGTCAGCGTCCAGCTGGCGGGTTTTCAGCGAGCGGCCCCAGCTGAGCGTCATGTTGAAAATATCTTGCCGGAAATAGATCAACACCGCCGACAGGCTACCCAAGTGTAAAGCGACATCGAAAGCCAAGCCTTGGTCCGGCCAGTCAGTCAGTATCGGTACCAGAATCAAGTGCGCAGAGCTGGAAACGGGGAGAAATTCGGTAATGCCCTGAACGATCGCCAGGACGAAAACTTGTAGCCAATCCATAGTAGGGCCAAAGCTCCAGAAAAAAATCAGGCGCAAGTAAAGCATGCCGCGCGCTGCAGCGCGAGCATCTGTGCGTTATGACCCGCCAACACGCGAACTGATTCACCGACGGCGAGGCTGCCGTCCGTGTATTGGGCATGGCAAGGTAGTGGAATAGAACAACAAAAGGAGATATCCGATGCGCTGGAAAAACCGACCACAAGGCTCCAACTGGGGCGACTTTGGCGCCGATGACGAGTTAGGACGACTCAATCTACTGACGCCTGAGAAGGTGCTGCAAGGCGTAGCTGAAGTGCATGCAGGGCGCAGCTTTTGTCTTAGTCTGCCGCTCGATCTACCCGGCGGCAATGCGCTAAACCGGTTCCGCCACCCGCCACGTCGGTTTACCTCCGGGCGTGAGGGCAAGTTGAACTACAACTTCGAACTGAATCGCCTGAATCCGGCCTTCACCGATATAGTCAGTGACGATGCCGTGTTGCTCTACACCCAGTACTCAACCCAGTGGGACGCCCTCTCGCATGTTGGCGGACTCTTTGATGCGGATGGCGACGGTGTGGCCGAGCCGCTCTATTACAACGGCTGGCGTGCCGGTGAGGATGTGCAGGGGCCGGCGGGGCATGAGGATGCGCTGGAAGGGGTGAACGCTAAACGGCTAGGCATCGAAAAAATGGCTGAAACCGCTGTTAGCGGTCGTGCGGTAATGATCGATCTGGCACGCCATTGTGGACGTGAACGGGTGCTGGTGGATTACGTACGGCTGATGGAGATTTGCGCTACCGATAAAATCGTTATCGAGCCCGGCGACATGGTCTGCCTGTACACCGGTTTTGCCGATGTGATTATGGAGATGAACGGCGAGCCAGATGCGCATCGCCTGGAAACCAGCTGCGCGGTGCTTGATGGTCGTGATCCGGCGTTGTTGCAGTGGATTACCGACTCTGGCCTGAGTGTGTTGATTGCCGACAATTACGCAGTGGAAGCCTATCCGGCACGTGAGGGTGACGGTTGCTGCGCGGCGTTGCCTCTGCATGAACATTGTCTGTTCAAGCTTGGTATTCATCTGGGTGAGCTTTGGTATCTAACCGAACTGGCGCAGTTTCTACGCGGTGCAGGCCGTACCCGTTTTATGCTCACAGCGCCGCCTTTGCGCTTGCCGGGAGCAGTGGGATCACCGACCTCGCCGGTGGCGTTGGTGTAATCCAACAATCCAAATCGCACCGAGTTGGTGCGCTTCCCGCCCAAAGGCCTGCTTGTGCGACCTGTTGGTACCTTTATCCAGCGGCTCAAGCACAGGCCTGCGGCCCTTTAAAAATCAACTAAAGGCGTTTTGATATCATTTTTTGAGTTGCTGTGGTGCATATCTTGCAATCACACACTTCTGGTTAATGCAGATTTCTCAGGAGTGGCCATGGCGTCCTTACGTAGCGATGAAATGAACCTATCGGGTGCCGAACGCAGATGGCTTCCCTGGTTGGCCGGCACCGGCAAACTGACCATGGGTTGGGCTTGCTGGATCAATAACAATCGTTACGCACAGCTTGAAACCATTTTTGACAGTCTGGCGGCGACCCGTGTGCGCTTGCTACAACAGTGGTGCGAAAACCAGTGGTCTGGATTGCAAAGTGTTGGCCAAAGTCTGGGGCCAGATCTCACGCTAGTCAGCCAGGATCAACTGCAAGGATTGCGCAGCAAGTTGCCCGACGCCTCAGAACTGTTGTTGCTCAATGCGACTGGCAGCCCACAGGGCAGCAGTGCTGGCCAAGTCGGCAGCGTTATATTGGATGCTCAGGCGGTTAAGGCCGGCTTGCAACACCGCTTCCTGCACGGACCCTATATCGACCCGCGAACCAAAACCCTCGGCCCGTCTACCTCCAGTTTTCATGACGCCGTCACCCTGATGTTCTATCTGCCGCTGCACGATGCGGCGGGCAGTCTGCTGGGTTGCTTGTGTGCACGTATTCCCAACGATGTACTTGGCGATCTTATTCAGCGTGAGGCGGGGCACATCTATCAGGAGTCTGGCGATAACTACATCTTTATGGTCGAGTCGCGTTTCAACCCCTCGATAGAGCCGGGGCGTGCGTTGTCGCGCTCACGTTTTGAAGACAGCACTTTCAGCCATGGCGATAACCTGAAAAGCGGTATCGCTACTAAGTGGGGCGCAGTCAGCGTGCGCGAGCACACCGAGTTTGAGGTGCGCTTTACCGATCCGGCCACCAAAGAGCTGCATCCCGGAGTGCGTGAGACCATCAAAAAGGGTGAAAACCTGTATGTGAAATATCCGGGTTATTCGGATTACCGGCACATACCGGTTATTGGCAAGGGGGTGACCTTCAACTTGCCGGGTTCACCGGACCGCTGGGGCATGATGTGTGAAGCTGATCTGGAAGAGGTCTACCGCTACCGCTCGCTTAGTTATGACCTGATGAAGCAGTTTCTATTGCTGATGGTGCTGGTGTTTGCCGCACAAGTGGGCTTCAACTATGCGGGTTTGGTCGGTTGGGTAGAACATGTGGCGCACGTAGCGGTGCTTGGTGCCGCAGCGTTCTGGTTCTGGCGAGGCGCTACCCGCACCCTCGCGCGGCGACTGGGGCGCATGACCGAGATCATTCGTAATATCGCCGAGGGCGAGGGTAATCTCAGCCAGCGGATGGATACGTCACGGTTGGTGCCGGATGAAACCGGTGAGCTGGGGCGTTGGATTAATAGCTTCATAGACAATCTCGACACCATCGTCGGCCGGGTAAAGCAGGCCAGTCGCCACGCTTTGCAAAATAGCGAACAGATGCTGGGCCGTAATCAGCAAGCCAGTGATACCGCTGAAGAAGTGACCACCAATATTCAGCAGATGCTGAGCATGATTGAGGCCCAATTGCAGACGGTGACGGCAGCCTCGGAAACCGCTGCGCAAATGAAAGCCAATATGGCCAGTGTGGTGGAAGCGGCGCGGGAGCGACTGGATACCGTAACCAGTGGCACACGCAAAATCCGTAATATCGTCGAGAGTTCAGCGGCCAGCGTGCAAGTTTTGGATAAGCGCACTGGCGATATCGTCGGGATGGTCTCGTTGATCACCGATATTACCAGCCAAACCAACCTGCTGGCGCTGAATGCGGCCATTGAAGCCGCCCGCGCCGGTGAGCATGGCCGCGGCTTTGCCGTGGTGGCCGATGAGGTGCGAGCGCTAGCCTCGCGCACAGCCAAGGCCGCTGAAGAGATCAGCAAAGGCATTACCACCATCCGCGACGCCACACGGGAAACTGTGATCGTCATGGAGAAAGGTGTGGCTGATGTGGATATCCAGCTGCAACAAGCCGCGAGTGCTTCAGATGACAATGACATGTTGCACAAAACGGTTGAAGAACTGTTTGAGGTGATCTCGGTTATGGATACCAACAGCAAGGAACACGGCCGTCAGGCTGGCCACGTTGCCGTGGCTACCCAGTCGATGAGTCAGGTAATTCAGGCGCTGCGTACCAGCTCCGGACAGGTCAAGGAAACCGCTTCGCGTTTGCATCAACTGTCGGATAGTTTTCAGGTTAGCGCGGACCGCTGATTGGGCGAAGGCATTAAGCTTTAGCTCTCCGTATTTGAGCCCAATAAAAAACCCGGCACGAGGCCGGGTTTTTTGTAGCACAAAGCAGCCTATTACAGCTTGGCTTCCAACTCAGGTACCGCTTCAAACAGATCTGCAACCAGACCGTAATCAGCCACCTGGAAGATGGGTGCTTCTTCGTCCTTGTTGATCGCAACGATCACCTTGGAGTCTTTCATACCGGCCAAGTGCTGGATGGCGCCGGAGATGCCGACCGCGATGTACAGCTGCGGTGCAACGATCTTACCGGTTTGACCCACCTGCATGTCGTTCGGTACAAAGCCTGCGTCAACCGCGGCGCGTGATGCACCCACAGCAGCGCCCAGCTTATCGGCCACTTTGTAGAGCATCTCAAAGTTGTCGCCATTCTGCATACCACGACCGCCGGAAACGACGATCTTGGCACCGGCCAGTTCAGGACGGTCAGACTTGGCCAGCTCTTCACCCACAAAGCTGGAAACACCCGCATCCTGCACAGAAGCAACCGCTTCTACGCTGGCGCTACCGCCTTCGGCTGCAACAGGGTCAAAACCCGTGGAACGCACGGTCAGGACTTTGATGGCAGCAGAGGACTGCACGGTAGCAATGGCGTTACCGGCATAGATCGGACGCTTGAAGGTGTCAGCACTTTCAACCGCGATGATCTCGGAGATCTGGTCAACATCCAGCAACGCAGCAACGCGCGGCAGGTAGTTTTTACCGTTGGTGCTGGCGCAAGCCAGAATATGGCTATAACCCTTGCCCAGTTCGGCAACCAGCAGCGCAATGTTTTCTGGCAACTGGTGCGCATAGGCAGCGTTGTCAGCCAGCAGTACTTTGCTTACACCAGCCGCTTTGGCAGCAGCGTCGGCAACAGCGGAGCAACCTTCGCCAGCAACCAGTACGTCGATATCACCACCGATGGCCTTGGCAGCCGCCAGGGTGTTCAAAGTAGCTGCGTTCAGCTCGGCGTTGTTGTGTTCAGCAATAACAAGAATCGTCATTTCAGATCACCTTGGCTTCGTTCTTGAGTTTATCGACCAGTTCGTCGACGCTCTTAACTTTTATGCCGGCGCTGCGAGCAGCCGGGGCTTCAACCTTCACGGTGGTCACAGTTGAACTGGTGCTAACGCCCAGGTCTTCCGGCTTGAGGGTTTCCATCGGCTTCTTCTTGGCCTTCATGATGTTCGGCAGCGACGCGTAGCGTGGCTCGTTCAAGCGCAGGTCAGTGGTCACAATGGCCGGCAGCTTCAACGCAACGGTCTGCAGGCCGCCGTCGATTTCACGGGTGACCTTGACGCTGTCGCCGTCAACATTCACTTCAGAAGCGAAAGTGCCCTGGGCGTAACCGCTCAGCGCAGCCAGCATCTGGCCAGTCTGGTTGTTGTCGGAATCGATTGCCTGCTTGCCAAGAATGACCAGCTGAGGCTGTTCTTTATCGACAACGCCTTTCAGCAGCTTGGCGATCGCCAGCGAGCTCAGTTCGTCAGTAGTCTCGACCAGCACAGCGCGATCAGCGCCCAGTGCCAGTGCGGTACGCAGCTGCTCTTGAGCAGCAGTCGGGCCGACAGTGACGGCAATAATTTCAGTCGCGACGCCTTTTTCTTTCAGGCGAACGGCCTCTTCTATAGCGATTTCGCAGAAGGGGTTCATCGACATTTTGACGTTGGCGAGATCGACGCCGGAGTTATCCGCTTTGACGCGAACCTTGACGTTGTAATCAACCACGCGCTTAACGGCAACGAGGATTTTCATGGACGTTAGTCCTCCACAAGTCTTGAGACGCCCGGGGGCGCATGACATTAAAAGGGGTGCCTAGGATACCGGGCACGCAGGGCGCCCGGAAGTACAAATTGTCGCTTTTACAGACAAAAATGCCGGGTCGGCAGCCAATTTGGCCGCCGACCCGGCAGTCCGCAAGTGACTTAAGCGCCAGTCAGTTGTGCGGAGTAGGCTTCCAAGTGGTAGTCATCATCACCAAACTGGTGGCTGATCATAACCAAACGCTTGGCGTAATGCGCGCCGCTATACTCCCAGGTCATGGCGATGCCGCCATGCAACTGGATGGACTGCTCAGCGACGCTAGTTGCTGCGCGGTTAACAACGAACTTGGCAGCGGCTAGCTTGGCGCTGCGCTCAGCACTGTCTTCGTCGTCAGCCAGACAAGCAGCCAGCGTTGCCATGGAAGTGGCGCGCTCCAGCTCGCTGATCATGTCGACCATGCGGTGTTGCAGAACCTGGAACTTACCAATCGGCACGCCGAACTGCTTGCGGGTCTTCAGGTATTCCAGAGTCAGGTCGCATGAAGAGCGCATGGCGCCGACGGCTTCAGCACACAGAGCGGCAATGGCGCGGCCACTCTGATAGCGGATGGCGTCGAAGGCTTTGCCGGCTTCGCCGAGCAGTTCGCCCTTGGCGTTATCCAGGAACAGCTCGCACGCCTTGCGGCCATCAACGGTCGCATAAACGCGGCGGCTTACGCCTGCAGCGGTTGGGTCGATGAGGAACAGGCTGATGCCTTGCTCGTCACGGGTGTCGCCGCCAGTGCGGGCAGACACCAGGATCTTGCCAGCGGTCTGGCCGCCAATAACTACGCCCTTGCGGCCAGTCAACGTCCAGTCACTGCCCTGCTGCTTGGCGGTGGTAGTAACGTTGGCCAGGTCGTAGTGGCTGTTCAGTTCGTCCAGCGCCACGGCAGCTTGCAGCTGGCCAGAAGCGATATCGCCCATCAGGGCTTCTTTCTGGGCGTCGCTGCCCAGCTGAGCGATCAGGCCGCCGGCCAGAATCACAGACTCCATGTAGGGTTCGAGGCAAATGCCGCGGCCCAGTTGTTCCATGATCAGCATGGTTTCGATGCCGCTGCCGCCAAAGCCACCCAATTCTTCGGCGAAGGGGATGGCGGTTAAGCCCAGCTCACCCATTTGCTGCCAGAAAGCAGTGCTGAAGCCGGCTTCGCTTTCGCTGAATTTGCTGCGGCTTTCGAAGTCGTACACGTCGCGAACCAGGCGCTCAGCAGTTTCCTGCAGCATCTGTTGTTCTTCAGTCAGTTTGAAATCCACGGTCGGCCTCCTTAGAGTTCAAGAATCATTTTTGAGACGATGTTCTTCTGGATCTCGTTGGACCCGCCGAAGATCGACAGTTTACGCATGTTGAAATACTGCGAGGCTGGTGAAGCCGCGTAGTCGCCGACGAGCAGCTCGCCGTCGTAGTCCAGTTCCATTTCTTCTGGCAGGAAGGGCAGGGCGTAAGGGCCCAGCGCCTTGCGCATCAGGTGAGTGATGGTCTGACGGATTTCGGTGCCCTGAACTTTCAGGATGGAGCTTTCTGCGCCGGGTACGCCGCCTTCGGAGGCCGCTGCGACGATGCGCAGGGTGCTCATTTCAGCCGCCATCAGTGACATTTCAATTTCGGCGATCTGGCTGCGGAACATAGCGTCCTGGATCAGCGGCTTGCCGTTTTTCTGCTGCTTGGAAGCGATACGCTTAAGGTTGCTCAAGGCAGCCTTGGAAGCGCCGATGCCGGCCAGGCCGGTACGTTCGTGAGTCAACAGGTACTTGGCGCAAGTCCAGCCCTTGTTCTCTTCGCCAACCAGGTTCTCTACCGGGACTTTCACGTCGTCGAAGAAGATTTCATTGACTTCGTGATCGCCGTCCAGGGTGATGATTGGGCGAACGGTGATGCCGGGCGTAGCCATGTCGATCAGCAGGAAGGAGATACCGCGCTGCTGTTGAGCTTCAGGATCGGTACGTACCAGACAGAAGATCCAGTTGGCGTGCTGACCCAGGGTAGTCCAGGTCTTCTGACCGTTGACGATGTAATGATCGCCATCGCGCACTGCGCGGGTCTTCAGCGAGGCCAGGTCGGAACCGGCGCCGGGCTCGGAATAACCCTGACACCACCAGTCGGTGCCATCGAGGATGCGTGGCAGGTAGGTCGCTTTCTGCTCTTCGTTACCGAATTTGATGATAACCGGAGCAACCATGTTGACGCCGAAGGGTACCAGACGGGGTGCGCCGTAAGCAGCGGACTCTTCGTCGAAGATGTGCTTCTCGATCGGGCCCCATGTGGTGCCGCCGTGCTCAACTGGCCAGCCTGGCGCATACCAGCCGCGCTTTGACAGAATTTTCTGCCAGCGTTCGTGGTCCTGCTTGCTGAGCTCCTTGACCAGCTTGACCTTCTGAGCGATGTCGGCAGGCAGCTCCTGTTTCAGAAACTCACGTACTTCATCGCGGAAGGCGAGTTGTTCGGGAGAATAATGGATGTCCATTGTAAGTCCTCGTTGTAGTGCGGGTATTCGGTGCTGCTTTCAGCACCGAATACCCTGATTTATCAAAGGTCGGCGAACTTGCGGCCTTCTTTGGCCAGTTTTTCCAGCAGTGCGGCTGGCTTCCACCAGGCACCGTGCTGCTCGTGAAACTCGCAAATTTTTGCGTAGACAACATCCAGCCCAACGGTGTCGGCGTAGAACATTGGGCCACCCTGGAAAGCCGGGAAGCCATAGCCGTTGAGATAGATCACGTCGATATCACTGGCGCGCTGAGCGATGCCTTCTTCGAGGATTTTGGCACCCTCGTTGATCAGGGCATAGATAGTGCGTTCGATGATGTACTCATCAGACAGTTCGCGGCGCTCGACACCCTGCTCTTTTGAAGCGGCTTCAAGAATCGCCGGCAAATCCGGGTTCTCCAACGGGGTACGGGAGCCCGCTTGATAAACATAAAAGCCTTTGCCGGTCTTCTGACCCAGCATACCGGCTTCAGCCATCTTATCCAAAACCAGTGGCAGCTTGAACTCAGCCGGCAGCGTTTGGCGCTGACGGGTACGGATGCTCAGGCCGATATCCAGACCAGACAGGTCGCGCATGGCGAACGGGCCCATGGCCATGCCGAACTTGCGCAAGGCACCGTCGACCTGTGCCGGGGTAGCACCTTCTTCCACCAGGAACTCGGCTTCACGGCCGTACTGGAATACCATGCGGTTGCCAACAAAGCCGTCGCAGACGCCAACCGGCACGGCGACTTTCTTCAGCTTCTTGCCAATTGCCATGGCGGTCGCCAGTACGTCGTCGGCGGTTTTTTCGCCACGGACCACTTCCAGTAAGCGCATTACGTTGGCTGGGCTAAAGAAGTGCAAGCCCACCACGTCTTCAGGGCGTTTGGTAAACGCGGCGATCTCGTTCAGATCCAGCGAAGAAGTATTGCTGGCCAGAATCACGCCCGGCTTGCAATTGGCGTCCAATGCGCTGAATACCTTCTGCTTGACGCCCATTTCTTCAAATACGGCTTCAATGGCCAGGTCAACGTCAGCTAGATCGGCATAGTCGGTCACGCCGCTGATCAGCGTCATGCGTTTTTCAAGCGCCGCTTCGGTCAGGCTGCCGCGCTTGACGCTCATGCCGTAGGTGTCACGGGCACGTTGCATGGCCTTGTCGCGAGCTTCTGCGGTAATTTCCAGTACCTTGACCGGAATACCAGCGTTAGCAAAGCACATGGCGATGCCGACACCCATGGTGCCACCACCGATCACGGCTGCCGACTTGATGTCACGGACTGGCGTGTCTTTTGCCAGGCCGTCGACCTTGGAGGCCAGGCGCTCGGTGAAGAAAGCATGTACCAGCGCTCCGCGCTGTGGCGACACCAAGCACTCGGCAAACAGCTCACGCTCGCGCTTCAGGCCTTCGGCTAGCGGTAGGGTGAAAGCCGCTTCGACCGCAGAGATGCAACGCTGTGGAGAGAACAGGCCAGGCATCTTCTTTTCGATCTCGGCGCGTTTGGCGGCGACGGCAGCAGCATTGTCGACGCCTTCGAGCTTATCAGTGCGCTCACCGGTGCGACGTGGGCCCTTGCCTTCGGCAATCAGCTGGTCTGCGTAAGCCAAGCCGGCGGACAGCAGGTCGCCTTCGATCAGTTGGTCCACGACGCCGAGTTCCAGCGCTTCGGTGGCGCTGATCGGCGCGCCGCTGACGATCATGTCGAGCGCTTTGGCGACGCCGGTAAGGCGTGGCAGGCGCTGAGTGCCGCCGGCACCGGGCAGCAGGCCTAGCTTAACTTCTGGCAGACCGACCTTGGCGTCTTTGCGGGCGATGCGGTAATGACAGCTAACCGCAACTTCGAGGCCGCCACCGAGGGCGGTACCGTGGATCACGGCAACGCTAGGCTTGCTACCGGATTCGATGAAGCTAACTACTTCGGGTAGGCTCGGCTCTTGCGGTGGTTTGCCGAATTCCTTGATATCAGCCCCGGCGATGAAGGTTGATCCTTCACATACCAGCACAATAGCCTTTACTTCAGGATCCGCTTCGGCAGCCTTGAAGCTGTTTTGCAGGCCTTCACGCACGGCAATGCCGAGTGCATTGACCGGTGGATTGTTGACGGTGACTACCGCAATGGCGCCTTTGCGTTCCAGCGTGACTACGTCCGACATGCTTGACCTCCGTAATTAAGTGGCTAAGTGCGTTTCACTATGCGAAATAATGAAACCATGTTTCGCTAGGCAAAATACAAAAAAATAACAGCTTTGTCGATGCCCTGTTTGTGCGAAATAGGGGTTTATCAGTAAAGGTGATGAATCGCTCCGGCGCTAGCGGGGGGCGCGATTCATCACGGCGGCACGCTTCAAGCCTGGGCTGGAGTGGTATGAGTCAGGGTTGTGATCAGCATGGCTAGCTTGTCGCTGAACGGTTGAGCGTCAAACGCCCAACCGCTCTATGTCGCGGGCTAACATGGCCAACTGATGAGCCAGCTGGTTCTGTACTTTTTCCTCTGAGACCAGATAAGAGGGTGCGCCACAGGTCAGTACCATCAGGCTACCGTCCTGTAGATGCAGGGGCACGCCGGCGGCATTGACGTTGCGGTCCCAGTCGCCCAGCGACAGGCAGAAGCCGTGCTTTTCGTATTCCGCAAAGCTCTTTTGCAGCGACGCTTCAAGTTCGGGCCAAGCCTCAGGATTGCGCGCTTTAATCGCATCCATCACGTGACCTCGCTCTTCGTCTTTCATTGCCGCCAGATAAGCTCGACCAGCGGCAGTGGTGGCGAGAGGCAGCCGGACGCCAACATCCATGCGCAATGAGGTCGTTTCTGATGGGCGGCAGTTTTCAACGTAGATCATTGAAAGGCGGTCGCGACAGGTCAGCCCTACGGAGGTATTGGTGGTGCGGGCGAATTCATCCAGATAGGGTTTCGCCAACTGACGCACGCGCAGATTGGATACATAGGCGTAACCAAGCGCTAAGACGCCAGAGTCGAGCTGATACTTTTCCAATTGAGTCGAGTAGCTAAGATAGCCCAGCTTGGTCAGGGTATAAGTCATGCGCGAGACGGTGGGCTTGGGCAGCCCGGTGATGCGTGCAATATCTTGATTGCCCATCACCACTGCGCCTTGGCTGAAAGCGCGCAAGACGTCCAAGCCGCGCGAGAGCGCTTCGACGAACTTGCGATCCTTGGCGGTTGCCGGGGCGTTGCTATTTTCCTGCTCTTCTTTCATCGCGTTTTATACCTTGCTGGCGCATCCTGGATTACTGGCCGATGAGCGGCGCTCTGACTGTTCGATGCTTGACTATTATTGTTGTCGAGTAGCGTCGGAAGATACCATGTATGGGTGTTCTGCACAGCGATACCAAAGGGTAATTGTCTCGATCATTGCACAGTAAGGTCTAATAGAATAGCATCTTTTTGGTACTGCATTCCGCTCTGCAAAATAACAGTCCAAAAACGAGGTCAAGATGTCGACACCCGCACACTATGCCGTCGGCACTCAGCTTGATGAGCTGGGTCATACCACCCTTTTCGATATTCTGGACAGCGCCTGTGCTCGCTACGCTGACCGCCCCGCTTTCTCCTGTGGCGCAGATACTCTGACGTTCAATCAGCTGCGTGGCCGCGCCGATGCTTTTGCTCGTTACCTGCGTCAACATGCTCAGCTCGACCCCGGTGACCGCATAGCGATTCAGCTGCCTAACTTGTTGCAGTACACAATTGCGATTTTCGGTGCGTTACGTGCAGGTTTGGTGATCGTTAACACCAATCCACAGTACACAGCTTATGAGACCCGTCATCAGTTCTCTGACTCCGGCGCTAAGGCGGTTGTGGTGCTCGATAAGTTGGTGCCGCTGGTACGCAAAATTCAGGGCTCAACCGACATCGAGACCCTGATTGTCACCAGCATGGACGACTTCGCCAATCCGCAATACGACAGCAGCGAAGCTGACGAAATGCGCTTTATGCAAGCGCTGCGGTTGGGCGATGAGTTGCCGGCGGTAGAGACCGGACGGGGCGTCGACGATATTGCCTTGCTGCAGTATACCGGCGGCACTACGGGCGTTTCCAAGGGCGCCATGCTGACCCACCGCAACATCCTCTGCAACGTTCTGCAGGCGGTCAGCATTTTGAAGGAAGGGGACGTCGACTACGGCAACGAAGTGCGTATATCACCGCTGCCGCTTTATCATATCTTCGCTTTTACGGCGAACTGCATTGCCTCGGTCTTCACCGGTTTCCACAGCGTGCTGATTACCAATCCGCGTGATCTGGATGGCTTGATCAACGATCTGAAACGCCTTCCGTTTACGCTGCTGACCGGCATCAACTCATTGTTTGTCTCACTGATGAATCATCCCGAATTCGACAACATCGATTTTAGTCGTCTGAAGTGGGTCAACTCTGGCGGCGCGCCGCTGAACACTGAGATTGCCAAACGCTGGGAAGCGCGTACCGGTAGCGTGATCCGTGAAGGCTATGGATTGACCGAGACCTCTCCGGTGGTGGTCGCCTCCACTTCAAAGACGCCTTATAAAGAAGGTTTTATTGGTTTGCCGGTGATCGACACTTTCCTTAAGACAGTGGACGACGATGGTGTTGAAACGCCGCGCGGTGAGCCGGGTGAAGTGCTTATTCGCGGGCCCCAGGTGATGCAGGGATATTGGCATCGTCCCGATGAAACGGCGGCGACCTTTACTGAAGATGGCTGGTTGAAAACCGGTGATGTTGGCTTGATCGACAATCAGGGCTTCCTCAAGTTGGTAGACCGCAAGAAAGACATGATTCTGGTATCGGGTTTTAATGTTTACCCCAACGAGATAGAAGACGCGGTCATGTGCCATCCCGGTATTCGTGAGTGCGTTGCCGTGGGAGTGTTGGACGAGCGTACCGGCGAGGCAATCAGGATTTATGTCAGTCTGAATGATGCGGGGCTCACGTCGGAGGCGATCATTGCTCATTGTCGTGAACACTTAACGGGCTACAAGATCCCCAAGCACGTGGAAATTCGCGACGATTTGCCCAAGTCGACCGTCGGTAAGCTGCTGCGCCGTGTGCTGCGTGACGAAGCACGTGGTGAGGCTAAGGCATGAATGGCCTGTCGCTGACGATAACGGACGGCATTGCAGAAATTCAGTTGGATGACGGCAAGGTCAACGCGCTCTCAGAAGTCATGTTGGAAGCGCTTTTGGCCGCTATCACACAGGCAGCCGCAGCAGATGCAGCGCTGCTGATCAGTGGTCGTGCCGGTTGTTTCAGTGGTGGCTATGATCGCAAGCTGATCGACGCCGGTGGGCCAGCCTGCGACGCCATGCGTGCCGCAGGTGATCGCCTGACCCTGGCACTGCTGGATTACCCCGCACCCTTGGTTGTTGCCAGTACCGGGCATGCTATGGCCAAAGCCGCTTTCGTATTGCTGTTGGCGGATTACCGAGTGGGTGCAGCGGGTGATTTTCGTATCGGGTTAAATGAGGTAGCGATTGGCATGACCATGCCGGTTGGCGCCATGTTGCAGGCGCGCGCGCGTATAGCGCCGCAGTGGCTGAATCGCTGTGCGTTGCAAGCCGAATACCTGAATCCGCAACAGGCGCTGGAAGCAGGCTTTCTTGATGAGCTGCAGAGTGCCGAGCAACTCCTTGAGCGCGCCCGCGCCAAAACGCATCAATTGGCTGCGCTGGACCGCACGGCCTACCGTGAAACGCGTGCACGGATGCACGCGCCGCTGCGTACTGAGTTGGGCAAGCTGTTCGGCTGAGCCTTCCTAGGGGGTTGCGTCGGCAGCGTGCCGGAGCGCAACCCTCTCTCGTTTTATTCCTTGTAGTAGGCTACCTGCGTCGAGGTCAGCAGCAGCACCCCATCGTCGCTCCACAAGTGAGCAATCTGATCCGAATAATTGTTGTGCATACGCGCGGCGCGGGCGTGGCCGAGAATGTGGCGGTCAGCCGATTGGATTAGCTGCGCTGCGTCCGCGTGGAAGTAGTGAGTCAGCGAGACCGTTCCAGCGGGGGTAAAGCGCTGACGGCGATGGAAAATACGCGGCGCAAATACGTCACCCATTGCAGTTAATGAGGCAAAATCCAGCTGTCGGGCGGGGATGTCGCGGGTCCATAACAGGGTATCGGTATCGCCGCTTTCCTGTTCGGAGGGGATGGCCGGGTTGAATATCCCCGACACGTAGCGGAAATCGTAATTCTCAAACCAGCGCCGCTCTTTGCGGATCACCAAAGGCAAGCTATCCGCCGAAACGGCTTCCGGCATGGGCTGCTGCTGTTCTGACCAAGTCTCGCGGCGCGTGGCAAAAAAAGCGGTACCGCTGGTGACCACCTCACCCCCTTGACGCTGTAGCAGCAACCAATGCTGAGTCGAGCGGTTAGTTCGAATAGGTGTGGCTTCAATCTCGAATGCACCGGGCTGCACGGGACCAGCGAAGTTGATGGTCAACGAAATGGGTTCTCCGATCCGCTCAGGGTGCTGAAGCACGGCATTGAGCAGAATGGCGGCAGTGAGCCCGCCAAAAGGGCCAACCATATTTTGGTAGTCATCGCTGGTGTGGCCGGAAAACAGATTGTTCGACAGCGGTTGCAAGGCAATTGCCCGGTCAAACGCGTGATTGGCGGGCGTAGTTGTGCTCATTGAGAAAATTCCATCTGGCTAGCGGCTTAAGTATGACGGCCATAATAAAGAGAAGTTAAGTTTGCGGACAATCAAGCTTGGCGACACGAATCAAGCATCATGCACCGGGGCAATTACTCGTGCGCAAAGAGGCTTGCTGCATGGGTTGAAAACAAATTAGTGGCTAATTAGCTGGCGCACAATAAAGATGGCCCGTGCTAAAGCGCCGGGCCATCGATAACACAAA